>Ga0066903_100005868_pt1 | contig 10757 bp, 15 predicted proteins | sample PanSoiMetaGPlot1_FD_67491 | JGI IMG/M metagenome (GOLD analysis project Ga0066903, IMG submission 67491) | Tropical forest soil microbial communities from Panama analyzed to predict greenhouse gas emissions - Panama Soil - Plot 1 (version 2) | ecosystem: Environmental > Terrestrial > Soil >...
TGCTTAGGAGGTCGAATCTGCCGAATTTGTTATCAGAAGATCGATGGTCGATGAAAGGCGTCGTCGCGACCAGAACTGTGCGGGCTTGCTGAACGATTTTCACACGGCCTGGGCCAACAGCGACCGAGATGATCGCCGATATATCTCTCAACCGCCCTGCGGCTAGCGACGACGGAATGCGGTCACAATTTCTGCCGCCGTCGATTCAAGCTCCGAAAGATAGCGAGCCGCGAACGCCTCGATCGTGAACGCAGGCCGCAGCCACAACATGTTGATCGCGCCAAGAACTCGACCGCCGTCGCGAAGAGGGACCGCAATGGCCAGCAGCCCGTCCGCATGCGGCGGTCCGCCGTAATAGCCGCCGGGATGAGCTGGATCCCTCGTCCCATAGCGGCGAGCGCGAATCTCGACGAGGATCGCGTTCAGCCGGTCGGGTTCGCGCGCAAGACGGTCCTCAGGTTTTGAAGACGCCCTCAACAGTTCAACGATTCGCTGTCTTTCCCTGCCTGGACAGAAGGCGAGATAGGCACGCCCCACGGCGCTCATCAGCCAATTTACGGCCAAGCCCACACGCTCCTGCTGCAATAGAAATGGACTGCGCGTACGGTTCGTTTCGGCGATTTCCATGTGGTCGCCCGCAGGCACCATCAAGTCGGACGGCCACGACACGCGCCGGCATAGGCGATCCATGACTGGCGCGGCGGCTTCGGCAAGCCGGTCGCGTTGGCGATGGCGGGAAGCCGGGCGGACAAGGCCCGACCCAATCCGATAACGCCCATCAGCGAGCCGTCTTGTGACAACGCCGGCACCCTCCAGCGTAAGAAGGATTCGCAACAACGACGGCTTGGAGATGCGCGTGAGCAAGTAGAGATCGTGCAGTGCCGAGTCCGGCTGCATCTGCAGGGCCTGCAACACGAACAGGCCACGCTCGAGACCCTTGATCGTCTTTGCCGAAGGCATTGCGTGTCGCCGCCTCGCTCGTTCCGCAACACGGAATGTAACATTACGCAATGCGGAACGCACACGGATTTCGATGGCCATTCAGCGCGAGCTGGGACACCGTAGTCGTTGAGAGCCACTAGGGCCTCGATAGAGCCAAAGAGGGAAAAGCCATGTCCAAGCCAGCCCGTCGTCCGCTCTTCGGAATAGCCATGGCCGCTCTCACCTTTCCAGTCTGGACCATGCAGGCAGTTTCGGAGCCCGCATCATTTCCGACCGGGACAATTCGTATCGTCTCGCCCTTCTCCGCCAGCACGCCGCCGGACATCATCAGCCGAATTATCGCGACGGAGCTGTCCAGTAGTGAAGGATGGCGCGTGATCGTGGAGAATCGGCCGGGTGGAGTGACGACAATTGCGGCCGGCGATGTGCTTAAGCACCCGGCGGATGGCCATTCTATCTACGCTATGACCGTCCCGTCGGTTGCTGCACCGGCGCTTGTTCCGAATATCCCGTATCGGTTTGACACCGATTTCGATCCCTTGATCAAGGCTTCCGTTTCTTACAACGTCCTGGTCGTCAATCCTTCGGTTCCAGCTCGCACCATGGCCGAGCTCGTGTCGCTGCTCAAAAGGCAACCAGATAAGCTTACATTCTCATCCGGCGGATTTGGCACGCCGGCCCATCTTATTGGCGAACAATTCAAGCTGCAGACCGGCGTCCGCGCGCAGCATGTGCCCTATCAACAGTTTCCACAGGCGATCACCGATCTTCTCAATGGCACCAACCAATTCATGTTCATCACCACGTTGCCAGTGGTCGATCTGATCAAGACAGGCAAGTTACGAGCGCTGGCGGTCACGGGTCCCGAGCGCCTCGCAGTGCTGAGTGATGTCCCAACGATTGTCGAAGCAGGGTTTCCATCGCTCGTTGTGGAAGATTGGGTCGGCTTTTCGGCGAGGAGCGGAACGCCCAAAGAGACCGTTGCCAAGCTCAACGCGGCAATCAACAGAGCATTAGCAAAATCGTCTGTCCGCGAAGCACTTGGCAAAGTCGGCGCCGAACCCGCCGGCGGGACGCCGGCCGAATTCGGTACATTCGTCGACGCGCAGGTTGCGCACTGGACGAAGGTCGTGAAGGAAGCTGGAATTAAGCTCCCGCAATGACGGCCGAAGACACGGAATGCGTTTCGCGATCCACCTTCGGATCGCTTCCCAGCGCGACTGGTGCCGTGCGCTAGCCCTGCCACGGCGTCGATCGGGGTATCCACCGCGGCACGTTGGCCTTGTAGGCTACATAACTCTGGCCGAAACGCCGCTCCAAGCCCGGCTCTTCCGACAGCACGAAATAGACGTGGTTCACCAGGACGAACACCAGGAACCAGAGGCCTATCACCCACGACCCCCAGATGATCGTTTCGCCTAACAGCATCGTGGCCACGCCAGTGATCATCGGATTGCGCACATATCGGTACGGTCCGACAGCGACCAGCTTCCGAGTCGGGTCCCACGGAGCGAGCGTTCCCTGACCGACGCGCGCGAACAGACTCACGCACCAGCCGAACAGCGCAAGGCCGCCGGCAAACAACGCAACACCGACAGCGCGCGGAAACCACTCCAGCGGGACGCTGTCCCAGCGCGTATCAACGGGTGCCCAGGAGCTCAGGAGCCAATACGGCAGCGCCACCACCGCGAGGAATGGCAACAGCAGAATAGCCAGCAGGTGGCGAAACACAGTCATGGTAACCCACGCCTTGGTCGAACCAACCCGCCTCAGGCGATGCGCTCGTCGCCCTTGATCTGGCTGCGATGCATGACGCGCCGCGTCTTCGGATCGAATGGATCGCGCCGGTGCAGCACCGAGAGGTTGTTCCACATCAGGAGATCGCCGACCGTCCATTCGTGGCACATGGCGAAGCGCGGCTGCGTGGCATGCGCCCACAGCGCATCGAGCAGCGCCTCGCTATCGGGCACATCGAGGCCGAGCACATAGGCGTTTGGGCGGCGGCCGAGAAACAGCGCCTTGCAGCCGCTGCGGCGATCGGTGCGCACGAGCGGATGGCGCGCGCCCACCGTCGCGCGCACGTCGGTGACCTCCTGGTAGCCCTTGCGCAGCATGCCGGCACTGTTGCGCGACGCGTCGTGCACCGCGATCTTTCCTTCGGCGGCCCGCTTCAGGTCGGCGGGCAGGCTCGCGTAGGCCTCGAACATATTGGCGAAATAGGTGTTGCCGCCGGCTTCCGGCGGCGGCACTTCGAGCGCATGCAGCATCGCCGCCTTGGGCGGCACGTCGACGTAGGTCATGTCGGCATGCCAGACCGCCTCGCCGTCACCGAGATTGCCGATCGGCTTTCCGTTCTCGACCACGTTCGAGATCACGTTGAGCTCCGGGTGCTCCTTCAGGAACGGCTGGCCATAGGGATTGGGCCCGGGCGAATCCAGCTCGCCGAAGTTCCGGCTGAAGGCGATGAGCTGCGGGTCGGAAAGCGTCTGGCCGTGGAACACGACCACCAGCCGCTCGCGCCAGGCGGCTTCGATCGCATCGATGTCGGGCTGCGGTACCGGCTTCGACACATCGATGCCGGAGATTTCGGCGCCGAGCGCGGCATTGAGATTGCGGATCGACAGGGCCATCGCGCGATTCTTTCTCTCTTGGCACACGCCGCCGGTACCGCGGGGCCGGCGTCGGCCGATGCAGCGTAGCGGAGCGCATCGGCGAAATGAATATCCTTCGACGAATCGCGGGGTCTCAACGTCCTCTGTCGCGGCGCTGTTTGGTCGCTATCAGCCCAAAAGCGGACTCGTCATGCTCATTGTACGCTTTGTCGGTCATGACCCGTCAGAGACATGGCCGGCCCAAGATTGCCGCTGTGCACGCTGGCCGTTGAACGCCATTTCGCCAGCCGCAATCTCTTGATTTGATCGCGTAAATTACGAGGCAAATTTGGCGTGGTCCTCAGCCTCGCTAGCGATAGTGTACGACAACCTTTTCAGCCGTCCCGTCGGCGCGCAGCGACATTGTTTCGCACACCGTCCGGCCGCGGTGGTTGCGGTAGAGCAGCGCCACGCTCGACACCCCGGGGAAGACGTCGATGAGGTCGAACTTGAGATTGGACCCCGGCGTCAGCCCAGCCGCAAAATAACTCTTGAGCTCAGCCTTGGAGCGGATCGTTCCATCCGCGCGGCCCAGGCGTTCGATCACGAGCGGCGAGGTGAATTCGAGGTCGTCCGCGTAGTGGGAAGCGATGGCGTCAAGGTCGTGGCAGTTCCAATCGCGAACCCAGCGTTCCGCGATTGTACGTGCCCGTTCCAGTGAAATCATTGCGATCTCCTTGTGTGAGCAACCTGTCCTTATAGAGAGAGAATGAAGCCGCGCTGCCAACGCTGCTCGCCCGCGCCGACGAGGTTGATCGAATAGGGTGTAGGGTGGCGTTTGCTGCACTGCATTGGGTCGAAAGTGGCCCCTTAGCGACCCAAATCGATGACGCTTCGATGTCGGCTAAGAGGTGAACACCGGACTCATTGTGCTCACTCTGAGTTTTGTCGCTCGTGACCCATATGCGACATCGCGGGGTGTATCGGGATTTAAGCGACGTGCCGCTAGCGGATCTGCTCTGTCGACACGAACGTGCCCGCTGAGCCCAGAACTATCCGGAGTTCGTCAGCCATTCAATCGATGTGAATTGATCAGATTGGGCGAGTTGATTCTTCACCTCTTCCCACAGGTTCCGCGCGAGAACCGGAACAACATGCGTCTTCGTCAATTACCTGAGCTAAACAGCGTCGCCGGCACCGAGGTCGACTTTCCGGGCTTAACGACGCGGCGCGGTGCCTGACCGATCAATTGGGCTGACGAGGAGAGCAATCGATGTCGCGCAAGTTGATATGGCTTGCCGCGGCGGCGGTCGTCCTGGGGTCCGCCACGGCCGGGGCGCAAGTGACGAAAAGCCCGCCAGTGGACGCCGAGCAAGTGCTGAGAGTTCCTTCTGTCAATTACAGGACAGAGTGGGTGCAGCTCGGAACCTTCTCCGTGCTCGCCGAGAAGCCGCAGGACGGCGCTAGGGAACTACACGCCGTCTACACCGAGCGAAAGAACGTGGAGGCCTACCTCAACGACGGCAAGTTCCCGGACGGCGCGGTGTTCGTGAAGGACCTCTGGAACGCCAAGACAGAAGCGCTGCCAACCGGAACTGCGAGCTTCGCCGGTGACCTCGCTGGCCGTTTCGTCATGGTCAAGGACGCCGCGGGCAAGCTCGGTTCGGGGGCTCGCTTCGGGGACGGCTGGGGGTGGGCGTTCTTCGTCGGCAACGAGACGGTGAAAACTGTCACTGGAGACTACAGGGTAGACTGCCTGAACTGCCACGAGCCGGTCCGCAAGCAGGGTCTTCAATTCCTGCAAGGCTACCCGATCCTGCGCAAGTGAAACGCGCGCCGCGGTATTCTCGCGGCGCGGCGTCCCTTCCCAACTCAGCTAAGACGGCTTCGGGGCAGAAATCCCCACGCCCTCCGGGATTTCCGTTTTCATGGTGTCTGCCAGCGAACTGCACTGGGCTAGCGCGGAGGGCGTCCGGCATCTTGCAGCAGCTTGTCTATTCGAGCCTTCGAGATGTCTTGCGCTTCGGTGAGTGCCACCGCCACCTCAAGGTCCCATCCGTCGAACTCTGCGGATGTGCTATTTGCATACGGACTTGATCTGTCTCGAGCCATAAAAGCGAGCGCAATAAAATAGACCGGTGGCACTTCCTCGCCTTTCATTTTTACGGGATTTTTTATCGCCTGCTGAGCGGCGCCATCAAGCACCTTGAACCAATACTTTATGCCTTCAGCGACTGCTTCGATGCCAGGAAGCCGATCTTCATTCGCTGCGATACGTCCATAGGCTTCGGCCATTACATTGCGCGCGAACTCTCCGCCATAAACAGAGCTTGATAGGAGCCTGAGGAGCCACACGACATACAAATCTACCCATAGCTCAACAATGTCGCGGTAAGCTGCGCGTGTCTTATTGACGATATTCTGAACCTCCTTATCGGAGACCAGCACACGGTCTCCACGCATGAACTGCGAAAAGAGAACTGCACCAACGAATGCCGGGCCCGTTTTCCAGACCGTTACATCAACCCTGGGGTCGGATTCATTCTGCGGCTTTCGGCCAAACAGCTTGCCGAAGAAGGACATATTCCACCCTCACGTATCCCAAGCTGGTTAGCCCGTATCACGTTGCGAATCGCATAGGGGACGGCTTGGCAGCCACAAGTCAGATCGGTTCGATCAGCCCGTTCTACCGCTAACAACGACTTACCGTGATTTGCCGATAATCGACGGAAACGACTTTCGATCCATATCCTGCTTTGCACGCAGGGCTGCCTCGTCAAGGCCCGGCTGGTAGACCTCGACGACGCGCCAAAAATGGCCATCGGCCGACAGCAGCTCTACTTCGGCTCCGACCTTGGCGCCACGCTCCTCAATCCATCCAATCGTTTCCGCGCCCTCGCGCCGCATCTTGCACTGGAAACCGAACAACGTTCGTGCTTGTTCGCTAATGTTCGTCTTGTTCGGCTGTCCTCTTTATCTACCTCACCATGCAGGGCATCTCGGGGGCTCCAGAACACCTTCATGATGCCTACAACGAACTAACCCGCGCGTGTCGCTCGATCGTGCCGACCATCAGTCTCAGTCACTGATGCCTACGCGCGTAACAGCGTTGAAATCATAACAGAAATAGCAGCACTGAGGCCTCGGCTGCGTGTCCGGGAAGAGCGTGGGAAGAATGCTAACGAGGTAGACGGCGTCGCATTACCGTTAGCCGCGCTCAGCGCCAGGCCCCGCGAAATGGGGCAATTTAATGCGGGCCTCGAGGCCTGGTGCGAGTTCGGGCGCGCGGCGAGGCGAGATGCGGCGCGTAGCCTGGCAAATCTTCAAAACAATCAAGGGGGGTGGGGTGCCGGGTGGGGGGAACTATCGCCGTCACCGATAACTCGACGTGTCCGTTCCCTTTCGCGGCGATTTTTCCAGAACCACTTTACCCTTGGTGAAGTGTGCGGCGCTTTTCGGCTCCCATCAACATCCCAATATGCCGTACAACAAAATTGCGGGACACGCATGAAGTGTCCCGCAGGTTGTTCCTCCCAGACTTGGGCTGCCTAAGGGTGGCCCCTACTTTTTTGACCCTGCTCCCCTTAGGCGGCGCTGGTTTAAGTCAATAGCCTGTGAAATGTTCCATGCAAAATCTGTGAAATGTTTCCATCCGAGCCTTCCGTCGGCACTGGGCGCTGGGCTACGCGCCAGCCTAGATCGCGGGCACGTTGCCCGGCGGGCGCGGCCCTGTTTGGGAAGGTGTTGGCTAAGACCGGGGCGCTAGTGGCGTCGCCGGTTCGCTTTCCGGGGCGCCCCTTGCTGGTGGGGGGCGGTCGGCGCGAAGATGAGGCGCCGGGAGCGACGGATGGCCTGAGTGTGGGCCCCTGTTGAGGAGCGAGGCCCCACTTGGCGGCCGGCGACTGGGAGAGCCGGCCTCCTCCCGGCACTTTCCGTAGGGCTGCGCAACGTGACCACATTGATGACACCGGAGCAGCACCGCCGGCAGGCGGAGCGGCTGCGCGAGGTGGCGGCCCGGGCGGCAGGACTTCCTGAAACTGGCGGACCTGCACGATCAGTTGGCGGCGGCTATCGCGCGGCGGGAGCGGGTGCGATGAGGCTGGCGTTCATCGACGAGCCGTCGCTCTACGACACGTTGCAGACGTGGGAGCGGCACCTGGCGACGGTGAGGCGATTGCCGGCCGATGCGCGCTGCGCACCGAACTCATCGCGGCGGCCGAGGAGATGATTGAGCGGAAGCAAACCCGTCATTGACGCGCCTTGCCCGCCGACGCTGCACTGCGACATGCCTTCCGCGGTCAGTGTATGCCACGCGGCCAGAACTGGCCGATACGTCATTCCGGGCGACCGAGCATCGCGCGCGCGATGAAACGCAGTTCAAGCGCCGAGAGCTGCCGCATTTTTGCCGGTTGCTCGACTGCCTCGCCCTCGGTGTAGCCGAATATCGTCAGGCGCCTGAGCACGATGTGATCGTGGGCTAGGTCGTCGATGCCTGCGGGTGCGATGTTGTCGGCGATCATGGTCGGAGGGTAGCACGGCCGCGGCGCGCAGGTCGTCGTTAGGGACCACCGCGGTGCGCTGCATAAAGACTTTTTCTGACGTCTGTCAGGAACATGACCATGGCTTGCTGCGTTCTGCTTAGGGAAGCAGTGTGCAGTGCTGGGTGGGGGAGCAGTGTGCAATGCTGAGTGCGCACCATTACCGAGAGCAAGCACAATTACTCATAAGCTGGGCGCTAGCCGCCAGCGATCCCGACCACGTGACCCAACTTACGGCGCGGGCAATAGAACTCTTGCAAAGGTCGATGAACGCCGAAGGGGGTGTCGCCCTTGATCAGGCGATCATGGAGTTCAACAACGAGCAGATGCGGCCACGTCCTGTACAGCAACAACAGCAGCAGCCGCAAGCTCAGACGAACCGGGATGACCCAGCGAAAGGTTCCAAGTGAGCGCCTGATAGCGCAAACAGGTGCGGCCAAGACAAGTTTTTTGACGAAGTGCAAGCGCGAGGCCTGCGAACCAAAGGCCGTCGATAAAAACGGCAAAGCGCTCACGGGCGCCGCGAAGAAGAGCTTCCTGCAGAAGTGCGAGAGAGAAGCGTAAGTGGCGCGCGTGACGGTCGCGCTTGATGTCTCCGCCCGGCCAAACCGCGACAGCCGGGCGGTTTTTCTTGTCACCCTTCGGGGAGGTCGATGCCTGACATTCTGATGACATGTCCGATTACAGGCAGGCCGGTGCCAACGGGAATCGGTACCGGGTCCGTCGTCTTGGATAGCCTTCCGAAGGTCTCGATTCCCATGCATTGTCCAGAATGCGGCGGATATCATTATTGGACAAGGGAGCACGCCTGGGTGGACGGAGAAGAACCTAGCAAAGTGGTGCCGGTGATGGACGCTAGAAGGCGCGGTCGTCATAGATTGCAGCGACTGTGATCGCTATCACTCCCAATCCCAATCCGAACGGGCAGGTCTGGGATCTGCTGTAGCCGCGTGCACCGCCCGCGCTTGATGTCGCCGCCGGGCCCGACCAGCCCGGTTCTGCTCTTGGAGGATCGTTCCGGCACACCTTTCAACCGCAAACCGTCAAAGCAACTATGAGCACTGACTATGCGTTCTGGAAGTGGCGGGGTGGCGCGCGAATCTCGCGAGGCCTTTGCTACCTTCTCGTCGCAGAGGGTGCGGAGCTCCCTGAGGTAGAGTTGCTCGACATCGACCGTTATCGCGAACTTATCGTGGAGAGGTTTCCAAGTTGGGAGGCCGATGACAACCCTTTACCGATTGACTGCCAACTTCTCCCTACGGGCATTTGTCTGCAGACGTACGCGAACACTCCGACCGAAGTTCTTCAGTGGTTTGTCGATCTCAGCGAAGCGGACTCGCTTGAGTTCTTTGATCCTCAGAGGGAGGCCATTTCGGATCAAGACACGCGGGACTTCCACGCCCGTCTCACAGCCATCGAACAAGCCGAGGCAGCAGCGCAGTGGCAGAAAGACCTCAATCATCTCCTCGCACGCGCCGAGATGTCCGACCCGAAGGCTCTCGTTGACCTCGGGAATCGGTACAGCTTCGGTGAAGGCGTCCAGCAAGACCTAGCTCTCGCGTTCGGCCTCTATCTCCGTGCCGCCGAGGCTGGCTTTGCGGATGGCATGTTCAACGTAGCCGCTTGCTATCGCCTCGGCGATGGCGTGGAGAAGAACCTGCTCAAGGCCGTTGAGTGGTATGAACGCGCACTCGTCAAGGACAAGTTCTTCGCTCCATTCGCGCTCGGCGAGCTTTACTCAACGCCTGGAGGCCTCCCACCAGACAATGAGAAAGCCATCGCCTATTTCCAGGTCGCGCTTGCAAATGGTCATCAAGACGCACGCCGCGAGCTCCGCCGGCTTGGCGCCCTTCCGCCACTTCCACCGCGCTCAAAGCGAACAGACGCCTAAGGCTTCCATCGGTAACGGGACCGCCGACGCGCTCATGCGTGATGTCGCCTCTTGGCCCGCAGCGTCGCAAATTGATGTCCGCTCTCATGTCGGCGATCGGGGGCAAACCGGACGTGCCGTGGACGTTATCTGACGCCGCATCGATTTCCGCTTTGGCCCTGGCCGACGAAAAGCGATGTGGAAATACCGGCCCGCTGCTTAATTGTGGCGTGGAACTCGGTGACCAGCGTTGCTGCGCCGACACACCTTCAACCAAAGTACTTTTCTCCGTCAGGAAAGAGACGCAAATCCGAGCGTCCCGTGGTACGAAAAGTGGTCACGTGGACAGCCACGGAGGCACTCATGAAACGTTGCGCTCACTGTGGCGGCCCTCTCGGCCTCATCGTCCATCGCTTTCTCGCGCTCCGCTTTTGTAAATTGGCCTGCAAGAAGGCATACGGGCAAAAGCGAAGAGAGGAAGTACGGAAACGCTTTGCGCATGTCGCCTTGCTTGTACACTGGTCAACGTGAACTTTTCTCCCTGCCGTGACTTAGCGGCGGATATGTTCATATCGGAAGCGGAGCCATTGACTTCGGGTGATGTTCACCATAGGTTATGGCAGTTCCGTCCATCGAGGGGCGTCGTCGCGAGGCGTCGTGAAGGTGGGGCGGGATGCGGCACCCGCGAGCGTGGCAACGCAAGCCACGTCCCCGGGCGGCATCGGGTAGCCCCCCGGGAGCACAAAGACTCCCGGCAGCGGTCCGACTGGCCGTGAACGCGAAAGCGGTAATGCCGCGTGGCGCGCCGAACGGCGA
>Ga0066903_100005869_pt1 | contig 10757 bp, 12 predicted proteins | sample PanSoiMetaGPlot1_FD_67491 | JGI IMG/M metagenome (GOLD analysis project Ga0066903, IMG submission 67491) | Tropical forest soil microbial communities from Panama analyzed to predict greenhouse gas emissions - Panama Soil - Plot 1 (version 2) | ecosystem: Environmental > Terrestrial > Soil >...
CAGCGGCGCGGCGGCAAGGGCGTGCGCGGCGCCCAGCTCCGCACGGACGACATCGTCGAGCACTTCTTCGTGACCACCACCCACAACTGGATCCTGTTCTTCACGAACAAGGGCCGGGTCTACCGGGCGAAGGCCTATGAGCTGCCGGAGGCGGCTCGTGACGCCCGCGGACAGCACGTGGCGAACCTGCTGGCCTTCCAGCCGGACGAGCGGATCGCCGAGGTGCTCGCGCTGCAGGACTACCAGGTCGCGCCCTACCTGGTGCTTGCCACAACGGGCGGCTTGGTGAAGAAGTCGCGGCTCACCGATTTCGACTCCCCGCGGCAGGGCGGCATCATCGCCATCAACCTGCGTGAGGACGACGAGGTGATCGGGGCGCGGCTAGTTTCGCCTGACCAGGACCTGCTGCTGATCAGCCGGCATGCGCAGGCGATCAGGTTCCACGCGAGCGATGGCGTTCTTCGACCGATGGGTCGCGCCACGTCCGGCGTCATCGGGATGCGCTTCACCAATGGCGACCGCTTGCTCGGCATGCACGTGGTCGATGGCAGCGAGGAAGCGGACGTGCTCGTGGCGACCGGTGGCGGCTACGCCAAGCGGACCCCCGCCGACCAGTACCCGGTGAAGGGCCGCGGCGGCCTAGGCGTCGTGACCGCGCGGATAGTCGAAGCACGCGGCGAGCTGATCGGCGCGCTGATGGTAGGCCCGGATGACGAGGTCTTCGCGATTACGTCAGCGGGCGGCGTGATCAGGACCACGGCTGCGGAGATCAAGCAGTCAGGACGCCAGACAATGGGCGTCCGGCTGGTCAACCTGGCGGCCGGCCAGACGCTAGTAGGCATCGCGCGTAACGCGGAAGAGCCGGTGAACGGCTCAGCCGATAGCGACGCGGAAGTTCCGTCAGACGATGGCGAGGAGGGGTCGTCCGACGCTGGTGACGGCGCATCAGACGAGTCCGCGGAGTCCTGATTCGGGCGAGCGCATCGCGTGATCATCAGAGCGCTCCCCGTAGCATTCGCGATGCGCTGCTCCGGACCTCTCGGACGTTTCAGCCGACTTCTCGGGGTAGCCTGGCACGTCACGGCAACTATTCGGCCAATTGGGGCGTCTCACATGGTGTCACGACCTTCACGATCGGGCTATCGCTGCCCGGGCGTCGCTGGTGGCCGATAATCTCGTTGCTAGCGACTTACAGGAGGATGGGTGGACAACCAGCCGGACCCAGCAGCTCTGGCCGATGAGGCAGGCGGCGCTGATCCCAAGGTGGACACGTCCGATCAAAAGTCGAGCAAAGCCAGGAACGAGTCGTCCAAGAGCGGGCAAAGTAAAAGCGCCAGGGGCAAGAATTCGTCCACCGTCAGGAACGGCATCGGCCAAGCGCCGACAAACGCTGAGTCATCAGATTCGGCGGACAATGCCGGCACTGACGAGAGCAAGCCTTCGGTATTCACCAAGCAAACAGAGAAGCGTTCTGACGCAACAGCGCCAAAAGGCATTCCTACGCCGGAAGCTGGTAGCGAGCCTGAAGGCACTCGAAAGCCGAGCACGCCTCCGACTCACTCCCCCGCACCGACTCCGCCCCCCACGCCGCGAAGCGTCTTCACGCCAGCGAGCGTGACCAAGCCGCATCGTTTCCCAGAAGCCGACGGCCCTGTGAACCCAGATAGCCCGTTCAAGTCGGTGAGCCCAGGGTCGGAGTCGCCGTCGCCGCAAGGTGGCGATGCTGTGCCCGGCACAGCAGCGGCTCAGGCGCAGGATGCAAGGCCAGCCACGGACAACCCGCCCGTCGGCCGAGCGCCTGGTGGGAGCTCGGAAGACGACGATCAGTCAGATACCACGTCAACGCTGGCCGCGGCCGCTCTCGCTCGGGAGCTGACTGGTGCGGGCTTTGCTAGCCCAGGATTCAGAAGCCCGCGGGTCTCGGGCAGCGACGTGACGCGCCGGGCTGCAGCTCCGCCTCCGCCACCAGCGGGCTCAGTTTTTACCCGCGCGACCCAAGCGCCCAGCGCACCCGTCACGCCGAGCAGTCAGCCTGGTAGCGGCGGGTCATCGTCGGCCAGCGGGCAGGTCCCTCCGGTCGCTAATCAGTCCTCGCCGAGCCGGGGATCATCGGCTGCTGCGACCACGAACACGAACTGGACGTCGCCGGGCCAGGCAACAGATCATGTGGCGCCTCCAGCCGCTTCGGCTTCACCGGCCGCGCCGGTATCTGACTGGAAGCCGTCCAGCGCTAGTACGCAGGAGTGGACAGGCACGTTTGGTTCAGGCGACCAGGGCTCTCCAGATACCGCAGGGCTGGCCGCTCCTCCCGGGCCGGTGTATTCGCCGCCGTCGCCCGCACCGCAAGGCGGAATGCCCGAAGGATATGCTGCTTCGACGCAATCTGCCGCTACCCAGGCGCCGCCGGCCGAGACTCAGGAACGCATTCCATCTACCTCAGCGGCTCCTGGCTCGGTACGATCAAGTGACTTGAAGTCCAAAGTCGCGATGCCTTTCGCGAAACCGGGGAAGAAAAAGAAATCGAGGCCGAGTGCAGTTAGACCTTCGGGGGGCGCTGTCGGCAATGGCAGGTCAGCAGTGACTGTCAAGAGCAAACCGGGCCCAGTGGGGAGCCCGGCCACACCACTGGCGCCCAAGAGCGGCGTCAGGCAAGACGCGGTCGCAGCCAGGGACGCTCAGCTTGTCCTGTCCCGGATCGAGCCGTGGTCGGTCATGAAGTTCAGCTTCCTGGCGTCGCTGGTTGGATTCGTCATCCTGCTGGTCGCCGTAGCGGTGCTGTACTTCTTCTTCTCCGCGCTCGGCGTCTTCCACAGCATCGAGCAGACTGTCCACCTGGTGACCACCTCGGGCGGTAGTGCGGGCAGCAATGCCGCGAGCTGGTTCTCCTTTGGCACTGTCATGGGCTACACGATGCTGGCAGGCGCGATCGACGTCGTCCTCATCACCGCGCTGACGACTGTCGGAGCCGTGATCTACAACGCTGTCTCGCACATCTCAGGCGGCATCGAGATCACGCTGCAGGAAGCGGACTAACGGAGCGACCGGCTTCGCGTTAGCCGCAGCCGTGCGGTAATCTATCCCGGCACGCCCAGTCGGCTGGACGTCATCCCCTGGCTCGCCATATCACCTGGCGCGCGAGTGGACCACTCCCATCGCAGCCGGAGTTCCGGCCGGTCAACGCGGTGTTTGGGGCCTGTAGCTCAGGCGGTTAGAGCGCTTCCCTGATAAGGAAGAGGTCCGAGGTTCAAGTCCTCGCAGGCCCACCCAGGTCAGCACGTTCTGGCCCTACGTTCTCCTACCTTCCGGCCCTACGATCTGTAGGGCTGACTGCTGTCACGCGGCCGGATTCTTACCATTGTCGGCTGATTCGTAGGCGTGCAACCGGCTCACGGCCTGGTTGATGGCGTCGAGGATCGCGGTGCGGTCCTGAGCGAACAGGTGACCGTAGATGTTCTTGGTCGTCTCGATCTTGCTGTGCCCCATCTGATGCGCGACCTGGACGTCGGATGCGCCGGAGGCGATGAGCAGCGAGGCGCAGACGTGCCGCAGCTCGTGAGCGGTATACCGGACTATGCCGTCTGGGTGGGCAGCGGTGTATCCCTGGGCGAGCTTAAGGTAACGGCGCCACATGGCATAGCCGAGGTAACCCCCGCGGTCACCGCCGGGCCTACCCGAAGTCGGGCAGTCGAAAGCCCTGCGGGCCCGTCGCACGCGATCGGCTACGCCGACCATTGACCCGGCGCCCGCTCCCATGGGTTCGGCGCCTACGAGGACGACGGGGGCGGATCAGGCTACGGCGATCTAGCATGACAGTTGGCGCGTGTGCCGAAGCCGAACGATCTGGCAAGGACGACTGACGATGCAGAAGATCTTGAAGGTTCGAGCTGACTTCATTGCCGGCCTGATCGTCTTTGCTGCTTCGATCTATGTGGCCAACTGGATGCACCGAACTGTCACGGACCGGCTCTACTCGTGCCTGAGAGCACCATGCCCGTTCCACTGGTCGTTCAGATATCCGGTGGTTGACAGGCTCGGCGTCGTCGCGGCTGGTTTGCTGGCCGCCGGGCTCATCATCGCTGCCGGCACCTTCGCCAGACGTGCCACAACGCGGTGACCGTCATGAAGTGGTCGTTCCGTGCCGGAAGCCGCCGTCACGATGACCCGAGCAAGGTCGGCCCCCAGTTCCCGCGGACTCTGTGGGCGGTCACAGATCCCGAAGCGGCCCGCCGTGCAACCGTCACCGAGAAGTGGCACGGCTCGGCCAGCGTTCCTACCAGAATCGGCTACATCGACCTGCATGGTTTGAGCGTCTTGGCCCTCGCGGGCGACCACCTGGCCATCCGGGGCCGGGGCGAGATGATGACAGACACCCGCTCTTGCAAGATCTATCCCGCTCGACGGGCGCTGGCCAACCGAGGCATTGAAGTACGCCTTTTTAGCCACTCCTCCTTTTACTTCTGGACCTGCGACTCGGAGAAACTTCTCGCCGCCCTTAAGACAGCAGGCTTCGATGTCGCTAGTGAGGAGGTGCGGTTCCGGGACCGGCGCGTGATCCGCTAGGCCGGTCGGCTACGGGGCGGAACTCCGGCCGCAGTAACACCGACTGACTGTCGCCCAGCGCCTCCGATCACCCGGGGATATTCGCGGGACGGTTGGCATTCAACGGATAGCGCCAAAAGAAATTTGCCCAGTTCAGGCGGCTCAGGTAGGACAGTAACTGCTCAGTCTTGAAAACCGCTATGGCATCCCGAGACGGCACCAATTCCCCGCAAGGTACAGGAACCAGTGCCATCAATCGGCGGAGCTCGGCTCCGGCGGCCAGAGAACGATCGCGTTCGCGGCAGCGCTGCGGGGGACACCGAACTCGCAGTACTCGATGTTCCCGGCGGGCCACTCCAAGTAGAAGATGAGGTCTCCGCCAGGTGGGAAGGGAGCCCAAGCCTCGATCTTCAGCCAACTGTCGCTGCGGCTAGTGTCATGGGAAGTTACGGGAACACCGTGGGCGCCCAGCTGCAGCGGTCCGGCTGGCTGTTGACCGGTGCGTGCGACGTGCCTTCCCTCTTCGCCAGCGAACTGTCCCAAGGGGTCTTCGAAGCCAAGAGTGACGCCTTTGCTGAGAGCGATCAGTCTGAAGAGCACTCCGGTGCTGTACACCAGGAAGCCGGTCGCCGTGATGCCGACGTCGGCGCTGCGCCAGACGAGCGGTTTCCTCTCCAGCGCGACCGGAAGCTCATTATCGGGAGGGAAGATCGGTAGCCGATCTGGCTTGCGCCGTCGGCGCTGAGCGCCAGGTGTGGTCACCGCATGCCCATCCCTCCCAGTCGCGGCCAGTCTACGAGCGAGCAAACTCGGCACAGACGAGACCGTTGATCAAGTGAGTAACAATCGGAGACGCTGCGGACGGACGTAAGCACACCCCCGCGAATCACGCCTCGCCGGTCAGATTAGGCTCGCAAGCTCGGTTGTCGAAGGCCCAGGCGTACAGGTATTGCCACTGGCAATATTTATTTAGGCGGATCTTCCTCGAATAGCTGCTAGCACGTGCTGCATACCGGGCGTTGCCTGTAACTAGGTTACGCAGCTCGGGCCGGTAGATAAGGCCTTGGTTGAGCGGGAGCAGAACACGATCATGACCATAGTTATGAGACTCACGGCACTCGCGCTATTTGCACTGGCACTGGCCGGATGCGGCGGCGGGGGCGACGACGGCGGCAAGGTCACCCTCCACGGCACCGTAACGGACACGGAGAACATCGTCGGCAATTCCTGCTCGCCAGTGACCGTGATGGTCAGGTCGGACAACGTCCCGGCCGGGCAGGCACGCGTTAACTGGCATGCCCGGACTCAGGCGGCAGGACTGCCTGCATGTCATGGCACCTGGCGGATCACCGTGGCCCCGGCGAGCAAGGCCTATCAGGTCAGCGTGAGCGATCCCCTCAGTGGCGGCATCAAGGGCCAGATAGTCGTGCAGCCGCAGGATGCTGGGAAGTCACTCGGCATTGTCGTGGGCCCCGGGCTGTAGACAGGCGACTAGCTAGGTCGCACACCTAGGGCCAGCGCCACATAACGGATCACACGCGACGGACTCTTGCGGATACCAACGGTCCTCACCCGCTCGGGAAGCCTAGTGGGCCAGCAGGAGTATCGGTCCTGCTCAGACAATGCGGCTATCACCGATCTTTCAAGCTAGTCATATTGGGACCGCCTCATCTAGCTTGATTGGGTGGCCACCGAAGAGATCACCCTGTTCGTTAATCCTGTGGGTGTGTTCTCCCGCAGGGACGTGCTTTCCCGCCCGTCGCCTGTTCCGGGACGGGACGGTGTATACGGGTGGTGGTTTCGACGCTTGCCCCCGCTTGTGGAGGCCGAGGCTTGCCGTCAGTATCGAGGTCTGACGCTCCTGTATACGGGGATCAGTCCTGACCGGCCGCCTCGCGGTGAGAGGCCACCAAGTCGGCAGAACCTCCATCAGCGGATCAGGAGCCATTACGCGGGAAACGCCGAGGGCTCGACCCTGCGCAAGACGCTGGGCTGCCTTCTGTCCGACGAACTTGGGATCGAGCTGCGACGGGTGGGCACGGGCAACCGGATGACGTTCGTTGCGGGTGAGCAGGTGCTGTCGGCGTGGATGGCAGACAACGCCTACGTCAGCTGGGTGGTCCGCGACCGTCCGTGGGAACTTGAAGATGAACTGATCGCGGCGCTTGACGTGCCGCTGAACCTCAAGGGAAACAGCCGCAACCAGTTTCACCCCGTACTGACAGAGGCGCGGTCTCGGTGCGTCGCGCGTGCGCGGTCTCTTCCTGTCCTGCCCAATCCCGGCGTCGGTGGACGGTAACACGTCATGGAACTTAGGCAGGTCGTCCATGACTTCGCGGGCGGAATGGAAGCCGCCGATCACAGGTCTCCCAGGGCCGCCAGCAACGACGGAACCAGACTCTATAAGCCGGGGATCGGCCCGTTCAGGGAGGACATGGCAGTGAAGCTGACGTTGGCTGAGATGCGAACCAGGCACGGGGACGCGTACGCGTATGCCGGGAAGCGTCGATACCCATCCGGCCGGAGTGAGTGTGACCTTGCTGTGGGCCAGCTGCCAGAGTGGGCCATTGAGGTCAAGATGGCGCGGCTCGGACGCGACAACGGCACCTACGAGGACACAACGACCAAGAAGATCCTGTCGCCCTACCCAGACGACCGCAGTGCTGTGACTGATTGCCGGAAACTGGCGGGCAGCGGCTTCGCTGGCAGGCGCGCGGTGCTGATCTACGGATTCGACGACCCCAAGCGCCCCATCATGCGGCTGATTGAAGCCTTCGAGTTCATCGCGGCCCGGGACGTCACACTAGGACCGCGCGAAGAGGCGCCACTCAGTCATCTGGTTCATCCCGTGTTCACATCAGGCCACGTCTGGGCATGGGAGGTCCTGACAGCAGGAGTGACAGCAACTCCGCCGCACAGCCGGCCAATACAGCCCACGCTGACAGCCCACGATTGCGAAGCCGTGCAACCCATGCCGGGCCCGAGCTGATAAAGAAGGGGTTCGAAGGTGCAGCCTGCGCGGCCGACCGCGCCGCCCGAAGCTCCCGTTGCGCGACCTTGCCGCGCCTAACGACCTAGGCCGTTCCGGCGGTCGTAACCCCTGTCGATTGCCGCCGCCGACGGATACGCGGCCGCATCTGGTTGGACCAGAATCCCGGGCCGATCCCGATCAGGATTCCGATCGCCGCGCCGGACGCCAGGCCAATGGCGCTGGGTAGGAGCGGATAGGTCTGGCCGCGCCTGAGGGCATCCACAGCGCCGCCGCTGATCACGTTATAGCGCGGATGGGGCATCCCGGCGATGGCTTTTCTGACCGTCATCGCAGCCTTGACCGCCGCTTGAGCGCTTCTGCCGTGCCCGGCGACCTGGAACGCATGCACATCGTGGATGCGGACTCGGACACCGTGAACGTGGAGGTTCCTAACCTCCGCCGCGAACTGAGGCGCGTTCGCGCGGTGGCCGGGCACCGAGTACACATCGACGTAGACATAGCTGCGCGGCGCCGGATGAGTCACAAAACGCCCCACGACCAGGCCCAAGACTGCCAGCAGCACGATGGTCGCGACCTTCCTGGCCATGAGCGTCAGCGTAGGCTCGGCGACAACCCCTGTCTATGACGAGCCTGTATTTCCACAGCAGGCGGGTTATCCGGGTGTCGTACCATTTCGTTGCCTCAAGTTCCGACGTCGACCGCGGAGCCGTGTGCGTGCCCGCCGCGTGCCCGATCCGATAGTCAACCATGAGCGCTGGCAGTCACCCAGGGACGACATCGCGCGAGTCCGACTAGCGTCCCGGCAGGTGCCAGAGTGCTCTGAAAGGACCTGATAAGGAAGAGGTCCGAGGTTCAAGTCCTCGCAGGCCCACCGTATTCTCCCGGTCACGCCGATGCGGCGTTGTTCGGCCGGCCGCCGCCGACATCCTGAGTGACTAATTGCGTGACTTAGCGTCCTTGGATGGCCCGAAGATCCGGTCCATGGCGTCTTCCGGACCACAGGCAACCGTGGCGGGCACGTCGAAGTTGTTCGTCTTGCCTCTTACGGACCTCAATGGGACAGTACTTTGACGTACTACGCCTGGGAGATGCAGTCATGGGTTACCAGCTCCGGATGTACCGCGAAGTCCGCGACTGGATCAACGGCCTCCGGGGGACCGACCCTGAACTGGCCCGCCTCGTTGGTGAAGCGGTGCTGGCTCTGGTGGATGCGGGCCGTACGCTTGGCCCTCCGCTGGTGGTCTCGCTGGAGTCGGTGCTCAGGACGGCAGAAGACCCCAGGGAGGCCCTCGATTTTTCCTATCAGCGCCAGCTGGAAACCCTGGCGAAAGTGCGGCACGCGGTCGCAGACGTGGCCACCTCACGCCATCGCGTCGAGCTTCAAGCCGACGCCCTCGAGCAGCAATCCGCGAAGATTGCCAGCCAGCGAGAGGATGCGGTCAAATCCGGGCGGCAGGACCTGGCCAGCGAGGCGCGAGCCCGTGAAGCGGGGATCGGAGAGCAGGTCTCCGACGTGCGCCACAGGCTTGCCAGACTGAATGAGGAGGAGAGCAAGCTAACAGCCGCTAGTCAGCGCCTGCAGGCCAAGGTCGAGGCGTTTCGGGTCCGAAAGGAAACGATCAACGCCAGCTACACGGCCGAGGAAGCCGCCCGGACAGTCCGCGAGGCAATCGCCGTGATCGATGCAGACGCCGACGACCTGGACGCGACTACACCACGGCAAGACACTCCACTCAGGCCCGGCCCGGCGGCTCCGGCGAACGTGCTCGCGAATGAAGCCCAGCAGCCGACGCCACGGACTCACGGCGGCCGGGGTTCGCAGGATCAGGACGCGGCTGCCGCGCCGCCGGGCATGATGGAACTGCGCCCGGGGGGTCCGGGGCCTGTGCGGGCCACCGTGCTGTTCGTTGTGGAGCCGGAGGACACGGCACTGCTGGTGGCACAAGTCGAGCATCCAGGCGGGCCGCGGGCCAAATATGACGAGGTGATACAGACCGCCACCGGTCGGCTGGCTGCCGCTCCGCCGCGATCCGACGCCGCCGCAGCTTCCCCGGACGCCGTCATCTCCTATGACGCGGAATCGTTTCTGGATGCGTTCTTCCCCGGCGAGGAAGCCGAGGTCGAAGTCGGCGCAGCCTCGCTGGTCGCTCGCCATCGTGCCCACACCCTCGCCGAGGTTCGGCAGCACATGAGGTTGACACAGGCGGACGTAGCACAGCGCATGAAAGTCCGCCAGGAACGAGTGTCCGCCATTGAGCGCGCCGAACCCGGAGCTACCGAGGTCCGGACCCTCGCAGCCTATGTGCGAGCACTCGGCGGCGGGCTAGAAATCATCGCGCACATCGGCAATGAGCGCATCATCCTCAGCTAGCCAGCTGCTGCACGCCTATCCCGCCTCGTACCGGCGTCACCGGGGCCGGGAAATGCTCGGCACCCTCCTTCCTTCCGCGACACGCGGGCCCCGGTGATCGGGGGCCTGCGGGTCCGCGGCTGGACCTGGCTGATCGCGATGCTGTGGGTGGTGATAGGAGCTGGCGGAGCTATCTACGCCACTGTCACGTTCAGCCACGTTGGCTACGGCCAGGGCGTCATCTGGATGGTTCAATGGCCCGGGGAGCCACAGGTGATTATCGATGTGGCTGTGATAGCACTGCCGGTATGGGTGCTGCTTTCAGTTCCAGTGCTGGTTGCCGGGTTCGTCCGGCTCCGTGGCTGGTGGCCGCGCCATCGGCTCCGGGTAGCTGGCTGGGCTGGTTCGTGGCTGGCGGGCTTGGTGCTTATGAATCAGACCGCGGACTGGGCGGCTGCGGGGGAGGGTGGCACCCGTGGCGTTCTGAGCGTCGGAGAGCTGGCCATCTTCGCCGCGTGGCTGCTACTCGGGGCCGTGATGACCTGGATACTGTCCGGCCCGCAGACCCGAGCTGACAGCAGTGTTAGTGACGGCAGCGTCGCCGCTCGCTGAGCCAGGGTCGGAGCCGGATAGTGCGGCCAAGATTCACACGTAGCGCGGCACGAAGCCGGGATCCTGGACAACTGGGCAGGCGGCCTTCGTTCCCTGGATCAGTCACGGCCCTTACCGGCAGGTCAACACCACCCCGAGCTCGGCACCGTGCCTCCGAAGGTAACCTCTCTCAGGTGGTGCGACTGATCCACCTGAACGGGCCGCCGGGTATCGGCAAATCGACGATAGCGAGTGCGTTCGCTGACCGGCATCCCGGTGTCCTCA
>Ga0066903_100005871_pt1 | contig 10757 bp, 8 predicted proteins | sample PanSoiMetaGPlot1_FD_67491 | JGI IMG/M metagenome (GOLD analysis project Ga0066903, IMG submission 67491) | Tropical forest soil microbial communities from Panama analyzed to predict greenhouse gas emissions - Panama Soil - Plot 1 (version 2) | ecosystem: Environmental > Terrestrial > Soil >...
GGTCTAATAAAATCAAGTCCGGTTGGAGCTCTTTGGCCTTTTGAACTGCTTCGAGCCCATCTGTCGCTTCGCCAATGACCTGCAACCCCGTCATTTTCTGGAAAGTTCTGTGCGCGTATGCACGAAAGGGTTCATGATCATCTACGATAAGAACTCGAACTAATCTTTCCAAACAGCCCCCAGGCTCGATGATCGATTTTTGCCAAACTCAAGAGTTTCGCATGGCCGAGCTGTTTGTTCGTTGCGTTAGAGCAAGTTGATTGCTGTGCTACTTGCGAAGAGGTAATTCAGCTTGTATTTCCGTCCCTGCACCAATCTGCGAGTTGACCAGCACCACACCACCCAGGAACCGCACTCGTTCCTGCATGCTCAGCAAGCCCATTCCCTCCGAGGCGACGGTCGGGTCAAAGCCGCTCCCGTCATCGCTGAGGGTCATTATTACGTTGTCTTCTTCCTTCTTTAAACGAAGCTGAATGCGCTTTGCCTTGCCGTGTCGTAAGGCGTTGTTCAATGCTTCCTGGGCCACGCGAAACAGGCAGAGTTTCGCTTCTGTTGGAAGCTCGCTGACATCGTCCGAGTGGAATTCGATGATGATGTGATGCTGAGAACCAGCGGCGTGGCAAAGATTCTTGAGTGCTATTTCCAGTCCCAGATGCTGCAGCGTGCTGGAGTGCAGTTGGCGAGAAATTTCCTGGAGGTCGGCAGCGATATTTTGCACATCCACCAGGAGAGCATTCGCGGAGGAGCTCTCTTTTTCCATCCCCGCCGGTAGTCCACTCCTCAATTCTGCAAGGGAGATTGATAGAAGAGAAAGACGCTGGCCGATATCGTCGTGAAGCTCTCTTGCGATTCTCCGGCGTTCTTCTTCCTGGGCGTGAAGCAGCTTGCCCGCCAGATCCTGATTGCGTTTGTAATTTTCCCTGAGCCCTTCCTGGCTTTCGATCAATTGAGCTTCCACTGCCTTGCGCTCCTCAATCAGGATTGCCACAAACAACAGAGGGACGGAGGTGACGATCAAGAACAACTGCATGGCAAGTACACTGTGTTGCGATTGAACCATGAAGAATGCTCCTCTACCCTGGGAAGCGCTGAGAATAGACACCAGAGAGAGGAGGGAAATCGCAGTGGACACTGCAACAGGCCGAAAAGCCGTCGCGGCGAAGATCAGCAGTGGCAAAGGAGCGTACAAAATAATTGGGGAATGTTCGGCTTGTGGCAACAAGAACGTCAGGTAAAGAGCGGCGGCGAGCGCCAGCATGACTGGAAAGAACATAACGGCTCGAGCTTTAACCTCGCGCATTCCATCGAACCACCAGTAAAGCAGAGTAGGAGTGAGAGCGATGGAGGCAGTTGCGTCTCCAAGGAACCACTGATAGAAAGCTCGCCAAAATGTATCTCCCATCGCCAGGCGTGTGAGAGCACCGGCCATCGCCGACAGAGCGGGAATACCGACGACGGAAATTGCTGTATAGATCCAAAATTGCTTTAGCGTGTTTAGGCGAACCGGGCCGCGAATGATTCGCTGAAGAAGGTAAGCACAAAAGACGGATTTCAAGCCGTCATTTAGGAAGGTCGCACCGAGAAACCAAAGCGGAACAGTTGAGTTTATGAGGCGAATTGGTGCGCCGACGAGCAGATACCATCCCCAGAGCTTCCTTGGCGAGATGAGAAAGGCGCAAAGAAGAACAGAGTCGGGGAACCAGAGCGGAGCCGCGGCGCTTTCGCTGAACGTCACCGCATACTTGAACGCAAGCGCATAGGCAATCCCGAAAATCGCAATCGCTCGAAACGTACCGCCAAAGCTCAGCATTGACGCCGCTTGTTCCGTATCGCTGGACGTGTACTGAGGATTTCTCTGCAACTTGAGAGTTGCGCCCGAGTAGTTCTCTTCTAAGTCCGAAGCCATACCTGGGTCGCCCTCTGAGCTCTCGAAGAATAGATGAGAATGCCGGACCGACCGTCACCCGCGAGGGGAGGATTGCTAATGTACCTCCGTCTCAGGAGAAAGACAATCTGCCGCCAGTTTGAAGACGATGCATCGTGATTGCGTAGGCAATTCACTTGGGGAAGTAGCGCTACAGGGGATGCGTCATCCACAAGCTGGGCGGTAACGTTCCGCCCTCTACAATCGTCCCCTATCCAGCGGGCAGAGATTGACAGCGAGCGAGGATCCCGTCGGTGGTGACAATCGTTGCCCCGAGCGACACGAGTTCTTCGAGGGTCTTCCGGCTCTCATCGGGGTTCAGAGTTTCGATCGCATCGCGAACGACGGAGACGCGCCGTCCGCGTTCCAGTAAGCCCTTAGCTGCGAAACGCACGCAGTATTCTGTGACCACACCAAAGACGACAATCTCTGCTGAGCGGGGGAGACGCTCCACCAAAGATGCCGCGTGGCGGCTCTCGAAGATATCGAGCGTTTGTTTTTCGAGCAGAATTTGTTGGAATTGCGAAAGGTTATCGGGGAGCCTGACGGACTGATGGTTGGGCAACACAGCAACCTTGTCGGCCAAGGCCTCGGGCACGCATTTCGCGCCATCGGTGCCCTCGAGACAGTGCGGCGGAAACTGTGCGAACTCTGGGTCGTCAATCGGATGGATGCAGCCGTGCGAGACCAGAAAGACCTGGTCGGCACGAGCCACATCCACGAGACTGCGGATATTAGGCAACAGGCGCTCAGCCCCAGGAACGTATAGTTTTCCATGGGGCAGCATGAAGTCGGCTTGAACATCTACTGCCCAGAAGATGATGTCGTCTCGCAGAATCTGCGCTCCCGTGACAAGGTTCAGCGGAGCTTATCCGGCTTCTATTCAAATTTCAAGCGCAGAGAAACCCGACTGCACCGAGGATCAGAAGCTGCTGAGCTGGATTACGGATCATCATCGAACAAAAAATTTGTATACTACGGGCGCGAATAGCACCCTCAGCCGAAAATGATTCGTGACGCTGCGGCACTCTAGTTCAGAAGGTTCCTCTCCATGGCAAATGACAGTTCAAAACCCGCAGGCAGTACGGGCAAGACGGTCATCCGAAATATTGGGTTGCTGCTGTCAGGAGACTTGCGGCAGCCAATCCTGGATGCTGACACTGTGATCGCCGCAGGCGGATTGATTACGGCCGTCGGCAAACAGCGGGATCTCGATATCACGGGCGCGACTACTGCGATCGATGCGAAGGGGACCACTCTGGCGCCCGGATTGATTGACAGCCATGTGCATCCTGTTGCCGGGGACTGGACGCCGCGCCAGAACCAACTCGGCTGGATCGACAGCTACCTGCACGGCGGCGTAACCACGATGGTGTCTGCCGGGGAAGTGCACACGCCGGGGCGGCCTAGAGATGTGCAAGGCCTGAAAGCAATGGCGGTATTTGCGCAGCGAGCATTCAGCGCGTTCCGGCCGGGCGGCGTGCGGGTTCATGGCGGAGCCCCTGTCATTGAACATGGCATGGTAGAAGAGGACTTCAAGGAACTAGCGGCAGCAGGCGTGACGATTCTGGGAGAGGTCGGCCTGGGTAGCGTGAAGGACGGGAAGACTGCGCGGCAGATGGTATCGTGGGCGCGGAAGTACGGCATCCAGAGCACGATTCACACGGGAGGGCCATCGATCCCCGGATCAAGTTTGATCGACAAGGACATGGTGCTGGAGACCGATGCGGATGTAATTGGGCATATCAACGGCGGACACACGGCATTGCCCGGAGACCAGATCGTGGCACTCTGCGAGAAGTCCACGCGGGCAATGGAGATCGTTCATAACGGAAACGAGAAGGCTGCGTTGCTCGCATTGCGCACGGCGAAAGAGTTGAAGCAGCTTGATCGCGTGATTCTCGGCACCGACTCTCCGGCGGGATCAGGAGTGCAGCCTCTAGGAATCTTGCGAATGATCTCGATGCTGGCAGCGATTGGGGAAATTCCGGCGGAAGTCGCACTGTGCTTGGCGACAGGAAATACGGCGAAGATCCGAAAACTTGAGGGCGGCATGGTTGCCACCGGGCGTGCGGCCACCTTTGTTCTCATGGACAAGGCACAGCATTCGGCCGGGAAGAATCTGCTGGAGAGTATTCAGTTGGGAGACTTACCCGGGATCGGGATGGTTGTGGTTGACGGATTGGTGAGTGTTGAACGCAGTAGAAATACTCCACCGGCCACTACCATGCCGGAGGTTGTGGCCGAATAAGACCGACTCGGTGTCGCTATTCAGCGAAGTCCGTCTTCACCTTTGATCTGGGACTTGCTCAGACCTCCGACCCGCGGCAGCGGGCGCCCGCTATCAGTAACAGCGATTGCAACCAGTATTTCGTTGGCACGCGGGGCGTCATTGATGCGCACTTCCATGCCGTCGAAATGGCTGCGGACAAAGGCTGCGTCTTTATGACCGAGCGGGATATCAAGGCTCACGCCGCAAGCGCCGCGCTTCTTGGAGGACGGAATGAGTGCGGCACCTTTACCGAGCACACGTCGCACCGGCGTACCAAGCTTGGGATGCAAGACGGCGGCGGCGTGCTCCAGTTCTCCATTCTCTCCAACCGCTGCAGCTTTGCCATAGCTTTCGGCTACGTTGCCCGGAATTCCGAGCGCCGCCACAGCTTTTTGAGTCAGCAGTTCGCCGAGTTCTTCTCCGATATCCATCAATTCTGACAAATCTTCGACGTACTTGCCCGCGCACGGATTTTCGATCACAGCAGCGGCGGCAGCGCGGCGTGTGGGAGGATCAACGGCTCGGCCCATTTCCGTACGCGTTTCTTCGAGAAACACGGCGATCTTGCGAATCTTCGCTTTCATCGTAGTCCGTCCTCCCCTTTGATTTCGGAAGCCTTGAGGCCGCCTACGCGCGCGTGAACACGTGGGCCCGTGGTCATCACGAGGGCGAGCAGAATCTCATCAGCCCGCGGAGCGTCGTTGATGCCAACTTCCATGGCATCGAAATGGCTGCGGACATAGGAGGCGTTGATGTGAGTAACGGGAACGTCGAGCCGAGTGCCCGGTGCGCCAACTTTTTTAGTAGAGGGAACTATGGCTTTGGCTCCGCCCAGCAGTTCGCGCATCGCGTAGCCGCCGGGAACGTGCCAGAGCGCGCCGTGCTCAATCTCGCCGGCGGTTCCTACGATTGCGCCTTTGCCGTATCCTTCGACGATGGAGGCGCTGCCACCGAGCGCCGCGAGCAGCGATTGTGCCATTGAGAGACCGAGAGGTTTGAGGTCTTCCATAAACTCCGCGATGTTTTCGACGTAGCTGCCCGCGTAGGGATTGTGAATGACGACGAGGGCCGCGCCTCGGCGCTGTGGCGTTGCGGCCGACGGACCGCCTTCATGGAAAATCTCTTCGATAAGGATGAGCTTTTTTCGGATGCGAATCTCAGGCATGAACCAGGCTCCGAGCCTCAGAGTGGACAAGACGATCCGGTGAGGAACCGACAATGCGCAAATGCCCTTGCAAGCTGAGCGCAACAGATGCAATCAGGTCACTTGCCAAGAGTTCCTCCGCAACGCGCATACCAGAATCAAGAGCGTCCGCTATTTCGGCCTCGGCAAGTTTGCTGACAGAGCACGTTACAGGAATATCGCCCAAGTCACTGTCAGGCGCGAGTTCGCAGGCTGGTTTGCGCACAATGCCTGGATGCCCGGGCAGGTTCACCGCGTTTGCAATGACGGTGGCGGCTGCATCTGCAACCGACGCGCTACGAGCCAAGACGGTCACAGCATCGGCGATGCCGAGAGAGAAACTTCGCCCGCGCCACCCACTGGTTGCGAGACCGCGACCTGGCTGATCAAATCGCAACGTCACAGTGGCAAGAAGAGAAGGACGGTCGGGACGTTCGATCATCCCGGCCACAAGTTGTTGCCCAGAACCGAGATGGAACGCAATGTCGCCGCCGTCATTTACGTAGGCGCGATCCAACTGTGCGACCGATGTCATCGTATCGAGGATTTCTTCGGCCACAGCTCCGGCCACCGCCGCCATCGGAGTGATGAAGCACCGCTTGGCGAAGGGAGCCACTCCACTAGCCATGCGGCGAGCTACGCCACCTGAGGGCCACGTCGAGTCCAGACACATCGGTTTACGAAGTAGCGTCAGTTCTGCGCAGAGTTCGTCAAGGACGGTGACGAAGCGAGCCGCTGCTTCTCGATAAGCCATCTGAACTTGGTGTTCATTACCGAACGCTTGCAGAATCAGATCCATGGGACCATCGTTCAGATGAAGCCGTTTGCCATCGGGCAGCCAACGGATTTGTGGAGACATTCTCATTCCGCGCGCCTCGTGACGTTGGCGGGTTCCAGAGGCCAGGGATTCTCCGGCCGCGCGATGCGGTGCTCGCGGTCTTGACTGGAAGAGATGGAGGTCAGGGGACGCACGTGGTCCATGTGTCCGCCCAAAGCTGCATAGTCGGCTAGCTTTAGAGTGAACTCGATGGGAGCGACGATTGCGGGTGTGGGGACAGAGCCAAACGCATTCATTGGCACGCGGCCGACATCTACCATGAAAGTAATGCCACCCCCAGGCCAGACATAGGCGGGAGCACCTCCGCAGGTGATGCGTGTTAAAGCGTTCTTGACGGAGTGCGTGAGCCGAACTGGATTCTCCGTGACGCCGGCACGCAATGAGCCCCCAGCGCCACCCATGAACAGAATTGTCGAGAGCGCGGGCTCACAGTTCTCCCGAATCCTGGCAACAGACTCTTGGAGAGGGTGCGGAAGGTCTTTTTCGACAAGCTCCAACTTGTCATCCAGTTCAAAGTAGGCAGAGTGTTCACCTGTGGTGCTAACCATTAACAGGCGGAGCCCGGGCCACGCGGATTTCGGATCGAATTGCTTGAGGATGGCGCGTGGATCGTCAAGATTAGTTCCACCCCATGCCGTGCCGGGTTCAGCAACCTGAAAGTATCGACCTGGAGTGGAGCGCCGGCCCTTAAGGCGAATGCCGGTCTCGCGCATACCAAGCAGCTTGCCCGCCTGGTGCTGAGAAAGAACGCCAGTGATGTGATCATCAACAACTACGACTTCGTCAGCCTTCCCAAACCACTGCTTGGCAAACATTCCGATCGCGGCCGAACCGCAACCGACTCGCATCCGCTCTTCGCGCACACCATCGACGATGGGAGGCTTTCCCGATTGCACGACGACCGATGTACCGTCATCGATTTGTAATTCGGCGGCTTTTCCATTGCACAAATCGAGCAGAGTTTGACAGGTAACGGTGCCTTCCTTGCGGCTCCCTCCGGTCAAATGGCGAACGCCTCCAAGCGAAAGCATCTGCGAGCCGTATTCGCTCGTGGTTACATGACCTACGGCTTCGCCCTGCGCACGCACTGTGTTGGTTTCAGGGCCAAGATATCGGTCGGTATCGACTTTCACTTTGACACCACAGTAGCTGAAGATGCCCTCAGTCACGACCGTTACCATGTCGACCTGATTGACGGAGGAAGAGATGATGAAAGGAGCCGGTTTGTAATCCGGATAAGTGGTGCCGGCTCCAATGGCCGTGACGAATGTTCCTGCCTGATTGACGACGTCTCCGGCCCAGTCTTGGCTTTGCTGGAGGAACGGCACCACAGATTCCCCGCGAGAAACGGCTTGCTCGAGTAACACATGAGGATCGAGACGAACTAGCTTGCCATCATGATTGGCGTAGCGGTCGCATGATCCAGTACGTCCGGGCTTGATGTAACAAAGGACCGGGCAGGCGTCACAACGGATGGTGTCGTCGTCACCCATGGTTGTCTCCGGAGCTGCTTGCGGCCAGAATCGCGGCTCGAATCCGATCAGGAGTAGCCGGCACTCTGCGGATACGAATGCCGGTGGCGTCGTGGATGGCGTTGAGAATCGCAGGGGCTGTGGGAATCACGGCCTGCTCGCCGATGCCTTTCGCACCGAAGGGACCGATGGAAGAGCATTTTTCGATGAGAATGGTTTCTACGGGAGGCATGTCGCCTGCTGTGGGAATGAGATAGTCATGCAAATTCTCGCCTTTGCCAGGCGTGAATTCTTCCATGAGCGCCATTCCCAGTCCTTGTGCGGCGCCACCTTCGACTTGACCCTCAATCAACGTGGGATTGATGGCTCGTCCGACATCATGCGCGGCCGTAATCCGCAGCACACGTACGGTTCCGAGTTCGATGTCGACTTGCACCTCAGCAAGGTGCGCACCGAAACCGTACACGGCATATGGACTTCCTTGACCATTTTCGCCAAGCGGGCTGGTTGGAGGATCGAACGTGATTTCTTGTGTCAGGACGTATCCGTGCTGGTCAAGGGGCAAGTCCGCGAGGTCGAGGGGAATGCGCTTGCCGTTCTCAGTGGCGATCACAGTTCCATTAAGAAATTCGAGGGATGCGCAGTCACAGGCGCCAGTCATTTTCAGAAGGCTTTGTCGCAGAGCTTTTCCAGCCATGTATGCGGCTTTCCCGGTCACAAAGGTTTGACGTGATGCGGAGGTCTTCCCGCAGTCAGGTGTAACCGCTGTGTCCCCAGAAAGCAAATCGAATTGGTCGACACGTGCGCCAAGAGCATCAGCGCATATTTGCGTGATGATCGTGTTGGAGCCCTGGCCAATATCCACGGCCCCCTGGTGTAACACAATCCTCGCGTTGCGCTTCAATCCTATCCGGATGGTGGATGGGTTCGAGAGAGAAGTGTTTCCACATCCGTACCACATGCCGGCGACACCAACGCCTCGGCGCAGTCTGGCGCCAGTGCGGTTAAGCTCGTTGGCTTCTGCACGAGCCGCGGTCCAGCGAGGGCGTAAAGCTTCAAAGCATTCGCGAATGCCGACGCCTTCTCCGAGCACCTGTCCCGTGACAGTTGGAGAATCATCGTCGAGAGCATTCAGGATACGGAATTCCAGGCGATCCATCCGAAGTCGATCCGCAAGATCGTCGTAGAGTTGTTCCTGCGCGATCGTTCCCTGAGGCACGCCGAAACCTCGAAACGCGCCTGCGGGCACCAAATGAGTGTGGACGGCACGGGTTAGAGCTCGGTAATGCGGAACCCGATACGGGCCGGAGGCATGCACCGGTACACGTGCCGCCACGGTGGGTCCCCACGAAGCGTACGCGCCGGTATTGAAGTCGGCAGCAATGTCCATGGCGAGCAGCTTGCCATCCTTCTTCGCGCCTGCCCTAGCTCGAATCCGCGACGGATGCCGTTTGGTTGTGCTGATGATCGACTCGACCCGCGAATAGGTCATCTTCACAGCGCAGTTCAGATGCCAAGCGGCCACTGCGATGAACGGCTGCACGGAAAGATCGAGCTTAGTGCCGAATCCGCCGCCGACAGCCGTTGGGATAATACGAACGTGATCGGCTGGCAGGGCTAAGATCGCCGCGATGTCTGCGCGATCCATGTAAGGTGACTGGGTGCAGGCCTGGACTTCAATGCGGTCGCCGACTCGCCGCGCGAAACCAGCTTCCGGCTCAATGCAGGCATGTTCGACGAAACTGGTTTCATACTCCTGTTCCACAACGACGTCGGCTTCCCCTAAGGCCTTCTCGACATCTCCACAGACAACCCGACCACGCACAAGCACGTTACCTGGACGATTGGCGTGCACTAATGTCGCATTTGGCTGCAACGCTTCGCTGATCTCCATGAGAGCAGGAAGCTCTTCCCACGAAACTGGGAAGCGTTCCAGATCGAGGCTTTCCACGGCGTGTTCCTCGCCGACCACCGCAGCCACAGCCTCTCCGCGAAATCGGGTTTCGCCTTCAGCAAAAACGGGTTGATCGGCGAAGCGGGGAATCACTCCAAAACAATTTCTACCAGGGATGTCCTTGGCTGTAAGGACCGCGTGAATACCCGGATTGTCTTCCAGATAGGAGCGGAAATCTCCGAAGGTGAAACGTGCCCGGTGATAACGGCTGCGGACGACGCGGAGTAGTAACGCATCGACCGGCACTTCGTCAGCTCCGAAAATCTCGGTGCCTTCAACCTTGCGTTGACCGTCGATGCGAACGAAGCGCTGTCCGACGGCACCAGGTCCTGTCGTCGTGGGAGACGGTTCAAGGTGCGCCGTTTGAATCGCAGAGATGATCTTGCGATAGCCCGTACAGCGGCAAAGGACACCGCCGATCGCGTCCATGACTTCGACTTCAGTCGGGTTGGGGTTGTGCTCCAAGAGCGCAGTGGCTGACATCAGCATGCCAGGAGTGCAGATACCACACTGCGCGGCACCAGATGCAAGAAAGGACTTCTGGAGGCGATCAAACAGTGGCGGGCGAGTCTTCAGTCCCTCAACGGTCGTAATCTCGCACCCCTCGACTTGCGCGGCAGCGACCATGCAGGAGCAAACCGGATCGCCATCTACCAGTACAGTGCATGCGCCGCAGTCACCGGCGTCACAACCCACCTTGGTGCCGGTGAGCGCAAGATCTTCACGCAGAAGATTAGATAAGCGGCGCGCCGGTAGGGTAGAAATGTTGACCAGCTTTCCATTCACCCTAAAGGCGAGATCCACCTCGGGCTTGCGAGTTTCCAGATCTGGCAAGGGCCTCATGACTGGGCCTCTACGCAGCCATCCAGCGCCCGGCGAACTAAGGTCAAAGTTGCATCACGCCGGTAGGCAGCCGAGGCTCGTACATCATCGATCGGTGAAAGAGTAGAGAGATGACTTGCGCGGACAAGGGACGAAAGTCCATGACGCAGAGTTTGACCAGCCAGATCACGCTCGAGTTCGAGGAGCCGTTGTGAGCTTGCTGAGCAAGACCCAACCGCGACCCGTGCCTCACCGACTCGGCCGTTACCGTCATTGCTCAAGAGAGCTGCAA
>Ga0066903_100005872_pt1 | contig 10756 bp, 18 predicted proteins | sample PanSoiMetaGPlot1_FD_67491 | JGI IMG/M metagenome (GOLD analysis project Ga0066903, IMG submission 67491) | Tropical forest soil microbial communities from Panama analyzed to predict greenhouse gas emissions - Panama Soil - Plot 1 (version 2) | ecosystem: Environmental > Terrestrial > Soil >...
CGACACTACGATTTTCAGTCCGCAAACGCCGAAAATCCTGATCCGCAGAATCCCTCAGTAAATCGCTGCAGTGATACGAGATAGCGTCGTTTTGACGATGACGGAAAAAGACGGAAAATGTCCCCAAATTACGGTTTTGTGGGGACAATTTCGGGGACAGCGGGAAATTTTGAAATCGACATCCGACGTATCCCGTAGTTAGCGGGCACACTGCCGTTCGGCGGCAACGGATTGATCACCGGGGCCGGTTCCGCGCCGGCCTGCCGCCGATCTCCTTCCTCGCGGAGCTGCGTGCGGAGCAGCCAATGTGGGCGCACCCCGACGACGAGTTCATATGGGACTTGGTGGAGCACCACTACCGGCGAGACTACGAGCGCTCGCAGAACCCGCTGTACGCGTTGTTCGCGTACACCAGTTGGTGGGAGTTGCGGAGCACGTACCCATCGATGGCGTGCCCGGAATGGCTACTCGAGTTTCATTACCGCCTGGCGCGCACGATCATCGATCTTCGTGATGTGGCGCACGACGACGAGTCCTCCCTACCGATCCGACTCGCTGACGCGCTCGGTATCAAACGCGCGGGCCGCGGCTCGCGTGGCAGCGCGTGGACAAATCTCGACCTTGAGCTCCGAGATCTCGGATTAGCGGAACGTATTCGCGAGGAACGGCGGAACCATCCCGGCATGTCGGTGGAAGATGCCGTGGCTAACGTCGCGGATGCCACCGGCCGCAAGGAACCGCTGATTTGGGCAGCATGGCGAGCGTGGCGCGACGATGGCGAAGACTCGTGACGAATTGCTGACCTCTTACGACTTCGCTGAAGTCGTGATCGTGACACTCCGACGCCGCATCGCGCACCATGCGGCGCATGAAACTTCTCACCGCTGACGTCGCCCGCATCCTCGACGTCACGCCGGCGCGCGTGCGCGACCTGGCGCGCCGCGGGACGCTGCCAGCCGAGCGCACCGATAGCGGCGTGCGCCTCTTCGACAGCGATCACGTCAAGCAACTCGCGCTCGAGCGGGAGTGTGCGCGGTCTGCCGGCTTGCTGCCGACGCGGAGGCGCCGATGAAGAACGCGGACCTACGCACGAAGCGGCATCCGCTCGGTCCGCGCAAGCCCTTCGTCGCCTCTGAAAACGCGCGGTTGTTATCCGCGAAGCACGCAGCCGAGTACCTCGGGATGCCGTTCAAGACGTTCCGCCAGCACGCGCAGAACGGCACGTTTCCGATCGTGAAGTTCGGGGACGGGAAGCGCGCGCGCTGGTACTTCCGTCGCGTCGATCTGGACGCGGCGATCGAGCGCCATACCGAACGCGTGAGTTGACCGCTAGCGACACGACTCCCGGACCAGGAGAGTCGTGTTGCGTTGTTGCTGACGGGGAAACCGATGACGGGGACTAAAACGATACCGCACGTCAAACCGGTCTACCAAACCGGACGCGATTACCGCGACCTCGTCATCCAGGACTTGAGCGATGAGAACGTGGCGCTCCGCGAACACGTCGCGTCGCTCGTCCACGACGTCGACATCTACACCCGCATCGCGAACCAGACGATGACGGCGCTGCAAGCCGAGACGGCGCACAGTCGCCGGCTGTGTCGCGCGCGAGACGAACTCCGCGAGGAGATCGCGCTGCTGCGCGACGATCTGGCGCGACTCCGTGAAGACATCTTGCGAGGCGCCGCGTGACCGACATGCTGACTGTCGCCGATATCCCGTTCGCGACGACCGGCAACGAGGGGATCGAACTGCCGTCACCGTCGGATCCGATGGCGGTCGCGCGGCGGTTTATCGCGGACTGTTACGAAGACGCGAGCGGCGACAGCGTGCTTCGAAGCTATCGCGGGGACTTCTACCGGTGGGACGGGACGCACTATCTCACCATCGCGCCGCGCGACATGCGGCAGCAGGCGTATCAGTACGTCGAGCACGCCGTCTGGCGGCATCCAAAAAAGCACTTGGTGCCGTACGCGCCGACGCAACGCAAGATCACCGATCTCGTCGACGCGCTCCATGCGGCGGTCGGACTCGCGAGTGGACTGGATGCGCCGCTCTGGATCGATGGACGGCAGACGCCGTGCGTGACCGAGACCGTCGCGATGGCGAACGGACTGCTGGATGTGCGCCGCCGGATTCTGCATCCGCATACGCCGCAGTTCTTCACGTCGTATGTCCTGCCGTTCGACTACGACCCGAGCGCCATCGACGCGCCGCGGTGGCGGCAATTCCTCGAGGAGTTGTTCGTCGACGACGACCAGGCGCGGCAGTGTCTACAGGAAGTCGTCGGGTATCTCCTCGCCGGCGGCACCGAACAGCAGAAGATGTTTCTCCTCGTCGGACCGAAGCGCGCCGGGAAAGGGACATTGGCGCGGGTCATCACGGGACTACTCGGACCGCACCATGTCGCGGCGCCGACGCTCGCGTCGCTCGGGACGAACTTCGGTCTGGCGCCGCTCATCGGCAAGCCGCTCGCGATCATCAGCGACGCGCGGCTCTCCACGCGCGCCGAATCGCATGTCGTCGTTGAACGCCTGCTGTCGATCTCCGGCGAAGACTCGCTGTCGATCGATATGAAGTTTCGCGATGCGTGGACCGGTCGGCTGCCGACGCGGTTCCTGATTCTCTCGAACGAGCTGCCGCGCCTCTCGGATGCGTCGGGTGCGCTCGTGTCGCGCTTCATCCTCTTCGTGCTGCAACGCTCGTTCTATCAACACGAGAATCCGCATCTCACCGGCGAGCTCCTCGAGGAAGCGCCGGCGATCTTCAACTGGGCGCTCGAGGGACTCGACCGGTTGCAACTCCGCGGCTACTTCCGGCAGCCGGACTCGAGCGCCGAAGTCCTGCAGCAGATGGAAGACCTCTCGTCGCCGGTCGGCGCCTTCGTGCGGGACCGCTGCGAAGTGCACTGCGATGCGAGCGTCGATGTCGAGGCGCTCTGGAACGCCTGGAAGAACTGGTGCGAGGAATCGAACACGACGGCGAGTACGAAGGCGGTTTTCGGGCGGGACCTGCGGGCGGTTGTCCCGACCCTGAAGCTCGTCCGTCCACGCGAGTCGGGCGAGCGGGTCTACCGGTATGCGGGCCTCGGATTTTCCAATGACTTTAAATAGGAAATTGCCCGGACCACCCAGACCACCCAGACCAAACGACGGTCCGAAGCTCGGCTGTGGTCCGGGTGGTCCGGGTGGTCTGGGTAACTCTCTATTTAAATCCGTTGCGAAATTCAGAGCGGATGAGCTTACCCGGACGGGGGCGCGATGAGCCAGATCGCCGCGTTCCCCGCAACTCCGGGTTACGCCTCCGCCGCGGCGTATCTCGAGGCGCAGACGATTCTCTGGGGCGCGCCGGGACGCTGGGCGCATGAGACGTTCGGCGAACTCAACGCGCGGTACTTCACTGACGCCGTCCCGCACGCCGGCATCGTCTGGGGTCTGACGCCGCACGGCGGCCGACTCGGACACTGTTACCGCGGCGACGGGCGGATCACGCTGCATCCGGCGCTCCTCGATCCGAAGAGTCCCGCCTGGGGCCAGCGGCGCGAGCTCTTCGGCGAACGCTTCGCGCGCGACGTGCTGCTGCACGAAATGATTCACGCGTTCTTGAACGCGCGCGGCGAAGTGTCCGAGCACAACGCCGATCCGTGGTGCCGCGAAGTCGAACGGCTCGCCGCGGCGCTCGGACTCGAATCAATCCGCGCCGAACCCGTGAAGGCGCGCCGCATCAACGGTCGCGTCGTGAAGTGCGCGCGCGACGGCTATCTGACCCGCAAGCAACTCGGGTCGTTTCCGCACTCGGTGCGGCCGGCGGGCTACTACGAAGGGTCGAACGGGAAGATGCGGATTCGCCTCTAGCACATGACCGTGACAGGGCAGGTCACACGGGGATTCGACCGTCACCAGGGTGCGCGACAGCCCAAACCGCCCAGGAGCCATTTTTGTGGGTGTGCAGAACTCGAGGAGGAGCACATGAGTGATTCCGACGTCATCACAGCGATCCGCACGGCGATCACTACCGAAGTCCAGAAGGAGGTCGACGCCGAGATCGACGAGCAACTCGATCGCGAGGTCGACGAAGACGAGGCGGCGATCATCCCGTTCCCGGCGCCGCCGACACCAGAACCGATCAATCCCGCGCATGTCGCGTTTGTCTGTGTGCCGCGGGATGTCGCCGAGGCGTACTGGCATCGACCGTGGGCGGAGGTCGTCGAAGCGGCCGCCGCCGGTTGTGACGGACTGACGATCGAATCTCCCGATCACCGACGCGGTGTCGTGTTTCTCCGACACGGCGATGGTGCGCGGCATGAGACGACGCTCGTCTATCAGCAGAACTGGTGACGCCGATGTCGTTCACGCTTCGCCAACTGCTCGGCACTAAGGCGCTCGTTGTCATCGACGAGTGTCCGACTGGCAAACGCCCGTTCACGACCAAGGCGGACGCGGACCAGGCGCTCCGTCGCATCAATCCCACGCAACGCGCGCGGATGCACTTCTTTCGCTGCGGGTATTGCGAGCGGTACCACATCGGCCATCCGCGCGGCCGACAACTCTAAATCTGACAGGGGGATCCGATGTTCATCATGCACATGCCGTGGACGTTTCGCTTAAGCGATCGGGCGATCGTTCAGATCAACGCGAAGCCCGCCACGTTGTGGTGGTGCGACGCCGACACGCTCGTCATCAATGAAACCGACCGGCGGCACATCTGTGATCGACGACCGTTCAGCGAGAACTTGCAGTGCTTCATCTGCACCGATGCGGATGGCTCCTCGTACCGCGTCATCGAGATCGACGACATTGGAAACACTCTCACGGTTCCGGCGGAGCGCCCCTTCGGAGTAATCCGAAATGACGTCGATTAACTCGAAGCTCGGAGTGCGACCGGCTCGTAAGCGATCGATGATGAAACTGCCGTCCGACCTTGAAGCACGCAGCCGTCTGACTGCCGCGGAGTGCCCGAAGTGCGGTCGGCGCGGCGCGAATGCATCACGGCTCCAACCGGGCGCCTACTGGTGCACCTGGTGCTCTCACCACTGGACGCCGGCGCCGGCGACTGACGTCAACGACTGATCCGTGAACGCGAAACGAAAAGGGTCGCGCGCGGAACATCGCGCCATCGTCATCCTCGAGCGAGCCGGCTATCGCTGTACTCGGGCCGCCGGCTCGCTCGGCACGTTCGATGTGGTCGCGGTCGGTGCCGTCGATCTGAAACTCGTTCAAGTGAAGTGCGGTTCGCGTTGCCAGGTTACGCCGCTCGAGCGTGAACAGATCGTACTGTTCGCGGCGCCGGCGAATTGTTCGAAGGAAGTCTGGAAGTTTTTCACTCGTCGGCGCGATCCGGTGATTACGCGGCTCTAAGAGGAAGACGAAGTACGTTCTGAAGCCATGTCACAACGTACGCAGGCGGTACTTGCTTTCGACGATGCTCCGATTCTCGGGCGCATGACGCTCGCGGACCGGGTCGCAGCGTACGCGGCGACGATCCCCTTTCCGGATTCCGTGCCGGTCGTGTCGGCCAGCGGCCGGTGGCTGTGCGGCGTCTGGTTGTTGGGCAACAACTACGTGGGCAGCGGGTACTACGGCGCCTATCCGCCCAGTTATCTGCGACGCGTCGCGGCGCTGTTTCCGGACATCCCGTGTGATCGGTGGCTGCATCTCTTCTCGGGCAGCCTGGGCGCGGACGTGCCCGGTGTCCGCATCGATCTGCGGGCGCCGGGTGCGGGCGTGGCGCCCGCGTCGGTGCGTGCAGACGCGCGGGCGTTGCCGCTTGCGGACGGCAGCGTGCCGCTCTGCGCAGCCGACCCGCCGTACTCGACGGCCGATGCGACGATGTACGGCACTGGACCGGTGAACAAGCCGCGGGTCCTGCAGGAACTGGCGCGCGTGGTGGTGCCAGGCGGCTATCTGATTTGGCTCGACACGACGCTGCCGCTCTACCGGAAGGCCGAGTGGCATCACTGGGGCATGATTTGCGTGCAGCGGTCGACGAACCATCGCACGCGGCTCTGTTCGCTCTTCACGCGTCGGTAAGGTGTCCGGACGAGGAGAGCGGACGATGAGTAACCCGGAACTGCGAGGAACAGAAAGACTATTTTGATTTCAAAAATCCGCGTCGTTCCGTGCGCGCTGATCGGCGGAGTGCTTCGTGTGGCAAAGTCGGAAACAGTTACGGCTCGAGTGATCGCGCTAAATGAAACTGCAGCGGTGTGAAGCAAAGCGACTTGTGTCCGACCCAAGGGGGGCACTAGCGGTAGGGGCCAAGAAAGCCGGGGAAACCGGCTGGGCGGCGAGCGCGAATTTTTTTAGACGCGACTTGGTGCCACCGTGTGCAATTCCGTGAGGGCGGTTTCGCCATGTAAAAATGCCCCGAAAGTTAGGGCGCGTGAGCGATCGGACAACTGAAAGGTGCTTATGGGCGGACCGAATTCCGGGCGGCGACGGCTCCACAGCGTCGTGCGATCGTTTCGAGGCGTCCCGGCCGGGAAGCGGCCGCCGGTGCGACGACCGGAACCGCCGGCCGGCGCGGTGCAGAAGCCGGCGACGTTATCGGCCCATGCGAGCCAGGTGTGGGACCGGTTGGCACCGGTCTGCAGCCAGATGGGCACGTTGACCGTGCCGGATGTGGTGCCGTTCTCGACGCTGTGTGAGCTGCAAGCGCGCCTCGAGGACGCGTCGAGCGCGAAGACCGACATCGTGCGGATTGCCAACACGCTGCGCCGGTTCTATGCGTTGTTCGGCCTCGAGCCGGTCAGTCGCGGTCGGATCACGATCCCGACGACGCCGGCGGCACCGAGTAAATGGGACGGCCTGCTGAAGTGAGTTTTTTTCACGCAAAAATCTGCGGCTCGGCCGGTTTCCGGCCGTGACGAAAGCCCCGCAACACGTCCCCCCGCTGGTCCTAGCGGGCGATCCGGTGCTCGAGGTGCTCCGCGAGCTCGTGGCGGAAGTCCGCGGACTCCGCAGCGACCTGGCGCAGCGACACGCACCGACACCGACACCGACGCTGAGTCGCGCGGACTGCGACCGGTTGTCGCGGGTGCTGCCGGCGATCAGCGGCGTCTATGGCAGCCAACCGTTCGCGTGTCGCGACCTCGTCGACGAGGACGCACCGCCGGCGCTGCGCCTGGTGACGGCGGGAATGGATGCGCGATCAATCGGATCGTTGTTCGCGCGTGCGGTCGATCACGTCGTCGATGCGTACCTCGTGGAACGGTGCGGCGACGAGTTGCACGCGCGGTTATGGCGAGTACTCTGGCAAGGTAGACCGTCTACCTTGGCGCTCGGCAGTCGTGAAAGACCCCCATGCTAGACCTCGGGTCGAGTCGAGATCTCGCGTCCTGGGGCATCCTCGCAAGGATTTTTCGGCGTTTGTCGACGATTCGAGCGGGAAGCGCGGTCGGACGCTGGTTCCCCCGTGTTGCGGGGAACACGAGTCTAATGCGCGGCGAAGGAGCACACAGGTATGTCGACGCCGCACGTAGTCGTGTCGAGTCTGCCGGCAGGAACGGCGTTCAGTCGATACATCATCGCGTTGGCGAAGATGGGCGGCGATCTCGCCTCTGCACACGCCTATGCGGAGGCGTCGATGCGATCGACGCCGCAGGTGGCGGCGACGCTCGCCGAGCTGCACACGAAAAGCGCGGTGCCGGTCGGCACGACCACCGACGCGACGTGGGCGGGTCCGCTGGCGCCGTACGGGATTGCGACCGAAGCGCTGACGCTACTGCGGGCGCAGTCGATCGTCGGGCAGCTCGAGCCGCGGCTGGTGCGCGTGCCGCTGCACGTCTACGTCGCGCACGAGACGGGCGCCGGCGCGGTGGGCGGCTGGGTGGGCGAAGGGCACCCGATTGCGGTCCAGCAGACCGCGTTCGAGTCCGTCGTCGAAGGGCTCTACAAGTACGGCGTGCTAGTCCCGCTCGCGCAGGAACTGCTCGATTTCAGTATCCCCGATGCGGAAGCGACGATCCGACGCACGGTGCTTGGTGGACTGGCGAAGGGCATCGACAGTGCGTTTCTCGATCCGACGAAAGCCGCCGTTGGCGGGATCTCGCCGGCGAGTGTGACGAACGGTGCAACAAGCATCACGAGCTCGGGATCGACGGCGGCGCAGATCAGCGCGGACCTCGCGGCGATGCTCGCGGCGATCACGACGCCCGGTAACGGACTGACCTGGATCATGCGGAAAAAGACGATGGCGACGATCGCCGCGGCGCTCGGCACGACGAGCGGGCTGCCGGCGACGTTGTACGGGCTGCCGGTGATCGTCAGCGATAACAGTCCGGCGCAGATTACGCTCGTCGACGGGCAGGGGATCATCTACAGCGACAGCGGGCAATTCGACATTGGCGTCAGCAAGGCCGCGACGCTGCAGCTCGACACGGCGCCGACTGATCCACCCGTGGCTGCAACCGTGATGACGTCGCTGTGGCAATCGAACTGCGTCGGCGTAAGAGCGTTGCGATGGTTGTCGTGGAAGCGCATCGAGACGGGCAGCGTGGTCTACATGACGGTGACTTACGCATGAATCCGATCGTCCCGATCGACGATCGACTGTTCCGGCTGGACGTGCTGCACGAAGCGGCGGCGCTCGCGCATCGCGACCCGGCGTCGCTGACGGACCTCCACTTGAAGCACGTCGCCGTGTACAGCGAGAGCGACGCGGTCGCGTACGCGATCAAACGGGACCGTGCGATCGAAGCGGCCGAACGCGCGACGGCGCTCGTGGCCGCACGACAGACGGTGCCGCCGACAACGGGTGCCGATACCAGGATGCGACCGGATGAGGATCTCGAGCAGTACATGCTGCGGTGTCCGATGGCGCCAACGCCGCTGGTGATCCTGCACGCTGTGCTCGACAGTCTCGGTCCCATGATCAAAGAACTGCGCCAGCGCAACGCGGCGCTCGAGGCGCGGGTGCTGGAGCTCGAAGCACAGCGGGTGGTGGCCAGTGTGGAGCGCTGACGACGTCGCGATCGTCCATGACGCGCTCGTCGCCGTCGCCGACGACCTGATCAACGCGGCCGCCGCGGACTTCGATCGACGATTACGGGCGTGCGGCGCACCGGCGCGAGAGTACGAGATCTTCTCGGCCGCGCTCTTTGTCCTGCGCTGCGAAGCGTTGTTATTGATTGACCGCCTCATCGCCGCGGCACAGCAGGTCCATTAGGGGCGGTTCGGTGCGATAGGCAACGCGTTGAGTGCGATAGCGAACGGCGGGATGGCAACTTGTGGATTTGACATACCGTCTTGCGGATTTCGCAATATTCCGATTCGGAATATCGCTATTCACCAGCGCCGGGTTTGAGCGCTCTGACTCGACAGCGGCAGGACTTGGTCAGAAATCTTGTAGGATGTAAATCGGCACGCGAGCGGCTCTGACCCCGCACCGCGTGCCTGACCCCGGTCAACTCGTGTATGGCGAGTCGCGCCGAAGCTCCTTCCAGTCTACGCGTGGAGCCTCGCGGACGTCGCGGAAAGGCTCCGTCCCATGGGACAACTCCGAAAACGCGGCGGTGTGTGGTGGATTCGGTACTACAACAAGAACGGGAAGCGTGAAGAGGAAAGCGCCCACACCGACGATCGCCAGGTCGCCGCGGACCTCCTGAAGATCCGCGAAGGCGATGTCGCGAAGGGCGGGACGGTCAGCGCGAAGACCGGCCGGCTCCGATTCGAGGACGCGGCGAAGGATCTCCTCACCGACTACCAGGTGAACCGGAAGCGGTCGCATAAGAATCTGAAGACGACGATCGTCGAAGGCGCGCTGCTGCCGTGGTTTCGCCGCTGGCGCATGGCGGCGCTGACGACCTCGGACATTCAGCGCTACGTCGCCGCGCGGCAGGAAAAGGGCTACGCGAACGCGACGATTAACCGCGAGCTCTCCGCGCTGAAGCGGATGTTCACACTCGCGGTCCGCGCCGGGAAGCTCTCGCAGCGTCCGTACATTCCGATGCTCGCCGAGGACAATGTGCGGCAGGGGTTCTTCGAGCGGTCCCAATTCGAAGCGGTCCGCAATCACCTAGCGCCGCTCTACCAAGCGATCGTCACGCTGGCGTACTACACGGGCTGGCGCATTAACAGCGAGCTCCTGCGCCTCGAGTGGCGGCAGATCGATCGCGTCGCCGGTGTCATCCGACTCGAACCGGGCACGACGAAGAACCGAGCCGGGCGCACGTTCCTCTACGCCGCGATCGACGAAGTGACGGCCGCTGTCGACGGTCTGTGGGCCCGCCACGAGGCGCTCGAGCGCCAGGGCATCCTGACCCCGCTCGTCTTCTGTCGACGCCGCGGACAGCGCGTGTGCACGTTCTGGAAGCGCTGGAAGACCGCGGCGGCCGCGGCCGGCTGTCCGGGTCGCATCCCGCACGACTTCCGCCGCACGGCGGTGCGGAACCTGAATCGCGCCGGCGTGCCGGAAACGGTCGCGATGAAGATCACCGGGCACAAGACGCGATCGGTGTTCGATCGCTACGACATCACGAGCGAAGAGGATTTGGCGGAGGCGTCGCGCAAGTTGTCGCTCCTGTCAGGGACAATTGCGGGGACAACCGCGAAAACCGACGCCGATGTCCTCAAAGAGCGACTCGCGAAGTCGGTGAGTGGCAAGGAGTTGTTGGTGGCGAGGGGCAGAATCGAACTGCCGACACTACGATTTTCAGTCCGCAAACGCCGAAAATCCTGATCCGCAGAATCCCTCAGTAAATCGCTGCAGTGATACGAGATAGCGTCGTTTTGACGATGACGGAAAAAGACGGAAAATG
>Ga0066903_100005873_pt1 | contig 10756 bp, 8 predicted proteins | sample PanSoiMetaGPlot1_FD_67491 | JGI IMG/M metagenome (GOLD analysis project Ga0066903, IMG submission 67491) | Tropical forest soil microbial communities from Panama analyzed to predict greenhouse gas emissions - Panama Soil - Plot 1 (version 2) | ecosystem: Environmental > Terrestrial > Soil >...
GAATGGCGACGGATGGCTCGGAAGCGTGGCTGGGCCGCAGAGTCATAGCTTCCGAGCCGTCGCCACACGAAGCCGCTCAACTAGATAGCAGGGCCCCGGGTGCCGCAGCCGGGGCCCTCTTTTATGGGTCGCGAAAGTGCTGCGCACTTTCCGCGAAGAAAGGCTCAGGCGGCTTCGGCTAGCGGCCGGGTTTGCTCGGCGGCGTGTCGGATCTTGCGGACGAGGAGTGCTGCGGCTATTGCCGCCCCGAGGCAGATCAGGGCGCTTACGCGCATGGCGAAGGTGAGACCGTGGACGAATGCGTGCGCGGGATCGGCTCCGGCGTGCCGCGCCGCCGCCTCGCGGTTGGTGACGATCGCGCCCGTGATCGCGATTCCGAGGGCCACTCCGACCTGCCGGAAGGTGTTCAGGACTCCCGAGGCGACGCCTGCCTTGTCGATCGGCGCCGAGCCCATCACGGCGGCCGACATCGGCGTCATCACGAACGCCATTCCGAGGCCGCCGAGGATGAATCCGGGCAGCAGCCGCCAGAAGGTCGAGTCCACCGCCACCGTGGACAGCTCCAGGCAGCAGAGACCCACGGTGGCCATTCCGCCGGCCATCAGCCAGCGAGAGCCCACGTGGTCGGAGAGCTTTCCCGCAATCGGGGCGAAGATCACGATCAGGATCGTCCAGGGCAGGAGCGCGGCGCCGGCCTGAATCGGCGACCAGCCGAGCAGGTCCTGCATGTAGATCGGGAAGAAGACGAAGATCCCGAACATCGCGAGCGTGACGAGGATGGCCACGAGGTTGGCGCCCGTGAACGTCCCGTTCTTGAACAGGGAGAGATCGAGCATCGGCAGCCGCTGGTGGAGCTCGAGGAAGACGAAAGCCGCGAGCGCGACCGCCGCAACGGCGAACAGGCCGATGATCGTCGCCGACGTCCAGCCGAGCCGGTGGGCCTCGATGAGGGCGTAAACGAGCGCGAGCAACCCGATCCCGGAGGTCACCAGGCCGGGCAGGTCGAGTCGCTGCTCGCGAGACATGTCTCTCGACTCGGGAACGACGATGATGGCTGCGATCACTGCGAGGATCCCGATCGGGACGTTTACGAAGAAGATCCAGTTCCACGAGATGTGCTCGGTGATCACGCCTCCGAGCAGCGGGCCGATCGCGAGTGCCATCGCCGAGACTCCGGCCCAGATGCCGATGGCCATGCCGCGCTGGGCCGCCGCGAACGTCGCCGTGATGATCGAGAGCGTGGCGGGCATCATCAACGCGGATCCGACTCCCTGGACGGCACGGGCCCCGATCAGCTCGGGCGCCGACGAGGAGAGGCCGCACACGAGCGACGAGACCGTGAAGACGATGAGCCCGATCATGAAGATCCGGCGCCGTCCATACATGTCTCCGAGCTTGCCGCCGGTGAGCAGCAGCACCGCGAAGGTCAATGCATACGCCGTGACCGTCCACTCGAGCTCCGAGACGCCGATGCCGAGATCCTTCTGGATCGCCGGCAACGCGACGTTCACGACCGTGTTGTCGAGCATGACCATGAAGAGGGCGAACGACAGGGCGCCCAGCGTCCACCACTTGCGGTTCTCCTCGGCGAAGATCCGTGCGCGCATGCCCTGCCGAGGTTAGCGGCAGCGCCGGGTCGGGCGGGGCTGGTTCTCTACGCTTTCCCGCGCGATGGAGATCGTCTGGAGACCGACGCCGGAGGTGCTCGAGCGGGCGAACGTCGTTCGCCTGATGCGGCGCCTCGGATTCGACGACTACCGCGCCCTCCAGCGCTTCTCGCAGGACGAGCCGGAGACGTTCTGGCCTGCCGCGATCGAGGACATGGGGCTCGAGTTCTCGCAACGCTGGAACCAGGTCGTGGACCTGGCACGCGGCCCGGAGTGGGCGACCTGGTTCGTCGGCGGCAAGCTCAACCTCGCCTGGAACTGCGTGCATCGCTGGGCGCAGCGGACACCGGACGTCGCCGCGGCGCTCTGGGAATCCGAGGACGGCGAGCGGCACGGGCTGTCCTACCGCGAGCTGTCGTCAAGGGTGACGCGCTTTGCCGAGGCCCTGGTGGCGCTGGGCGTCGGCGCCGGCGATCGGGTGGCGTTCTTCCTGCCGATGTCGCCGGAGGTCTCGATCGTGTCGCACGCCTGCGCGCACATCGGGGCGGTGCAGGTGCCGATCTTCTCCGGCTTCGCCGCGCCGGCAGTGGCGCAGCGGCTCCGGGACTCCGAGGCCCGGATCGTCGTCACGGCCGACGGCTCGCTGCGCCGCGGGCGTGAGGTGGGGATGAAGGAGATCGTCGACGAGGCCGTCCGCGAGGCCCCGTCGGTCGAGCACGTGGTCGTGTGGCGACGGCTCGGCCGCGACGACGTTCCCATGACTCCGGGACGCGACCTCTTCGACGCGGAGGCGATGGAGGGGCGCCCTGGCACGCTGGAGCCTTTGGAAGTCGACTCCGAGCACCCGTACCTGCTCACGTACACGTCGGGAACGACCGGGCGCCCCAAGGGCGTCGCGCACGTCCAGGGCGGCTTCCTCGTCTCGATCACCCGCGAAGTCGCCTACCAGGCCGACGCGAAGGCCGGCGAGGTCGTCCACTTCGTCACCGACATGGGCTGGATCATGGGGCCGTGGGAGGTGGTCGGCGGAAACGCGCTCGGGTGCACGGTCCTGTTCGCAGAAGGCGCGCCGGACTGGCCTGCCGACCGGCTCTGGGCTCTCGTCGAGCGCGAGCGCGTCGCCGTGCTCGGGCTATCGCCGACGCTGACGCGCGCGCTGATCCCGCACGGGCGCGAGCTGGTCGAGCGGCACGATCTTTCCTCGCTGCGCGTGCTCGTGACGACCGGCGAGCCGTGGAACCCGGAGCCCTACCGATGGCTGCACGAGGTGGTCGGCGGCGGGCGCTGTCCGATCATCAACTGCTCGGGCGGGACGGAGGTCGGCGCGTGCTTCCTGTCTCCGACCGTCGCGGAGCCGATCAAGGCCTGTTCGCTGGGCGGACCGGCACTGGGAATGGCGATGGACGTGGTCGACTTCGAGGGGCGCCCCCTGCGCGGCGAGGTCGGCGAGCTGATCTGCCGGAAGCCGTTCCCCGGGATGACACGTGGGTTCTGGCGCGATCCCGAGCGCTACCTGGACACGTACTGGCGGCGCCTCCCAGGAATCTGGGTGCACGGCGACTGGGCGTCCGTCGACGAGGACGGCTACTGGTTCCTGCACGGGCGCTCGGACGACACGCTGAACATCGCCGGCAAGCGGGTCGGGCCCGCGGAGCTCGAGTCGGCGGTCGTAGGCCATCCGTCGGTCGCCGAGGCCGCCGCGGTCGGCGTTCCGCACGAGGTCAAGGGCGAGACGGCGTGGATCTTCTGCGTGCTCGTGCCGGGAGTCGAGCCGACGGAGGAGCTCGTCGCGGAGCTGCGAGCCCTCGTGGCCGCCGAGCTCGGAAAGGCCTTCGCGCCCGAACGCGTCCTGTTCGTCGCTGCCTTACCGAAGACGCGGAGCGCCAAGATCGTCCGCCGCGCGGTGCGCGCGAAGGCTATCGGCACGGATCCCGGCGACTTGTCCTCGCTGGAGAACCCGGAGGCTTTGGACGAGATCGAAGCGGCGGCGCAGGCTTAGCGCAAGTCCTTGTTCGACTCCATGTCGAACCACATCGCGAACAACGTGAACTGCGAACCGAAGATCAGGAGGAGGGCGACGAGCACCACGGTGCCCGCCGAGACTGCATTTCCCTCGATCCGGAGCACGACCTCCGCGATACCGAGGCCGAGGCCGAGCAGCGTCATCACGAAGCCGAAGATGTAGAAGAAGACGAGCGGATGGAAGTCTCGGATCACGTACTTCGTCCGCAGCCGCCAGAAGAAACCCTTCAACAGCAGCCAGGAGATCGTCGGCACCACCTTCCGCAGCCGGATGCCCGAACGCTCGCCGACGCCGTAGATCGGGCGCGAGGGGATATCGCGCACCCGCGCATCCCACACGTTCAGGTGCACGAGCATGTCGTTCGGGAAGCCGTAGCGCTTGTAGATCCGGTCGAGGTCGAGCAGCTCCAGGTACTCGAGCGAGACCGCCGTGAAGCCGGACTGCGAGTCGGCGACGTGCCAGTAGCCGGACGCGATCTTCGTCAGCATCGAGAGGACGGCGTTGCCGAGGTAGCGGTAGCGCGGGATCAGCTGCCAGGCCTGGCCGGTGAAGAGACGGTTCGCCTTCGCGTAGTCGAGCTCGCCGCGCGCGACCGGCTCGACGAGATGCCGCAGGTCCTCAGGGTCCATCTGGTTGTCGGCGGCCATCACGGCCGTGACGTCCATGCGGTCCTCGATCGCCTGTCTGTAGCCGGTCACGATCGCGGCGCCGACGCCCTGGTTCCGCTCGTGCTCGATCACGTGGACGCGCGGGTCGGGGAGCGCCCGCGCCTTCTCCACCGTCGCGTCGGTGGAGCGATCGTCGACGACGTAGATCCGGTCGACGAAAGCCGGGACTCCCTCGACGGTCGAGCCGAGGAGCTGCTCCTCGTTGTATGCGGGGATGACGACCGCGACCCGCTTGCCGTCGATCACGGCGTTGAAGTTACACAGCGGTGCGGCGGACGACCCTTGCCGTGGGCTCCCACACGAGCGCGGCGATGATCCCCAGCAGCAGGCCGATCAGGGCGCCGACGAGCACCGAGTTCCGGCGACTTCGCGCCGTTGTCTTGACCGCGCGTGCCGGCGTGATCAGCTTGCTCTGCTCGACGTTCTGCGCGAGGGCGAGGAGCTGCTGGTTGTTCGAGAGGTCGGAGACGACCTGGCGCTGCTCCTGCACCGCGAGCCCGATCTGGTTCGCGAAGAGGAGCCGCTCGACCGTCGAGAGCCCGTTGTTGTTCTGTACTTCGGCCTGTAGCGAGGTGACGCGTGTGTTGATGCTGTTGAGCTCCTTCTTGTCGGCGGCGACGTTGGCCTGGAGGTTCTGGATCTTCGTCTGTACGTAGCCGGCGGAGACCTGCCTCACGGCGATCTGCGCCAGCGCGTCAGCGGCGCGGGCGATCTTGGCCGGCTGATCGCCGGTGACGACGATGTTGACGAGAGGGTTCTGGCCGACTCGGCCGAGCGCGGCCGCGACACCGGCCACCGCCTCGGTGGAGACGTGCCCGCGCAGCGCGCCGTTCGCGAGACCCGCTGCTCGCTCTGCTTGGTGCTGCCAGAAGGGTGCTACCACGACCTGTTTGACAGCCGACGGATTCGTGCTCAGACCGTTGATCTGGCCGCTGCCGGTGGGCGAGAGTGGCTGGCCCAGGTAGATCGTCGACTTCGCCTGGAAGACCTGATGGCCGCCAAGGGAGAGCAGGTAGCCGATCACGATCCCGGCAACGAGCCCGACGACGGGCAGCCACCAGCGCGCGACGAGCGCGCTCCAGTACTTCCCGAGCTCGAGCTCCTCTTCACCCTCGAGGTCCGGCGCGGGCCGAACGGGCTTCCTCTCCGGCCTCATGCTCATGCTCAATCTAGCGCCCTCGCCTGCCTGCGTGCCGGATCAACGCGTACAGCTTCGAGTAGCCGACGAGGTAGAGGCGGTTCTTCGAGGCGACGGCGGCCGCGTACTCGCCCACCGGATAGGTCCAGACGAGCTTGCCGGTCCGGGCGCTCAGCCCGAACGTTCGGCCTTGGAGCGTCGAGAAGTAGACGATGCCGTCGATGACGCTCGGCGAGCCGGAGATCTTGCCGCCCGCGTCGAAGCGCCAACGGACGTCTCCGGTTGCGGCATCGAACGCGTAGAAGTTGCCGTCGTAGGAGCCGACCATCACGTTCCGGCGCCAGACGGCGGCGGAGCTGTAGATGAAGTCGCCGGTCCCGTTCGACCAGCGGAGCTTCCCGCTCGTTGCGCCGTACGAGTACATCTTCCCGTCGGTTGCCCCGATGTACACGCGGTCGTAGGCGACCGCAGGATTCGCGTAGAAGGTGCCCGTCCGTCCGATCCGCGGCTGCGAGGACGCGCGCCAGACCTGCCTCCCGGTGTGCAGATCGAGCGCGTAGACGTGCGTGTCGTACGAACCGAAGTAGACCCGGTTGCCGGAGAGCGTGATCGCCCCCTTGATCAGCCCGCCGGCGTGGAAGTGCCAGCGGAGGTTCCCGGTCGACGCGGTGAACGCATAGACGTTGTGCGACCAGTCGCCGACGACGACGAGGTTGTCGGCGAAGAGGGGCGAGCTCTCGCTAGGCCCGATCGTCCGCTGCCAACGAATCCTCCCCGTCTCGGCGTCGAAGGCGATCACTTTCCCGTCCTGTCCGTGCGAGGCGTTGCAGGGCGGCTTGTTCAGGAGCGAGACGAAGACGAGGTGGTTGCCGGCCGCAGGCGACGCCGCGGAACAACGCCGCGAGCGGTACGACCACTTCACCTCGCCGCTCGCCTCGTCGAGCGCGAACACCTTGCCGTCGTTGTTGACGATGTAGATCCGGCCATAGGCGATCACCGGCGGGAACTCGAGCAGGGCATGGCCATAGAACGTCCAGACGGGCACCCGCCGGAACGGCGGCCGCACCTTGAGGCCGAACGGGGAGCGGAGCCTCGAGGGGTCGTAGCCGTACAGCGGCCAGGTCACGTCCTGAGGCTCCTTGACGACCTTCGGCTCCCTGGCCACGAACTCCACGGTCGAGGAGCCCCGGATGTCGCGACCTTGGTGCTCTCTGTACAGGAAAGCCGCCGTGCCGAGGGCGATCAGAAGCACGAGGAGGCCTGCCCCGACGTAGGCGAGGCGTCTTCTCACCGGCGACGAGGCTCGACGGCATAGAGCCTCGAATAGCCGTGCAGGAGCAGTCGGCCCCCGTTTCCGGAGACCGGCACGTAGTCACCGTCCGGGAACGTGAACCGAGGCCGTCCGGAGAGCGCGTCGAGACCATAGATCCGGTGGCGGAAGTTGCCGAAGTAGACGATCCCGTCCACGACCACGGGAGCGCCGGAGATCGAGCCGCCGCTCGAATGGGTCCAGAGGATGCGGCCGCTGCGCGGCGAGACGCAGTAGAGGATGCCGTTGTAGGAGCCGAAGTAGACGCGACCCGCCCAGACTGCCGGCGAGGAGTAGACGTACGCACCGGTGTGGATCGTCCAGAGCCTGTTCCCGGTACGTGAGAACGCCGTCAGTGAGTCCCCGTCGGACGAGGGGACGAAGATGCGGCTGAAAGCAACGGCAGGCGTGCCGTAGATCCGACCGTTGACGCCGGCCGCGAAGCGAAGGCGGCCCGAGCGCTCGGCGAGCGCGAGCAGGCGGCCCGAGTAGTTGCCTATGTAGATCGTCGATCCGGAGACGGCGGCGCTGGACGTGATCTTGGCGCCCGAGCCGTAACGCCACCGGATCTGGTGAGTGCGGAGGTCGAGGGCGTAGACAGTTCCGTCCCAGGCGCCGAAGTAGTCGATCCCGTGGTCGACGACCGGAGACGACTCGATCGGCGAGCCGATCCACTTGTGCCAGAGCAGGCGGCCGTTGGCCCGGTCGAGCACCCAGACGAAGCCGTCCATCCCGTGCACGATCACCTCGTCGCCCCAGAGCGCGGGTGACGACGCTAGTTTCCCGTGGCGGATGTCGTACCGCCAGACGAGCGCGCCGTCGCGCATCGAGACTGCTCGGACGCTGCCCCACGAATTGCCGACGAAGGCGACGCCGTTCGAGACGACGGCGGGGAACTCGAGCAGGCCGGCCATGCCGCTGCTCCAGACGATCCTGAACGGCGGTCGGAGGCGGATGCTCGTCTGCGCCTGCGTCCGCGTCGGATCGACGCCGTACATCGTCCACTGCAAGTCGGGCTGGTAGATCCGGATCGTCCGCAGGGGGTGATTGCGGAACTGGAAGCGCTGTTCGGCCGGCGCGTAGCCGCGCCGTCGGACCTGGACGACGAGCGCCGCGCGGCGGTCGAGGTGGATGCGGGCGACCCCTTGGCGATCGGTGACGCGGGCGTGCCTGCCGATGCTGACGAATGCTCCCGGGACGCGGCTGCCGCGGTCGCCGTCGACGACCGTCACGTGGACCCACGCACCGGTGTGGCGTGTCGGCGGCAGCATGGCGCGCAGCTCCGCCGTGGAGGTCGGCGCAGCCCGCCGCTCGGTGCCGCAGGCGGTAACGGCGGCGAGCAGCGCAAGCGGGAGCAGGGCGATCCCGACCCGGCGCATCCGCGCAGGCTAGCGGCGCTGTCGGCGGGCTCTCGCAGGAACAGAAGAACGTGCTCGACTAGCGGGTTCCCTCCGCCTTCTCCCAGGTCAGCGATGCGCCGGAGCGGAGGTAGCGAACGAGCGACGCCAGGGTCGAAGTCGTCATCAGGAAGTAGTAGTGCGCGATCCCCGCGCCAGGGATCGGAGCGCGGAGGCGGCCAGCTACGGCGAGCGCAAGCCACGTCGCCTGCAGGCCGAGCGCGAGCTGGTACACCGGCCCCTCGCCGACGAGTGCGATGTTCGTTCCCAGCAGGACGACGTGCAGCGCCCCGCTCGCGTACCGGAGATGCCGGTGCGAGACGAGCTCGAGCGCGTAGACCGGCGGCACGCCTCGGAGGGAGCCCCCCGAGAGCAGGAATCCCCACGACCACGGCAGCATCCGCACCTTGCGCCGAAACTCGTCGGCGCTCTCAGGCGTCGGTTTCTCGTAGGCGACCGCCTCCGGCTCGTAGACAGCACGGCGCCCGCGCTTGACCGCGAGCGGCGGGAAGCTGAGGTCGTGGCCAAAGGGCGCCTCGGCGTAGTCGGAGCGCCGGATCGCGTAGATGGAGCCGTTGCCGCCGGTGATCGAACCGAGCCGCGACTCGCTGTCGCGCAACCAGAGCTCGTAGCGCCAGTAGATCCCTTCGCGGTTCGCGCCGTCCGGGCTCAGCAGCGTCAGGCGACCGCAGACGTACGCGATCTCGTCGTCGGCGAAGTTGCGAACGAGCTTCGCGAGCGCGTCCGGAGCCCAGGTCGTGTTCGCGTCTGTGAAGGCGACGATCTCGCTGTCGCTCTCCGCCACGGTCAGGTCGAGGCCGGGCAGCTTGCCGGCGCGCTCGCGCCGACGGAGCGAGACGCGCGGCTCGTTCGCCGCGACCGCCTTGACGATGGCATCGGTCTGGTCGCTCGACGCGTCCGACGAGACGACGACCTCCAAGCGGTCGGCCGGATATTCCAGTTCGAGCAGGTTCTCGAGTCGCCGCCGGATCACGGCCTGCTCGTTGTAAGCCGGCACGATCACGGTCACCCTCGGCGTAATCTCGCCCTTGCGCACCCGCTTCGGCCGGAGCCGCGCCGCGACGGCGGCCGCGGTCGGATAGCCGGCATGCGTCCACGCGAGCGCGCCGAGGCTCCCCCAGAAGAGCGCCTTGAGAACGATCATCGGCGCGAAGTATCCCGGTATGCAGGGAAGAAGCCGCGGGAGTCGGCGCCGCCGGTCGCTTCGACGAGGTCGTGGTACGCGGTCTCGTCATGAATCGCTCTGCCGATCGCAAACTCGCGGTCGGCGCCCGGATCGAAGCGGCTCTTGAACTCATGGAGCGAATCGGCGCGGCCGCCGACGCCGCCGCCGAGATGGAACAGGTCGTACCGTTGCGCACGCGCCCACGAGGCGGCTTCGTAGAGGACGAGATGGCTCGCACCGACGCGGCGTCCTTCGTCGCTCGAGGCCCCGAGGTGGTAGTGCAGCCACGGTTTCGCCGCGAAGCAGAGCACGCTCGCGACCTGCCGGCCGCCGCTGCGCGCGCTGACGAGCAGAAGCGGCAGCGCCCGCAGCGACTCCCAGTAGTCCGGCGTGAACAGGTAGAAGGAATCGGCGTCGAGCCTCGCCATCGTCCGCTCGTAGACGGCGGCGAACTCGTCCAGGGAGGGCGCCTCTTCGACGCTGACGTCGAGCCCGGCGCGCTGGGCCTTCCGGATCACGCGCCGGTGGTGCGAGTGGAGCCGCTCGAAGAGCTCGCCGGCCTGCAACCGCCACGCGATGGTCGAACCGAGCGGATCGACCGCGATCCGCGCATACCGCTGGTTCTCGTAGAGCGGGTGGAAGCGGACGAACGTCGAGACGACTCCGTGCTCGCGGCACCAGTCCTCATACCCGGTGTAGAACGCGTCTGCGTCCCCGGCAGCCGCGACCGGCCCGCCGTAGCCGTAGGGCGTCGTCACGTCGAGCGCGCCGCGAAACTCGCGCACGATGCACGGAAAGACTGCCTCGCCCTCGGAGAGATACGTCGGGGTCCCCGCCTCGATGGTGCACGCGCTCTCGACATACTCCCGCTTGAGATAGACGTCATCGAGGTCAAGGCGCCCGAGCAGCGCGTTCCAGTCCCCAGGATCGACCTCAATCAACCGTTCTCGCGCGCGCGCGCGCGCTCGATGTTCATCTTGTCCTCGACAGGCGCCTCGCCGGACCGGAACAGCTGCCCGAAGGTCGCGGCGACGATTTTCGCGTCGAGCCGGAGCGACCAGTGCTCGATGTACCACGCGTCCTGCTCGAAGCGCTCGGGCCAGCCGATCTCCTCGCGGCCCTGCACCTGCGACCAGCCGGTTATTCCCGGGCGCACGGCGAGCCGCCGGCGGTCGCGCTCCGAGTAGTTCGCCACCTGGTCGACGAGGTCGGGCCGCGGGCCGACGATGCTCATCTCGCCCTTCAGCACGTTGACCAGTTGCGGCAGCTCGTCGAGGCTCGTCCGCCGCAGAAAACCGCCGCTCCGAGTTATCCGTGGATCGTCGGGCAGGAGCCCCCAGGGATCCTCGAGGCCGAGCCGCTTGCCGGCCTCGATCGCGTCGACCACCATCGTGCGGAACTTGAGCATCCGGAACGGCTTGCCGTCCT
>Ga0066903_100005874_pt1 | contig 10756 bp, 12 predicted proteins | sample PanSoiMetaGPlot1_FD_67491 | JGI IMG/M metagenome (GOLD analysis project Ga0066903, IMG submission 67491) | Tropical forest soil microbial communities from Panama analyzed to predict greenhouse gas emissions - Panama Soil - Plot 1 (version 2) | ecosystem: Environmental > Terrestrial > Soil >...
TTCCTTTCGTAACGGCACGAAGAATGCTCTCTTCACCTCGGACCCTCCCCTACGGGTGCCTGTAAGTTTCTCCCACTGCCTTTCGGCCGAGGTTCTGCATGCACAGAAGCGCAGCGTTCTGCACACTTGCGTTGATCTCGCTAGTCTCGGCACTCGTTCTTTGCGGTTGCAGCAGCAACGCCAAATCGCCCACTCCAAACCGCGGCGCTTTTGTGAATGTTCGCGTCAGTGATCCAGCAACGTGCTCCGGGCCTAAGGGCGCCTTCAGCCACATCTATGTGGCCATCGCAGACGTTCAAGTCAACGTCAGCGCTAGCGCAGCAAATAATGACTCCGGCTGGATCGATCTCACGCCATCACTTTCGCAGAGTCCGCAACAGGTAGACCTGCTTGGACAAGCCAGTAATCAATGCTTTCTGGCGACGCTGGGTGCGACTACCGCCCTGCAGCCTGGGAGTTATCAGCAGATCCGGATCATGTTAGCAAGCAACGCCACGGTCATCGCTAGCAACGTCTGCGGCGGCAGCGCGAATTGCGTGATGCTCTCAGCCGCCCCCAATGCGGCGCAGCCGCTCTTGCTCTCAAGCGAGGCAAAGACCGGGATGAAGATTCCATCTGGTCAGATTGCAGGTGGACAGTTCGTGATCGCGGATGGAGAAACAAAAGATCTCGACATCGACTTCAATGCGTGTGAATCCATCGTTGCCGAAGGCAACGGTCAGTTTCGACTAAAGCCCATTCTCCACGCGGGTGAGGTAAGTCTGACATCGACATCGATCAATGGCACCGTTGTGGACAGCGTGACCAACCAACCGATCTCAGGTGGAAACACGGTGGTAGCCCTGGAGCAGAAAGACAGTTCGGGAATTGATCGAGTTGTCATGGAAACCGTCACGGATGCCTCAGGCGCATTTTCGTTCTGTCCGGTTGCGGCGGGCACCTACGATGTGGTCGTCGGAGCTGTCAGCGGAACTCAAGTCGCCTACGCAGCCACAGTCATTACCGGGGTACAACCGGGCAATGCGCTCGGCATGGTTCCTGTTATTGCGCAAACTGGCACTAGCACAGCCCTAGCGTCTATCACAGGGCTTGTTACCACAAGCACAGGCAATGTGGCGACCGCTGCTGACGTTTCTCTCTCGGCGCTTCAACCGATCACCTCCTCCGTAATGGTGGCGATCCCCCTAGCTGGTCAGTCGGCGACTATGGCCAATCTCACCACAGCGGCGGGTTCGACCTGCCCTACAAACACAGATTGCGCTAGTTACACGCTCTCCATTCCCGCACTGAATCCAAGCGTGGGTGCATTCGTAGCCAGTGCGAGTCAAAAGCCCGCTGCTCCTGCGGCAGGTCCGGTGAACTATACGATCGATGCTTTTGCATTTACTACCGACGCAACGAGCACTCCCGACTGCAGCCCAACTGAGCTGAAGACAAATTTGACATCGACCAACACTCCACTGACCGTTACTTCAGGAACGAGCAGCACAGCGGCGACCCTGGCATTTGTGGGCTGTCAATAAGAGCCAAGAAAGGCCAGCTTCATCGGCTGGCCCGTAACAAGCGATTTGGTTCCCGCATCTGCGCTGCTCCTGATTCAGTGACCGTCGAGGCAACCATCCTGCCCTGAGCTGTTGGGATAGCCAGTATTCGTGTCGTAAGCATGATTAGACCACTCACCCTGGATCTTCCACTGAGATCCGTTGTTGAAAGTGACAAAAGGTACATTGAAAGTCCAGGCGCACTTGTCACCATTCTCTTGGCCGTTGGCGTCATGCCAACCTCCATTCCGGGGATCCGTGCGCGCCTCAGAAAGCTCGTGCCCGCTCACGTTCGCGATCGCCGCCAGTCCCTGCGATTCATTCGGAACGGTGGACTGCGGATCGCAACCAGCATCTCCGTCCAACTTCCAGAAAAAAGCGAATTGCACCGGCGTTCCCCCGCAAGAGCCGTAGCTGTGATAGGCACAGTAATTGCCCTTCCGAGGCAGATCCGTGTAAACGGCGTAATAGTCGTTGGACACAGGATTGGGGATTACCCGGCAAACCTCAGCGAGAATAGCTGACCACAATAGAACATGCTTAACCTGCCTGCCGTCGTACGTATTGCCTCGAGTGTGTGCCTCTTCCATGAGCTAACAGTGCTGGGTTGCACCGCACAATTTACTACTCTGCATTCTTTCTAGCTGCGACATAGGTCTGCTGGACTGTGCGCGCAATCATTTTCTGGCCGGACTGGCTAGGATGAATGTCGCACACGAACTGATTCTGTGCGGAGGCGTTCAGGAGTCCCACATTGCATGTGTGCCCACCAGCGGACGCAGCGATACCTTGAAACGCGGTAAAAACGTCAGCAACAACAGTGGCGGCATCCACGGAAGCAGCGATTTTCAAGGCTTGATCTAGCGCTGCCGTAATTGCGGTCTGATTAGCATCTGAGTAGTCAACCGAATAGTAATTAATGACCACGATGATCCCCTTAAATCCAGCGGCACGCAGATGGCCGAGGATAGCCGCCAGGTTTGTTTCTAAAGCGGTGAGGACCTGAGGCAACCCTAGGGCGATACATTGTGGGTCTTCTGCACATTGCGCCCGAAGCAAGAGGACATCATTCGCTCCGAGGCTGAGAGAGACTAATCTCGTATTCGGGTGCCTCCTCAGGAAAGAGACTGCGAAATCCAATTGCGTGGAAGAGTAGCTGACGTGTAACGGCACCTGCGAGCGATAAAAACGGCATCCGTCATCGGGAGCAGTGAAGGACAAAAAGCTGCCGGAGGTCTCTCCAGGACAGGCGCCATTCTTAGTATTAAACTTGAGCGCCGGGCCGAAGTAATCTGAAAAGCCTACAAAATTCTGCGGATTCACATATTCAAAACCCGCGTTCGCGATGAAACCAAAACTGACGCTATCACCAAGAGCCAGATAGAGCCGCGCACTTGCGCCATCAGCCGCAAATAGACTGGAACTTGCAAAAAGCAGCATGGAAGCAAACTGGAATAACCGCATGAGATTTCGCTCCTTGGGCCGGGGTGACCCGAAGTGCTTGGGGTCTTCAGGAAGGCAAGCCGGGCGGCGATTATATATCAACTTGCGTTGCCATGATGTCACGCACTGCGAAAATAGCAAATCATGGCAAGGCTTTACTGGCCTGCTGCGCGTTTCGAGGATAGGTAGGCGAACGCTATCGTAACATCGCCAAAACACTCACTGACTCCGAATTGGCGTAGCCGGGGCGGTTGGTTTAAACGCCCATTACAAGGGTATGATCTTTCAGCGTTACGGTGGCTGCCAACTCTAATGAAACCCTACGTCTTTTTCTCCTGCGTCTGCTTCCTGGCTGGTTCATTTTTCACATCCTCGTCTGCTCAGTCTCTGCCAAAGACACTCGGCGAACGGCTCGGCTTTCCTCGCGACGCTAAACTCGTCATCATCCACGCCGATGATGTCGGTGTCACCCACTCAGTCAACTCCGCAACCGTTCAGGCCCTCGAGACTGGCCTAGTCAATTCTGCCAGCATCATGGTTCCGTGCCCCTGGTTTCCCGAAATCGCAGACTACGCGAAAGCTCATTCCTCCGTTGATTTTGGCCTGCACCTTACCCTAACCAGTGAGCGTGTTTACTACCGCTGGGGCCCGGTCGCTTCACGTGATCTGGTCCCCAGCCTTCTCGATTCGGACGGCTATCTCCTCCATGATTGGACTTCCTCTACTCACATCGACCCCGAACAAGCTGAAATCGAACTGCGCGCTCAGATTGAGCGAGCCTACGCCATGGGAGTCCAGCCTACCCACCTCGATTCCCATCAGTATCGGCTCTACCAGGGCGGTGAGGACCTCTTTCGAGTCGCCCTTCGCCTGGCGCACCAGTACAAACTTCCTCTCTTCGTGACTCGGGATTGGTTTTCTGAAAGCCCTTATCTTGAATCCAGTCTTGGCCCCGACGATATCGTCGTTGACCACACCGTTACCATCTCCCCCAACGTCCCGCCGGAGAAGTGGGACGCCTTTTACATCGACGCATTCAAAAACCTTCAGCCCGGGGTCACCGAGTTTGTTATTCATCTCGCGTTCGCTGACAGCGAGATGAAAGCTGCAACGCGTGAGCGCGATACTTGGGGTGCGGCCTGGCGTCAGCGCGACTTCGATTTCTTCACCAGTCCGGCCTTCCGAAAAATTCTTCAAGACCAACAAATTCACCTTGTCACTTGGCGCCAGATAGGCCGGGCCGCCCGATAAGTTGCTACCCCGTGGAACTCATGGAACCACTTATTACTGGCTGCCCCAGCCGAGGTTGGCAGTGGTGATCGAACTGACACAGCGACCTGGCATTTTTTGGAGAGTGGCCGGGATGCTGCGGGTTCTGAGCGAAATCGCCTTTACAACAGTAATCAACGATTCTCGCCCCAAAGCCGAACACAATTGGTATCTAAACTCCCTATGACTGGATGATTGGCGTTTGCGGCAGTATCAGCGGCTCTGGCGCAATGCTTCCCCGGTAACGCTTGCATTCTATTACCGCCAGGTACTACGGTCTCGACAAGCGGTTGCAAACCACAAGCGGAAGGAGCCACCCGTGCTGAGTCAGGTCGCGGAGGTGTGCTGCTCCACCAGAGCGGGTTCTGCCAGACCAGCCCCGTTGTCGTACAGGGCCGCGCATTACTCAGGAACCAGAGCTACGCCAAACCGGAACTGACGCGACGACGCGAAAGCTTAGTCCGTAGCCACCGGGAGACTAAAGCCAATGCGCCTGTTCTCGACTCTACTCCCCGTAGCACCTAAAAATCCCCAGCCGGGGGTCTTGAGTGTTATCGCCTTGATTTCAACTGCTACAATTCTGCTGGATTCCCTTACGGATCTTTGAATGGCGGACATTGATCAACTGCGAACCATTCGCTTCGGGCTTTTCGAAGTGGACCAGCGCGCGCGCGAAGTGCGCAAGAATGGCGTCAAAGTCAAGCTCCAGGATCAACCCTTTCGAGTCCTGATCACCCTTCTTCGCCACGCTGGGGATGTCGTCACGCGCGAAGAATTGCGCCAAGAACTGTGGCCAAGCGACACATTTGTGGACTTCGAACACAGCTTGAACGCTGCGGTGAAGCGTTTGCGCGATGCTCTGGATGATTCAGCGGAGAACCCGCGCTTCATCCAAACCCTGCCCCGCCACGGATACCGCTTCATCGTGGCGAGCGCACTGGATGCAGTTCCACCCAAAAGGGATGTTTCGTCACTAAGACGGCTGGGGTTGCCCCTGATCGCGGCAACCTTGTTTATTGCATTGGTCCTTTTCATCCTGGGCTTGGCTGCGCCGGGCGGGAAACTATCTTTCCGCGGTGCTGCGACGCCACAGATCCGCTCACTTGCGGTGCTCCCGCTTACAAATATTTCTGGCGACCCACAGCACGAAGGCTTTGTCGACGGTATGACCGAGGCATTGATCACAGAACTGTCCCGGATTGGCCCGCTCAAGGTCATTTCGCGAACTTCTGTTCTGCAATACAAGGACGAAAGAAAGAAAGCATTGCCCCAGATTGGCCGGGAACTGAACGTCGATGCGGTTATGGAAGGATCAGTGTTGCGCGTAGAGAATCGTGTACGTATCGCAGTGCACATGATCCATGCGCCGACGGATCAGAGCCTGATGGCCGAAACGTATGAAGGGGATCTTGATGATATTTTAAAGATTCAGCGGGAGGTAGCGCAGTCAATATCAGCAAGACTTCGGATAAAGTTAAGCCCGCCACAGCAGTCTCGACTCAACGATGCACCCAAAGTTGATCCGCAGGCGTATCAAGCATATCTCGCAGGAACTCATGTTGATCTCAGCGGATATCAAGGAATTAAAACTTCCCAAAGCTATTTTCGAAAAGCCATTGAGAAAGATCCTAACTTTGCATCGGCTTATACCGGACTCGCAGCAACGCATGTTCTTCTTGCAGCGCAACGTTGGCAGTCCCCACGAGAGGCTTTCCCATCGGCAAAGCAAGCGATTCAAAAGGCGCTGGAGTTGGATGGAGGAAATTGCGAAGCCCATCTGTTGCTTGCGCGAATAAGTTGGCAGTATGACTGGGACTGGCGGTCAGCCGATGCGGAGTATCAGCGTGCCCTCGACCTGTGCCCAAACGATGTGCGCTCCCAGGCGGCATACGGCGTCTACTCAGCGGTCAATGGTCGCATCACTGCGGCGCAAGCGGCAATCGCCAAGACCCGCGAACTCGATGCCATTCGTTCTGAACCGTTTGTCGGCACGTCAGTCATCCACTATCACGTTCGGAATTTCAACGCACTGACTGAGACAGGCCGAGCATTTGTGGCCCAGAATCCAAATGACTGGCTTGCACACAATTGGCTCGGAGTCGGATATCAAGGTTCAGGGCAAACACTGAAAGCGATTTCTGAGTATCAGAAGGCTGTCGAGTTGTCGCAAGGCGATTCCGATCCTACTGCTGCGTTGGCACACGCGTATGCAGCCGTCGGCAGAAAGGCGGATGCGCAGAAGATCCTTCGCGAATGGCTCCGTCGATCGGAAACCCACTATGTCTCACCTTACATGATTGCGGCTGTTTACGCCGGATTGGGAACCAAAGACAAGGCCTTCGAATACCTGGAAAAGGCGTACCAGGAAAGATCCTCTGATCTTTCATACTTTTTACGAGCCGACCTCAGAATCGACAGCCTGCGCTCAGACCCGCGGTTCCAGGATCTTATGTCTCGCATCAATTTTCCACAATAACGCGAGTAATGTGTATTGTTTGCGATTACTTCTCCAATCAAGTTGATTAGCACAGCCGCGAGTTAGCACAATGCCCGCAGTGGTCGACGAAATCGACGGCACTCGGTTCTCCCAGAGAACTGTTACTCAGCGCTAATGCCTGTCCAAAGCCGGAAGCCTCGAAATACGCCATCCTGGTCAACTGCCTCAGCAAAATCTCCGAAATCCAAGTTGGCGATTGGGAGGGCGTTCTGAATGGCCTGAACTTTCGTGGGAATTGTACGGAAAGTGCGACCTCGGAGCTCGTGATGATCGACGACAAGGACCGGGAATTCTGGGGTTGGAGAGAGCGTCACGATCGGCAACAAAAAAGAATGGATGCTCGCGGTCATATGGGAAGGGCGGGAAGGAGCAATTCCGCGACTGAGAGGTCCCAGTACTCACTGGGCTTAACGAAATCCACAGAAGCATAGAAAGTATCGCCATGGTCCTGGACAGGGGCGCGGATCAAACTGCAAACTGCGTTCGATACGTTTTGATTGTCGAAGTCGGTACGAACTACTGCGGGATTGTAGGTTCGCGGAAACATGCAGACTAGGAGCATGTTTAGCAACGATTGGTGAAAAATCCTTCATTGAGCGGATTCCGTCGCGCCTAATGTCTGAACCACGGCAGGCCGAGGGCCGATAGAACAATGAGAGCGCCCCTCAACAAGTGAAGTGAAGACCAGTCTATGGGCACCGGCTATTCCTACACTTCGGCTGATGTTTGGTTATACGTTTTGAAGCGCCACAGAGCCGAGGTACTCACCGATTTTGGTCCTCGGCGAACGCATCACGCAACTTTTCCCGCGTGCTGGTCGGCTCCCGGAACGGTCTGCCGCAGTCCCAGCGTCGGAACCGATAGGAGGACTGTATCCCCGACCGACTGGATCATTCGGACAGGTAACTCGATTGTGGCAGCCCGAAGCAGGCTCTGGGAAGCACCGAGCTGCTCGGCGGCGGTCTTACTCAGCTTGATCTTGAGCGAGGCGACAGTCCATGTGGAGGTGTCAATAAACAGAGCCGCCACTTCGCCGGTTGCCTGCCCGTCAGCCGCAATTACTGTTCGTCCTCGAAGGTTCTCATCAGAAATGTGCATCGTCGAACCTCCTATAAGATCAATCAGCAGTCTCGAATGAAGGCGAATGTTAACAGCATGTCGGTTGATTGCGCATATGTCAGAACTGACAGGTATTGAGGTGAGATTGTTTTCAGTTGGCGAACAATCCTCAAATACGCTCAGAACGCTTCTCTATTCGTAGGGGGCGCGCGCGACAAAGGTAAGAACGGTATATACTATCGGCCGAATTAAGCCCAGGTTTTCCGCTCATACGCAGAATGGGAGGACCTTTATGCACTGGCTTTGGGTGGCGTTGATCGGGCTCGTTGTGGGAGCATTGGCTAAGCTCATTATGCCTGGAAAAGACCCTGGCGGATTCATTGTGACGATACTGCTTGGCATCGCGGGGTCAGTCGTCGCAACTTGGCTCGGTCGGGCGATCGGATGGTATCAGGAAGGTCAGTCGGCTGGCTTCATCATGTCCCTGTTAGGAGCGATCCTCCTCCTGGCCATCTATCACATGGTTCGAAGACGTTCAGCTTAACTGGGTTCACTCTCAGCAAGAATATGCGGGCGCCGACTTTCCTAAAGGCTAGCGTCTAGCGGTGAGCGTGTCATTTCCTTGCCGTGATTTGAAGTCGAATTGCTACTGGAAACAGTATGAAGGCGTCATGCTGCGGCGAGGGACATTAATTAGCCACCCACGCAGCACCAATGCATGATGCACGCGGCTATGGAAGAATCGCAAAGTCGTTCCCCAGCTCGACAGATGATTCGGGACACTGATTCTGGGGGAAACCCCGCAAGGAGGCGAGGATGGCACTCGTTTTGATTACAGGAACTAGCAGAGGCATCGGCTACGAAACCGCGCTGGCGTTCGCGCGTGGTGGACACAATGTGCTCGCAACGATGCGCAGTCCGGCGCGTTCGCGGCAGCTGGCCGAGGTGGCTATGCGAGAGCATCTCCCCATCGAGATCTTCTCCATGGATGTGGATTCCGACGAATCCGTTACGGAAGGGTTCAAGGCAATTCACGGTAAATATGGACCGGCCGACGTGCTCGTCAACAACGCGGGTATTGAGCGCGCAGGATCGATTGAAGATCTTCCGCTATCGGAATTCCGCGCCATCATGGAAACCAATTACTTTGGTGCGCTCCGATGCATTCAAGCCGTGCTACCGTACATGCGCCAACGCCGTAGCGGATGCATCATTAACATCAGCTCCGTCGCCGGCCGCATCAGTTGCTCACCCCTGACACCGTATATGTCAAGCAAGTGGGCATTGGAAGCCCTGAGCGAAGCACTAGCGGGTGAAATGAAGATGTTCAACGTGCGTGTCGCGGTTGTCGAACCGGGCATCATCGATACCGAGATGGCGCATCGCCTGGAAGCCGATCAAGGTTCATCGTTATATCCCCAATATGTCCGCATCGCGGCTATCTTCGAAGCATCGCTGCAGAAGAATCCGGTCCCAGCATCGGATGTCGCGAAGAAGATTCTCGAGGTCGCTGATAGCGGAACCTGGCAGCTGCGGCATCCAGTCGGTGGGGCAGACGGTTTCCTGCAATGGCGGAAGAGCTTCAGCGATGAAGAGTGGGTCGCTTTATATTCTTCCGATGACGAGACCTGGTACGCGCGCATCGAACGGGATTTTGGGCTGGATACCCGCCCCGATCTTCTTAAGAGAGTCGCGAGCTAAGGAACAACCACGAAGTGATCGACAACGTGAAGGGCCGGGTAATGGACCACACGAATTTGAAGGTCTCACCTGATGGCAAGACGTTGACGCTCCCGGTTTACGGAAGCGGCCAGGCGAAGGCCCAGACTGTCGTTTACAACAAGATGTAGCTCCGCGGCACAGTCCTGCTTATGGCGTTCGTTGTGCGAAGCCGCTTGCTTGGGGAGAGGAATGCCCTCAAGAAAAGCCATGGATGGAACTGATGAAGATGTACGATCATGGAAACCGCGCTCAGAGCCATCCCTCTTCATGGCCTTGAAGCCCACCGTCAGACGGAAAGCAGAAGCACCATCGGAGCGAATGTCTGAAAGCTGGTTTGCGGGTTCTATCAGGGAAGCACCTTCCTCCTGCTTGTTGCTGGCGAAGACTGTGGATGAAAACACCGCAAGCGGGCCGCAAGAAAACAAATGTGAAAGGAGGTCATCGAGTTAAATTCGAAACCAACAGCTTAGCCTGGACCGACTACAACGATATATTGGGGCCGCAAAGAGTTGTTTTCGACGTCGTGGCCATTCCCGCTGATGACAATAGCTGCACCAGCCAGCGATACCTGATTTCCCTTCATGGAATTGCAATTCCCGACCCAAATGCCTACGCTAAAATTTTCGACCGTGCTGACGGTCACTGCGATCGACGAGCCCAAGCCAATCCCTACGCCGGCGGAGATTCCTGGCGCCGAGGGCTGAGTAGTCACACGATCGTTTGAAATCGTGCCAGTCGCGATCCGGCCGCGCTCAGCGGGCCGACGCTGGCGGAGGGGCGCTCACGGTAGGCGACTTCGATCCCGGTCGGGCGAGAGCGTACATCTCCCATGCGATGGCCTTGTACAGGCCAGAGCGGTCGGCGCCCACGGTGTAGAGGTCGAAATGGCTGCGCCCTTCGACGTAGCGGAAGTCGGTCCTGGCCCCGAGCCCCTTCATCGTCGCTTCCAGCAGGTGCGCTGCACCGTCGAGATAGAAGGTGTCGGCCGTGCCGACGGTCAGGTGGATCTTGCCGTCGAGATCACGCCTTAACTCCGGCCAGTGGCGGCGGAGGCGCTCGGCCACGTCGTAGTGCTCCTTCCAATAGGCGATCACGGCTGAGTCCACCGCGCCTGTCGTGCGGTCGAACATAGGGACCGGGAGCCCGCCTGCGCCGCGTGGGGAGAAGACCCACTCGAACGAGGCCATCTGGCCGCCATACTCCCCGACCACGACTTCCCGGCGCG
>Ga0066903_100005875_pt1 | contig 10756 bp, 6 predicted proteins | sample PanSoiMetaGPlot1_FD_67491 | JGI IMG/M metagenome (GOLD analysis project Ga0066903, IMG submission 67491) | Tropical forest soil microbial communities from Panama analyzed to predict greenhouse gas emissions - Panama Soil - Plot 1 (version 2) | ecosystem: Environmental > Terrestrial > Soil >...
TGGCCTTTTACCAAAAGACCGGCATTTTTCCGATCATGCATGTTGTCGGTATCAAACGGCATGTCATTGAAAAGAACCCATGGGTCGCCATCAACCTGTTCCATGCCTTTGATAAGGCCAAGGACCTCGCCATGAAACGACTGGCAAACCCACGGATCGTGCCACTCGCCTCTTACCGGGAGGCGTGGGAAGAGCAAGAAAGAATCATGGGCTCGGATCCCTGGGAGTACGGTCTCACCGACAAGAACCGTCACACCCTTGAGACGCTTTTGGGCTACGCTTACGAGCAAGGCTTGGTTCGGCGCAACTTCACGCTCGACGAATTGTTCCTAAACATGTTTCAGGGACGCCGGCGCGGCGTCGAGTTCAGAATATAATCGGCGAGAAGGAGGCAGACGTGAGCGAAGACTTGAAGCGGAGCGAGCTAACTCAAGAGACCGCAGTGTCCCGTCGTGAATTCGGTACTGTGTCACTGGCTGCGGGATTGGCGGTGGTTGCCGGCGCCCGTGGCGCTGAGGCCGCAGAACGCCCACTCACTGAGACCGAAGTTACGGTCAAAACGCCGGATGGAAACTGCGACGCCGCTTTCATTCATCCGACGACAGGGACTTATCCCGGCGTGCTCATATGGCCGGATGCCTTCGGGCTGCGTCCCGCCATGCGCCAGTTCGCCAGGAGGATTGCGGCTGACGGCTATTCGGTTCTGGTCCCCAATCCGTTTTACCGCACGGCGAAAGCGCCGGTGTTCGACAACCCCGCGAGCTTCAACTTCGACAATCCGGAGGACAGGGCGAAGCTGCCACCGCTGACCGGCCCACTCCAAGCCGCGGGGGCGGCGGAAAAGGACGCGGTTGCTTATGTGGCGTTTCTCGATGTCCAGAAGGAGGTCGACAAGACGAAGAAGATCGGCGCGCAGGGCTATTGCATGGGCGGTGCGTTGGTTGTGAGAACTGCCGCGGCGGTTGCGGATCGCATCGGCGCCGGCGCGTCGTTCCACGGCGGCGGCTTGGTGACTGACAATCCCAACAGCCCACATCTCCTGGCGCCCAAGATCAAGGCGCGGATGTATTTCGGGATCGCTGCGAACGACGACATGCGGCAACCCGACGCAAAAGACAAATTGAAGGCGGCATTCGCTGCGGCCAATATGCCGGTTGAAATCGAAGTGTACGGCAGCCTGCATGGCTGGTGCGTACCCGACATGCCGCTGCAAAACGGAAAGCCGATCTATGACATGGCGGACGCCGAGCGGGCCTGGGGTAAGTTGGTCACCTTGTACAATACAGCGCTGGCCTGACGGCATCAGTCGCGGACTGCAAAAGCACAAAAGGCGCCTCGCCCGGAGGACCCGGGCGAGGCTTGTCTGCGTTGCGACTACGCGCTTATGACTGAGTGCTCGTTGGCTTTTGCTTGGTATTATGATATTGTTAAATTGATAAAGGCGATCGTCGCCAGCTTTTTAGCTTGTGAAGTTTCGCAAGCGTTGACGAAGAAACATCGTCGAAAGGCACACCATGAAGTGGGGGATTCGATACATTTGCACGGCACTTGCGCTGTTGACGCTGGTTATATCAGCGGGACCCGCAATTTGCCAGACGGCGGCTATTGGCTGGCCCGAGGCGGTGGGGCGGTTGGCAGGTGAGCGTTCAAGGGCAGAAGTTTGCGTCGCATTGCTCAAGGGGCATGGTGATCCCGCACAGATCGCCCGCGGCCAACTTGCTTATGGCAAGTCGAAGTCGGAATTTGACGGCGTCATTGCCGGGCTCGAAACGGCTCTGGCGCAACGCGCAGCTCCCGAAAGCTTGTCTGCTCTGAACGCTGCGCTTGAACGCGGTGCGTTCGGCCTTGAGGAATTTTGCAAATCGGTCAGCGATCTTCTTCCAAACACGGCGGGACAGAAGAACGTTATTGTCGACATTGTGAAGCAGGCGATCGAACCAGTGGTCAAATCGCTATCCGATGCGGTTGGCGCTCTCTACAACAACCACCGGCAGGACGACGCCCTTACTCGCAAAACCATTCAAACCCAGTTGGAGGCCGCGAGATGGCCCGACTTTACCAAGGTCGAAGCTACCAAATAGCTTTATTTCGCATTCTGTTGCCGACGTGCCTGCTGGCCGTTCTCACTGGCCATGTTGCGAGGGCGCAGGGTCTGTACGAACAACCGGTACTGGTCGTCGATCCGGGCATGCATACGTCCGGCATCAACAGCGCTGCAGTGGACGCGGCCGGGCGTTTCGCTGCTACCGGGGGCGACGACAAGACCGTGCGGATTTGGTCGTTGGCTGACAGGAAGCTGTTGCAAACGATCCGCGTCCCAGCGGGACCAGACAACATCGGCAAAATCTATGCAGTTGCGATGAGCCCGGACGGGAATCTCGTGGCCGCTGGCGGATGGACACGGGACAGGGGCAGCGACATCTACCTTTTCGATCGCGGCAGCGGTGTGATGATAACGCCGAGGATTGCTGGCCTGCCAAATACTATCCACATGCTCGCGTTTTCGCCGGACAGCCGATATCTCGCGGCGGGGCTATTTGGCAAGAATGGGCTTCGCATCTATGACCGCGACAAGCATTGGGCCGAAACGTTCCGCGACACTGCCTATGATGATCGGGTTTCTGGTGGCACATTTGCAGCCGATGGACGCTTGGCGATCACAAGCTATGACGGAAGGATCAAGCTCTACGACGGCAATTTCGCGCTGATTGTTCCCCCTCAAAAGGCGCCGAGCGGAAATCGTCCCAAGGGGATAAGGTTTAGCCCCAATGGGGCCATGCTGGCAGTCGGCTATGATGACCGTCCTTCGGTGGACCTTTTGGACAGCTACACGTTAGCTCCGCTGCCGGGACCGGGTACCAATGGCTTGAATGGTGCGAATCTGGCGTCAGTTGCGTGGTCGGCGGACGGACAGACTCTGCTCGCCGGTGGCAGGTACCGACCGGACGACTCCGGAACTCGAATTATTGTTTGGACCGATGCTGGCCGCGGAGCAAGGCGGACGATACGGGCGGGCGAAGATACCGTTACGGCACTTTTGCCGTTGCCGGCGGGCGAATTCCTGGTCACAACCCTTGATCCCCAACTCGAACTGCTGGAACTCAGCGGCGGCGCCCGTTGGGTCAACGGTCGCCCGGTTGCTAAATTCAACGGACAACGAAAAGCTCTAGCCGTCTCAGCGGACGGCACGGTCATTGATTTTGGTTTTGATTGGGGTGGCAAGTCCCCCCTGCGTTTTGACGTGCGCGCACTTGTGCTCACGAGTGTTGTGCCTTCCGATGGCCGTACCGTGCCACCGAAGCAAATCGGTCTACCGGTCGAGAACTGGGTGAATAACCGCAACCCGATGCTCAACAACAAGCCCGTCACGCTCAAAGCCTTGGAAATCGCGCGGAGCTTGGCAATCCATCCTGACGGCGACCGGTTTGTGCTCGGTGCCGAGTGGTCGCTTCAAGCGTTCAGCGCCGAGGGTAAACGCCTTTGGAAACGCGAAGTGCCCGGCGAAGCGTACGCGGTCAACATCACCGGAGACGGCCGATTGGTGGTCGCGGCCTACGACGATGGCACAATCCGTTGGCACCGCATGGACGACGGCCGCGAACTCTTGGCTTTGATGGTACAGGCCGACAAGACAAACTGGGTGGCGTGGACGCCGGAGGGCTTTTACGGCGCCACGCCGGGGGCCTTTGGCGTGCTGCGATGGGACGTCAATCGCGGGTTCGATACGGCCGGCGAGACGGTGCCGGTGTCCGCCATCCCCAGGCTGAGACGTCCTGACGCGCTCGCGCTGGTCCTTCAAGAGCTCGAAACCGCGCGGGCCTTGGGCATTGCCGACATGAGGGCTGCCCGCCGGGAGGTGCAATTGGCGACAGGAGCCGCAAAGGCGCCTGGCGCGCGTTTGCATGTTCTCACCATTGGCGTCAGCGACTACGGGGATAAGGCGAAGGAGTTGAGACTGAAATTCGCCAACAGGGACGCGGAAGATGTGGCCGGCGCGCTGGTCAATACACAGAGCACTGGCCTCTATGCCGAGGTCTTGCCGATCTATCTGCACGACGGCACGGCGGACAAGGCCGGCATCTTCGATGCGGTGGCGTCAATGCAGCGTAACATGGCAAATGATGCGGGCCAAAGCTTGGCCGTCGTCATGTTCTCCGGCCATGGAACCATGATCGATGGCCAGTTTTATCTCGTTCCGTATGGTGTCGACGCCAGCACACCGGCTCGTCTCAAGGCTTCGGCCATTCCGGCGGGCGAGTTCCAGAACGAAATCGCGAAGCTGGCTGAGCACGGCCGCGTGCTGGTGCTGCTCGATGCCTGCCGCTCCGGCGGCCTCATGGCCGGCCGGACAAATACTCTGCCAGCGGACACGTTGCGCGCAGCGATCGCTTCAAGCAACGTGACGGTTCTGACCTCTTCGACATCAGACAAGCTTTCTCGTGAGGACGAGGCTTGGCAGCACGGCGCATTCACAAAGGTGCTGCTCGATGCGCTGTCCGGCTCTGCCGCCGCCGACATCGACACCGACCACAACGGTGTGATCTCTATGAGCGAACTGATTGTGTACATCGCCAAAAACCTGGCACGGTTGACCGATGACCAGCAACAACTCGGTCTCGACCAGCGCTTCCAGGGGGACGTTTTCGTAGCCGGGCTGTGACAATAGAGTTGCCCCAACGAGCAGCGAACGACCGTAGCCTGATCAGTTCTGCTTAATCCTTGTGAAACCATACTTGTCGCAATCGCCAAATCTACATTTGACACAGAACAAAACATGAACTATGTTCGCTATATGTCCATAGGGAGGGCGATATGGTTCGTGCTGTCGTGGAAGAAGCCGCCGCGCTTGTGTCGATTGCCCTGTTCATCGGCATGATCGCAATTTGGGCGGAGGCATTGTCGTCGGGGTTATGACGGTTGGAAATTTGGCTGCCGGGCCGCGCTTCGTACGAAGCTGTGCATGACGTGCTCCCAGCCGTCTCCGCCATGAACAGAACGGCGTAGAATTCGCACAATCACAGAGCCGCGGGAGTCAACCTCGGCTTTGCCCAAGCGCCGATCTCCGGTGCATCCTTTCCGCAGAAAGCACGCCCATGGCGCTAGGCTTCGTTCATCTTCACCTGCATTCCGCCTATTCGCTGCTTGAAGGCGCCTTGCCGATCGGCCGACTGGCGGAACTCGCCAAGGCAGATCGCCAGGCGGCGGTTGCGCTCACCGATACCAACAACATGTTTGGGGCGCTGGAGTTCTCCGACAAGATGGCGAGCGCCGGCATCCAGCCGATCATCGGATGTACGCTATCGGTCGATTGCGGCGACCAGAGTCATCAGGTGCGGCCGTCTGGACTTGGCGGTGCGGCGCCACCCCTGCCGCGGCTCGTCCTGCTCGCCGCGACCGAAGCCGGATATCGCAACCTGCTGCATCTCAATTCGCGCACCTTCCTGGATCAGCCCGGCACCGAGCCGCCGCACATCAGGCTCGATTGGCTTGACGGGCACACGGACGGTCTGATCGCCCTGACCGGCGGTCCCGACGGCCTGCTCGACCGCGTCTTCATGTCGGGACAACCTCATCTGGTCCACTCACGTGCCGACGCGCTCGCGCGTCTGTTCGGCGATCGGCTCTATGTGGAACTGCAGCGGCACGGTACTGCGGACGAGCGCATGACCGAGCCGGCGCTTATCGATCTTGCCTACGCAAAGGGGATTGCGCTCGTTGCCGCCAATGAGCCCTACTTTGCGAGCGCCGACGACTACGAAGCCCATGACGCACTGCTGTGCATCGCAGAGGGGCGGCTTCTGGCGGAGACCGAGCGCCGGCACCTGACGGCTGAGCACCGCTTCAAGACCCGCGCCGAGATGATGGCGTTGTTTCGCGATTTGCCGGAGGCGCTGGCCTCGACCGTCGAGATCACCGAGCGTTGTTCGTTTCGGCCGGTAGCGCGCAAGCCAATCCTGCCGCGTTTTTCGGTGCCGGAGCAGAGCGCGACTGAGGGGGCCGTCGACGAAGCCACCGAACTGCGCCGGCGCGCCGCGGACGGCCTCAAGCGCCGCATCGACGCCCACGGGATCGCGTCCGGCTATACCGAGGAGCAATACCGCGAGCGACTCGACTTCGAGCTCAGCGTCATCGAGCGGATGAAATATCCGGGCTATTTTCTGATCGTCGCCGATTTCATCCAATGGGCCAAATCCCAGCGCATTCCGGTCGGCCCCGGCCGCGGTTCGGGCGCCGGCTCGCTCGTCGCCTATGCGCTGACCATCACGGACCTCGACCCGATTCGTTTCGGCCTGATTTTCGAGCGCTTCCTCAATCCCGAACGGGTGTCGATGCCGGATTTCGATATCGACTTCTGCCAGACCCGTCGCGACGAAGTGATCCGCTACGTGCAGAACCGCTACGGCCGCGATCAGGTAGCGCAGATCATCACGTTCGGCAGCCTGCAAGCACGCGGTGTGCTGCGTGACGTCGGCCGTGTGCTGGAAATGCCTTACGGCCAAGTCGACAAGCTGTGCAAGCTGGTGCCGCAGAACCCGGCGGCGCCGGTGACGCTGTCGCGCGCCATCGCCGACGAGCCGCGACTGCAGGCCGAGCGTGACAGCCAACCGATCGTCGCCCGCGCCTTCACGATCGCACAAAAACTGGAAGGGTTGTACCGCCACGCCTCAACCCACGCTGCCGGGATCGTAATCGGCGACCGGCGGCTCTATGAACTGGTGCCCCTCTATCGCGACCCCAAATCCGACATGCCGGTTACTCAGTTCAATATGAAATGGGTTGAACAGGCAGGTCTCGTCAAATTCGATTTTCTCGGGCTCAAGACGCTTACGGTGCTGGAAACCGCCGTAAAACTGCTCGCGGTGCGCGGCATCGAGATCGATCTCTCCCGCATTCCACTTGACGATGCCAAGACCTACGAGATGCTGGCCCGCGGTGAGACGGTCGGCATCTTTCAGGTGGAAAGTCAGGGCATGCGTCGCGCCCTCGTCGATATGCGCCCCGATCGTTTCGAGGACCTGATCGTGCTGGTGGCGCTCTATCGGCCTGGCCCGATGGCGAATATCCCAACCTATTGCGCCCGCAAGCTCGGCCAGGAACGCACAGACTATCTGCATCCCAAGCTGCAGCCGATCCTGCAGCCGACTTACGGCATCATCACCTACCAGGAACAGGTGATGAAGATCGCACAGGATCTCGCCGGCTACAGCCTCGGGGAGGCGGACCTGCTGCGCCGCGCCATGGGCAAGAAGATCCGCAGGGAAATGGAGCAGCAGCGCGAGCGTTTCATGTCGGGTGCCGTCGCGCGCGGAATTGCGCCGGCTGACGCCGAGGCCATTTTTGAGGCCTGCGCCAAATTTGCCGATTACGGTTTCAACAAGTCTCACTCGGCGCCGTATGCGCTGCTCACCTACCAGACCGCCTACCTGAAAGCCAACTACCCGGTCGAATTCCTCGCCGCCTCCATGACTCTTGACATGGGCAACACAGATAAGATCGCTGAGTTCCGCTCCGAAGCCGCGCGACTCGGCATCACGGTGGAGCCGCCGTCAATCAACCGCTCGGGGGTCGAATTCGACGTCGCCGGCAATACCATTCGTTACGCGCTTGCAGCCCTCAAGGGCGTCGGTCGTGCGGCGATCGAAACCATCGTGGCGGTGCGCGACCGGCCGTTTGCGAATCTTGGCGATTTCGCCCGTCGTATCAATCCGCGTGCCATCAACAAGCGCGTGCTGGAAAGCCTCGTCGCTGCCGGCGCGTTCGACGAGTTGGAGCACGACCGGGCGCGGGCGACCGCCGCAATCGACGTCGTGCTTGCCACCGCGCAACGCGCCCAGGACGCCGCGGTGAGCGGCCAGAGCGAATTGTTCAGCGACTTCGCGGAGGCTGCTGAGCCCGTCAAAATTCCGAACGTGCCGTGTTGGCTGCCGGCGGAGCGGCTGCAGCGCGAATACGATGCCGTCGGGTTTTTCCTCACCGGCCATCCGCTCGACGATTACGCGGGCGTGCTCAACAGTATGCAGGTGCAATCCTGGGCGGCCTTTTCCCGCGCGGTGAAATCCGGAGTCACCGCCGGCAGGGTCGCCGCTACCGTACTGTCGCGGGCGGAGCGGCGCATCAAGACCGGGAATAAAATGGGCATTATCGGGCTGTCAGACCCGTCCGGCCAATACGAAGCCGTTATCTTTGCCGAGGGGCTGCAGCAGTTCCGCGACCTCCTGGAGCCGGGCAGCCCGGTACTCCTCCACATGACCGCGGAGGTGCAGGGCGACGAAGTGCGGGCCCGCATTCAGACTGTCGAATTGCTCGATCGCGCGGCAGCAAAAGTGCAGAAGGGCCTGCGCATCTTCGTTCGCGACAAAGCCCCACTCGATGCGGTGGCCAAGCGCCTCGACAAGGTCAACGGCCGGGCGGAGGGGGACGGCGAAGTCAACCTCATCGTGATGCTCGGCGCTGGCGCGGAAGTCGAGGTGAAACTGCCGGGCCGTTACAAAGTGAGCCCGCAGATCGCCGGTGCCATCAAGGCCGTGCCCGGGGTGGTCGAGGTGCGGGCGGTGTGAGGCGATCAAGCGGCTAGCGTTCCCTCGTATGGTGATAACGGCGCGATCGGCCGTCGTCGAGAGCTGTGCAGTGCCGGGCGCCGTGGTGCCGCCCCTTGACGCCATCGACCGTCCGCGCGAAGCGTGAGACAAACGATGACCATGGGGCCGCCATGAACGTTCAAAACTCAAAGCTCATCCAAGGTGCGACCGGCGACTGGGAAGTCGTCATCGGCCTGGAGGTCCATGCCCAGGTCAACTCGAAGGCGAAGCTGTTTTCGGGTGCCGCCACCGCATTCGGGGCGGAGCCGAATTCGCATGTCTCGCTGGTCGATGCCGCGATGCCCGGCATGCTGCCGGTGATCAATGAGGAATGCGTTGCGCAGGCGGTGCGCACCGGGCTCGGGCTCAACGCGAAGATCAATCTGCGCTCGGTATTCGACCGCAAGAACTATTTCTATCCGGACTTGCCGCAGGGCTACCAGATCAGCCAATACAAGTCACCGGTAGTGGACGAGGGCGAGGTTGCGGTCGATATGCCTGACGGCAACATCCGGGTCGGCATCGAGCGCCTGCATCTGGAGCAGGATGCCGGCAAGTCGCTGCACGATCAGCACCCCACCATGTCTTTCGTCGATCTCAACCGCTCCGGCGTCGCCCTTATGGAGATCGTGTCGAAGCCCGACCTGCGATCGTCCGAGGAGGCCAAGGCGTTTCTCGCCAAGCTGCGCACGATCATGCGTTATCTCGGTACCTGCGACGGCGACATGGAGAAGGGCAATCTGCGCGCCGACGTCAATGTGTCGGTGCGCCGGCCCGGCGAGCCGCTCGGCACCCGCTGTGAGATCAAGAACGTCAATTCGATCCGCTTCGTCGGCCAGGCGATCGACTGCGAGGCGCGCCGCCAGATCGAGATCCTCGAGGATGGTGGCGCTATCGACCAGGAGACGCGGCTTTACGATGCCGGCCGCAATGAGACCCGTTCCATGCGCAACAAGGAGGAGGCCCACGACTACCGTTACTTCCCCGATCCCGATCTGCTGCCCCTCGAGCTGAGCGAGGCTTATGTGCAATCGTTGCGTCGCGACCTGCCGGAACTGCCTGACGAAAAGAAGGCGCGGTTCATGTCGGCATTCGGGCTCACCGGCTATGATGCCGGCGTGCTGGCCGCCGAGAGGGAGAGCGCGGATTTCTTCGAGGCGGTCGTTACGCGTGCCGATGGCATTATGCGCGATGCCAAGCTGGCCGCGAACTGGGTGCTCAACGAGCTGTTTGGACGCCTCAACAGGGAAGGCAGGGCGATCGCAGCGTCGCCGGTCTCGTCGGCTCAGCTTGGCACCATCCTCGATCTGATTGCCGAAGGCACCATCTCGGGCAAGATCGCCAAGGAGCTGTTCGAGATCGTGTGGGACAGGGGCGGGGAGCCGCGCACGATCGTTGAGGCGCGCGGCATGAAGCAGGTCACCAATATATCGGCGATCGAAAAGCTCGTTGACGATGTCGTCGCCAAGAATCCTGACAAGGTTGAACAGGCGAGGGCGAAACCCGCGATGATCGGATGGTTCGTCGGCCAGGTGATGAAGGCGTCGGGCGGCAAAGCGAACCCGCAAGCGGTGAACGATCTCCTCAAGGCAAAGCTCGGCATCTGATCGCCGTGCGCGGGGGCGCGCGAAGTTGTCCTGCACGCAGATGCGAAAGGTTCGCGGAATTTCGACCGCTCGCCTGCCGGCCGGAGCGTGAATCGGTGCCACGATGACCATGTCGGGAGCCTTGTCCAAGGGCTTGCAGAGCGACATCGATGGCCGGTTTTGCGAATCGGTTGATGCCGATTCGCTCGATTCGTACGCGCGCAACTGCGAAAGCGACGCTCCAGACGAGATTTGCGCAATTTTTTTTTGAGCCCGAATTTGGTCTCCCCAAAGCCGATTTTGCGCGATGCGAGCACGATCGCGAATGCGGTCAAGAGGCCGCGCATGCGAGCGCATACCAACATTTGCGCATCTCAGAAGTGACCATTTCACAGCCATTTTTGCAATTTTGTAAATTTCATTTGCATGATGCAGGCGACGCTGGCGATGCGTGCAACATCATGCGCGCGCGAGCGCAGACGTGTCGCGCCGACGACGCCGGCAAGAACGCCCCGTTCACATTTCGTTAATGTGGAAGATGTTTTTTTCTTTCCGCTGTAGTAATCGAAGATGCAGCATCTGCGATTCGCG
>Ga0066903_100005876_pt1 | contig 10755 bp, 8 predicted proteins | sample PanSoiMetaGPlot1_FD_67491 | JGI IMG/M metagenome (GOLD analysis project Ga0066903, IMG submission 67491) | Tropical forest soil microbial communities from Panama analyzed to predict greenhouse gas emissions - Panama Soil - Plot 1 (version 2) | ecosystem: Environmental > Terrestrial > Soil >...
GTCTCGGGCATGACGCGGCTCGTGCCCGATCAGATCGAGATCTTCAAGCTCGGGCCGCCGCTCGCGTTCCTGCGCGCCCACCCGCAGCGGCTCCATGTCGGCGCCGGCGACTTGGACGACGATCCGCCGCCCGCCGGGCACGAGGTGTTCGGCGAGTACTTCTCGGCCCAGCAGATGCGGAGCTTCATGGCGCTCCCGCTCGAGGACGACCAGGGCCTGCTCGGCTTCCTGTGCATCGAGTCGCGGCAGGAGAGCTGGGACATCGAAGCCTCCGAGGGCGACACGCTGAGCATTCTCGCCGCCCAGACCACGGTGGCGATCCGCAACGCCCAGCTCTACTCCGAGATCCCGCTGCGCGGCGTGTCGCTCCCGGTCTCGCGCATGCGCTCCTGGTTCGGCGATCTCACCGGGCGCGGCCGGCTGGTGGCGGCGCTGGTCGCGATCGGGCTGGTCGTGGGGCTCCTGCTCCCGATCACGCCCGAGCGCGCGGGCGGCACGGCCGAGGTGAAGCCGCTCCGCTACCAGGGGGTGCGGGCGCTCACCGAGGGCGTGGTGGCCAGTGCGTTCGTGAACGGTGGCGATACCGTGCGCCGCGGGCAGAAGCTGGCGGTGGTCGAGGACCTGGACCTGGCCGGGCGCATCACCGATCTCAAGGCCCAGATCGAGGGCGAGCGCCGCGACATGGCGGCCGCCCGGCTCGCGGGCGACGTTTCGGGCTGGCGGGCGCACGAGATCAAGCTCGCCGGGCTCGAGGGGACGCTCGTGATCGAGGAGCGGCGGGCCGACGCGCGGGTGCTGGTGGCGCCCTTCGACGGCCAGATTCTCGAAATGGACCTGGCGCAGCGCGTCGGGCAGCACCTGGACGCGGGCCAGAGCTTCTGTACGGTGGCGGCACTCCACCGGATGGCGGTGGACTTCGAGGTCAGCGAGGACCAGATCGGCCGGGTGCGGATCGGGCAGCCGGTCACGGTCAAGGTCATGAGCTACCCCACCCACGCCTTCCACGGTGTCGTGAGCGAGGCGGGCTGGTCCGGACACCCGGATGCACGCGGCAAGAGCTGGTTCACGGTGCGGGCCGAGATGGACAACCCCGAGCAGATGCTGCGGCCCGGGATGACCGGGATCGGCAAGGCCTCCGTGGGCTACCGGTCCGCCGCGGCGCTGCTGCTCGCTCCGGTGGTGCGCGGCCTCAACATGCATCTCTGGTAGCGGCGCCGGTCGCGGCGCCTGGGGCCGCCCCCGGGCGGCAGCTCCCCGGCACGCGTCTGCAGCGGATGCGGAGGTCGGCACGGCCTTCGCTCCGCGGCTCCCACGGTCCGAATCCGCCGGCCCACGCTAAGCCATTGTCGAATCGACGGAACTCGGACCCGCGCCGCGCGGCTCCGGTTTCGGCACGGCGGATGCGACAGGCAAGCCACAATCGATGTTGGGCCGCACACGAAGAGGCCCGCCGAAGCCGGCGGAGCTTCGACGTACATGGGGCTCCGGGCTTGGGACGGCTTGCATTCGGGGGAATCGCAGGCCGGACCGGCCCGGGGCCACGTATTCGGGGGTCCTCAGGCCGCGTTGGAACACATTGCCCATGGTGCGGGCGGGGCGAAGTTGTAACGTGTTGCCCGCCGGGGAACCGATCGGCCGCGACGCAATCGCTCTGGATGAGGAGGTGGCAGATGGCAGCGAAGAAGACGGGCCGCGCGAAGGGCCGCAAGGGTGTCGCGAAGGCCAAGCCCACGCGGAAGAGCTCGGTCCGCAGCGCTCGCAAGGCTCCGAAGGTCAGGACCACGTTCCCGCCGGAGAGCATCGAGATCTTCTAGTTGGATTGCCGGGCCGCACACGAAGAAGCCCCGCGCCACAGGCGGGGCTTCGTCGGTTGTGCGGCAGCGATCAGCGGTGGAGAACGGCGCGCTGTGCGCGCAGCAGGATCTCTTCGTATCCGGCCGGCAGCTTGGAGAAGCTGGTCTTGAGATTTGCCTCGCCGCGCACGCCGCGCAGCACTTCGCAGATCTTGTTCACGCGCGGCGCGATCCGGTCGACGAGGTCGTCGCATCCCGCCACCGCGCGCGCCGCGTGGGCGGCATCGCCCTCGGCCTCGACCAGCGCCTTCAGGATCTCGCCCACCAGGTAGTAGGAGAGCGCCGAGCGCTCGGTGAGCGGCGCCGACTGCCCGGAGCGCTTGCGCCTCTGCAGCAGCCGCGCCGCCTCGATCAGGTTGAACCGCGCCGCACGCGCCTGCACCAGCACCCAGTCGCCGAGCCGCCCGCGCGAGGTGCGCGCGACGCCCATCCAGGGCGGATCCTGGCCGCCGTGCTGGCGGCGCCATACGTGGTCCACGTCGTCGCGCGTGATGTGCCCGTCCTCGCGCGCCCGCACACTCAGCGCCGCGCACAGGTTGGTGAGCTCGCGGATGTTGCCCGGCCAGGTGTGCTCGGAGAGCGCGCCGATCACGTCGCCGTCCACCTCGCAGGCGGTGATCCCCAGCTCGCGGCACTGGCGCTGCAGGATGTGGCGCATGAGCGGCACCAGGTCCTCGATCCGTTCGCGCAGCGGCGGAATGCGGATCGAGAACACCGAGAGCCGGTAGTAGAGGTCCTCGCGGAAGCGCTTGGCGCTCACCTCGGCCTGGAGATCGCGGTTCGTGGCCGCCACCACCCGCACGTCGCCCTCGATCAGGTGCTCGTCGCCCACCCGCCGGAACCGCCCCTCCTGCAGCACGCGCAGCAGCCGCTTCTGGAGCGGGAGCGGCATCTCGCCGATCTCGTCCAGGAACAGCGTGCCGCGCTGGGCGAGATCGAACGCGCCGCGCCGGTCGCGATGCGCCCCGGTGAAGGCGCCGCGCACGTGGCCGAACAGCTCGCTCTCGATCAGCTCGCGCGGGATCGAGCCGCAGTCCACCACCTCGAACGGCCCGCCGCCCCGCTCGGAGAGCTCGTGGATGGCGTGCGCCGCCAGCTCCTTGCCCACGCCCGATTCGCCGGTGAGCAGCACCGGGAATGGCGTCGGCGCCACCGCGATCAGCTCCTGGCAGGTCTCGAGCATCGCGGCACTCTCCGACACCATCGACCGCAGCGGCGGATAGTTCTCGCGCAGCGTCTGGTGATCGCGCGCCGGTCCGCGCAGCGCGGGAGCCCGCTTCTGCGCCCCGTCCGCCGGGCGGATGCCGTCGCCCGACTGGGCCTCGCGCGCCGGGCGCGCCGCCAGCGACTGGGCGGCGAGCGCCGAGAGCGAATCGAGCAGCGCAAGATGTCCCGGATCGTAGTCGCCCGGCATGAGCCGCGGACCGAACGCGAGCAGACCGAGCAGTCCGTGCGCGTCGGCCACCGCCGTACACAGCGCCGCGTCGTACTGGTCGGCGAGGCGATCGCGCAGCTCGGAGAGCCCGCGTGCCGCGGCCGGCGTGCCGACCACGAACGCGCCCTCCTTGAGCAGCCACTCGCGCGTCTGTGCGGTGATCGGGAGACTCTCGCCGCGCTCGGCGTTCTCGATTCCGGCGGAGTGGAGCAGACGGTAGCGGCCGCGCTCGTCGGCCACGAACATGCCGCCGGAGCGCGCGCCCAGCACCCCCATGCCGGAGCTCACCATGCGCGATGCGACCTGCTGGTGATCGCGCGCGCCGAGCAGCGTGCGCGCGGCCTCGTAGAGACTGGACAGCTCGGCGAGGCGGCGGCGCGGATCCTCACCCAGCTCGGTCTGCTCCGGCCAATCGGCTCGGGCACTCATCGGACGGCCTCCAGGGGTGCCGGCTCCGGTAAGGGCGGCCGAGGCGGCACACCTCGACGGTAACAGAGTGCGGTGGTGGCGGGTAGAGATTGCGCGCCCCGGGCTCGCCGCGGGCGGCCGCCGGGACGGGCGTGCAGCCCGGGCTCCAAGGCGCCCGGGGCACCCGGGCGGCCGGATCCCTAGGGGGCCCCCAGGCCGTGCGCCAGCTTGGGCAGGCTCACGTCGTAGCGGTACTGGACGTTCATGTGGCCGTCGTCGAACTCCTCCTTCTCGTGGCGGATGCCGAGCCGGTCCAGCTCCCGGGCGAAGAGGCGCATGCCGAGGTGGAGGTTCCACTCGTCCTTGGTGCCACAGTCGAGGTAGAGGAGCTTCATCGAGCGGAGCGCTTCGGCGTGGCCGGGCAGCATCCGGAGCGGGTCGAGCGTGAGCCAGCGCTGCCATACCTCCGGGCGGAACGCGCCGGTCTCGAGATCGCACGGCAGGTCGATCCCGAACGAGGGGCTGGCCGGGTTGGGCGAGTAGCAGGCGGCCATGGCCAGGATGTTGAGCGCGACCATGTCGTCCTGCTTCTTCTGCCGCGCCGCCTCGAACGCTCCGAACCACGCGGTGAGCCCGCCGGCGTTCTGGACGCGGGCGCAGAACTTGGGGACGTCCCCCAGGTAGCAGTACTCGAACATCATGTCGCCGCTGTGGCAGGCCACGGCGCCGAACACGTCCGGGTGGCGCATCGCCTGGACGATCGCCCCGTATCCGCCCGACGACTTGCCCAGGATCGCGCGCTGGTCGCGCGCGGCCCGCGTGCGGAACGTGCGATCGACGTGCGGCACCAGCTCGCTCACCAGATGGGTCTCGTAGCGGCCGGTGGCGGTCGAGTCGAGGTACTGGGAGCCGCCGAAGCGCGTGGCGCAGTCGGGCATCACCAGGATCATCTCGCCGCAGCCGGAGGCGATGAGCGCGTCCATGCGCTGGTCGAGCGGCGGCACCCACAGGTTGTCGTTGAGCAGCATGCGGCCGCGCCCGGTGAAGCCGGTGAGCACGTAGGCAACCGGGTAGCGGCGGCTGGTCTCGCGGTCGTAGGAGGGCGGGAGATACACCGGCACCGTGCGCACGTGCGGATCGCCGGGCGCGTTCCCCTTCAGCACTTCGCTCTCGTACCGCATCATCTCCACACGGCCGGTCGTCATCGTGCCTCCTCTCAGAAGATCACCAGCGGGCGTCAGAAGATCGCCACCGAGCGCCCGCCGCCGCCGCGCTCGTCCAGCGTGCGCCGGGCCGCGGCCAGCGTCGAGTCGGCCGCCCACGCGGGCTCGGCCTGCTCGAGCCGCGCGAACGCCGCGCGCGCCGCCTCGTCCAGCCGCACCTGGACCAGCCCGCGCACCAGGCTGTGATGCGCCCGGATGTCGCGCGGGTTGAGGAACGTCGCCACCTGGGCTTCGAGCAGCGCGTACTTGAGCTGCTTGGATTCCAGCAGCTCGCCCAGCGCGCCGTGCGCTTCCGGCCGTCCGATCCCGGCGCGGATCGCCTCGAACAGCTTGCGGCGGGCCCCGAGCGTGTCGGCCTTGAGCAGCAGGTCGCGCGCTTCGCTCAGGCGCGCCGTGTAGAGCGTGGTGTCGTCGCGGGCGCCGAACTGCTGCCACGCCGCCTCGGCCGCGGCGCGCCGCCCGCTCCACAGCTCCGCCCAGCCCAGCCAGTAGAGATGATCCGCCGGCACCTCGCCGGCGTCGAGGCCGCGCCGGAACGCGTGCGCGGCGCCCGCGGGCCTGCCGAACAGCAGCAGATCGGTGCCCACCTGGAACCATGGCTCGCGCGCGGCGGGATAGATGGGCTCGAAGCGCACGCCGTCCCAGTGCAGGAACCGGCAGGGATGCTCAGCCGCGGTGGACTCGGAGAACTCGGAATAGAAGTGTCCCGCCAGCGTCGGGTCGCGATACATGGCGCGCACGAACGGCCCGTTGCCGACCTGGAACCCCGCCCAGGGCGGGAGCGAGGCGAAGTAGAAGCGCGTGCCGTGCAAAGGGCTCGGTTCGTACGTCTTGAGCTCGCGCCGGAGGATGCCGGCCAGCTCCGCGCCGCGCTGGCAGTAGAAGGTGGTGAAGTGGGCCGTCCACACCCACGGCGTGTCGCGGATCGCGAACGTGGGCGTGGCGCTCACCCCCGCGTGCCACACCAGCAGCAGCGTGGTGAGCACCACCCAGCCGATGCGGTCCAGCCTGCGGCATGCGAGTCCCACGACCAGCGCTCCCGCCACCGCGGCGAGCGAGTAGTAGTAGCCGTTCCAGACGCTCGCCACCGGTCCGAGCGGAAACGCGAACGCCAGGAACCAAATCACGGCGAAAGCCAGGATCGCGCCTGCTGCCACGCGCGTCGTCGTCTCGCCCCGTTCGGCCGGGAGCCAGAGCGCGAGGGCTGCGAGCAGCAGGATCGCGATCATCGGCGGGAGGTGCCCGGCGAGCCCGTGCGCGAACACATCCGGCTGCTCGAGCCCGAGCAGGCTCTGCAGGCCGTGCACCCATGCTGCCGCGAAGTGCCCGGGCGTGAAGTGGAGGCCGGTGTCCATGCTGGGATGCTGCGCACGGAGCCCCAGCACCAGCGCCACCCACGCCACCGAGAGCGTCGCGAACGGCAGGAGCCTTCGGGCGATGGCGCGCGCGTCCGGGCGCTGCCGTTTGCCGCCCGGACCGGGCGCTGCGATCCACGCACTCCACGCGGCGAGCGCGATCGGCAGCGGGAACGCCACCTCCTTGCTCGCCAGCGCTCCCAGGTAGGCGGCGAGCGCCCAGCGATCCCGACCGCGGCGGTAGAGCGCGAGCGCCGCGAGCGAGAACATCACCGCGAACAGATCCTGGCTGCACGAGACCCAGGTGAGCACCACGCGCTGGAGCGGAAGCGCCGCGAAGTAGAGCGTGCCGGCCAGCACGCCGGGGAGCGGGAGCAGCGCCCGCAGCAGATCTACGACCAGCGCCACGACCAGCGCGAACGCGATCGCGTTGGCGACGTGGAACACCCACGGCGCGCCGCCCGCGATCGGCGTGAGCGCCGCGAAGTACACCTGGCGGGTGAGCGGGCGGTAGTAGTTGCCGAGCGCCCCCGGCCCGATCACCGATTGGGCGAGCGGCTGGGTGCGCGCCTCCTCGAGGAAGATGTAGTCGTCGCTGAGGAAGCCGGTCCGGATCGCGCCCGTGTAGAGCACGCCCAGGCCGGCCAGTGCGAGGAGTGCGGCCGCCCACAGGGGGGCCCGCGAAAGGGGGGTCACGGCGGCGCAATCTACCCCAAAGCCGGGCCGGGGGGTGGCCGATAACCCCTTGGAGCGCCCCGTCCCCCGGCGCGCCACTCGGGAGATCCCCGCATGTCCGACGAGTCCCAGGACACCGCACCCGACCTCGAGCGCTTGAACCGGCGCGCGTGGACGCTGTGGATGCTGGCGTTCGCCGTCATCCTGGCGCTGACCGTCGCGGTTCCGACGCTCTACCTGCCGCTGCTCCAGCTGCTCGGCGCGGACGGCCAGTGGATCCAGAACGGGACCACCGCCTGGGTGTCGCTGGCCGGACTGGTGACGGTGTTCTGCCTGTTCATCGTGTTCAAGCAGCGCGAGCTGCTCAAGATGCGCGACGCGCTGGTGGCCGACGAGCAGGAGCTGCAGGACGCGCGCACCCGGCTCTCCGAGATCACCGCGCTGTTCCAGCTCTCCACCACGCTCAACCTGCAGCTCCAGCTCAACGCCATCCTCGAGATCATCGTGCGGCGCGTGCTCGCGACCCTCAAGGCGCAGCAGTCGTCGATCATGATCTACAACCCGGAGACCGGCCTGCTCGAGACGCGGGCCAGCTACGGGCTCGAGGCCGAGTACGCGCGCAACGCCAAGACCCGCGTCGGCCAGGGGATCGCCGGCTGGGTGGCGCAGCAGCAGCAGGCGATCATGCTCGGCGCCCAGGCGCCCAACGAGGACTTCGGCCGCCACTACAAGACCAACCGCAACATCACCTCGGCGCTCTCGCTGCCGCTCCGGGTCGGAGACCGCTGCGTGGGCGTGCTCAACGTGAACCGCATCAACCATCCCGAGCCCTTCCGCGAGCACCACCGCGACATGCTGCGGCTGTTCGCCGAGCACGTGGGCGCGGTGATCGATCGCGCCGAGGTCATGGAGCGGCTGAGCGCCCACGCGCAGGCGCTGGAGACCACCAACCTCAAGCTCTCCGAGATGAACCGGATGAAGGACGTGTTCCTTTCCACCGCGAGCCACGAGCTGAAGACGCCGCTCACCTCGGTGATCGCCTACTCGGAGCTGCTGGACGAGCATGGCGGCACGCTCTCGCTGGAGCAGCGCAGCGAGTTCCTCGGGCGGCTCCAGCAGGAGGCCAAGCGCCTGCTGGCGCTGATCGACGACATCCTGGATCTCTCGCGCCTCGAGACCGGCAAGCTGTCGCTGCGCCGCGAGCTGCTGCCGGTGAACGCGGTGGTGCGCGCAGCGGTCGAGACCGCGCGCCCGCTGGCCGCCAAGCACGGGGTCACGATCGAGCAGCGCCTCGACGAGTCGCTGGCCGAGGCCGAGATCGACGAGGTCAAGATCCGCCAGGTGCTGGTCAACCTGCTGGTCAACGCGATCAAGTTCAGCCCCGAGCGGGAGACGGTCTCGGTCGCGACCCGCGCCGACGGCGGATTCGTGGTGGTGGAGATCAGCGACCGCGGGCCCGGCATCCATCCCGACGAGACCGCGCACATCTTCCAGCTGTTCGGGCAGGGCCTGCGCGAAGGCGACGGCCAGACCAGCGGCCTGGGCATCGGCCTCCACCTGGTCAAGCGCATCACCGAGCTGCACGGCGGCCACGTGGGCGTGAACAGCGTGCTCGGCCAGGGCAGCACGTTCTGGGTGCGGCTCCCGAGCGCCGAGCTCGGCGCCCAGCCGGTCCCGAACGCGGCGTAGTCCACCCCGCGGCACGTCCGGAGCACACGGTGAGATGGCCCGCGGCGGGCACGACGCGCGACGCCGCCGTGGGGAGCGCCGTGGGCCTCGGGTTGATGGCCGCGTGCTTCGCGGTGCAGAAGGCCGTCGGTATGTTCGGCATGTACGAAACCCCGGCATTCCTTCAGGCCGCGTTCATGGCGTTGAACGTTCCCGCGATCGCGATCGCCAACGCCGTGACCTTTCTCCTCGTGATCGTGGGGTGGAGCCCGCCCCGATGGGTGGTGCTTTCGCTGTGGTTCGTCGCCAGCGCCGCCGTCTACGCGGCCACCTGGGTCGTGGTGCGGGGGACCGGGCACGGCCGATGGCCGAGGGTCGCGGTTCTCTCGCTCTGGGCGATCTGGATCGCGATCGTGATCTTCTTCTTCCTCGGCGGGGCCGGCTGACCGATCCGCCTCAACCGCCTGCGCGCCTTGCGCATGCGCCGCTCCGGGGCCTGTGTGATACTCCCGCCTCCACGCGGAGTGCCGGACACACATGCCCGATCGTTCCGTACAGGATGTAGCGGCGCACTCCGGCTCCGGCTCTGCCCCGGCCGATGCCGGCGGAGCCGCGGAGCTGGAACGTGTCCGCGCCCGGGATCCCGAGGCGCTGGCGGCGTTCTTCGAGCGCCATTTCGACCGCGTCTACGGGCTGGTCTACCGCCTGCTCGGCGACCGCACGCTGGCCGAGGACATGACGCAGGAGGTGTTCCTCAAAGTGCACCGCGCGGCCCACACGATCGATCCCGCGCGCGATCCGGCGCCGTGGCTCGCGACCATCGCGCACAACGCCTGCCGCGACCTGTGGCGCTCGAACGCCTGGAAGCTCACGCGCCGCGCGTCGTCGCTGGACGGGGATTCGCCGCTCGCGGAGACGCTCTCACGCGGCACCAACGACCCGGAGCGGGACGCCCTCCGGAACGAGCGCGAGCGCCTGGTGCAGGAGGCGCTGCTGAAGCTGCCCGAGCCGCTCCGCGTGGCGATCGTGATGCACGACTACCAGGGGCTGGGGCACGACGAGATCGCCGCCATGACCGGCGTGAACCACGCCGCGGCGCGCAAGCGCTACTCGCGCGCGCTCGCCGCACTCGGCAGCCTGCTCAAGGGGACGCTGGGATGAGCCGCGACCTGCCGGAATCCCTCACGCCGGACGAGGCGCGCGTGCGCGCGGCGGTGCGCGGGCTGGGTGCGCCCGCGGCCGAGCCATCGTTCCGGGCTCGGCTCAAGCGCGACTTCACGGCCGGGAAGATCGGCGAAGCGCGCGTGCTGGCCCTCCCGGTGCCGTGGCTCCGGCGCCCCGCGTTCCGGCTGGCGCTCGTTCCCGCCGTGCTCGCGGTGCTGGTCGTGGGTGTGTTCGCCATGCTCGCGATGACCGACCGCGGCCCCGGCTGGACGCTGATGACCGCGCGCGGCAGCGGGGCGGTGACGGTGGATGGCGCACCGGTCTCGCTCGCGAGCCGCGCCGATCTCACCCGCGCGATCCACGCGGGCGCACGGGTGAGCGTTCCCGCCGACGCCGAGCTCGAGCTGATGAGCACGGCGGGGCTGGTGGTCGAGCTGACCGAGAATACCGACCTGACGCTCCCGGCAACGCCGGGCCGCTGGATGAACCGGAGCGTCACGGGCATGGTCCGTCGCGGCGAGATCCGCATCACGACCGGGAGCGCATTCCACGGCGCGCGGCTCCGCTTCGAAACCCCCGACGCCGACGTCATGGTGACCGGCACCACGCTGGCGGTGATCTGCGAGCCGACCGGAACCTGTGTCTGCGTCCACAGTGGCGCCGTCATGGTGGGCCCGCGCGGCGGGAGCATGGAGAGGGTGCCCGAGGGTCGCAGGCGGTACGTGTTCAACGACGGCCGGCCGCCCGAGTCCGCCGAGATCCGGCCCAACGAGGGCGTGCAGCTGGGCGTGTTCCGCGACAGCCGCGGGCGCTGGCTGGAAAACGTGCCGCGCTAGCGGCGCGAATCCCCGGGCGTTCGACGAGACGAGCGGCCGACTTCAAACCATCGGGCCAAAGCCTCTGTCCTATCCGCTGTTCCCAGGCATGGAGCACGGGTGGAATCGCGGAGGAACCATGAGCGAGAACGGCCGCAA
>Ga0066903_100005877_pt1 | contig 10753 bp, 11 predicted proteins | sample PanSoiMetaGPlot1_FD_67491 | JGI IMG/M metagenome (GOLD analysis project Ga0066903, IMG submission 67491) | Tropical forest soil microbial communities from Panama analyzed to predict greenhouse gas emissions - Panama Soil - Plot 1 (version 2) | ecosystem: Environmental > Terrestrial > Soil >...
GAGGTCGAGTGCGTCTACATCCCCGAGACCGATCGCGGCACGCTCTGCGTCTCCTCGCAGGTCGGCTGCACGCTCAATTGCTCGTTCTGCCACACCGGCACGCAGCGGCTGGTGCGCAACCTGGTGGCGGGTGAGATCGTCGGCCAGATCATGCTGGCGCGCGACCGCCTGGGCGACTGGCCCGGCGCCGCCCGCGCCCAGGGCGAAGGGCTGCCGACGGCGGGCGACCGCCTGGTCTCCAACATCGTCATGATGGGCATGGGCGAGCCCTTGTACAATTTCGAGGCGGTGCGCGACGCGCTGCACGTGGCGGCGGACGGCGACGGCTTGAGCATCTCCCGACGCCGCATCACGTTGTCGACCTCCGGCGTGGTGCCGATGATCCCGCGCGCCGGCGCCGAGATCGGCGTCATGCTGGCGGTGTCGCTCCATGCCGTGAACGATGCGCTGCGCAACGAGCTGGTGCCGCTCAACCGGAAATACCCGATCGCCGAGCTGCTCGCCGCCTGCCGGGCCTATCCGGGGCTGTCCAATGCCCGGCGCATCACCTTCGAATACGTGATGCTCAAGGGCGTCAACGACAGCCTCGCCGACGCCAAGGCGCTGGTGCGGCTGCTCAAGGGCATTCCGGCGAAGATCAACCTCATTCCATTCAACCCGTGGCCGGGCAGCCGCTACGCGTGCTCGGACTGGGAGCAGATCGAGAAGTTCTCCGAGGTCGTGTTCAATGCCGGCTATGCGTCGCCGGTACGCACGCCGCGCGGCCGCGACATTCTGGCCGCGTGCGGGCAGCTCAAGAGCGCGACCGAGAAGCTGTCCGCCCGCGAGCGGCTGGCCTTGCGGGCGATGGCGATGACGGATTGAAAGGAGCGGTCCGGCCGATTTTTCGCCCAAAATCGGGCGACACCCCCATGACAAGCCGCGTCACATGTCGTATACGCGGCGCAACCCGGATAGACCGAAATTTAAAAGCGCGCCGGCCGATTGGCGCTGCCGACGGAGAATTCCCATGAATCTGATCCAGGAGCTCGAGCAGGAGCAGGTCAAGAAGCTCGCCGCCGGCAAGGACATTCCCGAATTCGCCCCGGGCGACACAGTCGTCGTCAACGTGAAGGTGGTCGAGGGCGAGCGCACGCGGGTCCAGGCCTATGAAGGCGTGTGCATCGGCCGCTCCGGCCACGGCCTCAACGAGAACTTCACGGTGCGCAAGATCTCCTACGGCGAAGGCGTGGAGCGCGTGTTCCCGCTCTATTCGCCGATGATCGATTCGATCAAGGTGGTGCGCCGCGGCCGCGTGCGCCGCGCCAAGCTCTATTACCTGCGCGGCCGGCGCGGCAAGTCGGCGCGCATCGCCGAGCGCTCCACCAAGGCCGAGGCCGATTCCGACCGCGCGGCCGAGCCGAGCAAGCCGGCGGCGGCGGAGTAGGCCCGTAGGGTGGGTTAGGCGCGCATTCGCGCGCCGTAACCTACTGCCTCCTTGCCGCATTCGGTGGCTTTCGCCGCGCAACGCGCGGCTTCAACCCACCCTACGAACAATGACCCGGTGACCGAACGCATGACCAAGCCCCGCACGCTGTACGACAAGATCTGGGATGCGCATCTCGTCGACGAGCAGCCCGACGGAACCTGCCTCATCTATATCGATCGCCACCTGGTGCACGAGGTGACGAGCCCGCAGGCGTTCGAAGGCCTGCGCCTCACCGGCCGCAAGGTGCGCGCGCCCGACAAGACGCTGTGCGTGGTCGACCACAACGTGCCGACCACCGACCGCACCAAGCCCAATCCGGATCCCGAGAGCGCCGCGCAGATCGCCTATCTGGCGGACAACGCCAAGCTGTTCGGGCTCGAATATTACAACGAGTTCGACCGCCGCCAGGGCATCGTCCACATCATCGGCCCGGAGCAGGGCTTCACGTTGCCGGGCACCACGATCGTGTGCGGCGACAGCCACACGGCGACCCACGGCGCCTTCGGGGCGCTCGCCTACGGCATCGGCACGTCGGAAGTCGAGCACGTGCTGGCGACGCAGACGCTGATCCAGACCAAGTCGAAGAACATGCGCGCCGTGGTGGACGGCAAGCTGCCGCAAGGCGTCACCGCCAAGGACATCATCCTGGCGATCATCGGCGAGATGGGCACCGCCGGCGCGACCGGCTACGCGCTGGAATATGCCGGCGAGGCGATCCGCGCGCTGTCGATGGAAGGCCGCATGACGGTGTGCAACATGTCGATCGAGGGCGGCGCCAAGGCCGGCTTCATCGCGCCCGACGAGAAGGCCTACGCGTATCTCAAGGACCGGCCCAAGGCCCCCAAGGGCAAGGCCTGGGGCGAGGCCATGCGCTACTGGGAGAGCCTGACGTCGGACGAGGGCGCGCATTTCGACCGCGAGATCAGGCTCGATGCCGCGAAGCTCCCGCCGCTCGTCACCTGGGGCACCAGCCCCGAGCAGGTGGTGTCGATCACCGGCCGCGTGCCGGTGCCGGCGGAGATCGCCGACGAGAACAAGCGGCGCGCTGCCGAGCGCTCGCTCGAATATATGGGCCTCAAGGGCGGCGAGAACGTCGTCGACATCCGCCTCGACCGCGTGTTCATCGGCTCGTGCACCAATTCCCGCATCGAGGACCTGCGCGAGGTCGCTCGCGTGGTCGACGGCAAGAGGGTCAATACCGGCGTCAACGCGATGATCGTGCCGGGATCCGGGCTGGTGAAGGAGCAGGCCGAGCAGGAGGGCCTGGACAAGATCTTCACCGCCGCCGGGTTCGAGTGGCGCGAGCCCGGTTGTTCCATGTGCCTCGCCATGAACCCGGACAAGCTCAAGCCCGGCGAGCGCTGCGCCTCGACGTCGAACCGCAATTTCGAGGGCCGCCAGGGCTACCGCGGCCGCACCCACCTGGTGTCGCCCGCCATGGCGGCGGCGGCCGCCATCGCCGGGCACTTCGTCGACGTGAGGCAGTGGGGCTGAACGGGGCCGGCCGCCGTTGCGGCGAGCCGGAAGCCCTGACCGGCGCCGTCACGCGAAAGGCCCGCCTTGCGGCGGGCCTTTGCTTGTCAGGGTCGGGCGGCTACCACCACCAGCGCGAGCCGAACAGCCCGGCGAACGGGTAGGATCGGTACCGGTGGTGCCGGGCCCAATAGGGCCGGTAGTACGGATAGCGCGCGTACCAGGGCCGCCAAGGCCGCCAGAACGGCCGGTAGACCGGGCGCCAGAACGGGTCATAGGCGAGGCGCGGACGCCACCAGGTGTGCCGCCACGCGTAGCGGTGCCCGCGGTAATGGCGATGGAGACCGTAGTGGCGATGGATCGGGCTGACTTTCGTCACCCCGGCAGGCTCCTTGGCCGGCAGGGCGGTGTCGGGCTGCACGGCTGCAGGCTGCTCGGCTGCAGGCTGCTCGGCGGCGCGGGCCGGGAGCGCCAGCATGACCGCCAGTGCGAGCACACCAAGACCTGCGAGAAATTTCGACATCGGGTTTTCCCTCCTAGATCTCACCCTGTGTGCTTTGACGCAGCAACAGGCGGTTCGGTTCAACCCGGCACCCATACGCAGCGTCGGCGCGGCACCACCACCGGCCCGCTCGGCCGCAGCTCGGTTGCCAGCCACCCGACGCAGTCGCGCTTGGCGTAAGGCCCTGGCCAGTCATAGGGATAGGGACGCGGATAGGGGCTGTCCCCGAAGGTGCGCGGGCCGACCAGCGGCGCATATTCGTAACCGCGCGGATAAACGGTGATCCGGGTGCGGGGGCGCCGCCGCGCCTGGCTGGACACCTCGGAGGCCACCGCCGCGTGGCTGCCGGAGGAGGCCGGCGCCGCTGTCCCCTTCGGCGCCGCCAGGGCTGAGCCGTGCATGCCCGAAAAGGACAGCGCGAAAGCCGCCACGGCCAGGGCCGCGATCCCGCATTTGCCCATGTTGCTACTCCCCACGTCGCCTACTTCCGCGCAAGTTGAACACCGGCGCGAGACGGAAAATATGCGCGGAAGCGCATCAGGCCCGATCGGGCCAGCCGCGTCAACATCGCCGAGGGCCAAGGGCGTGCACTGATAGATTGCCCCAGTTGCGTCCGCTTTCGGGTGAACCGGACCTTGATCTGGCAAACGCCGAATGACCGAGCCTGACCCTCAAGCGACATGCGCAGAAGGGTTTCATTGCGGTGCGCAGACGCCCGCGTCGTTCGACAATGTGCTAGATTGGAGGCCTCGTCCGGGGCTTGGCCGGCGATATTTCGGCGGCGCCAAGCAGTGCGGGACCATCGAGCCGACTTCGCCAAACGCCAATCGCAAGGCCTCTCGGAGATTGACGCTATGGCCGTTCCACAGCCCGTTTCGGCACCGCTCACCCGCGCCGCGATCTTCCTGGTGGTGACGATAAATCCGGGTCCGGACAATCGCGCGGTCGTGCGAGCGTTTTGCGCCGACCTCCTGGCGTTGATCCGCGCCGTGGAATTTCGCGACCTCGAAGCCGGCCTTTCCTGCGTGATGGGGATCGGGTCCGACGCATGGGACCGGCTGTTCGGCGGCCCGCGCCCGGCCGAGCTCCACCCGTTCCGGGAGATCCGGGCCGGACCGCGCCATGCGGTTTCGACGCCGGGGGACCTGATGTTCCATATCCGGGCGAAGCGAATGGACCTTTGCTTCGAGGTGGCCACGCAGATCATGGCGCGCCTCGCAGACGCAGTCTCGGCGGTCGACGAGGTCCACGGCTTTCGTTACTTCGATGACCGCGACCTCCTTGGGTTCGTCGACGGCACCGAGAATCCGCGCGGCGAGGCCGTGATCGACGCTGCGCTCATCGGCGAGGAGGATATCGCGTTCGCCGGCGGCAGCTATGTGATCGTGCAGAAATATCTCCACGACCTGGACGGATGGAACGCGCTGCCCACAGAGGCGCAGGAGCGTATCATCGGCCGAACCAAGCTGGCGGATATCGAACTGGACGATTCGATCAAGCCGACATCGGCGCACAACGCGCTCACCACGATCACCGAGAACGGGAAAGAGTTTCAGATCGTGCGCGACAACATGCCCTTCGGCCGAGTCGGCACGGCCGAATTCGGCACCTACTTCATTGGCTATTGCCGCACGCCACGGGTAACCGAGCAGATGATCGAGAACATGTTCGTCGGCCGCCCGCCCGGCAATTATGATCGGCTGCTCGACTTCAGCCGCGCAGTGACCGGCGCCCTGTTTTTCGTGCCGCCTGCGACATTCCTGGAATCCGTGAGCGACGACACCGCGGCGGCGGCAGCGATACCCGCTGCGGGGTCGACGCTCGAGCCCGCGCCATCGGCGGCTTCGGCGCCCGGCGGTTCGCTCGGGATAGGCTCTCTCAAGGGAGAAAACCGATATGAATAATCTTCACCGCGAGCTTGCCCCGATTTCCGATGCGGCGTGGGCGGACATCGAAGAGGAGACGACGCGCACGCTCAAGCGCTACCTCGCCGGACGGCGGGTGGTCGACGTCCACGGCCCGGGCGGTGTCGGCCTGTCTGCCGTCGGTACCGGCCACCTCGAAACGATCGCGGCACCGGGCGAAGGCATTCTGGCGCGGCAGCGCGAGGTCAAGGCCCTGGTCGAGCTCCGGGTTCCGTTCGAGCTCGATCGTCAGCAGATTGACGACGTAGAGCGGGGTGCGAACGACTCCGACTGGCAACCGGCGAAGGACGCCGCGCAAAAGATCGCCTATGCGGAGGACCGCGCCATCTTCGAGGGCTATTCCGCGGCGGGAATCGGCGGCATCCGGCAGGGCACCAGCAATCCGGTCATGACGCTCCCGGCCGATGTGCGCCGCTACCCCGATTCCATCGCGCAAGCCTTGAACCAATTGCGCCTCGTCGGCGTGAACGGGCCCTATTCAGTGCTGCTCGGCGCCGACGCCTATACGGCCCTCGCCGAGACCAGCGACAACGGCTATCCAGTCCTTGAGCACGTCAAAAAGCTAGTCAAAGACGAGATCATTTGGGCCCCGGCCATCGCCGGGGCATTCGTGCTCACCACCCGTGGCGGCGATTTCGACCTGCACATCGGCCAGGACGTTTCAATTGGCTATTTGAGCCATACCGACAGCGTCGTTCACCTCTATCTCCAGGAGACGCTGACATTTCTGCTCCTCACGACCGAGGCCGTCGTCGCGTTGGGACCTCCATCGAACGAGTAGCTGACCTCCACGGGGCAGTCGGGAAAGACGGCTGCGTGGTAATGGCTGCGTGCTACAAGGCGGCATGAACGGCACCCCGTTCGCCGATCCTTTGGCCTGGACCCCCGTCAAGGCGCCCTCGCTCGCCGAAATGGAGGTGCTGGCGGTCGCGGCCTTCCGCCGGCTGCCGAAGCGGTTCCGCGCGCTGTGCGAGGACCTCGTGATCCGGGTCGATGACTTCCCGACCGACGAGGTGCTGGACGAGCTCAAGGCCGAGAGCGAGTTCGACCTGCTCGGGCTGTTCCAGGGGATCGGGGTGCCGTTCCGCTCGGAGAGCGCGCCTGTCCGCATGCCCAACATGATCTGGCTCTACCGCCGGCCGATCCTCGATTACTGGGCCGAGCACGACGAGACCCTGGGCCGGATCGTCACCCATGTCCTGGTGCACGAGATCGGCCACCATTTCGGCCTCTCGGACGATGACATGGCGGCGATCGAAGCCGACATCGGGTGATCGCCGGCTAGTCTGGTGCGGCGATTCCGAAGTTCGTCACCCGATCGCCCGGATGCATGGATCGGATCACCAACATCGATTTGATCTTGCCGGCCGCGTGCCGCAGGATGCCGGCCAATCGATGAGGATTGATTCATGATCATCACGGTCTTTCGCTCGCGGCTGCGGCCGGGCGTGCGCGAGGAATACGTGGCGTTGGTGCAGCGCATGACCGAGCTCGCCGCCACCATGCCGGGCTACATCTCGCACAAGGGCTTCTTCGCCGACGACGGCGAGCGCGTCACCATCGTGGAGTTCGAATCCGAGGAGGGGATGCGCGCCTGGCGCATGCATCCGGAGCATCGCGCCGCCCAGCGCAAGGGGCGCGAGATCTATTACTCGGAGTACCACCTCCAGATCTGCGAGCTTACGCGCGAGTCGAAGTACAAGCACCAGGAGGAGGCCGCGCCGGCCACGCCGTGAGCGCATGATGCACCCGGCAGACCAGCCAGATCGACGGTTCGGCCTTACATCGCATGGTCGCCCTTTCTTGGACGGACCCTGGCGTCAAGGGTCTCGACCGCTTCGCGGCGGCGAAGCCGCCCTTGACGCCAGGGTCCGCGTCCAAAACCTTGCGGCCATGCGATGTAAGGCCTGCTGCAGGCCTCACGGGGAGAAGGGCGATGCGTCCCGCAAGGAACGCCTCAATGATTATGCTTGACCCGCCGCACCGGCTTGGCCGGCCCCGCTTGCGCCTTCGGAGCGAACAGGTTGGCATCGCAGCGGCCGTTGAGGCCGCTGATGGCGGCCTGGCATTGCTGCAGGGTGTACCAGCCGCAATTGCGCGAGTTCATGTCTTCCGAGCACCACGCGCCCTGGGCGGCGGCAGGCGTTCCGGAAAGCGCGATGGCCGCCAATGCGGCGCCGAAGGCAAGCACCCTCATGACCGTCTCCCTCGTTTGAGCTCCCGGCGACCATCGGGACGCGATGTCCTCGAGCCGACATGAACGCTTCCCGGGATCATGCTCTAAACACCGGCCGTCCCGCCGCTCTTCCCTTGACGGCGGCGCCACCGCCCGCCATGACGGGGCGCAAAGGAGAATAGTGCGATGGACAAGTTCACCGTGCTGGAGGGCGTCGCGGCGCCGCTCAACATGATCAACGTCGACACCGACATGATCATCCCCAAGCAGTACCTCAAGACCATCAAGCGCACCGGGCTCGGCAAGGGCCTGTTCTCCGAGCTGCGCTACCGCGACGACGGCAGCGAGAACCCGGATTTCGTCCTCAACCGGCCGGCCTATCGCAAGGCCAAGATCCTGGTGGCCGAGGACAATTTCGGCTGCGGCTCGAGCCGCGAGCACGCCCCCTGGGCGCTGCTCGATTTCGGCATCCGCTGCGTCATCTCCACCCAGTTCGGCGACATCTTCTACAACAATTGCTTCAAGAACGGGATCCTGCCGATCCGCGTCTCGCCGGAGGATCTGGAGAAGCTGTTCGACGACGCCGAGCGCGGCGCCAACGCGACGCTCACCGTCGATCTCGAGAAGCAGGAGATCCGCGGGCCCGACGGCGGTAAGGTGAAGTTCGACATCGATCCGCACCGCAAGCGCTGCCTGATGGAAGGCCTCGACGACATCGGCCAGACCATGGAGAAGGCGCCCAAGATCGCGAGCTACGAGGAGAGCGCCAAGGCGGCGCGCCCCTGGCTGTAGCCGCCCAGTCACCCGTCATCCTTCGAGACGCGCCCTTCGGGCGCTCCTCAGGATGAGGGTGACTGTTATAGCGGCATTGCCTCGGAACCACCGAGCGGCCCCGCAGGAGAAGACCTCATCCTGAGGAGCCCGCGAAGCGGGCGTCTCGAAGGATGGGGATCATTGCTACCCGCCGTGCGCCGCGATCGCCTCGGCGATCGCCACGGTGCGGCGCGCCATCTCGGCATGCATGCGCTCGACCATGCGGCCGTCGAGCGCCACCACGCCCTTGTTCTCGTTCTCCGGCGCGTCGAAGGCGGCGATGATCCTCTTGGCCTGCGCGACCTCCTCGGGCGCGGGCGAGAACGCCGCGTTGCACGGCTCGATCTGGTTCGGATGGATCAGCGTCTTGCCGTCGAACCCCATGTCGCGCGCCTGCGCGCATTCCTCGGCAAACCCTTCGGCGTTGCCGATGTCGTTGTAGACGCCGTCGATGACGTCGATGCCGTAGGTCCTCGCTGCCGCGATGCACGCCATCAGCCACGGCACCATGGGGGCACGGCCGGGAACGAGGCGGGTGCGCGTCTCCTTGGCGATGTCGTTGGTGCCGAGCACGAAGCCGCCGAGCCGCGTCTCCGAATCCTTGACCGAGGCGGCGATCGCCGCGACGTTGAGGATCGCGAGCGGCGTCTCGATCATCACCCAGATGCGCGTGCGCAGCGCCGTATGGGTGTCGAACAGCCGCTGGCCGATCATCTCCAGCTGGTCCGCTGACGAAACCTTGGGCACCAGGATGGCGTCCGGCGCGGCGGCGGCGGCGGCGGAGAGATCGTCGGCGCCCCATTCGCTCTCCAGGCTGTTGATCCTGATGAACACCTCGCGATGGCGGAAGCCCGCCGCCCGCACAGCCTCCACGACCTGGTGGCGGGCGTGAGGCTTGGCGTCGGGGGCGACCGAATCCTCCAGGTCGAGGATGATTCCGTCGGCCGCAAGCGTCCGCGCCTTCTCGATCGCCCGCGCGTTCGATCCCGGCATGTAGAGCAGGCTGCGACGGGGACGCATGATCATCCGCGGTACTCCGATCGGGAATTGATTTAACCTAGCGGGGGTTCACGGTGCCATGCCAACGTCGCACGTTTCGTGCATGTCGAAGGCACCCGGCGCCCAAACCCCGGACAGGATCGCCCCATGACCATCCGCAACCTCGACGCGTTGTTCAAGCCGAAGGCGATCGCCCTCATCGGCGCCAGCAACCGGCCGCGCTCGGTCGGCGCGGTGCTGGCGCGCAACCTGTTCGAAACCGGCTTTCGCGGGCCGATCATGACGGTCAATCCCCACGAGCAAGCCATCCGTTCCACCCTCAACTACCGCTCGGTCGCCGAGTTGCCGATAACGCCCGACCTGGCGGTGCTCTCCACGCCGCCCGACACCATAGCGGGCCTCATCGCCGAGCTCGGAGGGCGCGGCTGCCGCGCCGCCGTGGTGGTGTCGGCCGGCTTCGGCGAGGCCGAGGATGCCGGCGGGACGGAGCTGCAGGGCAAGATGCTGGCCGCCGCCAGGCCGCACCTGCTGCGCATCCTCGGACCCAACTGCCTCGGCTTCATCTCCACGCCCGCCGGCATCAATGCGAGCTTCTCGCACGTGACGCCGCCCACCGGCAACCTCGCCTTCGTGACCCAGTCGGGGGCCGTCGCGACCTCCATCCTGGACTGGGCGGCCCACCGCAACATCGGCTTTTCCCACGTGGTATCGCTCGGCGACATGGGCGACGTCGATTTCGGCGACATGCTCGACTACCTGGCGCTCGACGGCGACACGCGCGCGATCCTGCTCTACGTCGAATCGATCAAGCAGGCCCGCAAGTTCATGTCGGCGGGCCGCATCGCGGCGCGCACCAAGCCGATCATCGTGGTGAAGTCCGGGCGCAGCGAGGCGGGCGCCAAGGCGGCGCAGTCGCATACCGGCGCGCTCGCCGGCTCGGACGCCGTGTACGATGCGGCCTTCGCCCGCGCCGGCATGCTGCGCGTCTACGCGCTGCGCGAGCTGTTCGAGGCGGTGGGCACGCTCGCCGCCGGCATGCGCGCCACCGGCGACCGGCTCGCCATCCTCACCAATGGCGGCGGCATCGGCGTGCTGGCGACCGACGCGGTGGCCGACCACGGCGGGCGGCTCGCGACGCTCTCGCCGAAGACCTACGAGAAGCTCGACCATATCCTGCCGGCCACCTGGTCGCACGGCAATCCGGTGGACATCCTCGGCGACGCCGACGCCAAGCGCTATTCCGGCGCCCTCAAGGCGCTGATGGAGGAGCCGGAGCTCGACGCCATCCTGGTGCTCAATTGCCCGACCGGGGTCGCCGACAGCATGGAGGGGGCGCGCGCCGTCGCCGAGGCGCTGCCGCCGCGGCCGCGCGTCCCGGTGCTCACCGCCTGGCTCGG
>Ga0066903_100005878_pt1 | contig 10753 bp, 11 predicted proteins | sample PanSoiMetaGPlot1_FD_67491 | JGI IMG/M metagenome (GOLD analysis project Ga0066903, IMG submission 67491) | Tropical forest soil microbial communities from Panama analyzed to predict greenhouse gas emissions - Panama Soil - Plot 1 (version 2) | ecosystem: Environmental > Terrestrial > Soil >...
TTCCTCGGGGTCGGCCTCCTCAACGGCGTCGCCTCGGCGGTCGGCACGCCCGCACAGCGTGCGCTCACGCCGGAACTCGTGCCGACGCATCTTCTGCAGAGCGCGGTCGCGCTGCGGAGCATCGCGGGCCAGATCGGCGTCGTCGCCGGCCCGGCAATCGGCGGAGTGATCTTCGCGATCGAGCCGCTCGCGGTCTACGCGGTCGCCGGCGTCCTGCTCCTCGTCGGGCTCGTCGCCATTCTCGGGCTGCCGCGCACCGTCTTTCCCTTTCAGGCCGACGCGGTCGACTGGGACAGCCTCGTCGCGGGGGTCCGGTTCATCTCGCAGAAGCGCGTCGTGCTCGGCGCGATATTGCTCGACCTCGTGGCCGTGCTCTTCGGCGATCCGATCGCGCTCGCCCCGGTCTTCGCGAAGACGATCCTCGACGGCGGCCCGGTGGTTCTCGGTGCACTGCGTGCCGCGCCGTCCGCTGGAGCTTTGGTCGGCGCCCTCCTCATCGCGCGCCGGCCGCTTCCCTTCCCGGCAGGACGGACGCTTCTGATCGTCGTGGGTACGTTCGGTGCTGTGACGATCGTCTTCGGCCTCTCGAGGTCGTTGCCTCTCTCGCTCGCGATGCTCGCGGTCGCGGGCTTCGTCGACATGATCAGCATGAACATCCGGGGGACGATCGTTGCCGTTCTCACGCCGCTCTCCCTCCAGGGCCGCGTCAACTCGGTCGAGTGGGTCTTCATCAGCGCGTCGAACGAGCTCGGCGCATTCGAGGCCGGCGCTGTGGCCTCACTCCTCGGAACGGTTCGGGCAGTCGTGCTCGGAGGAGCGCTCATGATCGGTTTCGCGGCGTCGTGGTCCCGCCTCTTCCCCGAGCTCGCGCAACTCGGTCGGCTCGACGAGCTCGAGCCCGAGTCCGTGTAGGTTCCGCTCGTGTCCGAGCCGCTCGACAGATCGACGCTCTGGCCGTACGACGAACGCGGCGAGCTCGGCGAGTTCTACTACCAGCGCGACGGCAGCCCCACGGTCGCTGCCGCGGAGGAGGCCGTAGGTGCACTGGACCGCGGCACCGCGCTCCTCTTCTCCTCCGGCTCCGGAGCTACGACGGCACTCGCGCTCTCGCGGCTGAAGACCGGCGACACGATCGCGCTCGCCAAAGGCTCCTATTTCGGAACCGGCCGCACGTTCGCGGCGTTGGGGCAGTGGGGATTGCGTGTGGTCGAGTTCGACCAGACGGGTCCGCCGCCCGAAGGGGTCCAGCTCGTCTGGCTCGAGGCGCCCTCCAACCCGTTCCTGACGATGCCGGATCTCGAAGCCGCCGCCGCCCATCCCGCGCCGGTGGTCGTCGACGCCACCGTGGCAACACCCGTCCACCTGCGCCCGCTCGAGCACGGCGCGGACTTCGTGGTTCACAGCGCGACGAAGTATCTCGCCGGCCACGACGATGCGCTGCTCGGCGCCGTCGTCTGCCGCGATCCGGCCGTTGCCCAGGAGCTGCGGACGTTCCGCACGTACACGGGCATGGTGGCCGCACCCGACCCGGCCTGGCTGCTGCTGCGCGGGCTGAAGACACTCGAGCTACGCGTCCGGAGACAGACGGAGACGGCGACCCTGCTCGCCGAGCGGCTCGCGGCGCACCCGCAGGTGGAGACCGTCCGCCATCCCGGGCTCGGAGGCCTGCTCTCCTTCGACGTCGCCGACGCCGAGGCGGCGCGGAAGGTGGAGACCTCGACCCACGCGATCGTCAACGCGACATCGCTGGGCGGCGTCACGACGCTGATCGAGAGCCGTGCTCGCTGGGAGGCCGACCGGGTCCCGCCGGGTCTGCTGCGCCTCAGCGCCGGGCTGGAGGACCCGGAGATGCTCTGGGACGACCTGCGGCAGGCACTCGAGGCCTAGGCCGCTTCGAGCAGCCGGTACACGTGTCGCCGGCGAAAGCAGCCGCAGGTGGGACGGTGGATCTCCGCCTGTTCGAGTGCTTCCCGCGCGGCGGGCTCGTCGCCCAACTCGAGGCAGCAGGCTGCGACGAAGACCCGCTGACAACAGCTCAGTCGTGGACGGGCGAGGTCTTCACGAGCGAGCGCGAGAGCGTCCTCGAACTCCCCGGCGGCGTAGCAGAGGAAGGCTTTGGCGATGATGAACGCGCGGCTCTCCGGCGCCTCGTTCACGACTCGGTTCGCCCAGTCCGCCGCCTCCGCCGGTCGGCCGGCGTGGAGAGCGACGTCCGCCGCCGAGAGCCACAGGTCCGGGACGCCCGGGTCCACCTCGACCGCGCGCCTGGTCGCGTATCGAGCCAGGTGCCATCGTCCGGATGCCGCCGCCGCCTCCCTGAGCTGAGTCCAGCCGAATACGAGGCGAGGGTCGAGCGAGACCGCGCGGCTCGCAGACTCGAGCACGAGACTCGAGTCTGCATCCAGTCCTCGCAGCATCTGGGACCGATCCGCATGGCTCCTCGCGTTGCGGGGGTTATCTCGGAGCTGCCGCTCCGCCTGGGCGAGGACGAGTTCCCGAACCTTCCGGAACTCGGCCGTACCCGCCTCGCGACCGTCGAGATGGCCGGTCGCAATGGCCCGGTTGAAGAGCCACATGGCTCCGTCCGGATCAACGAGGATCGCGCGGTCGAAGAGGTCACGCGCCGTGCGAAACCGTCCCTGCGAAAGGTGGACCCAGCCGAGCTGGTTGAGCGCAGTGGGATTCTCCGGTTCCAGCTCGAGTGCGCGCTGCGAGGCGCGTAGCGCCTCGGCCCAGTCGACCTCCATACAGGCGTATGCGAGTGCGAGCCAGCGATGGACGTCGCCGTCCAGCTCGACGGCGCGCTCCGCCGCGATGCGGGCCTCGTCCGGGTACCCCAGGCGAGCGGCGGTGTAGCCGAGGAGCGCCCAGGCGTGCGGTTCACTCGGACTGACCCGCACGGCCTCCCGAGCCGCGGCGATCGCCTCCGAGCGGCGCCCGAGATTGTCCAGAGCGAGCGATCGGAGCCGGTGCGCCCATTCCGAGCTCGGCTCGAGAGCGAGCGCACGTTGCACGGCGTCCAGCGCCTCGGCAGGACGGCGGACTCCGTTCAGCGCCGCCGAGAGGGCACACCAGTTCTCGAAACCGTCCGCGTCCTCCCTCACGGCCTGTTGTGCGAACGGGAGCGCCCGCTCGTGGTCCCTCACCCGCAAGAGCTCGAGGGCGCGGCTGAACGCCTCTGTCAAGCGAGTCGCCTCTCGCGCAGGTACGCGAGGAGGTCGTCGTACGCATCGCCTTCTGCGGCGAACTCGGCGAAGTTCCTCGCCGTGTGAAGCCAGGCGACCGTGCTCGGCCGGATCTCCCGGAGAGCCCGGTCGAAGTCGGCCATCTCGATGGGCCGCGCCGTCCCACTGGCGATGGAGTCCTCGAGCGCCGACTCCGCCGCGCTCTCGCAGAGGTGCGCGAGATCGGCGCCGGAGAACATGTCGGTCGCGGCTGCGAGCGTGTCGAGATCGAGCGTTCCCACCGGCCGCTCACGGAGGTGGAAACGCAGGATCGCCGCCCGTGCCGGTTCGTCGGGCGGAAGCACGAGGATCATGCGGTCGAAGCGACCCGGCCTCCGCAGTGCGGGGTCGACGTCCCACGGGTGGTTCGTCGCGGCGAGCACGAAGACGCCCTCGTTTTCGGTGCCGAAGCTGTCCAGCTCCGAGAGGAATTGCACGACCACCTCCCGGCCGGCCGAATGAGTGAGCTGGCTGCGCCTGCGGCCGAGCGCGTCGACCTCGTCGAAGAAGAGGACGCACGGCGCTGCCTTGCGGGCACTCTCGAAGAGCTCGTGCAGGTTGCGCTCGCTCTGCCCCAGCCACATGTCGAGGATCTCGTGCAACCCGACGCCGATGAAGCGCGCCCCGAGCTCGCCTGCCGTCGCGCGGGCGATGAACGTCTTGCCGCAGCCCGGCGGCCCGTAGAGCAGGAGCCCGCCGCGAAGGGACATGCCGTACATCCGGCGCAGCGCCGGGTTCTCGAGCGGGCCGAGAAACGCGGTGCGAAGCCTCCGTTTGACGTGCTCCATCCCGCCTACGTCTGCGAGAAGCACGTCGGGCCGCTCGACCTCGCTGACGTTGCCCTCGACGGCTCCTTCTCCCGCCGCAGCCCGCTGCCGGACCGCGTGCAGCCGGACCGGCTCGGACTGTGGGTCCTGGGCCTCCTTCGAAGGTTTCGGCGCCGCCTCCCTCGCAACCCGTGAGAGCGCGTCCGCGAGCCTGCGGTACCCCGCGGCCGCCGTGTCGTCACCGAGCTCGCCGGCGGCATCTGCCGCGACCGCGAGCGCACCGATGTGGTCGGGAAGCTTGGAGAGAACGGTGTCGGCCTCGCGCCTGGCGGCGACCGGATCTCCGTGGGCCAGAAGCAGCGATGCCAGGTGGGCGCGGAGCTCCACATTGTCCGGATCGGCGTCCGCGGCCTCCTGAACGGCGCGTAGCCCTCTGTCGAAGGTGGAATCGTCCTCTGGCACCTGCGCGCAGCCTAAACCTGAGGACGCAGAATCCCGCCGTGGAGAAGCGACGGATCCTCGAAACCGTCCGCTCGATCTGCCTCGCGCTCCCGGAGGCGAGCGAACGACCGTCGCACGGAGAGCCGACGTTCTTCGTCGGCGGCAAACGCTCCTTCGCCACCGTCTGGAACAACCATCATGACGACGGGCGCTTCGCGCTCATCTGCGCGGCACCGGCCGGAATGCAGACGGCACTCGTCGACGCCGACCCGGAGCGCTTCTTCGTTCCGCCGTATTTCGGCCACCGCGGCTGGATCGGCGTTCGGCTCGATCGCGGCTTCGACCGCGATGAGATAGCGGGGATCGTGGAAGACGCCTTCGCCGAGGTGGCTCCGCCGAAGATGGTGGAAGGGGCCGGCCGCAAGCCGCACGGAGACTAGAGAGCCGGAGGTCGGACTCGAACCGACGACCCACGCCTTACAAGGGCGTTGCTCTACCAGCTGAGCTACTCCGGCGCGCGCGTGCCAGGGTAGCGGCGGCCGCGCTAGAGCAGGACTTCGCGGCCCTTTTGGTGCGAGAGGATCTTCCGCTTCACGCGCTGGAGGGCGTTGTCGATCGTCTTCGTGTCGCAGCCGAGCCGGTCGGCCATGTCCTCGTACGACGCTCCCTCCAGATAGAGGCGCAGCGCGTCCGCCTCGAGCGGCGAAAGCCCTGCGCCGAGGCTGAAGACGAGGCTCTGCAGCTCCTCGCTCGAGATCACGACGAGGGGCGGCTCGTGCACCGCCGGGCCAGGGAGCGCGTCGCCCAGCGTGCAGTCGCCCTCGCCCTCCTGCCCGGCAGGCGTGTGGCTGAAGGAGACGTACGTGTTGAGCGGGGCGTGCTTGAAGCGAGTCGCAGTCTTGATCGCCGTGATGATCTGCCGGGTCACGCAGAGCTCGGCGAAGCTGCGGAACGACGTCTCCTTGTCGGAGCGGAAGTCGCGCACGGCCTTGTAGAGGCCGATCAGACCCTCCTGGAGGAGGTCGTCGTTGTCGCCGCCGGCGAGGAAGTACGAGCTCGCCTTCAGTCGGACGAAGCCGGTGTAGCGGCGAATGAGCGCGTCCATCGCAGTGCTGTCGCCGTTCCGCGCCTTGAGCACGAGCTGAAGATCCTCCAGCTCGCGTTGAGCTTTTTGCGGCGAGTGCGCTGTCGCTGCACGAGCGGCCATGGGCTCTCCCGGCGTCGCCAGGGCGAAAGTCTCACCCTGTGGTCGAGGCGAAGATAGCAAGGGGTCCAAGGTTTTACAAGTCCAATTGCGGTGGACCCAGTTTGCCGTGGACCCAGGACGTTAGGACTGACCGCGGCGAAGACGCTCGAGCCGCTCCAGCGTCTCGCTGTCGAGCCGGTCACGAAGATCCCCTCGAGCCGCCTGCGGATGGCTCGGCTGCGCAAGCTCACCCAGGAACGTCTGCGAGGCGACCTTACGCACCTCGATGCCCGTCGTCCCGCGGACTGCGGTGTCCGAGGAGACGATCGCAACCTGCTCCGCGCCCCGGTGCTCTGCCGCGAGCCGCTCGAGCAGCGTGTCGGCGTCCTCGGCCCAGCGAACCTCGAGCGCGCCGTGCCGCTCGTCGGCTCCGTGCCCGTCGAAGACGAGCACTCCGCGGGCTCCCTGGGCCGCGACCCAGCTCGCGAGCAGGTCACGGAGCTCTTCGGGCGAGCCGAAGCCGCCGGCGTGCAGGAGGTTGAACCCGTCGAACAGGTAGAGGGTCGGCTCAGCCACCGCGTTGCCTCCTGGCCTCGTACAACAGCAGGGCCGCCGCAACGCTCACGTTGAGCGACGCGACCAGGCCGAGCTGCGGGATCGAGACCTCGAGATCGCACGTGCGCCTGACGAGTGGGCGGAGCCCCTTGCCCTCCGCCCCGAACACGAAGGCGAGACCTCCGGAGAGGTCCGCTTCCCACATGGGAGTCCCGGAACCGCCGGTCGCGGCGGCGACCCAGAGGTTTCCGCGCTTGATCTCCGCGAGGTAGCGCGCCAGATTCGGGACGACGGCCACCGGCAGATGCTCGACGGCGCCGGCCGACGCGCGGCAGACGGCAGGCGTGACGCGGGCGGCTCCATGCGCCGGGACGACGACCCCGCTTGCGCCGGCCCCCTCCGCGCTGCGCACGACCGCACCGAGATTGCGCGGATCGCTGACCTGGTCGAGGCAGGCGAGAAGCGGGACGTCATCCGCCGCGAGTTCGAGGGCATCCGCGTACCGAAAGGGTTCGCACCAGGCGACGACCCCCTGGTGGTCACGTGTCCCCGCCGCCTCCGAAAGGTCGCGTTCGAGCTTGGTCTGTACCCGGGGCCGGTCGACCTCGCGCAGCCACGCCTCGCCCCGCAATGCGCGTTCGCCCGCCCAGAGCTCGAGCACCTCCCGCGACCCGCGCAGCGCCTCGCGCACCGGGCGCCGCCCGTAGACAAGCTCCCGGGTCACGCCTGCCGGACGAGGCGATAGCCGGGAGGCTCGGCGACGTCGCGTACCTCCCACCCCGCGGCAGCGATTTCGTCCCGCAGCCGGTCGGCCTCGGAGAAGTCCTTGCCGTCCCGTGCCTCGCGCCGGCGCTCGGCGAGAGCCGACACCTCCGACGGCGCCTGCTCGACCTCGGTGAGCGAGCCCAGCCCGAACAGGGCGAGTCCCCAGCGCAGCGAAGCCCACTCCTCGCGGTCGCGCCACGCGTGAAAGAGCGCGAGTGCCTCCGGGGTATTGAAGTCTTCGTCGAGGACGGCGGCCAGCTCCTCCTCGAGGATCGCCTCGCCCGCCTCATCACCGGGCCGCTCGTCGAGGAAGAAGTTGCGGAACGCATCGGCCTGCGCCCTCGCCTGGACGAGCACGTCGTCACCGAACTCGACGGGCTTCCGCCAGTGCGCGCCGAGGAAGAAGAGCAACACGACCTCGCGGCCCCAGGTGTCGAGGACGTTGCGGAGCGAGACGTCGTTGCCGAGGGACTTCGACATCTTCTCGCCGTCCATGCCGCCGATCATCCCGTTGTGCATCCAGAGCCGCGCGAACGCGTGGCCGACGGCGAGCGACTGTGCGAGCTCGTTCTCGTGGTGCGGGAAGACGAGGTCGAGGCCGCCGCCGTGGATCTCGAACACGGGCCCGAACGCGTCCTCGGCCATCACGGAGCATTCGATGTGCCAGCCGGGCCGGCCCTTGCCCCACGGCGAGTCCCAGGCCGTGTCCTCGCCCGGCTTGTTGGCCTTCCAGAGTGCGAAGTCGCGCGGATCCTCCTTGAGCGGGTTCGGTTCCTGCTCCTCGACCTGATCCGGACGCTGCCGCGACAGTCGCCCGTAGCCGGGATCGCTGCCGACCCGGAAGTAGACGTCTCCCTCGACGGGATACGCGTGCCCGCTGTCCACAAGCTGCGAGATGAAGCGGACGATCGACGGCACGCTCTCGGTCGCCTTCGGGAGGCCGTCGGGCATCCCGAGACCCAGGTCGTCGGTGTCCTCCAGGTACCACGCCGTCGCCTGCGCGGCGAGCTCCGCGCTGCGCCCGGGCGCCGCGTCATAGATCTTGTCGTTGATGTCGGTGATGTTGTGGACGAGCGTGGCGTCGTACCCGCGCTGGCGAAGCCAGGCCCGCAGCCACATCCCGAGCACGAACGGCCGGGCGTTGCCGATGTGCGCGCGCTGGTAGACGGTCGGGCCGCAGAAGTACATGCGGATCGGCCCGGGCTGCTCGGGCAGCTCCTCCAGCCGGCGGCTGAGCGTGCTGTAAAGGCGCATCGCGCCTAGCCTACGTGGCTCGCCGCAGCAGCTCGTCGCGCGGCAGCGCCGCGATCACGGCGGCGAGCTCGGGACCGCGCTCGCGCCCCGTGAGCGCGAGACGGAGCGCCTTGAGGTCACCGCCGACGGCCTTCAACTCGCGCACGATCGCCCGAGGCTCGACTCCCGCCTCGACCAACTCGCGGAAGCGGCCGAGCGTCTCGGGCGCGTCCACCTCGACGTCCACGGGCTCGAGCACCAGCGCGGCGTACTCTCGCGCCTCCGCGAGGTCGCGCGCACCCCGCAACACGGGCACCACCGAAACCGGGACGCCCACGCGGGCGGCGAGCTCGTCATCGCTCAACGACCCGAGCGACTCCGTCGAGAGGCGCCGCAGCCGCGCGAGATCGAGATGGACGTCGTGCCGGGGCAGGCCCAGCTCCCGGAGATACGCGAGCACGGCCTCGGCGGGAAAGCCCTGGTTGCGCAGGTCCTCGAGGGACGAGGCGCCGTGCCGCTTCGAGAGCTTCCTCCCGTCGGGCCCGAGCAGCAGCCCGTGGTGGACATACTCCGGCGGCTCTCCGTCGAGCGCCCGGATCAGTGCCGACTGGACCTCCGTGTTCGGACGATGGTCGCTCCCGCGGATCACGTGGGTGATCCCGAAGTCGAGGTCGTCGACGGCCGTCGCGAGCTGGTAGGTCGGGCTTCCGTCCGGCCGCAGGAGTGTGATCCGCCCGAAGCGGAGGGCACCCTCGGCGTCCGGCTCGCCGACGAGGTGCGCGGTCTCTCTGTGGCGGATGTGCCGTTCGCTCTGTCGCACGGGACCTTCGTCCCATCCGATCCCGATCCACTCGAGGTCGGCCAGAATCGCCTCCAGCCCTCCGTCGACGTTCCGTGTCGGATCGGTGTCGTCGATCCGCAGCAGCAGCCCGCCGCCGTGCTCGTCCGCGAAATGGCGGTTCGCAACGGCGCTGAGCGCGTTCCCGAGGTGCAGCGAGCCGGTGGGGCTCGGCGCAAAGCGGACCTTGACCATCGGGCGAGTGTAAGTAAGCTCCGCTGCGCGATGGAATCCTGGCGCGCAACGGTTCTCCGCCAAAACGGCTGATCTGCCGCTTCCCACGACAGCGTCCTAGGGAAGCGGCGGGATGCGACGCGATCCCGCCCCGAATCGACGGAGGTGTACGTCGCGATGCCGATGCCACATCGCACCCAGCAGCAACTGATCAAGCGCCGCCTCACGGGCAAGGACGGCGCGGAACGGATCCGCGAGCTCCGTGCGATCCTCGGCGAGCTGCCCGGCTACCGCAACGGCCCGTATGCGGACCTGCGCAAATGGGTCGAGCGCGAGCTCGAGGCGACGCGCACGCGGAAGCGTGTCGTCAACCGCGACTCGATCGCCGTGCGCCGGGAGGGTGCCGCACAGATCGCCCTCGTCGGCCCCCCGAACGCCGGGAAGTCGTCGCTCCTGCAGGCGCTGTCAGCGATCCAGATCAAGACGGGCGACTACGCGTTCACCACGACGCGGCCGGTCGCGGCCACCACGCGGCTGGGCGGAGTGCTCGTCCAGCTCGTCGAGATACCGGGCCTGATCGAGGGAGCCGCGGAGGATCGCGGCGGAGGCCGTGCGCTGCTCGGCGTCCTCCGGAACGCCGACGCGATCCTCTGGTGTCACGCCTGCGACCGCCCGATGGAGGAGCTCGAGGCCATCCGCGCCGAAGTCGCCGCCGCCGGCATCGAGCTCCCCGCGCTTCTCGCCGCGACGAAGTACGACGAGGCTCCGCCGCCCAGGTATCCGGGTCTGCGCGTGCTGCCGGTCTCCGTTCTCGACGACGAGAGCCTCGACCGCCTCCGCGAGGAGCTCTGGGCCCTGACGGGCCTCGTTCGGATCCACCTCCGCGACGGCGACGATCCGGTTGCGCTGCGACCGCCGGCGACGGTGCTCGACGTGGCGGACACGATCCACCATGAGCTCAGGGCGCGCTGCACCGGCGCACGGATCTGGGGTCCGTCGGCCCGGTTCGAGGGACAGCACGTCGGGAGGCAGCACGAGCTGCGCGACGGCGACACCGTGGAGGTTCTCGACCGCTAGACCTCGGAGGCGGCGCGCAGCAGCTCTTCGCCTGCAGCGCCGTACCCGTTCTGCTTCTCCTCGAGCACCGCGCGCAGCGCCCTCACCTCGGCGCGGCTGAGGCTCACGCGCCCGGATTCGAGCGCGCGCCCGAGGAGAAGCGAGAGGTCGCGGTGGCGCAAGGAGATGTTGGCCCGGGCCGCAGCAGCGGCGGCGAGGCTCGCGACGACCTCGCGCGGTACGCGCACGGACTCGCCGCGGACGTCGATCTCGATCTCCGCCTGCCGCATTCGACCTTTATCCCCCGGCATTCCCCGCGTGCAACTTCGCGCGCGGGCTGAAGGCGTACACCTTCGCCCAGCCGACCACGTAAATCCGATGCCCGTCCGTCACCACGGGCGTGAACGCGCCGTCCGGATACGTCCAGAGCTCCTTCCCCGTGCGCGCATCGAGCCCGTACGTGCGCCGGTGCAGGGTCGCGAAGTAGACGATTCCGTCGACGACGGTTGCAGAA
>Ga0066903_100005879_pt1 | contig 10753 bp, 11 predicted proteins | sample PanSoiMetaGPlot1_FD_67491 | JGI IMG/M metagenome (GOLD analysis project Ga0066903, IMG submission 67491) | Tropical forest soil microbial communities from Panama analyzed to predict greenhouse gas emissions - Panama Soil - Plot 1 (version 2) | ecosystem: Environmental > Terrestrial > Soil >...
CTGCGTCTCGCCGGCTGGGGCGTCGCAGGTCCAGGGCGGGAGGACGAGGCGATCGCCCGCGCGAGCGAGAGCACGACCGGGATCGATGGCGTCTTCTCCACCCTCGGCCAGCCGGCCGGGGCACTTCGCTCGGCGGGTGTGGATCCGGCCAGGCTGGCCCTCGGGGTCGTGGATCTGGGCGAGTTCGCCGGCGGGGCCGAGGCCTCGTGCTCGGCGTTCGCCTTCGTTCTCGCCTGTGCGCTCGTCCGGAGGGGCGCGGCAAGGGCGATGCTCGTGCTCGCGGCGAGCGAGTCCCTCTGCTGTGCCGCGGTGGTGTCGGGGCCCGGGCCATGAACCCCGAGCTCGCGGGCTACATCCGGCGGAGGAGCGAGGCCCTGGAGCGGATCCGCCGCATGCTCTCCGTCTGCCTGAAGCTGCAGGGCGACCCCCGGCAGATCGACCCCGACACCGCGCTCTTCGGAACCGGCCTGGGCATCGACTCGCTGGACGCGGTGGAGATCGTCGTGGCGATGGAGATCGAGTTCGGGATCAGCCTCGCCGATCCCATCCTCCGCCGCTCGTCGCTCCGGAGCGTCAACGGCCTGGTGGATCTGGTGCTCGCCGGTGGGGACGGCCCCAATGTCTAGCCTCGAGGCCGCGAGCTGGGCGATCCGCACGGCAAACGCCGTGACTCGACTGGAGCACGTGCGGGCAGTGCGGCTCGCGGGTCCCGGAGCGCAGGACACGCTCGACGCGCTGACCACCTCGCGCCTCTTTCTCCGCGAGGGCCAGATGCTCCACACGCTGATGCTGGAGCCGGGGGGTTCCATCCTGGCCGACGCATTCCTCTGCCTCGACGAGGAGGCCTGGATCTTCCTCTGGGAGGGCCCCTCGCTGGAGGAGCTCCTCGTCCATCTCGAGGCGGTGCGATCCGAGGTCAAAGCCGCGGAGATCTCGGTCGTCGACCTTCTCGCCGGCCACGTGCTCTGGAGCCTCGATGGCCCGTACGCCTGGGAGCTCTGCTCCGCCCTGCTCGGGCCCGAGGTGCTCGGCGCGCCGTACCTGTCCTTCCTCCAGCTGCAAGGCGTGACCTGTTTTCGGGCGGGGAAGACCGGGGAGTACGGCTATCTGCTCCTCGTCCCGCGCGAGCGGCTGGAGGGGACCTGGGCTCGGCTGCGTGAGCTCGGCGAGGGACTGGGGCTGGTGGAAGCAAGCCTTCCGGCCCTCGACCAGTGCGCCCTGGAGAACTGGCACTTCACCCTCCGGGCGCTCGAGTCCTTCTCGCGGGCGAGCACCCTCACCCCCGCGGAGCTGCAGCTCCGGTGGCGGGTGGATTTGGCCAAGGAGTTCGTCGGGGCCCGTGCGCTCCGCGAGCACGTCGCCCGCGGCATCGCCGAGCGCGTCACGTGCTTCGTGAGCCCGAGGGCGATTCTGCCGGAGCAGCAGATCCACCTCGACGGCGTCGCGGTGGGATCGGTGCTGCAGGTCGGTTGGTCGCCGGTGCGGAAAGACTGGGTGGGGTGGGGATTGATCGACCTGGGGCTTGCTTGGCCAGGCATCGGGCAGTTTCGGGTCTCCACGGCCGAGGGCGACGTGCCGATCGAGACGCGTTCTCCGCCGCTCCTCGACAACCGAAGCCTCTTCGTCGACCCACGCAGGCATTGTTATGCGACGCGGGCCGACGACGGCTTCCCGCCCCTGGTGAGCCGGTGAGTGACCGGTTCCAGGATCGGATCGTGGTGGTGACCGGCGCGTCGCGGGGACTGGGGCGCGCCATCGCCTGTGCGTTCGCCGCGGAGGGCGCCCACGTTGCGGTCGGGTATCTCCGGGCGGCAGAGGAGGCGACTAGGACGCTGGACCTGATGCGCGGATCCGGGGAGCCCTTCCGCTTCGACGTCACCCGGCCGGACGAGGTGCAGGCGGCATTCGCCGCCCTGCTCCGGCGCCGGGGGCGAGTGGACGTGCTGGTGAACAACGCCGGGGTGGCGTTCGATTCACCGGCCCCGCTCCTCGATCCGGAAGGATGGCGTCGGGTACTGGCGGTGAACCTGGACGGCGCGTTCCACTGCACCCAGGCCGTGCTTCCGGGAATGCTGCACGCCCGGCGCGGGGCGATCGTCAACGTCGCGAGCGTCTCGGCCCTCCGGGCCAACCCCGGGCAGGCCAGCTATGCCGCGTCGAAGGGCGGACTGCTCGCCCTCTCCCGGACCCTGGCCGCCGAGCTCGCCCCGAGGGGCATCCGGGTCAACGCGGTCGTCCCCGGTCTCATCGACGCAGGGATGGTTCACCACCTGGACCACCGGCTGCTGGAGCGCCTCCGGGAGCGAATCCCGGTGGGGCGTCTCGGCCTGGCGGAGGAGGTTGCCCGCGCGGTCCTCTTCCTGAGCTCGGACGAAGCCTCCTACGTCGTGGGCTGCGAGCTCCCGGTCGATGGAGGACTCGGGCTGTGAGAGAGGTCTTCCTCTTCCCCGGGCAGGGCTCGGAGCACCCCGGAATGGGTGGGGGAGCGGTCGAGCGGCCCGGGCCGGTGCGGCGCCTCGTCATGCGTGCATCGGAGGCCCTGGGGCTCGATCTGGCGCGGACCATCGCTCGAGGCGGCCCGTCCCTCGCCCGGACCGAGGTCGCCCAGCCGGCGCTGGTGGCAGTCTCTCTGGGGCTCGCGCTCGAGGCCGTCGGGAATGGGGTCCGGCCCTTCGCCGCCGCCGGGCACTCGGTGGGAGAGCTTGCCGCCTTCGCTCTCGCCGGGTGTCTCGAGCCCGAGGAGGCAGTCGACTGCACCGTGGAGCGGGCGCGGCTGATGGGACTGGCCGCGCGTCGCTCACCCGGGACGATGGCTGCGGTGCGCGTCGCCTCGGAGGTGGAGCTGGAACAGGCATTGGCCCTGGGGCGGAGCGTCGGGTGGCTGGAGGTCGCGGCGCACAACGGTCCAGGCGACTGGGTTCTCAGCGGGGAGCGAGCTGCGGTGGGAGCCGTCGCCTCGCGCTTTTCGATCGCGCCCTTGCCCGTTTCCGGGCCCTGGCACAGCCAGGCGATGGCCGAGGCAGCGGTCGTCTGGCGCGAATGCCTGCAGCGACGGAGCTGGCATCCGCCGCGCATCCTTCTGGTGGCAAACGCGACCGGGCGGCCGGTGACCGCGGAGGACGACCCCATCGAGCTGCTCTCGGGACAGCTGACCGGCACCGTTCTCTGGGCCGAGTCCCTGGCCACGCTGGCTGCCGTCGCCACACGCTGGCACGTGTTCGGGCCCGGTCGCGTCCTCCGCGGGCTGTGCCGCGCCAGCCTCGGGACGGCGGCGGCCATCGAGGTCCATGGCGAATCGCCGGAGCTGCGGCCGTGACTGGCGCCCTGTCACTGCCGCTGGACAGGGAGGCGGTGCTCGCGCTCTTGCCCCATCGCCCACCGCTCTTGCTCGTGGACGGAGTGGACGATGTCCGGACGGATCCTCCGAGCCTCCGGGCGCACCTTCACGTCTCCCCGGACGAGCCGGTGCTGAGAGGTCACTTCCCTGACCGGCCAGTCTGGCCCGGGGTCTACACCATCGAGGGACTGGCGCAGGCCTGCGCCCTGCTCGCAGCACTCCGGAGCGGAGGCCCGGCTCCCCCTGGCGTGCTGCTGGGGGGTGTCGAGGTGAAGCTCACCGCGCCGGTGCTCCCTGGAGACCGACTCGAGTACCACGTCGCGTGGACCCACTCCGTTCTTCCCGTGCACCGCTTCTCGGTGTCGGCGGAGGTGCGGCGGCGAACCGTCGCCCGCGGAACCCTGCTCCTGGTGGAGGCGCCGCCCTCATGAACGTCCGCGGGCGGGCGATGACCGCGTTGACCCTGGTGCTCCTCCTTCCGTCGGCGGGGTGTGCGCCCCGGCTCGTCTGGGCAGGGCACGATTCGACGGGCGCGCTCCGGGCGGCGGTGTTCGCGGCCGACGGCAAGCAATGGCTCGTGAGTGGAGCGGACGTCGGCACCCGGTTCGACGTCGTCGACCAGGAAGCGATCGCCTTCTCGCCCGATGGGTCGCGCCTGGCGTACGCCGCGATGGAAGCCGGGGTCTGGTGGATCGTGATTGGGCCCGAGCAACTCGGCCCCTGGAACGACGTGTCCGAGCCTCGCTTCAGTGGGGATGGCCGGCACTTCGCGTTCCTGGCCCAGGCTGCCGACGGCTGGCACGCGGTGGTCGACGGCATCCCGGGCTCCGCTTTCGAGGCCATCCAGCCGCACACCCTGCAGTTCAGCCCCGATGGGCAGCGAGTGGCGCTGGTGGCGAGGTCGGGGGGATGCGCAGTGGTGGTGGTCGACGGGGTGCCGGGGGCATGCCGGGAGCGGGTGCGTGCGCTCCGGCTGACCAACGTCGGGGCCGCGGGGATTCTCCGCGAAGGTCCGAGTGACCGGTTTTTCTTCGGCACGGAGGCAGGCCCGGCCGCGGAGGAAATCGGCGAGTGGGCGGTCACCCCCGACGGCGCGCGGTTCGCCTACGCCTCGCGCACCGGTCTGCGGTGGGTGGTCCAGGTGGACGGCGCCGCGGTGTCCAGCTGCGAGCGGGTCCAGCATGTTCTCTTCGGAGACGACGGACGTCGCGTGGCATGGGTTTGCATCGCCGACGGCCGGTCATCGGTCGTCATCGACGGTGTCCCCGGGGCCGAGGCACTGGTGGTCTCCGACCTGGTGCTCGCCGCTCACGCCCGGGCGTATGCCTACGTCGCCCGCGACGACCGCGGGGTTTGGGTGGTCAGCGCCGGCTCGCGGCTCGGCCCATTCGCGGACGTGGAGGACCTGTCCCTGGGTTCCGGAGGCGGGGCTCCGGTCTTCGTCGCCCGGAGCGCTGGTCGGAGCCGCGTGGTCCACGGCGCAAGCGTGACTCCGGTCGACGCCCCGGTGGAGGCAACCCTGGTCGCCTCCGGAGACGGAATCCACTGGGCGCTGGTCGACGGCGACCCGTCCCACCACGTCCTCTGGCTCGTGCTCGACGGCCGGAGGGTCCGCGAGGTCCGCCCGGACGAGGTGTTCGGAATCTCCCGCGACCAGCGGTCGGCCTGGATGACGCATGCCTTGCACGAGCTGCTCCGCCCCGGGGAGCAGGGAGGAAGCTGATGGACACCGCCTGTCCGAGCTTTCGCGTCGACTCACGGACCTGCATCCGCTGCGCGGCCTGCGCCACCGTGGCCCCGGCGATGTTCGCTGTCGGTCCAGGCCCGGCCCGAGCCCGGCGCGCTCCCGCGACTCCGGAGGAGCTCCGGGATTGCCGGGCGGCGGTGGCGCTGTGCCCCACGCAGGCCATCGTGGAGGAGCCTGGCGCGGCGGCGGGCCAGTCGCCCGAGGCCCCATCTGCGCCCTCCGACCAGCTCTATGCTCAGGTGCTGCGGGTCGCCGAAGGGGTGCGCTGGACCGTCGGCTCGGTGCCCTGGGAGCGCTTCGATCTTGCGCGGGCCACCACCGAGCTCCGGGCGGTCGTCCGGGTGATGGCGTATTCGGAACAGGCCACCTTCTCGGCCACCCAGCGCTTCATGCAGGCCTTCTCCGACGACCCGGACTTCTCGCAATGGATCTCGGTCTGGTTCTACGAGGAGACCCGACACCCGATGGTGCTCCTGCGCTGGCTCGCCCTGGCCGGTGAGGTGCTGGACGAGGACTTCGTCCGTCGAGGACGGGTCTCCACCCCGTTCATCAAGTCGCGCGCAGGAACGCTGGTCACCAACGTCATCTCCGAGATCGTCGCCGCCGAGGCCTATCTCCGCCTGGCCCGTGCCGCTCCCGAACCGCTCCTGGCCGCGCTGGCCAGCCGCATCGGCGCGGACGAGGGTCGACATGCAGCCAGCTTCTACGTCTACGCGCGGCGCGCGCTGGAGCAGGCCGGTGACCCCGAGCGCGAACGCCTGGACGCGCTCAAGGTCCTTCACTTCTGGCTCGACGAGGTCCAGAGCGTCAGCCACCCCGTGAATCAGACGATGGAGGCGCTGCAGCAGCTCCATCCTCCCGACCCGGAGCTGCCAGAGTTCTCTCCGCCACGGCGCCGGATTGCCCGGGTCATCGGGTGGCTCCTCGGACTTCCGCTGGAGTCCCCCGAGGACGTCGGCCCGATGCTGACGGAGCACACCGCCCGGGTGCACGCCGCCGCACCGCGTGGCTAAACCCCGGCGGTCGGCCAGAAGCCCAGGGTTCCACTCCCGCAGGGAGACCACGGTGCGCACCTTCGGGTCCCATGACCGCCCTGGAGCGGCTCCAGCAGAGGGGCATCCGCCGGATCCGGGCGGGAAGGGGCTTCGCGTTCCGGACTGCCCGAGGCACGCCGCTCCCCGCGACCGAGCTGCCGCGGATCCGGAAGCTCGCCATTCCTCCGGCGTGGACCGACGTCCACGTCGCGGCCTCCCCCTCGGCGAAGCTGCAGGCGATCGGCAGGGACCGGGCCGGGCGATGGCAGTACCGGTACCACCCGCGTTTCCGCCGGCGCCAGGACCAGCGGAAGTTCCAGAAGCTGGTCGATTTCGCCGATGCCCTGCCGAGGATGCGGAAGCGCGTTGCCCGGGACATCCGAGCTCGAGGGCTCGGGCGCGACAAGGTTCTGGCCTGCGCCATCCGGGTGCTCTCGACCTGCTTCATGCGGCCCGGGAGCGACGAGTATGCGCGGCAGCATCGCAGCTACGGGCTCACCACCATCCGGAGGCAGCACGTCGCGGTGAAGGGGGACCTCGTCACCTTCGACTATCCGGGGAAGTCCGGGCAGCGGCAGCATGCCGAGATCCGTGACCGGAGCGTGGCACGGATCGTCCGGAAGATGCAGACACTGGCCGGAAGGGAGCTGTTCAAGTTCCTCGCCGACGACGGGACGGTCGTGGACGTCAAGCGAGAGCACCTCAACGAGTACATCAAGAGCGTGATGGGTCCCGACTTCACCGCCAAGGACTTCCGGACCTGGGCGGGCACGCTGATCTGCGCCTGTGCGCTCGCCCGCGTGATGGAAAACGAGCCGGAGGTCCTCTCCGCAGGGCCGAAGAGAGCGGTGCGAAAGAAGCTGGTGGAGGCGGTGAAGGAGACCGCTGCCGAGCTGGGAAACACCCCGGCGGTGGCGAAGAACAGCTACATCGAGCCGAGCGTGCTCAGCCGCTTCGAGAAGGGTCAGGTGGTGGAGAAGTACTTCGAGAAGGTCGAGGAGCTCGTCGAGCACGAGAAGCCGACGCTCGCCGAGCCGGAGAAGGCGCTGAAGGAGCTCCTCGAAGACGGCGACGAGTCGGTGTGAGCGGTGAACGCCCAGGCGGTGCTGCAGCCCGGCTGGGAGCTCTAGGCCGACCAGCCCGAGAGCGCGGCAACGACGTTCGAGTTGCTCGCGCCGGCAGGCCGGTGCCCTAGAGGGTCGCGTACGCCGCGCCGTCGATGAGACCGACCTTCAGTGCAAGCGGCTCAACCCCCTCCAGACAGGCGACGTTGATGCCGTAGAGCTCCGGGGCGACTCGCGGACGGTGGAACGTGTAGATGCCGCACACCCTGCAGAAGTAGTGCTTCGCCACCCGGGTGTTGAATTGGTACAGCGACAGGAACTCCTCCCCCGCGAGGAGGCGGAAGCGGTCCGCTGGAACGCGCGTCATCACCGCGCACCGGCGCCGGCAGAGTGAACAGTTGCAGCGCGCCGAGGGCTCGAGGGTCGAGTCGATCTCAAACTGCACCCTCTGGCAGTGGCACGCACCGCGATAGGTCCGCATCTCACCCTGCATGTTCCGCCTCCGCGATCTCCCTCGCGAGTGTGGCTGCCACGGCTCACGGCGTCCAGCCGTCCAGAGACGAGACGATCTGCAGCCCGGCGCTCTGTGCCGGAACCGGATCTCCGAGGCGATTCACCCAGGTGACGCGGAAGCCGTGCGCGAGCGCCCCGAGAGCATCGAACGGCGAGCCGGCCACGAACGCGACCTCGGCCGGCGCGCACCCGAGGCGCTCGCAGGCGAGCCGGTAGGGCGCGGGATCCGGCTTGTACGCGCCGGCCTCCTCGGCGGTGACCACCACGTCGAAGGGCACGCCCACGCAGGCGGCGGCACGCAGCCCCAGCTCCCGGGAGCAGTTGGTGACCACGGCACGCGGCACCCGGATCGCAGAGAGGGCAGCCGGGACGTCGGGCCAGGGCCGCAGCCCGTTCCAGGCTTGTTCGAGGCGCCCGGGGGCGCTCGGAGGCAGCCCGATTGCTCCGGCCGCCTCCGCGACCAGCTCGAGGTACGGCCGGTACGCCCCGGCGGTGGACGTGAGCAGGAGGTACTTCCGCCGCCAGGCCCGTCCGAGCTCGGGGAGACCGGGCTTTCGCGCCACCCTGTCCCAGACCGACCAGCTGTCGAGCAAGGCAGAGAGGAGATCGAAGCAGACGGCGCGGACTGGCACGGTTCGGCCTCCGGAACCCGTCACTGATAGCCCTTTGCCTGCAAGGTGAACAGGTGCGCGTATCGGCCGCCGAGCGCCATCAGGTCCTCGTGCGTTCCCTGTTCCACGATCTGCCCCTGCTCGATGACCACGATCCGGTCCGCGCGGCGCACCGTCGAGAAGCGGTGGGAAATGAGGAGGGTGGTCCGTCCCCGTGCGAGCTGTCGAAAGCGCTCGAAGATGGCGTGCTCGGCCTCCGCGTCCAGCGCAGCAGTCGGCTCGTCAAGGACGAGGATGTCCGCCTCCTCGCGCATGAACGCCCGGGCGAGCGCGACCTTCTGCCACTGACCACCGGACAGCTCGGTTCCCTCCTTGAACCAGCGGCCGAGCGGAGTCTCCAGGCCCGCGGGCAGCGTGCGGAGCACCTCGTCGGCGCCGCCCCGGCCCACGGCGCGCTCGAGGCGCTCCACGTCGTCGGCATGCTCCACGCTTCCGAAGCCGACGTTCTCCCGGAAGCGGAACTGGTACTGGTTGAAGTCCTGGAAGATGACGCCGATCCGGTGGCGGAGCGTCTCCTCGTCCCAGGTCTGGAGGTCTCGCCCGTCGAGCAGGATGCGTCCCTCGGTCGGCTCGTAGAGACGGGTGAGCAGCTTGATGAAGGTCGTCTTGCCGGCGCCGTTCTGTCCGACCAGGGCCAGGCTCTGCCCGCGAGGGATGAATAGCGAGACGTGCCGGAGCGCCCAGCCCTCGGCCCCCGGGTACCGGAAGCCCACGTCCTCGAACCGCACTCCCTCCTCGTGTCCGGAGGAGAGCGCGGCCACGTTCGGCGGCGGCACCGGGCGCCCGGTGGGGATCGCCAGGTACTCGAAGAGGTTCGACATGTAGAGGTTGTCCTCGTACATGCCGCCGATGGCGGTGAGGATGCTCTGAAATGCCTGCTGCCCCTGGCGAAAGGCGACGATGTAGAGGGTCATCAGGCCGAGGGTGAGCTTGCCGGCCGCGGTCGCCACCGCCATCAGCGCGTAGCAGGCGTAGAACGCGCCGGTGCCGACCAGGCCGAGCGCCGTGCCCCATCCGGCCCGCTGCACCGCCAGTTTTCGGTCCTCGAGGTAGAACCGCTCGCCCATCGAGCGATAGCGATCGAGCAGCATCGGTCCCAGTCCGAAGAGCTTCACCTCCTTGGCGTGCTCGTCGTTGGCAAGGACGTACTCCAGGTACATCAGCCGCCTGCTCTCCGGGCTGCGCCAGTTCCGCACCCGGAAGGCGAGGGCGCTGAAGCGCATCTCGGCCACCGTGGCCGGGATGGCGGCGATCACCAGCCCCAGCACCGCCCATCCCGAGAACCGGATCAGCAGCACCACGTAGCCCGCGAGGGTGAGCACGTTCTGGAAGAGCTGGAACGACTCGGTCACCACCGAGATGGGCCGGCTGGACGCCTCACGCCGGGCGCGGGTCAACCGGTCGTAGAAGTCTGGATCCTCGAAGTGGCGCAGCTCCAGCGAGAGTGCCTTCTCGAGAATGCGCCCGTTGATCACCAGCCCCAGCCGTGCGCCGAGCAGCTGGCGGATGAGCCCGAGGCCGCGGAGGGAAAACGCCTGGAGCGCCACCACCCCGAGCTCAGCCAGTACCCAGCGCAGCGTGGCAGCAGCGTCGCGGGCCACCACCGCGTCCATGATCTCCTTGCCCACGTAGGCGATGGCCAGCGGGAGCACGGCGGAAACGACGGTCAGCGCCCCGAGCGCGAGCGTCAGGCGCGACGAGGCAGCCCACACCAGGGCCAGCGTGGCCCGGGTATGGCGAAAGCTCTCGCGGAGGACGGAGAGCCGGAATCGTGTGACGTCCTCGGCCACCGGTCCGCTTCCGGTAACCCGGCGTGACCGATGCTGCAAGGGCGGCCAGAGCGGTCGGGCTCAACTCTTGCCGGGCGGAACCGGTGCGGTCCCGATCGCGACGACGCGTCCCCCCGATTCCTGGACGAAAGCCACCACCCGGAGGTTCTCGCGCCTCCAGGATGGAGAGAGCCCGAGCCGGAGGTGGTTCTCGGGGCCGATCGGTCCGCTGTCCACCAGCAGCCGACCCACCGGGGCGTGCGCGAGGGTCAGCCCGCGGTTTTCGCCCCGCTCCACCTTGCTCGAGAGCCGGTCCTCGGAGAGCGCCACCAGCAACCGGCCCGAGACACCTGACGGCGGCCGCACCACCACCTCGAGCCCTGGCTTCGCGCTGGCGACCAGCACCTCGAGACGGGTCTTCTGCCGGCTCGCCGCCTTCTCGACGCCCCTTCGCAGACCCGACGGGCTCGCTACGCCTGAGACCCACCCGTCGACGATCATCTGCGGCGTGTAGAGGCCATCACCGCCCAGGGTCCGCGCGTACGCCTCCTGGCGCGCCGTGAACTCGGGACCCGAGAACGGGTCGGCCCAGCCGAGGTCGTTCCAGTAGTCCACGTG
>Ga0066903_100005880_pt1 | contig 10752 bp, 10 predicted proteins | sample PanSoiMetaGPlot1_FD_67491 | JGI IMG/M metagenome (GOLD analysis project Ga0066903, IMG submission 67491) | Tropical forest soil microbial communities from Panama analyzed to predict greenhouse gas emissions - Panama Soil - Plot 1 (version 2) | ecosystem: Environmental > Terrestrial > Soil >...
CGACATCATCGTGGACCTGCGTCCCGAGAGCCCGACCTACCTGCAGCATGTCGCCGTTGAACTGACCGCGGACAACCATCGGGCGCTCTACGTGCCGGAGCGGTTTGCGCATGGCTACCAGGCGCTCGCCGACGACACGGAGACCAGCTACCAGGTCGGCGAGTTCTACGCTCCCGGCTCAGAGGGCGGTCTCTCGCCGCTCGATCCGCGCCTCCAGCTCGACTGGCCACTTCCCGTGTCGGTGATCTCCCCGAAGGATGCGGCGTGGAAGCACCTCGACGAGGTCGAGCCCGAGGTGAACCGCCGGATGTCACTGAGCACGGTGTCTGTGAGGACATCATGATCATCGTGGATCGGGCCCTGAAGGCCAGACAGGAGCAGAACCGACCGATCCGGGTCGGCATGGTCGGGGCGGGTTTCATGGGCCAGGGGCTCACCAACCAGATCACTAACAGCGTCCCGGGAATGCGGATGGCGGCGATCTACAACCGCCGGACTGAACGGGCGCTCGACGTCTACCGCTACGCCGGCTGCGAGGACGTGAAGGCCGTCTCGACCCGAGCGGCCCTGGACCAGGCGGTCCATCGCGGCCTACCGGTGGTCTCAGAAGATCCGTATTTCATCTGCCGCTGCCCGGAGATCGACGTGGTGGTGGACGTGACCGGATCGCTCGAGTTGAGCGCACGGGTCATCCTGGACGCAGTTGCACATGGAAAGCCGGTGGTGCTGATGAACGCCGAGGTGGATGCGACGCTCGGGCCGATTCTGCGCGTCTATGCAAAGAAGCATCATCAGATCGTCTCCGCCTGCGACGGCGATGAGCCCGGCCTGCAGATGAACCTCGTCCGCTGGGTGACGGGCCTTGGTCTCACGGTGCGGGTCGTGGGCAATGTGAAGGGGCTGCAAGATCCTTACCGCAATCCCACCACACAAAAGGAGTTTGCCGAGCGGTGGGCACAGAACCCGGCGATGGTCACCTCGTTCGCCGATGGCTCCAAGATCAGCTTCGAACAGGCGATCGTTGCCAACGCCACCGGTTTCCAGGTCCGCTCACGCGGCATGTCGCGCGGCGTTAAGTACGACGGCTCGATCATGGAGATCCGGCAGCTGTATGACGTCGAGGAGCTTCGGGCCCTCGGCGGCATCGTCGACTACACAGTCGGCCCATCGCTGGTCAAGGCATTCGTGCTCGCCGAGCACGATGATCCCAAACAGCAGCATTACCTGAACCTCTACAAGATGGGTCAAGGGCCGCTCTATCCCTTCTGGGTCCCCTACCATCTCGTGCACTTCGAGACGCCGTTCTCCATCGCTCGCGTGGTGCTTTTCGGCGATGAGCTGGCACCGCCGGTTGGCGGACCGATGGTCGAGGTCTGCGCGGTCGCCAAGCGCGACTTGAAGGCCGGCGAAGTGCTCGACGACTACGGCATGTACATGACGTACGGCGAGGCGGTGAACGCCGAAGAGATGTGCGCTAATCGCTACCTTCCCGAGGGCCTCGTCGAGGGGTGCAAGTTGACGCGGGACGTCCATCGAGATCAAGTTCTCACCTACGCGGATGTCGCTCTCCCCGAAGGACGCGTCGCCGACCGGCTCCGCGCCGAACAGTATCGCCGCTTTCGTGGCGAGACATGGCTCGAGGAGCACCTGACGGCGGAGGCTGGCACGAGATGAAGGTGGTGTTGTTCTGTGGCGGGTTGGGGACACGCCTGCGGGAGGCGTCCGGCACGATTCCGAAGCCCATGGTCGATATTGGCTACCGGCCGATCATGTGGCACCTGATGCGCTATTACGCCCATTTCGGTCACAAGGAGTTCATCCTCTGCCTGGGGTACAAGGGCGACACCATCAAGAACTACTTCCTCCACTACAGTGAGGCCATCTCCAACGACTTCGTCATGTCGAAGGGCGGACGCGAGATCCGCTTGTACAACAACGACATCGAAGACTGGACGATCTCCTTCGTCGATACCGGTCTCAACTCGAACATCGGCATGCGCCTGAAGGCCGTCCAGTCGCTGCTCGAGGGGGAGGAGGTGTTCATGGCCAACTACTCCGACGGCCTGAGCGACCTCTATCTGCCCGACTACCTGGAGCACTTCTACCAGCATGGGCCGATCGCGAGCTTCCTGGCCGTGCAGCCATCGCAGTCCTTCCATGTCGTCTCGATGGGCCAGGACAGCGTCGTTACCAGCATCAGGCCCGCCAACGATGCCGGCATGTGGATCAACGGAGGGTTCTTCATCCTCAGGAACGAAATCTTCGACTACATGCGCGACGGCGACGAGCTCGTGGTCGAGCCGTTCAGGCGCCTCATCGAGGAGAGGAAGCTCATGGGGTACAGGCACAACGGGTTCTGGGCAGCCATGGACACGTTCAAGGACAAGACGGCGTTCGACGAGATGTACGCAGCCGGCAACATGCCGTGGGCGGTGTGGGCGAACAACGGTCATCGCAGCCCAGTTCTGGTCCAGACAAGATAATCCGGTCCCGGAGGCGGCTGTGCTGAGGTTCGCGTTCGACCGCCCCGACGGGGGGACGCCCCTCAAGGTGCTGTGCCTGGGCGCGCACAGCGACGACATCGAGATCGGCTGTGGTGGCACCGTGCTTAGGCTCGGCCGCGAGAACCCGAACACCTGCTTCACCTGGGTCGTCTTCAGCAGTGACCAGGAGAGGGCGGCTGAGGCCCGTCGCAGCGCCGACTCCTTCCTGGCCTGCGTGCCCGACAGAACGGTCCTCGTCGAGGGGTTCCGGGACGGCTACTTCCCGTACATCGGCACCCAGGTGAAGGACTGTTTCGAGCAGCTCAAGCGGCTGTCGCCGGACGTCATCTTCACCCACTATCGCGAGGACAGGCACCAGGACCATCGCCTCGTTTCCGACCTGACCTGGAATACCTTTCGGGACCACCTGATCCTGGAATACGAGATCCCCAAGTACGACGGAGACCTCGGCTCTCCAAACCTCTTCGTCCACCTCGACGAGCCGACCATCCACGGGAAGATCGACCGGATCGTCGAGCACTTTCTGACGCAGGACAATCGCCACTGGTTCACCAGAGAGACGTTTCTGTCCCTGCTGAGGCTTCGCGGGATCGAGTCGAGGTCGCCCGGAGGCTACGCCGAAGGATTCCACTGTCGCAAGGTGACCATGTGACGCCTGTCCACCAACGCCACCCGGAGGTCAGGAACCCATGAGCCATCTTCACAGAGCTGGCCACGCGCTGTCGGCGCGTGGGCCCGATCCGCGTCGTGGTGGTCGGGACCGGGTTCTTCGGAGCCGGCCTGGTCCGGCGGATGGAGGCGATCCAGGTGTGTGCCGACCGCGAGAGCGTGCAGGCAGCGCTCGACCGGGAAAATCGGCCCGCAACCTCGTCCCTGACCCTGGCGCCGAACCTGGACGAAGTCGACCTCGTGACGGAGGCCGCCGGCGACCTCTGGTCGGCGCCGAGCTGGCTCTGGCGTCCATCGCGGCGGGAAGGCACCCTTTCGCCGCCAGCCTCGAGACGCCTGGGGCTGCTGGAGCGCGGTCCGGCTGTCGACTACGCCCGGGTCCGTTCAGCGGGCTCTTCCTCGTCGCTCGCTCGGAAGACCCCGTCCTTCGACGGGAGTTCAGGTATTTGAAGATGGGAGTCGCGCCGCCGGACGATCGCGGGATCGATCGGCCCGAAGCTCTTCATGGTCAGCGCTGACATCCGGTTCGTCGCGCCACGATTTGTAAACAACCACTTATGTATCTGTTCCGGCGCGATTCCGTGGGAGGCACGATAATGGCAGTCCGACCTGCGGGCGCGGTCGGTGGGAACGATTGGCTGCTGCGTCTGGCCGGGCGGCGGGTGGTTACTATCGGCGGCGGCACCGGTCCCTTCGCCCTGCTCTCCAGACTCAAGCGCTACCCCTGTACGGTGAGCGCGATCGTCAGCATGGCGGACAGCGGAGGCAGCTCACGCCGGCTGATGGACGAGTTCGGTCAGCTGCCGATGGGCGACCTACGCCAGGCGCTGGTCGCCCTCTCCCGCAAGGGCGTGCTGTGGCGCGAGATATTCGGTTTTCGCTTCCCGTTGCAGACGGACGCGGTCACCGGGCCCGGCACCGCATCGGGCGCCGCTCATGTCAGCGGTCACAGTCTCGGCAACCTGATCCTGTCGGCACTTCAGGGCATCAACGACGGTGATCTGCTGCGAGCCATCCAAGACGCACAGGAGCTCCTCGACACCGCCGGCAACGTATTCCCCGTGACGCTTTCGCGCGTCACGCTCTGCGCGGAGCTCGACGACGGAACGGTGATCTGCGGCGAGACGGAGATCGATACGCGCGGCCGCCATCACCTGGGACCACTACCACCGATCCGCCGGGTCTTCCTGAGCGAGCGACCCGAGCCGTGCCCCGATGCGCAGCGCACGATCCGGCGTGCCGACGTCATCGTCATCGGACCCGGCGACCTCTACACGAGCATTCTGCCCAACCTGCTCGTGGAGGGAATCGCGTCGAGCGTCAACCAGGCGGAGGCCGAGAAGGTCTACGTGTGCAACCTGATGATCAAGCATGGTGAGACCGACGGCTTCCGGGCCTCGGATTTCGTGCGGGAACTGCACAGGTACCTGGGAGGACCGGTGGACCGAGTGATCCTCCACCGTGGACCGATACCCGCGCCGATGCTGGAGCACTACGCCGCGGGGCAGCAGAGGCCGGTCGAGCCGGACATTCCGGCGGTTCGCGCGCTAGGGCCGGAGGTCGTCGTCGCCGATCTCGCCTCGGTCGGCGGCGACCACCTGGTTCGGCACGATGCCGAACGTCTGATCCGCGCCATCTTCTCGCCTCGGCCTCTCCCGAGCTCACCATCTGCATCGGCACGGCTGGTGGGCGCACTTGCTTCTGACGGAGCGGGTGCGCGACCGGGAACATTCGGCTCGATTCGAGATGGCGCCCAGGCAGCAGACTGAGTCGCCTCGAGGCCGCCGAGTGGCCCGCCAGAACCAGGTGTCGCCGGCGGGCCAGACCTGGGCTAGCTGGCTTGGGGCGGACTCGCCAGGACGAGCACCCAGTCGGCAGGCACCCCCCAGGGCGGACGGGGCGCCTGGACAAGCGCTTTTCGATGGCCGGGACGACCCGTGCATGCCTCGCCACGTGGCACTGTACGGTTGGGCACGCGGCTGCGGACATCGGCCTGGCCGAGGTTGAGGCAGTCCTGAGACCCGCAGGGTTCGACCGGGCGCTATGGTTGTTCGCCGACGGGCTGAGCCACACGCAGGTCGTCGCGGCCGGCCCGGGACTTCAGCCCAGGTCGCGGCGGTCCTGCTCATCGCGCGCCGCGCGAGACCGTTCTAACGTGGTCCCCAGATGCTCCACCGCGCGCTCGACGTGGTATTCCAGCATATGTTCCGTCTCATCGCTGTGGTCGTGGTGGTGCCGCTCGGCGTGGGCATCGTCGGGCTGGTGCTCGACCACTCGTCCACGGTGGAGGTACGCATCTGGGCGGACCGCCCGCTCTACTCGCCAACGTTTGCAACGGACCGGTTCAACAGCGCGGACACGCCGGCCGACATCGAATCGGGGCTGCTGCGCGAGCTGATAGGGACGACCTCGTTCAGCACCAAGGTGCTGACGGCCGCCGATCCGCTGTACTCGTCGATGAGTGCGGACCAGCAGGAGCGCGCCCTGGCCAACCTGCAGCAGGACGTGGTGGTCAGCACCGAGGGAGTGCACCTGTTCACGGTCAGCTACAAGACCTTGGACACGAACCGGGGACGGGCCCTCGTCCAGGCGGTCATCACCGCGTTCGGCAACGAGGTCCAGACCATCGACAGCAACCAGCTGGCGACAGTGCAGCGGTCACTGCAGTCACAGGCCGACTCGGCGCTGGCCGACATGAACGACGCGGTCAAGCAGGTGCAGACCTACCAGGTCCAGCACGGGTCGGGCCTCAACGACCCGGAGTACCAGACGCTGGTCGCCCAGGCCAAGTCCAAGACAGGCCGGTACCTCGCGATCAAGGGCCAGCTCGACGACGTCCGGGGAACGCAGTCAGCGGTCACGCAGCCGTCCGCCATCTTCCACGTCGTCGACCAGCCGTACGTGGTGCCGTTCAAGCTCGAGCGGCGCGCACCCGCGGTGAAGTATGCGGCCTTCGGGCTGATCGGAGTGCTCAGCGCCGAGGCGCTGCTCGTCTACATGCTCGCACGGCGAGATCCGGGAATCCGGTCGGTCCAGGACGTCCGGCTGGCTGGCGGGTTCAAACCGCTGGGCAGCGCGCCGGTCCTGGGCCGCCATCGATGATCGGCGACCACCACCTCATCGCGCAGGGCGTACGCGAGGCGCTCACCGGCGGGTTGGAGTCGCCGGGCCAACTGCAGGGCTTCCGGTCGCGGCCGACCGAGTCCCTCGACCAGCCGGCGCTCGAGTCCGAGTTCGTGGAGGCGTGTCGCATCGCGCTCGCCAAGCTCGTGTCACTCGAGGACGAAGGAGTCATCGCGGTCTGCAGCGCCAGGCGGCGCGAGGGCCGGTCATCGGTGGCGACGGCGCTCGCGCTGACGCTGGCCCGCAGCCAGGCGCAGACGAGGGTCCTACTGCTCGATCTCGACTTTGGCCACGCCCGGCAGGCCGAGCTGCTGGCGGTGAGCCCGGCGCCCGGCCTCGCGGAGTTCCTGGAGGGCCGCGAACGGCGCCTGCGACTGGTCTCCGGCGGACCGAACAACCAGCTCTGGCTGCTGCCGGCCGGCGTGCACATCGGCGATCGGGTCCGGCTCTTCCACGTCTTCAAAGGCGCGGCGATGCTTTCGGTCCTGCGCGAGCGATTTCAGTGGATCGTGGTCGATCTGCCGCCGCTCGTGGGCCACCTCGAGGTGAGCCCACTCGCCCGTGCGGTCGACTGGCGCGTGATGGTGGGGAGGCATAGGCGGACCACCCTGGCAGACCTGCGAGAGTGCTCGGAGGTGCTCGGAGATGACGGGCCGACAGGCTTCCTGTTGACGGGCGACTCCACGCGCATCCCGAACTGGATCCGCCGCCGGCTCTGAGCCGCCGCTCACGGCGTGGCTAGCGACGCGGCCGCCGGCTCGGACGGGCGTAGCGGGACCACCTTCACGGCCGCAACCGGCTCCTCGATGGCCTCCAGATCCCCCGCCGCACGCTCCTCGGCCAGGCGCCGGGCGGCTGCCACGCCGCCCAGGAGGCATCCGACGATGACCACGATCCGGAAGCTCACGATGCCCACGTCCAGCCAGCCCTGGAACACCCATGCGATGACGGCGGTCAGCGCCATCACGCCGAACAGGCCGAGAGTACGGTCGGGCCGGCGCGCGAGGCGGCACGCCGCGACGACCGCTGCCCCGATCATCCACCAGAAGATGATCATGCCAAGGCTGCCCATCCTGAGCCAGACGTAGAGGACGTTGTTGTGCGGAATGAAGTTGATCAGCGGGTCGAAGCTGCTGGCGTCGTAGAGGGGGATCGGATGCGCGACGGGCACACCAAAGCCGGTGCCGGTGAACACCGCCGCCTTGATATCGATGGCGAGGTTCTGGTTCTCCAGGACACGATAGAGATTCGATGACGCGTCGCGCGGGTCGGGCTGGAACTGCGACCACACGGCGTGCGCAGGCTCGCCGACCAGCGACTGCGAGTTCCTGAAGACCACCACGTAAGCGCTGCAGGCGACCAGCAGCACGCCCATGATCCAGGCAATCAGCTTGCGGCGCGCCGGCGTGCGGACGTAGAGCACCAGGCCGAGCGCGATCAGGACGGCCGGCAGGATCACCCAAGCGGCGCGCCGGTTGTTGCCCAAGTCAGCGGTGACGACCAACGGGAGCAGCGCCGCGGCCGCCCACCGCAGGGGGCCTCGCTTTCCGAAGAGCCAGAGGCCCGCCGTCAGGACGATGTAGCAGGAAAAGAAGAAGCTCTCGTCGTGCTCCAGGATGGCCTCGGGCCTTGGGAACACGTTCCCGAGCGTGATCAGGCGCTCGGTGCCCAGTAGGCCCTTATACGCCGTGCCGAGGACGAGCCCCCAGAGGACGGCGTCCAGCTCGGCCCGCTTCGTGACGAGCTGCGAGGTGAGCACATACGTGAGAGCCAGGTAGACGAACGGCCGCACCTCCCAGAGCGAGATGTTGAACACGCCGCCCCTGGCCAGACCGAGCGCCTCGGCGACGAGTGCCATGAGGAGCACCAGAGCGATGCCCACGCCGAGCTGCGACGGCTGCAGGCGGAGCTGGCGCCTCGAGATCGCCCTTGCCAGCCAGACGGTCACGGCGAGGCCGATCAGCATCTCGACCGGAAAGAGGATCGCGCCCGAGATGCCGTAGTCCTGAGCCAGGCTGCGCCAGAGCGGGATCTTGGCCAGCAGGTTGTCCGCACTGGCGTCCGGAAAGCGGTCGACGGCGGTCGCGCCGAGGACGAACAGAAGGATCGGGGAGACCGGCACCCGCCAGAACAGGATGGGCACGAACAGCCCGGCCACGAGCACGACTGCGAACGCGTGGTCGCGTACGGTCAGGACGCCGCCGAGAATCCCGAGGCCGATGGCGAGCGCCGCCAGGAGAACCCCCAGCACGCCGGTCCGCAGCCGCTCGGTCCTGATGGCATCCGAGGCGGCCAGCACTGCCGGGCCGATCACCTCAGTGGCCCAGGCGGAACAGGAAGACCGCGCCGAGCGTGAGGCACGTCACAACGAGGATCGTGACGTGAGTGGACCCCCCGTGCGTGCGGTCGCGAAGTCCGAGGAACAGGAAGACGGCCAGCAAGAGGGCCACCCACTCCAACCCGCCAACCCCTACGGACCGACCAGCCGCCGTAGCCAGTGCGGCAGGCTCGTGTGTGCAGCGTTGAGCAGGACATGCGGGCTGCAGTGCAGGTCCTCTGTGGCCTCCTTGATCCTCGCCACCGGCGTCACGCCGGCGCGGATGACGAGCACGAGCTCGGGGAACGCACGCGCGCCGGCTGCGCCGGGACCGCCGCCGAGGAGGGGCGGCAGGTCGGCGACCACCACATCGACATGGCGTTCGAGCTCCGTCAGTGTGTCCAGCCTGACGAGCTCGGCCATCGTCCGCGCAGCGGACGAGGTCAGCACGCCCGCAGTGACCACGAATAGGCCATCCGACACCTTCTGGAGCACGTTCTGCGCGCTCGCCAGGCCGCGGCTGAGCTCGGCCAGGCCGGGCCAGGGCTCGACCCCGTGACGGCGGCTGTGGCTCGGCCGTTCCAGGTCCATGTCCACCAGCGCCACAGTCCGCCCGTAGTCCTCGCGCTGGACGATCGCCATCGCCAGCGCGATGCTCGTCCGGCCCTCCTCGCGGAGCGCGCTGGTGATCCCCAGCCGGCGGAGGCCGGGGCCGCCGATCAGCAGGCTGGCGCTGCGGCACGCGTCGAGCATCGGACGTGGAATCCTGACGTCCTCGCCCCCGTCCCCCTGGGCCGTCCGGCCCGGCCGGCCTGCGTCCTTCTTCGGCGGAGCCCGCTCGTCGTCCCGGTTTACGGCGGCCATGGTCCTCAGCTCACCCTGGGTACGCTACCGACTGGACGAAGGTCGAGGACCGTCTCGACCTCCTCGGGCCGCCGGATGGTGCTATCGACCCAGGTCAGCGCGAGTACACCGACCACGAGGATGAGCAGGACCAGCGCAACGGTCACGCCGACCGCTGTGAAGATGGTCTTCCTGGTGGACGAGGCCCTGCTCGGCGGCTCCGCCCTGTCGAGGACGCGGATGCCATCGACGCCAGGCTGGTTCAGGGCGGCCCGGTCGAGCCGCGCCTGGTCCAGCTTGTCCTGCACAGAGGCGAGGCGTGCGTGAGCGGCGTCGTCGTCGTGCTTGAGCTGGCTGAGACGGGCGTCGGGCGACGCGTTCGCTGAGCGCTGGGCCGTGTTCGCCGCGATGTAGTCATCGATCGCCTTGTCGGCCGCTGCAGCATCGCTCCGGGCCTGCTGGAGCTGACCCGTGTAGAAGGTCAGCGCCGCGTCGGCCTGGACGCGCTGGTTCGACAGCGTCTCGTCTATGAACTGGTCGGCGATTGCCTGGGCGATCGTCGCCGCCATCTGCGGGTCGGTGTCGCGGTACGTGATCGCGATGATCTCGGGGCCCGAGGGCAGGATCAGGGTGGAGGCGGAGATGGTGGTGAAGACCAGGTCGTCCACCTGCGAGTCGGTTACCGGCCCGCGTGAAGAGCCGAGGCCGACGAGCGAGAGCAGCTTCTGCCGTGTGCCGCCAGAAGCGTGCTCCAGGTGGAACCGGGCGACCCCCGCGAGCGCCGTGCGTTTGCCCACCTTCGCACAAAAGTACTTCGTGCTGATGAGCTCGGTCAGGACAGCCGCCTGCTCCTGCGCCGGGCTGAGGTAGGGGTTGCCGTTCGGGTCCGGCACGAGCGTCTGCCGCTGCGTCCAGATCCTCACCGAAGCGTCGTAGCTCGGCGGCTGTGTCAGGACCCAGCCCAGGGAAGCGATCGCGACCAGCGCCATGGGCGCAAGCAGCAGCATCCGGTGGCGGAAGAACGTCTCGACAAGGCGGAGCATCGCGAACAGTGTCGCACCGCAGACGACGCGGGCGACATGGGCGCGCGGGGGGGGCGGTCCCGCCCCTTGTCCCACGGCAGCGTGGGCCGCGGTCCCAGCACGACCGGCCGGACTGCCCGCCTCCGCGCCACCAGCCCATTCCCTGACGCGCCGGTCGCTCGTACATTCGGCCGGGCGCGAGACCGCCCATGACGCCATGGCACGATTCCGCAAGATCCGATCCCGCCCCGTGCTGCTGAGCTGTGCGCTCGCC
>Ga0066903_100005881_pt1 | contig 10752 bp, 8 predicted proteins | sample PanSoiMetaGPlot1_FD_67491 | JGI IMG/M metagenome (GOLD analysis project Ga0066903, IMG submission 67491) | Tropical forest soil microbial communities from Panama analyzed to predict greenhouse gas emissions - Panama Soil - Plot 1 (version 2) | ecosystem: Environmental > Terrestrial > Soil >...
GCGCGGACACCGTGGCGCCTACGTCGGCTTCGATGCGGCGGGCGAAATGATTCGTGAAGCGACGACGCGGCATGCCGATGATCGCCTGGCGCGCTTCACGAGTGTGCGCAGTGACGTGCCGCTATCGGATTTCACCGTCGCGAGCGGCATCTTCAATGTAAGACTGGCCACGCCCGTCGAGGAATGGCGCGAGTACATGAAGGCTACGATCAACGATTTGGCCGCGCTCAGCCGTCGCGGCTTCGCCTTCAACGTGCTTTCCAGTTATTCCGATCTGGAGAAGCAGCGCGGCGATCTCTACTACGCCGACCCGCGTGCCGTCCTCGACCACTGTCTTGGGCGATGGCCGCGCCGCGTGGCCGTCGCGCACGACTATGACTTGTACGAATTTACGGTGACCGTGAGGCTCTGACCATGGCGAAGCTCGTCATCTTCGGCGCAGGCGACATCGCGAGGCTCGCGCATTTCTACTTCACACGCGACAGCGAGCATTCGGTCGTTGCGTTTACCGTCGACCGCAGCTTTAGAAAGGCCGATACGTTCGAGGGGCTACCGCTCGTCGATTTCGAAGACGTCCGCACAAAGTGTCCGGCGTCTGAGCATCGGATGTTCATCGCACTCAGCTACGCGAACATGAACCGCATCAGGGCGGAGAAATATGCGCAGGCGAAGACGATGGGTTACACGCTCGCCAGCTATATCAGCTCGCGGTGCACGTGGCTGACCGAGCTTCCAACGGGCGACAACTGCTTCGTGCTCGAAGACAATACCGTCCAGCCTTTCGTGAAGATCGGGAACGACGTGACGCTGTGGAGCGGAAACCATATCGGACATGACGCCATCATCGAGGACCACTGCTTCGTGAGCTCGCACGTCGTGATCGCGGGCCGCGCGCACGTCGGCGAATACTGTTTCCTCGGCGTCAACTCGACGATTCGAAACGCGATCACCATCGCGCCGGACACGCTCGTCGGTGCCGGCGCGATCATCATGGCGGACACGAAGCCCAAGAGCGTGTACGTGCCCGACCGCACCTCCGTGTTCCCGCGCACGAGCGACAGAGTGAAGATTTGATCAGGCGCTGGGCCAAGCGCGGCCGCCTCTGTGACGGTCCTGGCGGAGTGTCGTGGGCGAAGACCCATGCAGCGCTGCCTGTCGTCGACGATCTCGGCGGCGGCCGTCATCGCGTGTACTTCAGCGCTCGCGACGACCGCGGACGAGCGCGCATCGGCTGGGCGGAAACGACTCTCCAAGCGGGCTCTTGGACTCCATGTCAAACGCCGGCACTCGACCTGGGTCCGCTCGGCAGCTTTTCCGACAGCGGCGTGACGAGCTCGTGCGTCGTGACGGCGGGCGGGAGGAAGTACCACTTCTACACTGGCTGGTCGCTCGGCGTGACGGTGCCGTTCTATCTCGCCGCCGGGCTCGCGATCAGCGACGACGGCGGGGCGACGTTCCGCCCGTGTTCCAAAGGGCCGATTCTCGAGCGCAACGACGTGGACCCGTTCCTTACCGCGTCCCCGTGGGTGCTCGTTGAAGGCGGACAATGGAGAATGTGGTACGTCTCTGCTGTCGAGTGGGCGATAGTGAACGGCAAACCGATGCACAAGTACCACATTCGCTATGCTGAATCGCGTGACGGGCGCGTCTGGGATCGCCGCGGCGTTGTCTGTATCGATTTCGAGCACAACGGCGAGTACGCGATCGCGCGGCCGTGCGTCCTGCGCGACGGCGGCAAGTATCGGATGTGGTACGCGTATCGCGGCGATCGATATCGCATCGGGTATGCTGAGTCATCCGATGGCGTGGTGTGGAAGCGGCTGGACGAACAAGCGGGCATCGATGTCTCACGCGGCGAGTGGGACGGCCACATGATTGAGTACCCGGTGGTCGTTGACGTGAAGGGCCGCCGTCTGATGCTCTACAACGGCGACGATTACGGAAGGACCGGGATCGGCATCGCGGAGATGGAGGGCGCGTGACGCTGAATCAAGAAGTGCTTCGGCAGGGTTTTGCCATCGTGGAGTCCGTCATCGATCGGAAGACCCTCGAGCAAACCCGCTCGCGGATGTACGCTGTGCGCGATTGCATCGTGAAGGAAGTCGGCGAAGACAGGCTGGAGCGTGCCGGGGAGCTAGGTGTGTTGCGTCTGATGATGCGGTTTGATCCGTTTTTCTTCCGCTTTCTCGAGGTCCCCGAGATGCTGTCGATTGTCGACGCGACGGTGTCGCCGACGGCGATTCTGCATGTGCAAAACGGATTCATCCTGCCGTCGTTCCCGCCTTCGGAAAATCCGTGCGTGTTCCAGAATAGCTACCACCAGGATTTTCCGCGCGTGCTGAACGGCTATTTGGCGTCGATCAACGTGTTGTTCGCCATCGACGACTTCACGCGTGAGAACGGCGCGACGTGGGTGGTTCCCAGAACGCAGCAGACGCAAGGTGTGCCGCCCGCCGACTCCATTGCGTCGTCGGCCATGCCGGTCGAATGTCCAGGGGGGTCGATGATCGTGTTCGACTCGACGTTGTGGCACGCGGCGGGTCCGAATACGTCGGGGAAGGATCGGCTCGCCATCAACCAGCAGTTCACGCGCTCGTGGATCAAACAGCAGATCGACTACGTCCGAGCGCTGGGCGGCGATGTCGTCGAAGCGCTTCCAGCACGGACGCAGCAGCTGCTGGGTTGGTACACGCGCGTAGTGAGCAGCCTCGACGAGTATTACCAGCTGCCGGAGCGTCGCCTGTACAGAAAAGGTCAGGGCTGACGCGTGAAACGCTGCCTCCATTGTCAGGCGCGCTTCGATCAGAGTGGATGGACGTGCCCGCGGTGCGGCTACGCGCCTGCGGAATCCAACGGCGTCCTCGTCTTCGCGCCGGCCCTGGCCGACGGCGACGGTTCCGACGCGGAGTATCGTTTTGAGCGTCTTGCGGCTGCGCAGTCGTGGCACTTCTGGTTCGTGCGCCGGGCAATGCTGCGCTCGTGGGCGCTTCAAAAGTATTTTCCGACCGCACGAACGTTTCTTGAGGTGGGCTGCGGCGCGGGCGGCGTGTCGTGGGCGCTCAGTCAGGCGGTGCCTGCGCTGCGAATTACGGCCGGAGACACACGGCTTGCGGGGCTGGAATTCGCGAAGCAGCACGCCGGGCGCGTGGACGTCGTGCAGTGCGACGCGGCGGAGCTGCCATTCGACTCGGAGTTTGACGTGGCGGGCGCGTTCGACGTGATCGAACACCTGGATGATGACGCGAGTGGATGATGACGCGAGCGCCCTGGCCGCGATGCGTGACGTCGTGCGGCCCCGCGGTGGGGTACGGGTCACCGTGCCGCAGCACCCGTGGCTCTGGAGCGCGGTCGACGACTTCAGCCACCATCGCCGGCGTTACACGCGGGCGGTGCTCCGCTCGAAACTCGCCGCCGCTGGACTCGAGGTTTTGCGAATGACGTCGTTCGTCGCCGCCGGCCTGCCGGTCCTCTGGATCTCGAGACGCAGCCAACAGCAATTCGATCCGGAACGCGAGATGAGGATTTGCCCCGTCGCCAATGCGGTCATGGGGGGGCTGTTGGCGCTCGAACATCGAATGATCGCCGCGGGCTTGTCGCTGCCGTTCGGCACGTCGTTGCTCGCGGTCGCGAGGCGTCCGGCGTGACCAGCAAGCATAAGGTTCCGTTCAACCGACCGACGCTCGCCGGCCACGAGTATGAATACATCAAGACCGCCGTCGACAGCGGCCAGTTGTCGGGGAACGGTCCGTTTACGAAGCGCTGCCAGGAGTGGCTCGAAGAGGCGACGGGCAGCGCGAAGGCGCTGCTGACGCACTCGTGTACGGCGGCGCTCGAGATGTCGGCGCTGCTGCTCGACCTCGAAGCTGGCGACGAAGTCATCATGCCGTCGTTTGCGTTCGTGTCCACCGCCAACGCGTTCGTGCTACGACGCGCGGTTCCCGTGTTCGTCGATATCCGTTCAGATACGCTGAATCTCGACGAGACACTCATCGAGCCCGCGATAACGCCGCGGACGCGGGCCATTGTCGCGCTGCATTATGCGGGCGTCTCCTGCGAGATGGACGCGATTCTCGACATCGCCTCCTGCCATCATCTCGCCGTCGTCGAAGACGCCGCGCAGGGGATTAGGGCGAGCTATCGCGGACGCGCGCTCGGTTCGATGGGACGCTTCGGCGCGATCAGCTTTCACGAGACGAAGAACGTGATTGCCGGCGAGGGGGGCGCGCTCCTGATCAACGACGCGAAAGACGCCTGGCGCGCCGAAGTGATATGGGAAAAAGGCACGAACCGCTCGGAGTTCTTCCGAGGCGAGGCCGCGAAATACACGTGGATGGACGCGGGGTCGTCCTTCCTTCCCGGCGAGCTCACGGCTGCCTTCCTGCAGGCGCAGCTCGAACACTGCGACTCCTCTTGCGCCCGGCGGCTGCAGCTTTGGCAGCGGTATCACGACAGCCTCGAGAAGCTCGAGCACGCTGACGCTCTGAGACGGCCGGTCGTGCCTGAACACTGCCGTTCGAACGGACATATTTACTACGTGCTGCTGCCGACCGCAGCGGCGCAGACCTCGATGCTGGCGTCTCTTCGCAGCAACGGCATCGACGCTGTGTTTCACTACGTGCCGCTTCATTCCTCGCCCGCTGGGCGCCGTTTCGGCCGCGCGTCTGGCGCGCTCGCCGTCACCGACGATCTTTCTCAGCGTCTCATCCGGCTGCCGCTCTGGACAGGCATGTCTGATGACCAGGTTGATCAGGTGGTCGAGGCGATCGGGCAGGCCGTGACACCGACGATCCGCAAGTAGATGACCGTCGGTCAATTTGCCCGCGCGAAGCGCACGCTTCGAAAGTCGGCGCGCTATCTGGCGGCGCGCAGTGTCGAAGCCGGTCGCTGGCGAGCGCAGCGGCCCTGGTCGGCGGTGGTGCCGAAGCTCGTGACCACACGCACGCTGCTGCGCGAGTCTGGCGCTGCAGATGTCGAGGAGTTGTGGAAGGCGTTGACGGTACGGCCGTTGTTTCTCTCACGCCACGTTCGGACGTCGTGGACGGATGTCTTCAATCACGAATATACGGGCCTTGGCGAGCGCATCGTCGCCAACGCGAAGCGGTCGCTTCGTCAAGAACTCGGTCTGCTGGGCTTCGGTCCGGTCGCGCTCGGCGAAGAGATTCCGTGGCTGATCGACTTCAAGACGGGCGGGCGTGGCCGCTGCAGTACTGTCGGCAGATTGAGTACAATGAGCTCGATCGACCGCTCGACGTGAAGGTGCCGTGGGTGCTGAGTACGCTGTCAGCACTGTGCGCGCCTCGGCCACGCGTAGTGGCTCACCCGCGGTGCGCGCTACCCACGCGAGTTCGTCGCGGAGGCTCGAGGCTGGATCGACGCGAACCCATACGGCTGGAGCGTCTCGGGGAGTGCGCTCGAACGAATACCCAAGGTCGATCTCCCGCTGGCCATTGGCGTTGTTCATCATCCCGGTAATGATGAGGCTGTCAACCTGTTTCAGCTCGCAAACTCCGCGGCTAAAGCACGGTGGCCGTCTGGTAACGCTCGACTGCTGCTTCGTTCCAACCACCCGCAATCCGTGCCGCCAGGCGATATCGAGAATGGTGTCCATCTCGCTAGCGACGCCGGCATAGTGCACCGGCGCGTTGGCGCGGGTGCGCGGCGTTCTCGCAGCCTCGATCAGCCTTTCGTCGACGTTAAGCGTATCCTCCCTGATGTCGACGAACACGGGAACCGCACCGCGGAGCACGGCGTTCGCCGTCGATACAAATGTGTAGGACGGCATGATCACTTCATCGCCGGTCCAGAAGCAGGGCGGCGAGGTCGAGACCTGCGGTACAGGAGGGGGTGAGGAGCGCTCTTGCGCAGCCTGTTTGTTCCTCAATCCAGCTGTGGCGGCACCGAGTGAAAAGGCCGCAGCCGGACAGGTGAGAATCTGTAATCGCCTCAGCGATATAATCGGCCTCCTTTCCGGTTGCATAGGGCCGGTTGAACGGAATTGGATCTGCTTTCAACGTCATCGATGTCGCCGATCAGTATGCCCCCGATCGGGCGGTTTGGCCTCTGGAATCAATGAGATACATTCCCATTCCTGCAAGAATCCTGTCGCGTCTCCGTTCCACTCTTCGATACTAGTCCGGGGAAAGGGTGACGGATGCAATGCGAGCATTGGTTGAGAGCCAACTTGAAAGAAGCATCGTCGCAAGAACATGTCAATCGGAGCTGGCGGGGTGCGACGGTGAATAGGCTGGCTTTGCGTGCGTGGCGGGAGCGCGGAGGACGGGCCTATTTGGCGGTCGGGGCGATAATTCTTGCTGGACTGCTGACGCTTGTGTCGGTCGTCGCGGCCTTGATGGCGCCGCGGCTACAAGCAGATCTCGTTCCGAGTTCCATCGTCTCGGACAGCGGTTTGGCCTATGTCGCACCCGTTGCAATAAAGCCACCGTTCGGGTTTCGCATCGTAGGCGACGGATTTAGCAATTTCACGGCTTCGTCGCTGCGACTGATGGAGAATGGCCGCCTGCTCGGGCCAGGTCATTCCGCCCACGACGACATCAGAAGCCGCGGCAATGGTCACTACTCCCATTGGCGTACACAACTTTACTTCTCTGCCTCAGACTCTACCGACCCGCGCAGCAATGGTCGCCGCTATTCCATAACGGCGAATGCCTCCGTTAGCCCTCTGGTCTGGCTGACCACCGGGTTTTTCGCTGCACTGGCATTGGCAACGGCCTGGCCCTGGTTGGCTGCGCAAGCAAGATTTCGTCGGCGCCTTCTATCCGTTGCAGGTGCAATCGCGACGCTATTCGCAGTTCTTGCGGCTTTCGGTGCATTTGGTCGCCTCAACGAGGCTGCTGGCGAGCCCAAAGATACGGCACTGGTGATTGCTGTCCTGCTGCATGCCATGCTTGGCGTTGCGCTCCTGCTCGCGCAATGGGTGGCTGGGGCGGGCTTGGCTCGCCTGCTGCTGGGAATGCAGCGAGCAACCTTCGCAAATGTGTTCGTGCTGGGGTTCATGATGAGCCTTCCGCTGGTCGCCGTTCTGTCGACCATCGCAATCGCCTTGCCGTATGGTCCCATACTTGCCGGTGCTGGCTGGATGCTGTGTTGTGCGCCGCTGTGGTTCTGGCGCGCCCCAGACAACGATTGGGCCAGCGTCAGCAGGAGCCTGTTGACCATGCTTCCGCTGGCTATCGGGTTCGGCTGCTGGATTGGTCTCCTCTGGCATGGTCCAACCGAATCGCTCAGGGGATCGCCCTCAGGTGATGTGGTGTTTTACTCCACGGCCACCGCATCCCTGTCTGGACAGCTCTATCCCTTTCGCGATCTTGGTTACGTCTATGGGCGCCCCTTCGGCTATTTCAACATGCTTTATCCATTGCTCGGCTTAGCAATCGGCAAGGTCATCCCGTTGGATCCAATTCTCTTCATTCTTGCAGGCGGCGCGGCTACATTTGTCCTCGCGGTTGGCTTGATGCTCCAGCTGTACATTCGCGGCACCGGAATTCTCGTGCAGGTTGCTAACCGCCGCATTGTGGTGAGCACGCTTGCACTCGCGGTCATCTGTGCAAATCGATATCCTTACTGGGTCGCTGAAAGCGTGCCGGTGATCCATGCGGTACCGATTACGATCGGTGTTGCCTATTTGGCGAGGACAGCCGATCTGTGGACTCGATTGCTCGGTGTAGTCCTGGCAATCGCCGGCTCGGCCTTTAGCAAGGTCGTGGCTTTTGCAGTTCTCGTTCCTTTTGCCGCAGCATCTTTGGTGCAAGGCAGACTTCGCATGTCGCACGTCTATCGTGCGGCAGCCCTTGTCACGGCTGTTGCCGCCGCTGCCTATGTCGCAGCGATGCTTTTCACGTATGGTTCGTTCTTTATGGCCGTGGCGCCGCCGGGACCGGTGAGTCTCACGATGTTCTGGAACCGATATAACCTTCCGACGGTCCTGCCGTTCGCAATGCGTGACATTGCAGCGGGTCTGCTGGCCGGGACCGTATTTCTCCTGACGGACCGGCTGCGTGCCGCCGCAATTGCTTTTGGCTTCCTGTTGTTCCTCGTCTATCCATTCTTATTCCATTTCGATTTCGTATGCGCCGTCATCCTCGTCGGACTTATTGCCTGCGATGATGCGGAAGGTTTGCAACGACATCGCGTGCCCGTGCTAGGCGCGCTCGGGCTCGCGCTTCCTGCGGCGCTCCTGACTGATTTGGCTGGTGTTTCGAGCGGAGTTGTTTGGCTGGTATGCGTCGGCGGGGTCATATGGACCGCGATGCCGCGTGAAGTCTCGCCGGCCTCAGTGGGCTTAGGCCGCGTTATAGCGACAACGCTTGTGCTTGGCATAGGTCTGATTGGAGTTGCTCGCGGCAACTTCGTTCTCAACTCCGGATGGGGTGGCGAGCCTGTGCTGACTCCTTCGGTGCGGGAGATATGGCTCGCGGTAAGGGACCATACGCCGGCAGATGCCTTGATCTTCACCGATCAGACTGGAATCGAGCCGACGCTGCTGCTCGGTGGCTGGAACACCTATGCCGTCATGGGCGGTCGTCAGATTTTTGTGTCCAGCATCTACACCAATAGCGAGACGAGGCTGAACCGCGGGCGTGCCATGGAGGTACTCGGACAAAATGATGACGTGCTGGACGGTCGGTTGCGGCCGGACCAGTTGACCCTGCCGCGCAAGTTCTCATCCTACTATGCCGTGGTTTCCTGCACCCGGACGGTTCCGCCATCCTGGCGGAAGATCTTTGGCAATCAAGCCCACTGCCTGTACGAGATGATGCCGGCTGAGGAAGGTGCTAGTGCTCAAAAGTGACGTCGTGCGCGGTCTTGGCTTCGATGAGTGAAGGTTACGAGATTTGTGTCTCGGGCTGCCGGGAGCACGCGACGGCCCAGAGCCCGCGGTCGCTCTGTTTCGACCGCGAGGCGACCAGCCCACTTCGCGCTCCCGTCGTGATGTCGCCGGCCCGCGGGCCCGGGCGGTCGTCTGCCCGTAGCGATCGGCGCGCCATGGTGTCCGGGGTGCCCGGCCCGCCGACTGCTGCCGTTTGACCACGCCCACGGACTTTGGCAGGATCGCCCCAGGATGGCAGGGGGCGTCATCCGCGCTGTGCCAAGCGCGGCAACACCAGGCGGTGACGGAGAAGGGGCCTTATGTCACCTACAATCACAATTGCGGTAGCTTCGTGGCGATACTGATCGGCTTCGCGATTGCTACGGCAACGGGCTGTGTCGGCCTGCAAGGCGCTTCGGCAAATCGGGCGTCTTCACGCCTACCAAGGGCTGCCAGTTGCATTCTTGCGGCATCTCTTCTGCTCTGCGCGCTGACGCTGAATGACATCGGCGCCCTCCACTCTGATCTTGATCTTCCTGTGCCGACAACACCGCGTTCCGCGTGGTTAGCTGCCTGGCTGCTGCTGGCAGCCGGCTTGGTTTCTTTGGCCTGGCGCCGACCCTCAATTGACTCTCGCCAAAGAGGTTTACGCGCGTTGGCTCCGAAGGCTGCATCTCGCGAATCGCCCACGAAGTTGTCAATCACCGGCGCGCCGGAGCTTAATCGTTTCGCGGGCGACTATCGAACCTGGTGGGTATTCTTCTCCCTCGTCGCGGTATCGATGTGGATCTTGCATCCACTCGTTGACCCGTACTACCTGCATGTGTTCGAGCCCGACGCCAGCTCGACGGTCAACTTTACTTTGGCCGTGGTCTCTGGAGATGTGTTTCGTGGTCAACCCGTACCGTGGCGCTATCCACCTTACTTTGACGCGCAATACTTCATCTACGCCGCTTCAATGTTCGCTGCCAAGATGGCAGTCCTGGCTGGTTTGATCGATGGAGCAACAGTTCCAACCCCGCAAAGCCTTGCAACGCTGGCAATCCGTCACTGCAACCTGCTCGCGTATGCGATAAGCACCGGACTGTCGTTTCTGATTCTTCGTGAGCTTTCGGGCAGAGCCTTGCTGTCACTGGTTCTCACAGGTTACATCCTTTTCGGTCCTCACATGCTGAATATAGATCTGATGAGGATCGATCACGTCATTCTTGCGCTGTTCCTTGCGGCGTTCTTTCTCGCGCTAAGAGTCGTTCGCAACCCATCTTCTTCCTTGCTCCACGTCTTGTTCGGCGTGATAACCGCGGCACTTGTTCTTACCAAAGTAACCTCCATCCTCTACTTGCTCGTCCCAGTCTTGGCATACACCTACTCGGCCGGGAAGAACGGAGTTCGCGAGTCGGGCGTGCTACTTTTCTCACTCGCGTTGATACCCGCAAGTCTTCTTCTGTCTGCCAGGTTCTTGCCTTATGAACTGACCGACCCGGGATTCACCTTGCGTATTGCCCTTGACAAGGTGAGAGATCTTGAGCAGTGGAGCGCGGTCGTGTCCAAGGAGCCACGTCTATTCTACAGCTGGCATCAGTTCAAAGGTTATGGCCCACTGTTTCTTTGCGCGTTTCTGATTGGGATGGCCGCTGAGCTCTTTCGTGTTCTACGGCCCAAACGCTCCTTTGCGGATCTCCTCACGGTCGGCCTGCTAGGAGTTTGTTCGATCTTTGGTATTTTGTCGTACAAATACACGCGCGGTCTGTATGTCCTTGCACCTATCCATGTCGCGGTGATAGCACTGGGAATCCCGTCTCTCGCTCAAGGCATGTCGCCGTCGCTCAGATTGCCGCGTGAATCGATCGTCGGAATCGTGTTGCTTCTGCTTTCAATCGGCCTTATCTGGCCAATATCGGAGTTCGCGAGAATCAAAACTGAAA
>Ga0066903_100005882_pt1 | contig 10751 bp, 3 predicted proteins | sample PanSoiMetaGPlot1_FD_67491 | JGI IMG/M metagenome (GOLD analysis project Ga0066903, IMG submission 67491) | Tropical forest soil microbial communities from Panama analyzed to predict greenhouse gas emissions - Panama Soil - Plot 1 (version 2) | ecosystem: Environmental > Terrestrial > Soil >...
GCGAGTTCTCGTGGATCGGTCGTCTGACCGGATCTCCGCGCGACGCTGACGTACTCGTCCTCACTCTGAGAGACCAACACGGCGAATTCGATGCCGACGACATGAATGCCCTCATCGCGTTCCTCGGCGGGACGCTGCAGCGGGAATACGAGCTTCTCGTCGGCGCGCTGGACAGCACTCGGTATCAGCGGCTGATGGCGGACTGGCGGGCCTTTCTCGAATCTCCGATTCCGTCCGCGCCTCAGGCCGAGTACGCGCACGATCCGTTTGCGACGGCGGTGTCACGGCGCGCGCGGCGGCTGGGCAAACGGATCGCCAGAAGCGCCAGGGAAATCGGCGAACACACCACGGCTGAACGAATCCACCAGATCCGCATCGATGCGAAGAAGCTTCGATATCTCGTCGACGCGGCGTCAGTCTGCTATCGCCCGGCCGATGTTGCCTGCATTCTCGCCGCGCTCAAGAAACTGCAGCGTGCGCTTGGCGACTTCAACGATGCGCACGTGCAGGAGCGCCTCCTGGTCGACTGCGGTCGCGCGATCGGCGCCGCGGGTGGGCCCTCCGGCGCGCTGCTCACCCTCGGCCGCCTGGCCGAGCGATGTCGTCAGCGCCGCCGACCGCTGCGAGAAGAGGTAGCTGAGAACCTGTCACGGTTCCGCGACGGAAAGGTGCAGAAGGCTTGCAAGCGCGCATTCGCGAGACCGGAGCCGGAGCATCACAGTCGATGAGAACGATCGCGATCTACAACATGAAAGGTGGTGTCGGCAAGACCACGACTGCGGTCAATCTGTCCTATCTTGCGGCTGAATCGCGTCGGCGTGTTCTCCTCTGGGATCTCGACCCTCAGGCGGCGGCCACCTTCGCCTTCCGCGTACAGCCCCACGTCTCGGGATTCAGGAAACGCACGCTCGAGAACGGCGAGGCGCTGCACGCCGCGATCAAGCAGACCGATTACGAGAACCTGTGTCTGCTGCCGGCAGACTTCGCCTACCACAAGCTCGATCGTCTGCTCGACTCCCTCGGCAAACCGGGACGTGTCTTGACCTCCTTGCTCGAAACGATCGGTGACGATTTCGACATCGTCTTCCTCGACTGCCCGGCAGGATTCTCGCGGCTGTCGGAGGCCATCCTCGCCGCCGCCGACGCCATCGTCGCTCCCGCCATTCCGACGGTGCTGTCGCTCAGGATGCTCGCGCAACTCGTCAGGCAAGCGGAGTGCGCCCGGTCACGAGCGTCGCTGGTCGCCGTGTTCAACATGGTGGACCGCCGCAAGGCGCTGCATCGGCGGGCCTGCGAACTGGCGGCAGGGCATCCCGAGATCTTCCTTCGCGCTGAGATTCCGTATGCCAGCCTGGTGGAACAGATGGCCGCTCGCCGCGCGCCGACCGCGGTCTACGCGCAGCACAGCACTGCTGCCACGGCACTCGCCGAGATCTGGGACGAACTGCAAACGCGTCTGTTACGCGAAACAGACGACCGGGAACAGCGATGCTGGACTGCTGTCCTGGACGGAATCGAGTCGATGATTGCACGGCTCGAATCGACCGAGCCGCGGTTCACCGCTCCCGACATCATCTCGGCTGCAAGCGAATCCTCCAAGGCTGACGCAGACGGCAGCGTCGTGCATCGCTTCGACACGGACGAGCGCGACCTCGAGCGTCGCGGTCATGCCCTGGAGCTCCACGAGCGAACGGACGGCGGGTTCGTCGTTTTCGCGCGATCTGCTCTGAGCCAATCCGAGGTTGGATGCGCGGAAGCGCGCATCGATCGCACGTGGACGGTCCAGATTCTTGCGGGCGAAATGTCGCCGCTCGATGCTCTTGAACGCGGACTCCGCTCGCCCCTGCCACAAGTTGTCGTGCACGTTCGTGACGCTGCGAACGGACAGCAGCTTCGCCGCGTGGATACGTATCGAAACGGAAACCATCCCGCCGCCGAGACCGCGTCTGAGTGCGGGACCGCTCCGCTGTCACAGCGTCTCCAGACAATCGACGCTCTTAGCGGCGGTTCTTTTCCTGACTCGCAGGCTCGGAATCGGGCCCTGGGCTAATCCGCGCGACTCATTTCGGTTTCTTCGGCTCTCGCTTTCTGCCGGACGGCTTCTCGCCACCTTCGGCTTTTGATGTCCCCGTCGGCGGTGTCGTCGTCGGTCGCGTCGGCGCGGCCGCCGGCGTTGATGGTGTCGTCAAGACGGTCGGCGCTGCCGGCGCGGCGGTTGAACCAAGCAGCCGCTTGGCCATGTCGATCAGCTTTTTCGCCAGATCAGCACTGCCGACGATGGTCGCCAGCTTCTGCGGATCGACCTCGAGGATGCCCTCGACGTCCACGACTCCGCCGTTGTTCAACAGCTTGCGCGTCGCGTCGTCGATGTCCAGTTTGTCGAGCGGCGTACGCACCTTCGGTTGCGGAGTTGGTTGTGGAGTCGGAGTCGGAGTTGGAGTCGGAGTCGGTGCTGGTGAGGGAGCTGGAGCTGGTGCGGGAGCCGGCGCTGGTGCCGGTGCCGGCGTTGGTGTTGGAGTCGGCGTCGGAGTTGGTGTGGGCGTCGGAGTCGGCGCCGGCGACGCTGCCGTCGGCGGATAAATCACCGTGCCGTCGGTCGCAACCGACCTCGGCACGATACGAACCGGCATGACCAGCGTGACCTGAAGATCCGCACCGCTCGCAAAGTGAAGCGCGGTCTTGTCTCGCAACACTTCCTTGCCGTTGAGATCCAGGACGCGCGCGAAGAGATCCCCTTCCTTCTGCAGCGCGTCCGTGCGTGACTGGTCGAACGCGCCTGTGAAGTACCCCTCCGAGTTGGTGAGGCCCACCGCGTCGACGCGTGTGCCATTGGCTCGCACGAGCTCGACGGCGTAAGCAGATAGGCCCTGACCGCGGTCGTTGACCAGGCGACCGGTGAGCGTCGAACCTCCCTGAGGCCTCGTCGTGATCGGGACTTTCACCGTTTCAGCCGTCGTGACGAGAAGGCGGCTGGTCTCGGCGCCCGCCTGCGCCTGAGCGTTCAGCGCCACTACCGTCGGATGATCCGCGCCGCGCTTCGCCGCCAGACGCGCCGCCTCGTATTGATACGCCTTGGTCGTCGCCACCTGAGTGCCGTTGACGTGAGTGATCGCGGTGGCAGTCGACTGCGTCCCCACACTCACCAGATCCGTAACCGTGAAGGAGTTCTCCGACACCGTGCCGCCAAGCTGGTCGGAGCTGGTCGACAGGACACTCGCAAGGAATCGCCAGACACCGGCCGGGTCGCCGAACATTTGCTCGCAGACGGAGGCGTTCAACACCTGGTTCGGCGTGTCGACAGTTGGCAGCGGCTGGGAGCCGGCCTGCGGCAGCGCGACGACGCAGTGGTCAGCCTGGTTCAACGCGGTTGTGTTCATCCGAATGGATATCGACAGCAGCGAGATCGCCTGCGTCACGTCCTCGCGGAACCGCGAGGCGGTGGCCCGCAGGCTGTCGGAGATGAGCAGCGCGTTGGCAAAAAATGGATCGCCGCGATACACGGACGCGGTGTTCGAGGAGTAACCCAGGTCGTCGTAGGCAAGGAGCACCTGCGACGTGATCGATCGATTGAGGAGGCCGAGGCGCACGTAGTTGTCGTCGAAAATGGTCTCGCCACCCGGCAGCGCACGCTCGGCGACCACCGCGAAAGCCCTGCCCGGCGTCCCGGCCGCCTGGTTGCCGAGATGACCGAGGTAGTTGCCGAACAGACGCGCCATGAAGCGGTGAATGCCGCCGAGGTTCAGGATCAACGCACTGCCGACGAACGTGTCGAGGAAACCAAACCGACCGGTGAACTCACTGTTGAAGTGATTGTTCGCGACCGACACCGGTCCGAACGCGAACGCGGTCAACGCCCGGCCCGCCGGCTGATCGATCCGGTTGTCGTGGACGCGCAGCGCGGCGTTGCGTCCGGTTGACGTCGACAGGTGCGACGTCACCGCGCCGGCGAAGCGGACGTAGATACCACCACGGATACCGGCGTTGCGGCTGCGCTCGAAGTCCGCCGTCGTCGCACCGTTCGCGGCGAGCACGTTGTCGGTGATCTCGAGGTTGTCGCCGTAGCCGACGAACACGCCGCAGACGGGATCGGCCGCGCGCGGACCGTTCTGGTAGATGTGATTGCCGGTAATCACCACCGCTTCGACGACGGGCAGCGAAATGCCGCCGCGGCCGATGAACTGCGCGTCGGCGAGCAGCGCCGGTGTGAACGGGTTCTGCAGATTGTCGTGCAACCGGTTGTTCAGGATCACCAGGTCGCGCATCAGGTCCGCCGCGCGCAGCAGCGGCGTCAGCGCAAGAGCCAGGAGCGCCGCATCGAGGTAGGCGAGTAGAGCGGCTTTGGGGTCGTTGGTGGGAATGGCTTTGGTCGCGCCGGCCACGGTCGCGCCGGCGCGCAGCGCAAAGCCGACTGCCGACAAGCCCATCATCGCGATGTCGTTGGCTTCGATCGTGATCTCGTGCAGGAATCCGCGCGTCGTCACGGCGGCACGCGGCGCGACGGTGATCGCGTTCACGAGCACGCCTTCGTCACGCGCCTCGGTGACGCGCACGACGCGATATTGCGGAGAGACATCCAGCGTATAGGCGCCCGGCACGGCCTTCACGCTGGCCATGCCCTGCGCGTCGCTGCGATCGGTCGCCACGGTATCGGCTTCGAGATACACGTCGACGTCCGACACGGCGCTGCCCTTCTCGTCCTGGACGAGCGCGAGGAACTGACCGTTCGTGACGTTGACGTTCACCGCCGGGACGGTGCGCGTCGCCGACGCCCGAGTGTCGGCGGCCGCCGTCAGGCGCATGCTCACGCTGTCGTTCACGGCCACCACACGCGGCACGTCCACCGGCGGCGGTGCCGGCGCTTCCGCCGGATCGAGATCGCCGCCGAGCGTGACGCCGTTGCCGGCGCCGCCGGCGATGTGGTTTTCGAGGATGCGCACGCGCTCAGAGCCGGCACGCACGTGGATGCCGCCGATGGCGCGATACGGCTGCTTCGGCACGAGCAGTGCGATCAGGAACGTCCACACCGAGGACGCATACTGCTGCACGAGCGCTGGAAACGCGTACAGGATCTCCGGACGCGCGCAGGGGTCGGAAGGATCGCGTGTCGGATCGTCGTCAGGCGGCTGTCCCGGCGTCCGCTCGACGAAGGGAAGCAGCACCAGCGTATTGCGCTCGATGAGCACGTCGTCGGCCTGGATCGAAATCGTCGCCAGGCCGTCCACCGTGTCGAGCAGGTGCAGACGATTGCTGGCGATCGAGACGGCGGCGGCATTGGTCGCGCGGATGACATTCGTCCGCGCCACCATGCGGTTGTCGTGGATGCGCACGTCGCGGCAGCTGTCCTCGGTGCTGCCATCGACGCGGACCGCGATGCTGTCGTAGGTCACGAGGTCGAGATCGCACACCTCGATGTTGACGCAGTCGACGAATTGCAGAATCGGCTGCGCGCGCGTCTCGGTTCGCGGCAGCACCAGCGAACGCCAGCAGCAGCCGTGGATCTTGACGTTGTGCCGACCTTCGAGGCGCAGGTTGGCGCGGTGAACACCGGGCAGCAGGCACAACTCGCCGCCCGAGGCCGGCAGGTGCAGCGCGGCCTCTTCCAGCGAATTGAAATCGCCGAAGCTCGAGACGCCGTCTCCGATCAGAAACGTGCAGCAGACCTTCTGGTTGGTGAGCGGCCGGAACCGCTTGCGGCAGTCCTCGATCGTTCCCGAGATCTCCGTGTTCTGCCGCGCCGTCCAGTTGATCTCCGCCAGCGCTACGCGGTGGTAGACGACGCCGGTCGGCGGTGCGTCGTCGATCAGCACCTGCGGGTTGGCGATTTCGCCGGCGCGCACGGTGAAGGTCCAGTAGTCGCCAGGCGCATAGCTGCCTGCGACCGGCGCGTCGAACGCGAGCCGAATCCCGTCGCGCAATTCGACCGGGTTCGCAGCATTGGTGAACGCTGAGATGTCGGCGATGCCGTTCCAAAGGCGGAAGAACACCGAGTCGGTCGTGGACGGCAGCGCGCCGAAGGCGGCCGGCGAGGTCAGCTCGAGATCGTGATCGGTATTGAGAGTGGCGTTCGTTCCATAAACGACGACCCATCCGCCGACGAGCTCGTCGTAGTGCAGCGCCTCCAGATAGAAGTCGGTAAGACCGGAATTGATGATCGCGGCGCGGCCGGCGTCGATGATCACGCGATCCGGGTCGGTCGTCGAGTCGAAGCGCCCGCGCCCGCACAGCCCGCCGTTCCACTGACTCCACTTGAAGCGCGCCGGCGCACCAGACGCCGTGTCGGCGATCTCGATGCGATACAGGTTGTGCTCGAAGCCGGTGTAGCCGCCTCCGCCCACGACCGGGCAGTCGCCGACGAGCGCGATGACCGGCGCCAGCGACGCCGTGAGCCGCCCCTTGGAGGACGGATCGTCGCGCAGCTTGGCGAGGATGGTGTTGCAGTCTTCGCCGCCGGCAAGGCGCAGCAGCCTGATGCTGAAGTTCACGTAGGCGCGCTCAGAGGTATCGGGACCGCCGAGTGCCGCCTCGATCAATCGCTCCGGGTACTGGAAACCGTGAATCGCCTCTTCCGAAACCTCGAGGATCACCGCGTCGCGTGTCGTGTCGCCGATCTGGTCGGGCGTCGGCTCGGGGCTCGACAGTGGCGGACCGAAGTATCTCGCCCGGCGCTCGACCGGTGCCTGCGGATCGGGCAGTTCCCCGGCCAGCCGGGTCAGAATGCCGTCGGCCCAGGCGCGGCCGGGCCGCAGCATGACACGGACCGCGCCGTCGACGACGGCTGCCGACTCGACGCGGAAGCTTTCGGGCTCCGCTGCCGGCACAGCGCAGACACCGGCGCCGATGATGTCGCGTCCTGCCTGTCCGTTCCAGCTCAGATCGAGCAGCTCGCCGTCAGTAAGATCCGCGTCTGTGGTCACGCGGCCCTGCTGATGCAGGACTCCGCTCAGATTCCGCAACACGCCATCGCCAGGCTGTGTCACACCGCGCTTGTGCGCGCGCGGATCAAAATTCAGCACCGAGAAATCGCCTCGCATCGCGTCCTCTTTTTCAGGTCACCGGCACGACGAGCGGCCGCACGCCCACCGGCATGAACTCGCGCAACCGCACGTGCAGATTGGTCCACTTGTGCGCTTCGAGCAGAAAGCCGAACGCGCCCATCGCATCGTCGTCCGGTCCGAGCTCACGGACCCGCTGATCGGTTTCCCGCGCGAGCTGGGCGTAGCCGGGATCGTTGAAGCGTTCCGACGTAAAGACGATGCGCGCCGCAGTCGCGCTGACACAGAAATGGTTGGGCGGCAGACGATCGGCATCGCCGCTGAAGGCGCTCCACTTGATGCAGCCGTGCTGGTTGTCGAGCACCGCGAAGCGCTGCGTGAAGATGCCGCCGAAACCGCCGACTTCCGCGACACGCACTGGACCGAGGCAGGTCAGGCCGTCGAAATCGAGCGGTGCGCCCCACGCCTTGGCCGGGTCGGTGGCCGCGGCGATGGCGAACAGCCCGGTCGATGCGTCGCGAAGACCCAGGCCCGCATCGACGATGCTGTCTTCGATGTCGAGGCGATAGCGCTCGTCTACGGCGATGGTGCCGACAATCGACCGCTGAATGACGATGTCCGGCGTCGGGACGAACGCATTGACGTCGTTCGGGTCGGTGAATCCGTAGCCAGCGGCCAGTCGCAGCGCCGGCTGCATCGCGGCGCGGCTGCCGTCGCGGAGGCTGTGGCCGCCTGGCGCCAGCGTGCAGCCGACAATCTCGAGGCGCGCGACCGCCGCGCGATCGATCAGGGCCCGCCCCGCCGGGAATGGCACTGCGGTATCCGGCGCGATGTACAGACCTTCCAGCCGCACGTGCGGTTCGAACGGCGTGGCTGCGCCCGCCGACACCGGCCGCAACGACAGGGGCTGCGCCAGCAGCACGATCGGCCGATGGTCGCCGGCGGCGCGAATCGTGAGCGATTGCGCGAGCCGCAACGAAACCGTCCCGTCGACCGTGGTGCCGGCCAGCACCGACAGATCGACGCGGTGCACCAGGCTGTCGTGGATTTCGATGACGACCGGCTTGGTCGCGACCGCGAGCCCGTTCAACGCCGCCTGCAGCGTCGTACCGCCGGCGACATCGCCCACACTTCGCAGTTCGATGGACGGATCGGCGGCCGACAGACTGCGCGACACGGGATGCGCACCCACTGGTCCGGCGGCGCCGTAGGTCAGCGCGACGAACAGGCGGGAGACCGGCCGGCCGTTCTCGGTCACGATCAGTTCGCCCGATTGGGCTGACGTGTCGAGGCCGATCACGACGCGGCCGATGTCCGGGTCGACGACAATCTCGCCGCTGCGCACCGGCCGGCGCAGACCGCTCTCCCACGCGCACAGGTTGTCGCCCCGAAACACCCATCGCCATTCCGTCTGCGGCGGCGCCGGAACCAGCAGCGGCGCCAGCGTCTGTGGCATGAACAACTGCAGTCCGACGTCGCCGAGATCGAAGCCGGTGGGCGGCGTCACGGATCCGTCGTAGAAATCCACCTGTACGTACGCGTCGGGATGACCGGCCGGCGTACCGCTCGTCAACCGTGCATCGAGCATCGGCCCCGGCACCGCGTCGGCTTCCGTCAGCGGCGAGATGACACCGCCCGACGTGCCGGCGCGCAGAAATCCGGGACGGCTGGTGTTGAACAGCCGAATCGGCATGTCGAGCGGGTGCAGATCGAAGCGCAACACGAACCGTGCGAGGCCGGCCGGCTGAACACCGCGATCGGTCACGCCCTTGGCGAGCGGACGCACTCGCGGCAGCCGATACGCCGCGAGCCTCCACAGGAAGATGGCGAGGTTCGGCAGGTTGGTGTGCCGCGCATCGTCAACCGCCGGCTTGGTGTCCGCGGTGTACGCGAAGGTGTCGAACGGCGTCCCGAGCAGCGCGAGCGCCGCGGGATCGCGGAGCGGTGCGGTGCCGCCGCGCGGAATGTTGAAGCGCGTCAGCGCCGGATCGCCGTACGGCGGCTCGCCTCCCGCATCCGGCCGCTGATGATTCAGGTGCTGCGCCCAGCCCAGGTTCTCGCGCAATTCGACGCCGCGGCACGCCCACCCGGTGAGGTTGACGGCGAGCCGCTCGATCGCGCCGAGCGTCCCCTTGCGCCGCCGCAGCGCAATCGTGTCGGCCACGTCGGCGCGCAGCGTGCGCGGATCGCCTTTCAGGTGCGTCGTGCCGAGCAGGTCGGCGAGGTACGGGATGACCCAGTCGTCGCAGGTGTCGATGAACAGGTCTTCGTACAGCTGCGCGATGTCGTCGTGCAGGGCGCCGAACGCGCCTTCGATCGCAGCGAGATACGCGCGCAGCTGATTCGCCGGCGACTGCTCCGCGTCGCGCGTGCGGTAGATCTCCGGCAGCCGATCGAACAGTGGAACGGTGGGCACGCTCATGCGCACTCCCCTGCCGAAGGCTCGGCGACAGCGGTCAGCGTGAGGTGCTGCTCGGCGAGCTGAAGCAGTTCACGAGCGCCGCATGCGACGATGGCAGCCGTCGGCCGCGGCGACGCGGGGAGAACCAGCGTCGCCGGATCCTTGATGCCGCCCGCAAACCGGCCGAGCGCGGTGACCTTGCACCACAACACGCCGGGCACGTTCTGCAGGCGCGCCTCGATGCGGCTGGCATATTCGCGATCGCCGAGGCGGCGCGCACGGAGACCGAAGAGGCCCTTGCGTTCATCGTCGGCGCGGCCGGCAAGCCCCAGCGCCGCGCGTAGATCGCTCTCGACGTTCTCCTGCCGGTACGTCGGATCGCGCGCGTAGCTGACGTCCACGAACGTGTAGCGCAGCAGCGCCTGCTGCACGATCAGCGGGAAACGGTCCGGACCGTGGCAGCGCTGTGCGTGCGCGAGCGTCGCGCGCACCGCGCTGAACTCGGCTTCGCGTCCGGCCTCGAGCAACACGCGCAGGATCACCGCCGGGACTCCGGCATGAAGATCCCAGGCCGCCGCGGCGGTCACGACGCCGGGCACACCGATCGTTTCAGTCTCGTAGTCGCGGATGCTGACCAGACGTCCGAGGCTCTGCACTTTGCCAGGCGCCGCCTCGCGAGCTTTTTCGCCATCCTCGGGGTCCGCGCCGCCGGAGACGATGCCGGCGAGCGTCACCTTGTCGAAGCCGGGCGGCCGCTCGCTCGTGCTCGGAGTCGCGTTTGGCTTGATCGGGCCGTGCGCGCCGGCGCCGGTGCGATAGATCGCGACGACGTTCTTCAAGCCAGAGGGAAGGCGCGAGCCCGTTTCCCCGTCGCCGAACTGCACGAAGCTCCGGCCCTCCGCATCTTCGCGGACGATATAGATCTGTTCCGCCGGACCGCGCCCGTAGAACGCATCCACACGGGTCCAGAGCCGGTCGTTGACCCAGATTTCGAGTTCAGGGGTCTGCGGCGGAATGCCGTTGGCCGAGAGGAAATACGTCAGCGGCGACTTGGGCAGCGGGAACGTCTGCCACATCTGACGGCTGTCGCCGTTGCCGAGCACCGCCTCCTGCTCCGCCTTGCCCTGCGACGCGTCGACGATGTTGCCGAACACCGTCACGGTCGGCGTGGCCTCGTCGAAATCGGCGCGCACGAACGGAGCCGGCGGGCGGTCGAACGTCAATCCCCACATCTTCGAAACGTCGGGAGACGGCGTCACGAAGTCGGTCGCGTCATTCGTGCAGACCAGTTCGAGCGTTCGACCGTCGCCGTGCGACAGATAGAGGCGGCGGCCGGCGATCGTCCGGACCTCGGTCGC
>Ga0066903_100005883_pt1 | contig 10750 bp, 7 predicted proteins | sample PanSoiMetaGPlot1_FD_67491 | JGI IMG/M metagenome (GOLD analysis project Ga0066903, IMG submission 67491) | Tropical forest soil microbial communities from Panama analyzed to predict greenhouse gas emissions - Panama Soil - Plot 1 (version 2) | ecosystem: Environmental > Terrestrial > Soil >...
TAGGGTTAGACGCGTGAGTGAAGCCCTGCCGCCATCGGTGCGAATGCGCCTCGACGACCCGTTCGCCGAGCTGACCGGTCCGCTCGCTGCCGCAAGGCAGCTCTCCTTCGAGGTGATTGAGTCCGAGCTGATCTCGCCGAATATGCAGCGGATCGTGCTCACCGCGCCGGAGCTAATCGACTTCAGGTACGAGCCTGGCCAGGATGTGATGCTGCTGGTCGCCGCGGACGGCACCAGGCCGATCAGGCGCCGCTACACGATCCGCTCGCTGGACAGGCCCGCTTTGGCGATGACGCTCAACATCGTCAGGCACGCGGACGGTCCTGGCGAGCGCTGGGTCGCCAGGGCGCGCCCTGGCGACTCGATCGAGGGAATCGGGCCACGCGGGAAGATCATGACCTCGCCTGCCGCGGACTGGCACGTGTTCATGGGCGACGAGTCGGCGATGCCAGCCATCCTCGCCATGACCGAATCGCTGCCTGGGGACGCGGATGCAACGCTCGTCATTGAGATTCCGGGGCCCGATGACGAGCAAGAGTTGCTCGCGCCCGCGCGCACCAGGCTGAGCTGGCTCCATCGCCTGTCGGCAGCCGCTGGTGAACCGGCCTTGCTGAGCGGCGAGGCCGCTGAGATCGAACTGCCACCCGGTAACGGTCACGCCTACCTATTCGGTGAGGCATCGGTGGTGCTCCGGCTGCGGGAGATCTTGACGGCACGCGGATTGCACCAGGATCAGATCTCTCCGAAGGCCTACTGGGGCAGGGGCCGCGGCAATGCCGGGCACGGCGAGCCGCCTAAAGACAGCTAGCCGCACGCAGGGCAAATTAGTGAGGGCGCGAAGCCATTGGCCTTCGGCCGATCACGCTTTCGTGCTCATTTCGCGGCGCGATGTTTCATACTGGTTCGTACAGTGCGCGCTCGGCGAGGGAGAGATACCAGGTGGCGTCGGCAATGGCAGCCGAGATGTCTGCCGTGCTGTCCAGCACCTCGGCACAGACGCTGACCCTCGGCATTAACCCAGAGGGCAAGATTCTGCTGCACGATCGCAGCGCCGGCGACGTTCTCGCCGAGAAGCCAGGATCCCTGCTCGGCACCGATATCGGTGACCTCATCGCGGGCCCTGGCGAGCCCGCCGAAGCCCGGAACATGCTGATCGAAGCGAGCCGCGCGGACCGCGAGAGCACCACAGTGCTCAGCATCAAGACGGCCAGCCGGTCAGTGGTCGATGCGGTCGTGACCATCGGGCCGATCAGGTCGAACGATCCCGACCTGCATGCCCAGGTCATCCTGCGGATCCCGCCGCCAGCGGCCGAGCGGTTCATCGATCCGGCCCTGATGCGGCACGCGCTGCTCGACGGCGCCGTCCGGCGGATCGGCGGGGCGCTAGACATCGAGCAGATGGCGCCGGAACTGGTCAACATCCTCGTGCCGCACTTCTGCAACGCTGCCGGGCTGCTGATGCTCGAAAGCGTGATGGGCGACGGCGAGCACCCGGACCTGGCCCGCGACGGGATGCAGCTGTTCAGGCGGCTCGCCGTCGCGCATGACGACGACGATGGCGGCTGGGAGGCAGCCTTCCCGGTCGGCGAGATACTCCGCTATCCGCCGGACACCGCCTACACCGAGTGCATCCAGACCCGCCAGCCGGTCAGCGTCGTGATGACCGAGGAATCCGCCGAAAAGCTGGCTCAGGCCTGGTTCAGGACTCCGGTCGCGCGGCTGGTCGCCGGGACATCGATGCTGCTGCTGCCGTTGCTGGCCGGCGACACGATGCTCGGGTTCTTCGTCTGCGTGCGGCGGAAGGAATTCCATCGCTTCGACGCATACGACACCGAGATCGGCATGGAATTCGCCAACCGGGCCGCCCTGTTCATGGACAGCGCGCGCCGGTATAGCAGGGAGCGCGCGACCGCTCTGACCCTGCAGCGCAGCATGTTGCCCACCGGACTGTCAGCTCCGGCCTCGGTCGAGGTCCGGCACCGTTACCTTCCGGGCAGCAAGCTGATCGAGGTCGGCGGCGACTGGTACGAGTCGATCGCTTTGCCAGGCGGCCGGGTGGCGCTCGTTGTCGGCGACGTCGCCGGTCACGGCGTGCGCGCCGCAGTCACCATGGGCAGGCTGCGGACCGCGATCAAGACGCTGACCATGCTCGAGCTGACGCCCGCTGAGACATTGCAGCGGCTCGATGACCTGATGCACGAGCTCGGCGAGTTCGAGCCGCACTTCGCGACGTGCGTCTACGCAATCTTCGACACGGTCGACGGCACCTGCGAGGTCGCCTCCGCAGGGCACCTTCCGCCGCTGCTGGTCCGGCCTGACGGCAGCAGCGAATTCCTCGACGTCTCGCCCGCGCCGCCACTGGGCATCGGCTCCAGCCCGATCGGCAGCCGTACCCTCCGCATCGACGACGGGAGCCTGCTGGTGATGTACACCGACGGGCTCGTCGAAAAACGCAACGAGGACATCGATCAGGGCCTGGCAGGACTGCAGAACCTGTTCGGAGCAGACTCGCCAAGCGCGCCGCTCGACGACCTGTGCAGGCTCGCGCTCGCTGGCGTGTACGACGACCACCAGCGTGACGACATCGCCATCCTGATGGCGAGGCTGCGGCGGATCGGCGCGGACCGGCACGTGACATGGAACCTCACGCCGAAGCTGACCGCCGCCAGGCGAGCCCGCTCGCTGATCAGGCGGCCGCTGCGGCAGTGGGGACTGACGGACTTGATCCCGGTCGTCGAGCTCGTCGTTTCTGAGCTGGTCACCAATGCCGTTCGCTACGCCCAGAGCAAGATCAGCCTGCGGCTCGTTCTCGAGGGTGCGCTGTTCTGCGAGATTCTGGACGACTCTGCCGCTCTGCCCAGGCTCCGCCAGGCGTCCGAGGAGGACGAACGAGGCCGCGGTCTCCAGGTGGTTAGCCAGATCGCGCAGCGGTGGGGAACCCGGCGCACCGGCACCGGCAAGGTGGTGTGGTGCGAGCTCCCGCTGCCTCCTACGCATCAGGACGAGCCGGCGACGCAGGTCGCACGGGGTGCCGGTGAAGGGCAGCAGGACGCACGCGTTAATGGCCGGAGCGAAGCCAAGCAGGGCAGCGCCGCGGCGGGCTCAAGTCAGCCGGGCACCGGCCGGGCAAATCAGAAGGACGTGTTGAACCCGGCGTAGCTCCCGTACGTGTCATCTCCACAGATAATCGAAACGACACACAGAATTATGTCTTCTCAACGGTGCCCTGTTTATGCTTTAATAACCACGATTATGATCGTTCGCTGGATCTTGCCTAGTCCGTGAGCGATCGTGGGGAGGAATCGTCAATATGAGCACTAGTCGACAGGCACCCGAGTTCACCCGGCTGCTGACCCCCGCCGAGGTCGCGGCCATGTTCAGGGTGGATCCGAAGACGGTGACCCGTTGGGCCAAGGACGGCAAGCTCACCTCGGTCCGGACTCTGGGCGGTCATCGCCGCTATCCGGAAGCTGAGGTCAGAGCTCTGCTCGACCAGATCAGCGGCACGTCCCGGCCCTGATACGTCGAGCCTTGCCGGGCTCACCTGACTCGCTCAGCCTGTGTCAGGACCTCTGGTCAGCTGCGGCTGTAAAGAACCACGAAGTCGCCTTGCTCATGCCAGTAGTTCCTGAAGGACAGCGGCGAGCCGTCCATCACGGGCGTGGGCGAAAGCGGCAGGCCGTTCAGGCCAAGCAGCAGCGGATCGGTTTCGAGACGGTTGATCTCGACCACCCACACCCGGTTGACGTGCTTAAGGCGGGACTTGAGCGCGGCGACTGAGACGTCGGTGCCGGCCAGCGTGCCGGACGGGATCGGCCCCTGTTTCAGAGCGATATTGCGCAACTTGCCGAGGCCGAACGAGTAGGCCGCGCTGAAACTCTCGGCGTTCGGGTTGGTGTACAGGACGACGTCGCCAGGCTGAGCTCGGGCGGCGATGAGCCTGTCGATGGCCCGGATGTCGTCGAAGTGTCCGGCTTCGCCGTGCTGGCCGAGCTGCGTCGGTACGCCGGCGATCAGGATGATGCCCAGGGCGATCGTGCCGACGATCTTGCCGTAGGACGCGATCGCCGCACCGCCAATCAGCGCCAGCGCCGGGATGCAAAGCAGGATGTACCGCGAGGTGTAGACCGGCTGCACGGTCGAGGCGGCGAGCAACAACAGCGGTGGCAAGATCAGCCACGGCAGGCTCAGCTGAGCCAGCCGCCAGGGCCATTCAGCGCGCCGCTTCTCCCGGCTCATCTCCGTGCTGAGGATCAGCGCGACCGCGATCACGATCAGCACGGACGTCGTCACCAGATATGAGCCGCTCAGCGAGAACAGCGTGCGCACGCCCGAGGAAGAAGTATTGACCCCGAGCCATGCGATCTGGCCGCGTTGCAGAAAGCCGAGTACCAGCAACGGGCTCGCGACGACAAGACCCGCTACAACCGCGGTCAGCCATCCGATGGCAAGGCGGCGCGGCGCCTGCTCGCGCAAGCCCCGGCGGCAGTACATAGCCATCGTCACCGCGTGCGCGGGGACGAGCAGCAGGCCGAAAATGTTGAGGATGCCGAGCACGGCGATACTCGCGCCGTAGCCGGCTAGCCAGCGGCGCTGCCGCTCAGGTTCGGCCGCGAGCATGCGGACGAGCAGATAGCTCGAGATCGCGGCGACCGTCATCACCATCGCGTAGGAGCGCGCTTCTTGCCCGTACCGGCTCGTGACAGGGAGCACGGCGTAAATCAGCCCGGCGGCCACACCGGCCCACGGCGAGATCAGGCGCCGGCCGAGGGCGGCCACGAATGCGGCCCCGATCGCGACCGCCACCGCGGACGGGAGCCTGAGCACCAGCGCCCCCGACCCGAGCACGTGCTCGACCGGCCACATCATCAGGTAGTAGGCGCCATGAACGGCGTCGACATTGCCGAGCATCTTTATCAGGTCGCCAAGCGGCCGCTTGAGCGCGGCGATTGTGGCTGCCTCGTCGCGCCAGAACGACGGGCCGGTTATGCCCCAGAACGAGATCAGGAACGCAACGACCGGCGGCAGCCAGCGAGCCCAGAGGGGACCTGGCTGGTAGCCACCTGACTGATGAACCTCACGGCCTGGCTTGTCGGAGGGATGATCGGGCTGACCGGGAGGAGCCGGCGGCGGGGCGTCGGGCTCGGCATTTACTGGGGTGCGGGTATCCACCGCCTGGGCCTGACCGGACCGGGCTTGCGCGGCCGCGGAGCCTGCTGAGCCAGCGTCAGGCTGGCTCGCGGCCGTCACGGCGCCGCTCTTCGCGGCTCCGTTTCCCGCGGCTCCGTTCCCTGCGGCCGCATCGGCGCCCGCGGCCGGCACAGCCTTGACGTCATCGCCTGCAGCGGCCCGCGGGCCGCGGGGTGATGTCATCTACGTCCCATCCTCCGGAAGGCTGAACCAGGCGAGTGCCGGGTTCTTGCAGTCCGGGTTCGGCCGAACCAGGACTCACAAATGAACGCGGACTCTTCCGACCACCGACAGTGGCTCGGCCGGCTCCCACAATCGAACCGGCGACCCCAATCGTAGCCATGGCACGACGCCCGCATGCCAGCGAGCCGCAATCCCAGGTAGCTGCGGCTGCTGACACGCACTGAACCAGAGCACTCCATCATGATCTCCGCCGCAGCCGGAAACGGATGTTAACCACGCGTACTGAAGTGACAGGGTCAGGTAAAGAACGGCGCGGAATGGATTGCGAAAACCCTGCCCAGGCATGGCGGATGCCGCTGTAACGGCGCTAATAGCCGAGTAAGCTCACATATCTCTGCTCATCCCGCGCAACAACGCCAGCCTGCCATGCTGACCCGATCCCGAGGACCTAGTCGTGCTGCGTCGCCGGTCGATCCGACTGCGAATCATCGTGCTTGTGCTCGTGCCGGTGATCGGCCTGATCGGCTTGTACGCCGAGGTTCTCAACCTGACTGTGGGCAAGGTGCTCACGTTGCGGCAGGAGGCCTCGATTCGCGATCTCGTCACCCTGCCAGTTGCGAACGTGCAGCGGCAACTCGCCAACGAACGCGGCCTCGCGCTCCAGTACCTGGCCAGGCCCGGGCACGACGATCTCAAGGTGCTGCTCAAGCAGAAGACCAGAACCGACGCCGCCATCCGCCGCTTTGGCGCCGCCGTGGAGCGGGCGCTCGACAGCGGGCCCGTTGCCAAGGAGCGGCGGGCCTTCCTTTCCTGGCAGGCAAGTCTTAAGAAGGTCCGCTCGCTGCGCAGCTCGGTCGTGAGCCTTTCGCTGACGAAGATCCAGGCAGCGGGCGGATACAGCTCGATCCTCGAGGGCGGCGACAATGTCCTGAACCAGGCGATCATCCCCGTGCTGAACGGGCCGCTCGGTATCCAGGCGGCCGACCTGCTCTCGATGACAAAGGCCTCCCAGGCTCTTGGCGAAGAAAGCGACCTGGTCAGATCCGACCTCCTCGCCGGGTCGTTCCCGCCCGATGACCTGATGCTTATCAACCAGCTCGCGGTTCTGCACCAGGAGCAGGTGGCGCAGACCCTGCCCGACCTTGACCCAGCCTTGCGCACACTCTTCACGACGGGCATCCCGCAGTCCGCGGTAAGCAAAGTCAGCGCCATGGAGTCCGCAATCAGCGCTGGTCCCGCCCGAATGAACCAGATAACGCTGCCGGCCTGGACATCGGCGGAGACGCCATACCGGCGCGGCTTCCGGTCGGCGCTGCTGAAGGCCACCAAGACCCTGGCCGACCAGGCCACCAGTCAGGCGCAGCAGCTGGTCATCAACCTGCTGATCATCGCTGGCATCGGCCTGATCGCGATCCTTGCGGCGATCGCCGTCGGCATCATCCTCGGCAGGGGCCTGATCCGGCAGCTGAACGACTTGAAGGAGTCGGCCGTCAAGCTCTCCACCGATCAGCTTCCCGGTGCCATCAGACGGCTCAGGGCGGGCGAAGAGGTCAGCGCCGGCGCCGAGGTGCCGCAGCTTGAGCCTGGCAGCGACGAGATCGGCCAGGTGCGCGAGGCGTTCAATACGGCCGCAAGGACGGCGATCGGCGCCGCCGTGGACGAGATCAAGATCAGGCACGGCGTCAACGACGTCTTCCGCAGTCTTGCCAGGCGGAACCAGTCGCTCCTGACCAGGCAGCTGCAGCTGCTTGACTCGATGGAACGCAGGGTCCACGACCCGGAGGAACTTGCCGACCTGTTCCGCGTGGACCACATGACCACGCGCATGCGGCGGCACGCCGAGGGCCTGCTCATCGTGGCGGGCGGCTCGTCCGGCCGGACGTGGCGCGAGCCAGTCCCGATCGTCGACGTCATGCGTGCGGCCGCCGCCGAAGTTGAGGATTACACGAGGGTCAGGGCCACCTCCCGGACCAGCGCCGCGCTCGCCGGGCACGCCGTCGCCGACGTAATCCACCTGCTGGCCGAACTGCTCGAGAACGCAGCGACGTTCTCGCCGGCCAACACGCCGGTTCGGATGGATGGCGAACGGGTCGGGCGCGGCGTGATCGTCGAGATCGAGGACCGCGGTCTCGGAATGAGCGAGGACCAGCTCGCAGCAATCAACAAGACATTGCTGGACCCGCCGCTGTTCGATCTTTCCGGAAGCGATCAGCTCGGCCTGTTCATCGCCGGACAGCTCGGAAAGAGGCACGAGGTCCGGGTCACCCTCCGTGCCTCGGCGTACGGCGGCGTAACAGCGGTCGTCCTGATCCCCACCGAGCTGGTCATCGACATCGAACCCGACGAAACCCTGGCGATCGCCGGCGTTCGCGAACTGGGCGGCCGGGCCGTTCCCGAGTTGCCGGGCGGCACTGTCGAACCCGCGATGTCGCTGGCCGCGGTCGCACCGCTTGCGAGCGGACCCGCGACCGTCCACGATCTCGACGCGAGGTCCGTTCCATCGGAGGCCGCCACCGCGATCGAAGGGCCCCACACGGGTGGGTCACCCGCCGACCAGGCCACGACGGACATACCGTCTTGGATCACCGAGCCGGGCTCTGAGCACAGCGCATGGCCAGGAGCTGTCCCTCTGGTGAGCGGGCCGCTGCCAGCGAGATCGACCACCAAAGGACCGGCTGCGGGTACTCCCGACACCGGCGGTCAGGCGCCCCCAGGCTCAGATCCAGCAGCGCCGGCGGCGTTCGTAGCAGGGTCGCCCGGTGCCGACTTCAGGACGGCCGGCGGCGCGCCGAACGGACCTCCGCAATCCGACCTCCCGACTCGCCGCCCCGGCAAGACGGGCCTGGCCTGGGGGGAGAACGGCCTGCCAGGCAGTCGCTGGGCCGGTTTCCCGCTCACCGGACCGAGCACCGGTGCGCCCGCCGCCGGCACCGGCGGCTCTGCGCAAGCCAGGACGGACGCCTGGGCACCAGCCACTCCGCCGCCCGCGGCCAAGCCAGCGCCCGGCGAGTCCGACGAAGAGGACAGGCCGGCACCCGCCGGCACGACGACAGCCGAGCAGGTGGACCAGGCCGCTGCAGCGCCAGCCGAGCTCGAAGGGCTGCCGGTCCGGGTGCGCCAGGCGAATCTGGCCCCTCAGCTGCAGAAGGCGACCTCGCCGGAGGAGTCGGTGGCCGACGAGCCCGCCGCTCCCTCTCCCGAGGCCGCGAGAAACACCATGGCCGCCATCCAGCTCGGCTGGCAGCGCGGCCGCCGGTCCGCGACCGAGCAAGACGACGCCGATGAACTGTCCGGAGGCGGCGCCGAGGTCACTGCTACCGGCGGTGACAGCAGCCCTGATGACAGCAGCCCTGATGACGGAAGCGCCGATGACAGCGTCGGCGACACCGCGATCGGGTCAGCGGACGACATCGAGCCCGCGAGTGATGGCGAGACGGCGGGCGAGACCGAGACCACCAGCGGCGAGTTCCGAACCACTCCGAGCCCAAAACAGGCTCGGCGACGAGGACGAAGGAGGAGCTGAATGAATTCAAGCGGCAGCCTCGACTGGCTGCTCGATGATCTCGTCACGAGGGTCGCGCAGATCGACAAGGCCGTGATCTTGTCGAGGGACGGCCTGGCCATCGGTGCCTCAACGGACCTCAGCCGCGAGGACGCCGAGCACCTGGCCGCCGTCGCAGCCGGCTTCCAGAGCCTGGCTCGAGGTTTCGGCCAGCACTTTGACTGCGGAGCCCCCCTGCAGACGATTGTCGAGCTAGAGTCGGCCTACCTCTTCGTGACGGCGGCCGGGGAGGGTAGCTGCCTGGCGGTGCTAGCGAGCGCCGGCGCCGATGCAGGGCTGATCGCTTACGAGATGGCTCTGCTCGTCAAGCGCGTCGGCCAGCATCTCGGGGTAAGGCCGCGACCTGCGCAGGTTAGCTCATAGGTGGAAATACGTGACCAGCGCGAACTCCTGGCCGCTCGTCCTGCGCGCCGACGGCAACGAGCGGGTGGTCAGACCCTACGCTCTGACCGCCGGGCGAACGAGGCCGAGCGGCGCGAGCATCGACGTGATCGCGCAGGTGTCCGTAGTCCGCACGATGGGAGCCGAATTTGCACCTGAGACCTTGTCCGAACTGGGACCCGAGCATCTGCGGCTGCTCAGGTTCTGCCGCTCGCGGGTCTCCGTCGCTGACGTGGCGACTGAGATCGACCTGCCGCTCGGCGTGGTCCGGATCCTGCTCGCCGATCTCAGGGACCGCGGGCTAGTGAGCATCAATCAGCCCGCGGAGGCCGGGCTTAGTGACGTGCGAATCCTGAAGGAGGTGGCCGATGCCCTACGCAAACTCTGAGCAGACTGGCGACCGGCCATCGGTTCCTGTCGCGATCAAGATTCTGGTCGCCGGCGGTTTCGGCGTAGGCAAGACGACACTGGTCAGCTCGGTCAGCGAGGTGCGGCCGCTACGCACCGAGGAAGACATGAGCGAGCCGAGTTCGCTGGTTGACCAGCTTGACGGGGTGGAACGCAAGACCACGACAACGGTCGCGATGGACTTCGGCCGCATCTCGATCAGCGACGACCTGGTCGTTTACCTATTCGGGACGCCAGGCCAGCGAAGGTTCTGGTTTATGTGGGACGAGCTCGCCTACGGCGCGCTCGGGGCCGTGGTGATGGCGGACACCCGCAGGCTCGCCGATTGCTTCCCTTCGATCGACTATTTCGAGCGCAACGGAATGCCGTTCGTGGTCGCGGTGAATTGCTTCGACGACGCCCGGCGCTACCCGTCAGAAACTATGCGCTCGGCGCTGAACCTGACCGAGGACGTCCCGTTGCTCCTGTGTGATGCCAGGCAGCGCCCGTCGAGCCGCGACGTTCTCGTCGCCCTGGTAGAGCACGCGGTTGCCAGGCTCAGCGAGACGCCGGTCACGCCCGCCAGATAAGTACCAGCCCGCGGTCGTCCGTGGCGCCGGCGCCCTCCCGAAGCGCTTGCATCATCCGGGCCGCGCCTCCGCTGAATCCGGACGTCACCACACGGTCCGCCTCGCCAAGCAGCCGGTCGATTCCGACGTCAATGTCCCGGCCTGGCACCTCGACCAGCCCGTCCGTATACAGCATCAGGGCGTCGCCCTGCCTGAGCAGCCCGTGTTCGGCGTCCGCCCGCAGATCAGGAACGACGCCCAGCACGATGCCGCGAGCCTGAGCGAGGCGCCACTGACCGCTCCCGCTGTCGAACTGCGCTGCAGGCGGGTGGCCGGCCGAGCTGATCACGTAGCTGCCAGTCGTCAGGTCAAGCGCGACATGGACGGCAGTAACAAATCCCTCGTAGCGCGACGACCTCCGCAAGTAGGCGTTGCACGAGGACAAGAACTCGGACGCAGGCACTGACCCGAGCAGCCC
>Ga0066903_100005884_pt1 | contig 10750 bp, 8 predicted proteins | sample PanSoiMetaGPlot1_FD_67491 | JGI IMG/M metagenome (GOLD analysis project Ga0066903, IMG submission 67491) | Tropical forest soil microbial communities from Panama analyzed to predict greenhouse gas emissions - Panama Soil - Plot 1 (version 2) | ecosystem: Environmental > Terrestrial > Soil >...
AGCCATGATCATGGTCAGCGCGATTCATATGATGGTCAAACGTTTGGAGCCCCGGTTTTTCGAAGAGGAGTTTTGCTATCACCAGGCGGCTTAAACAGCCCTTTTAAAACGGACTCTTAGTACGGAACTGCTCTCGTAGTGAGCCTCCGGCAATTTATGCGTCAGCTTCAAAACGGGTGTCGTCGCAGATTCCATAAGCAGGAGATCCCTTACTGATACCGGAGCGCTCAGCTTTTTGTATGGGGCATAATGGTGCGGCTCATTGGCTGATATCTCTGGTGTCAATTCCCAGTCAGCTCGAAAACGCGCGTCCGAATTGTAACCTTCTGCGAACAAGTAGTGAAACCAAAAATAATGATCCCGTTCCCGACGGTGCGCCCAATACTCCACCGCCCGCCTAAGCCATTCTTGCACGAGGTAATTGCCTTTCGATGCGGCGAGAAACCAACTCGACAGCATCCGATCAGGCCCGGGTTTCGCGAATGCGAAAAAGCCGCTGCCCAACAACTCGGGCAACCAAGTATCGAGCGGCCTCAAGCAATAGACAGTGCTGTCTACCCAGACGCCTCCGTACCGGGCCAGCAAGGTAATGCGGATGAGGTCGCTCAGGGCTTCCGCTGGCACATCCTTGCCACCGATACACGGGGATAGCGCTGTTGTGTCCACGTAGTCATGAAGATTTGCTGCGGTGAGCGCGTGGATGGTCCAACCGGGGTTGTGTGCCTCCCACGTCTTGAGACAGGCCTGCACGATGTTCGGAGCTTGGTCCCAACCTTGAAGCCAGAGTATCCAAATGATTCTTGGTAACCCACCGCTCATTATTTCTGACTCCCAAATGCCTAAGCCTCCATTTTGCAGAGAAATTACGCCATCCGATACCTTTGGTCAAAGTTTTTTCTAATTTAACTGCGGAGGGCCCGTTGCATTTAGGAAGTCCGGCTGTAACGTGACTTCGATGTTTGTCAATCTTGCATTCTCGGGCCAACCCCCGAAACGCGAACAAGGTTCTCCTGGATCGCACCAAAACCCATGCGCATCGCGCAGATATCCACCGTCGCCACGCCGGTGCGAGAGCACCAGAGCGGCAGCATTGAATTTCTGGTGTGGCTGCTGGGGCGGGAGCTGACACGGCTGGGGCATGAGGTGACCACCTTTGCCGCAGCAGGATCGGAGGTCTGCGGCGAGCTGGTGGCCACTTTGCCCGGCACCTATGGAACGGGCGGGTCGCCGGACGATTGGCAGCTCTGTGAATGGCTCAACCTGTGCCGGGCGGTGGAACAGCCCGGGCGTTTTGATGTTCTTCACAGCCATGCCTATCTGTGGGGTTTGCCGCTGGATCGGCTGGCCCGCGCCCCCATGGTCCACACCCTGCATGTGACTCCATACGAAGAAGAAGCCCGGCTGTGGGCGCTGGCGGAAAAGGCACGTGTCACCGCCATCTCCCAGTATCAGTGGAGTGCCTTTCCGCAGTTCCGGCCGTGCGCGGTGATCCACCATGGGATTGATCCGGCCCAGTTTCCGTTTCAGGCAGAGCCCGAGGATTATGTTTGTTATTTGGGACGGTTCATGGGAGGCAAAGGTCCGCTCCAGGCGGTGAAGACGGCCCAGGCCCTCGGCTTGCGTTTGCGGTTGGCGGGGCCGCGCAACGATTATTTCAAGAAGCATATCGACCCTCTTGTGGACGGGAAGATGGTCGAGCACCTTGGTTTTGTCAGCGGCCAGGCGAAAAGCAAGCTGCTCGGCGGCGCCCGGGCATTTCTCTATCCCGTCCAGAGCCCGGAACCCTTCGGCCTGGTGATGATCGAGGCCATGATGTGCGGCACGCCGGTGGCCGCCATTGGTTTGGGAGCCGTTCCTGAGATCGTGGATGAGGGGGTAACCGGATCGTGTGCCGGCTCGATGGAGGAATTCGCCGGCGCGGTGAGGCAAGCCATGACCCTGGATCGCAGGCAGGTACGGGCGCGTGCCGAGGAGCGTTTTTCCTGTTCGCGCATGGCGGCGGAATATGTCCAGGTCTACCAGCGGCTGGCCGGCCGAAGTTAGTCTTTCCAGGATTCGCGCCGTAAGTCGATTAATAATAATATTCGGTTGCGACTACGAAGAGGTTCCACCACGTGGTTGGCGGAACTCGCCATTTGGCGGGGTTGACGAACCGAAGCTCATTTCTTGCCTTCAATCGCCTTGAGAGCGCAATCAATGGCCACCTTCAGGTCGCCGTTTTTTTCCTTGAACGCTTCCTTCAATGCGGCAACGGCGCTTTGGGCGGCGGGGCCGATCTCGCACAGGGCGTAGGCGGTGGCCACCCGGACATTGCTTTCCCGGTCCTTGAGGGCATCGGTGAGGAGCGGCACCACCGTGGCGGCTTCGCTCTTGAAAAAGCCCAGGCCGGTGGCAGCCTGAGCGCGGACATACTGGTCGCTATCGCCCAGGGCATCTTTGAGAGCCGGGATGGTCTTGCCGGGCTCGCAGGCGATCTGGCCCAGGGCGCCGGTGGCATTCAAGCGCACCCCCGTATCTTTGTCCTGGAGCAGACCGATGAGGAGGGGCACCGCATCTTTGCAATCGGCATCGCCCATGCTCCAGAAGGCCTGGGCAGCGCGGGAGCGGATCTCGGTGTCCGGATCTTTCAGCAGCGCGATTAGCTCGGGAATGGAATCCTTGACCTTCAGGCCGCCCATGGCGACGATGGCCTCGCGGCGCTCCTTCGGGTCCGGCTTTTGCAGGGCCTCGCGCCAGTAACTGGCTGGTTTCCCCTTGTGTAAAGGCTCCTTTTTGCCACACCCCACTACCACCAGGGCAAGACTCAGAACCAGGATGTGTCTCATGACATTTTCTCCTGGCCTCCTAATCCTCGAGGTTAATCGCCTGTCCGTCTGCCATATTCCCAAGGAAACGAAATGTGAGGGGGTCAATCGAGTAGGTGATGGAACGTACGGAACCATCGGCGAGACCGACATTGAAGCGGCCGGGGTGGGAGGAGCCGAAGCGGAGACCGCCATCCATGCCTGCGGGGCCGACGAAATCTTCCTTTGGGGGAATACTCGTGCGGCGGATGATGTCGTTATCCCAGCCGGCAGCATAACCGGTGTCATCATCATTCTGGCGCTGTCCCAGGAAGGCCAGGTTCAGGCGTTTCTCCCCCAGCAGCAGAGTGTTGGAAGTGCCGTCCCTGACATTGGCGATGCGGTTTGGCAAAAATTGCTTGACCACCCCGCTCTGCTCCCAGTTGCTGGCCCCGTAATCACACAAGGCGCTGGTTACGGGCAGGCCGTTGTAGAAACCCGGATCCTGAAAAACAACTGTCTGCGGCGCCCGGCGCGTGAGACAGAAAAAAATCGGGTTTGGAGTGCCCCTGGCCATGCGGATGCGGCCGTCGTCGTTGGTGGCGCCGCCACCTTTCCAGATGTTGTCCCCTTCAATGTAAGGAAGGATCTGGAAGCCCCAGCCGGCCTCCTGCTGCGCGCCAACCACCGGAACACCGTTGTAGTAGGTCGGCGTGGATGTCCAGTCCCAGCCTCCGGTGGGGAAATAGCCCAGTGCGTTGTGGTGGGAATGAAAAGCCAGGCCGAGCTGCTTCAGGTTGTTCTGGCATTGTGCGCGATTGGCCGCTTCGCGCACCTTCTGCACAGCGGGAACCAACAGGGCTACCAGGATTCCGATGATGCCGATGACCACCAGCAGTTCGATCAGCGTGAAGCCAGGGCGGCGGCGCTCAGCGGAGTAGCGACAGGTATTCATGACAGGAATCCTCACTGGCTCATTTTGATCTGGACCCCGGGCAGCTTCTTCTGGAGCTCTCCACGCCCCATTTCCGTAACCTGGGAATAACTGAGGTTCAATGACTCTAGCCGGGTTAATGGTTGCAGGTACTTCATGCCCGCATCCGTGACCTGCGTACTGGAAAGGTCCAGCCGCTCCAGGCCAGTCAGTCGTTGCAGGTGGATCAGACCGGCATCAGTGATCCCGGTTTCGTTCAGGGATAATACCTGCAACTTGCTCAAGTTTTGCAGATGTTTGAGGGCGGCATCGCTGATCCGCGTCTTGTTCAAGTCCAGGACCTGCAATTGAGTTAATTTAGCCAAGAATTTCAGCCCGTCTCCTTTGATTTGCGTGAATGGCAGGTAAAGGGTCTGGAGCCGAATCAAGTCTTGCAGGTGTTTCAATCCTGCATCCGTGATCTTGGTGCCGCTGAGATCGAGTGAGCGGAGCTCGGTCCACTTCGCGAGAGAAGCCAGGTCGCCATCGGTGATTGGCGTGGTGGGCAGATGGACGGCGGCAATCGCCTTGGGATTCTGGTCATCAGGCTGGATACGGCCGCCCAGTTTTTTGATTTCCGCAACTCCCGCGCGTCCGGCCAACTCGGGGTCCAGGACCGGTTCCGGCACAACGGGCTTTTCCTGGCTTGAATTCTGGCACCCCCCGGCCGTAATGGTGATTAGCAGGATCACCAATGCCGCCACAGGCAGAGTATCATTGGTCGAGTGAAACATACCATTTTTTCTCGCGGGGGGTTGAATTGCAGCAGCGCCCGGGTTCCGCTATTCCAACAGCCCTGATTATAGAATTCGCGACATAATAGACCAGGAAGAAACCAGTGACCCGAAAGCAGTCGCCGTCTAATTGGCGAAATAAAGGCACGTCTCAAGGGCTGAGTCCCCCGCTCCTAACCCCTAACCGTCATCGTCACTGCTGCCGCTGGTCATTGAAGAACTGCAGACAAAGGGAGGACCTTCATTTCATAGCGGTGGACACAATTCGCCGCAGTCGGCGAGCAGCGTATTGTCAAGTCTCAAGTGGTCGGTTTCAGGCTCCAATAATAAGCCCGAAATCATGGTGATTTCAACCTCTTTTTGTGTTACCTGTCGTGTATACACCAGAATTGACAGACAAAGAGGTAGGCCCATGTGATGGCTGTATCCAAAGGAATTAGCGCCAGCGTTTCAATGCCGAGAGCGCGTGCCTTGTCAGAAAAGCGTCGGCGGCGCCCCGTGCGAAGGATTCCAGCAGTTGACGAGCTTCGGAAGTGCCGACCCGCTCAAGGAACCGCGCCGCAATAAAGATGCTCGTGGGAAGTGATGGAAGCCGGTTCTATCTATTTCATTCTCTTTCTTTCTTCCTTCATAGGCCGTGCGTCCCAGAGGCGCAGGATTCCCTTTCCGGACCCGCCCGAGCCCATCTCATAGCCTCCGGCGGCGAGCCAATGTCCATCGGGACTGAAGGCAACGCTGAGTACCTCCGAGCCCGGTGCAGGCAACGATAGAACTTGCTGTCCGCTCGTCATGTCCCACACCTGAACAGTCCCGTCTCCTGGCGCAATGGCCAGGCGCCGGGCGTCCTTACTGAAGGTTACTTTGCCAGGGTTCAAGACACCCGGAGTTATCCGGGTAAAGGAACTTGTAAGGCGCATGTGGAACACTTCTTTGCCGGATGGCAATTCCCAAACTTTTGCGCTACTGGCGCTGGCAGCCAGGAGGCGGTCCCCTTTGGGAGTGAACGAAACCTTGAGAACTGGGTCTGGGAACTCAGGAAAAGTCTGGATCGATTTTCCGGTGCCGGCATCCACGAGTTCGATGCCGCCTGTAACCACGTATTTGCCATCCGGGCTGTAAGCGATAGCGATCGCGACTCGATCGAAGCCCCCCTTCGCGCCGATGGAACGGACTGGTTTACCGGTATAGGCATCGCGAATTTTTGAACCGCACGCAATGTATTTGCCATCTGGACTGAAAGCCAGGTCATCGAACATTCCATGATCGTCCACTTCGCCATTTTCCGGCCTGGCCTTATCGCCGATCGGGGGATCCTTGCCAAAGAGTTTCTTCCCGCTGGTTACGTCCCAAACCTTCACCGTCATGCTCAATTCAGCCAGCCGCTCGCCCTTGGGGCTGAAGGCCAGCGCCCCCGTCGGAAAGTTAAGGACCTCCCCCTTGAAAGATCGAACCACCGTGCCTTTTGGGATATCCCACAAGCTGACACCATTGCTGCCGGAAGCAAGCTGGCGGCCGTTGGGATGGAACGCCAGGCTTAAAACCGGCCCGAGAGGCTCCTCCAGCGTGCGATCCTCCTGATCCCGGTCCCACTGCCACATCCGAACCGTGCCGTCAAGCCCGGAAGACAACAAGCGGCGGCCATCGGCAGGGAAAGCCAGTCCCGTGACACCGGCCGTGTGCCCGCGCAACGTGCGCACCAGACTCCCGGTTTGCGCGTCCCAGACTTTGATGTTGCCGTCGAGCGAGCCGCTTAGAAGCCAGCGATTATCGGGGCTAAAGATTAGGCTGGAAAACAATTGTCCGGTCCCACGCGCGGACCACTTCTCCCGTTTCCCCTCCAAATCCCAGACCCGGATGTCTCCACCGACGGAAGCGATCGTCTTGCCGTCAGGGCTACTGGCGATTGCGAGCCCTCCACCGTGACGCGATGCCAGGACCTGTTTGCCGGTCTTGACATCAAACACCAGGAGAGTTGGACTCTCGAGGATATTGGATCCGAACGCGAGAAGGTTGGACGCCGCAAGAAAAGGCCCTTGTCCCAAGGGGGCGCCAACGGAACCGACGGCGCTGCCAAAGAAGAGAGACAACAAGGCAAACGGATTATCGATCTTCAAGCCGCCGCCGCCCGGTTGCGCCCCTGCCACCAGGTGCTTTCCGTCGGCAGTGAAGGTGACGCATGTTAGATTGGCGTTGTGTGGTTCAAAACTTGGTTTCATCTCCTTGCCAGATTGAACATCCCACATGCGAACGGCCTTGCCGCTTACCACGGCGAGGCTAGAACCGTTCGGGCTAAAGGCTAGGCCGTCCCCCGGGGGAGGCTCCGCTTCCCCTTCCTTTCTTTTTTGCGTGATGGTCTTAATTACTTTTCCCGAGTCCGCGTCCCAGACCTGAATTCCGGCGCTGCCAAAGGCGGCAATGTGCTTGCCGTTGAGACTCATTGCCAGGCTTCCCAAGAAGCTGAAAGAAGGGGTGTAGCCTTCCAGGGAACGGAGTTCCTTACCCATCGAGGCATCCCAAAGCTTCAAGGCCGGCATCTGGGGATTTCCTTTTTCCAACTTTCCGAACATGGGGTGGGAACCCGTGGCAACGAGCTTCCCATTGGAACTGCAAACGATTGCCGTCAAAGGCGGCTCCTTGCGAACCAGAATGGTTTGGCCGGCTCGGCAGAGCCGGCTCAGGTAGAACCATTCGAACCCCCGGAAATCATCTCCCCCCGTCTTGGCCGGCGAAGTTTCCTCCAGAAGATCGAGGACCTTGCCGACCTGACCTGTTTGCCAGGCGAGTTGGGCCTGATTGATGCGTGCCACATACAGACTTTGCCGGGTGGTGAATTCGTTTTTCTCAGCCCGCTTCTGTTCGGTTACGGCTTGCTTGCGGGCTTTTTGGGTTTCCTTGAGCGCTCCAAGCGTTTCCTGGGTTTTCTCCTGGGCCAGTTTCGTCTTTTCCTTGGCCAATCCGAAATTTTTCTCCGCCTCCTCGGCCCGGTTGCCGGCCTCCACAGCGAAATAGCTGGAAACCGCCGTACCCGCGATTACCAGCAGCACCACCGCAGCCACCAGGCCGCTTACCAGGGGCCGGCGCCGCACCCACTTGACCGCTCGTTCCAAGTTGCCCGCCGGCCGGGCCAGGATCGGCTCGCCCGCTTGGAAACGCCGCAAGTCGTCTGCCAAGTCACCGGCCGTGGCGTACCTTTTTCCCGCCTCCTTGTGCAGGCACTTCAGGCAAATCGTTTCCAGATCGCGTGGCGTTTTCGATTGCAACTGCCGCGGCGGTACTGGCTCGTCAGCCACGACCTGCATGACGGTGTCCAGCGGCGTCGGGCCCTGGAACGGCGGGCGGCCGGTGAGACATTCGTACAGAATCGCCCCAAGGGCATAAATGTCCGCGGCCGGGCCGACGTGCTTACCGCCTCCGCCCGCTTGTTCCGGCGCCATGTAGCTGGGCGTGCCCATAATGGCGCCGGATGCGGTCAGACCACTGCCGGACTCGACGCGCTTGGCCAGGCCGAAGTCGGTGATCTTCGGAGTGAACGCGCTCAGCAGACAGCGATCAGCGGCCAGGTCGCCCTTCCGGCTGAGGGCTGACGGCTGATCGCTGATCGCTAACAAGACATTGGCCGGCTTCAAATCGCGGTGCACGATGCCGCGCTGGTGTGCGTAGTGGATGCCGCGGGCGATCTGCTCGACCAGGCGGGCGGCGTCGAGCGGCGGCAACGGTACGCCGCCCAGTTTCTGGCTCAGGCTGCCTCCAGAAATAAATTCTAGCGTGAAGTAAGGCAGTCCATCGTACTGCCCCGATTCGAACAGTTGCACGATGTTGGGATGCTGCATCTGGGCGACGGCCTCGGCCTCGGCCAGAAAACGCGCGAGATCAGCTTCACTGGCGTGACCGCCGGCCAGGATCATTTTGAGCGCGACGATGCGATTGAGCTTGTTCTGTTTGGCCTTGTAAACGACCCCCATGCCGCCACGACCCAGCTCTTGCAAGATTTCGTAACCCGGCATCTGCAATCGCTCGAAGATCGCATTCGACTCGATGGGGCCTGTGTCGTCTTTTGCAGAGACCACGGAAGAGGGCGGAAGAGTTGGAATCTCCGCAGCGTCATTCGGGCCCGAAGGAGCCACCGTCTCCGGCTCTGGGCAGTGGGATCCGGGTAATTTCGTGGCGAACTGGTCCGCTTCGTCAGGCGATTCTGGCACTTGTGTTGGGTTAGGTTGATCTGGCATTGTACGTACCTCTGCGAGAAGGGATGCCGGCATTGTCCTCCCGGAGAGGTCTGCGAGCAACAAAAAAAGGAAGGAATCACCGAACGAACAAAAAAAACCCCGGCCAGTTTTCACTGGTCGGGGTTCTTTCTTCTCCTTCGATGCTTTCGCAGAGCAAATTAGCTGTTCCATTCGCTCCTAGAAAAGCACCGACAGGGAAAAACGCTCGGGTTCAGACTCCGATTCATCGCTCAGGGAACAAAAGAATTGGTCCCAGGTGGGAATTTCTTCCCCCTGGGCGAATGCCTCCTGGTAAGCGACGATCTGCGTGGGGACCTGGGCAACGAGGCGGTCGATTTCTTCCGAAGGAAGAAGACCTCGCTGCCGGATGTACTCCGTGATGGAACCGGGTTTGGCCATGCTGCCGCGTGTGCCCTTGCAACCCTTCCGCCATAGTCCGTCAATGTCGGTCAACCGGGGCTTGGCCCGGGCCTCCATGATGACAATGCGGCGGAGCAGGTGTTTGGGCAGTTCGTCAATTTCCTGCGGCTTCATGGCCGGACAGAAAAAAGCACGAACTCTTGGGCGGCACAGGCAAGCCGGCGACACGGATTTCATCCTTGCAGCGTTCTCGGTCCCAGGCCCACTCGATGAGCGGATACCAGTATTCATATTTGGGATCTTCCTGGTTCCCCGCATGATTACGGCGGCGCATGTCGGCCGGGCCGGCATCAAAACCGATGGCTTTGAGAACGCGACCGCCCTGAGCCCACCAGTTGAGAGCTGGCTCCCAGGCGTTGCAGAACTGGTTCTGCGGCGCCGCCTTCCACTTCTGCGAACAAGATCCAAACCCGAACGCCAGGCTGGGGAGAGTGCCATTGGTCAGGCAGTTTTCCTCCAGCGTGTAATATGGGGGCCAGTTCTTGAAATCCTGTGGGACATACCGAACCATCGTGATGGCCGGAAATCCCACCGACTCCAGGAACTGGTCCATGATTGCCTGGTAGGCATAGGTCTCGTCCTTCTCTCCACCAACATCGGCGAAGAGAATCAGATCGGGACGCATGCCGATGCCAGACAATCCAGTCAGCATGGCCGTACTATCGACGCCCATGCCATAGGCAACCACAAAGGGTTGATTCATGACACCTCCTTAAAAAGAAAAAGCCTGGCTTGCGCCAGGCTCGGTTGCATCCTTGAAAACTGCTTCAGCCCACCTCCCTGTGAGCCGTCGATTTTTCCGGACCGGCCGTTTCAGGGTGTCCATTGCATGAACAAGCCTTGCGAGCCAGTCCCAGTCGTTGTCGGGGGCCGCCAGTTCCAGGACCTGGGCATGGCGCCGGGACAAACGCCCTTGTTTCCAGCCCATCCTTTCACCGGCACTGACGTGGAAGTGGCCGCCGGGACAGGAGATGTTCTCACGAACGTAGAACACCAACCTTCCCAGCCGGCATTTCGTCAGTTGGCCCTCCAGACCACCGTGCGGATTGTTCAATCCGCCCCAGTGGACTAACCACTTGGCCGTGTCGAGGACCTCGATTCGATCAGATCCTTGTCACGGAGCCTCATCGAAGAGAGTTGGTTGGAATCCTTCAGAGTTCACCCGAATGATTTCTCCGGGAACTTTGCCGGCTGGACTTTCCACTTGCTCGCAGATGGCCACATGTTGGCCGGCCTTCAAGAGGCCGTGCAAGTAGGTTTCCAGTTGATGATGCGGAAAACCTGCCATCGCAAGGGTACGGTCCCGACTCGTCAGAGTCAGGCCGAGAATCTTTGATGCGGTTTCCGCGTCATCGCCAAACAACTCATAGAAATCCCCGCAGCGAAAAAGGAGAAGCATGTTGGGATGCCTCTCCTTGGCCGCGTGGTATTGCTCGATCAGTGTCATTTTCTGACTCCTATTTTTGCTCACGCGCAGCAGGCCCGAACTTGGGCCAGTACCCGCCCCCTGGACTTGGACCCCGTAAGCTTGGGGGGCAACCCGGCTTGCGCCGGGCCGTCTGGTCAGGCAGCTTGCGCTTGCGGTTGCTCGCGCGGCTGCTGGGCTTCCTCGGT
>Ga0066903_100005885_pt1 | contig 10749 bp, 11 predicted proteins | sample PanSoiMetaGPlot1_FD_67491 | JGI IMG/M metagenome (GOLD analysis project Ga0066903, IMG submission 67491) | Tropical forest soil microbial communities from Panama analyzed to predict greenhouse gas emissions - Panama Soil - Plot 1 (version 2) | ecosystem: Environmental > Terrestrial > Soil >...
TGATCGTCGCCTTGTCGAACTTCATGCCCGGCCAGTTGATCTCGGGCTGCGTCGTGTCGATGATTTGGTGCGGCAGGAAATTCTCCGCGATGAACCCCATGCAGCGGTTGGTGGTGATCGCGGTCAGCGGCGCCTCGTTGCCGATGATGCAGCTGAAATAGCTGTGGCGCAGCACGCGATAGCTGATCGGCTGGCCGCCGAGATTGGCGCCGACCAGGCCGGTCGGCGGCGTGAGGGCTGGCGTCACGTCCACACGCGTCTGGCCGCCGTAGCTGGGGAACACGTTGTTGGTCCAGCTCGCCGCGGTGCCGTCGTTGAGTGCCTCCTCCAGGCCGTTGATCTCCATCGAGCGGTCGTCACCGGCGATCGGCTGACCGTGATGGAAGGCGGCGATCTCCAGGATCGCGCTCATCGTGAGCGAAGCCTGCGCCATGTCGGTGCGGATCACCGAGAAGGCCGCGCGCGGGCCGGCGAGTTCGACTTCGAGGTCTTCGAGAAATTCGCTCACCGTGACCTGGTAGTAACGAGGTCCGAAGAGCAGGCCGGTGCGCGTTTGTCTCCGGGTGATATCGAAGGTGGTGCCTTTCCTGTACGAGCCACCTTTCATCGGCTTGTACAGGAAGTTTTCCTGAATCTGCGGCCCGATCCACTTACGGTTGAATCGGCCTTTCGCCATCGCGATGAAGGGACCGGCCTTGAAGTAGCCGTCGACCACGCCCGGCTCGATCTCCTTCGTGACGGTGGTGTTCACATCGTCTAGCTGAATGGGCATGGGCTGCCCCTCCTACGTTTGGTTAGCTGCCTCGGGCAGACTGGAGTCGTTCGTATTCGGCCACCGCGGTGTCCAGCGTGTGCGCGGCCGGGCCGTCCTTGGTCGCGAGCACATCGAGCGGGGAGGCCTCACTGCGCAGCGGGAAGGGCTGCGCGGTCTGCTGCTTCTGCCGCTCGCTGAGCCGCTTCTCAACCTCGTCGTTGAAGCGCTTCTCTTCGGCTTCCTGGTGCTTCTTCTGGAGCTGCGGGCCGTACTTTTCGAGGTAGGCGTCCTGCAGGGAAAAGACCCGGCCCGGCTGACCGGCGATCGGCCGGCCGACCTTCGGGTTCTGTGTCAGCTCCAGCGCGTCGAGCGGCTCGCCGAAGAGCGCGAGATGCCGGCCCGCCTGCGACGCAATGAACGCCGAGACCGCGATGTAGTCCTTGCCGGCGCTGTTGACGACTTCGTCGGCGACGCGGCGCATGTCGTCGAGCGTGAACGCCGGAGACTGCAGCTCGCCGGATTTGCGCTCTGCCGGTACGATCGGGTTCGCGGGCGACTGCAGCCCTTTCTCCTTGATCGTCTTGGCCTCGTCGAGCGCGTCCTTGTTGACCGAGTACCACTGATTGAGCCGCTCGTAGTGCTCGTTGAGCGCCTGCTCCTTGTCGCGGAGCGAGTCCATCCCCTTGCTGTAGTCGGCGCGGGCGAGCGAACCGTCACCGAGGAAGACCACGGCGTCCTTCGCCTCCGCAGCGTCGAAGATCGTCTTGGCCTGTGCCTGCAGCTCCGCGGGGAGCTTGGCGAGCACGCCAGCCATGAACGACTGACCCGACTCAAACGCACCCATGGGACCCGAGCTTTCTCACCGGAGCCAGCGCAGACGTCCCTCCGCAAGGGGCCAGGACGTGGACACGCCTTCTGGTGTGTGATCGCGTTCTCATACCGAACCCGGACCAGCGATCCCCTGGTCCATGCCGCCGCCGGGGAACGCGGGTCCCGGCGCGGTCGGTGACACAGGCCCGGCGCCGCTCTGCATCAGGGCGGCGAGGTACTGCTGCACCATGTCTTTGATCAGCGAGAGCTGCGCAGCCTTGTCAGGGGTAATTTGCGCCCAGCTATCGAGCAGCTGACTCATCGCCTGTGCTGATTGAGTAATCCCAGTCAGCACCTCCGGCGGCATCTGCGTCGACGGCAGCTGCGCGGCGAGGCCGCTCATCGAGAACCCACCCATCGACGGGTCGCCGCCCATCGGCGTTGGCGAGGGCGGCGGCTGGTCGAGCGCCGAGCTGCCGGGCGTGGGACCGACCGCGCTGAAGGGACCACCAGACGGCGGAAACATCTACCGGCCCCCGCCGCTCATCGAGCCGCGCGCGGCCGGCGTGAAGCCCTTCGGCTTGCCGAAGCTGCTCTTCTTGGTGAACGGCTTGCTCTGCTTCTTCGGCGCGACCGGCTGCACGGTAGCTTCAGGGGTCGCTGGCCCGCCATAGGTCGCGCCGCCGCCACCACCGCCGCCGAAGTTCCCGCCGCCTTTGCCGAATGCCATCAGGTTCTCCTCAGGTCGCGCGGCTTGCTCGCGCTCTTGCCGTGCCACTTGGCACTACCCGGTTTGCCCTTGTTGATCGAGGCGTAGAACACCCGCTCGCCCTTCTCGGAGCCGTACTGGTTCTTCATCGAGGAGAGAACCTTCTGACCGGAGCTGGTGAGCGGCACGCCCTGCAGCGTCAGGGCAGATCAGGGGTTTGTCTAGATCCCCCTGTTTCGGTGTGCCGGCGTGTGCAGGAGGGCGTGATGCAGCGTGCTAGAGTGATGACTATGCGTAATCCGCACGACGAGATCGACGACGCGATCGCGCAGTACTACGCGCGGCAGCAGGAGGGGTCGCTACCGCCGGTCGAGCAGCATCCCTTGGGTGGGCTCGCCTGGGCCGCACGGCAGAACGGGCTGCCGTCGCCCATCAGCCAGCCCGAGTTATACGCGCTCGCGGTACGCGCGCGGCGACTCGGCCTGCCGGAGCCTGTAGCGCTCCCCCCGGAACCTACTGCTGATCCGGCGGTGCAGCTAGTCCTTCCAGGCCTGCTACCAGAAGCGTGACGGGAATCGCGTACTTCTTGGCGAGGCGCTCCAGCCCTCGGAAGCCCTCGTTCGCAATCGCGCCGCGCACCTCGTCGAGCACCGGACTGAGGGAGAAGCGTCCGCCCGTGACCCGCCTGAACATCGTGTCCGCCTGACGAATCTTCGCAGCCATGTCGGGAGCGAACTGGTCGAACTTCTCCGGCCCACCCAGCAGCCGTCGAATTGGCTCGAACTTGTCCTGGCCGACACGCGCGACGCGCCAATCGTTCTCCTGGTAACCGCTGCGGAACGCCGCGGCGTCTTCGACCTTTCCGCCGAGCGCCTTCACCGCCCCCTTCATCCGCGGGTCCATCTCCTGCAGGAATCGCAAGGCCTGCTGCCCACTCGGGTCTGGCGCGGGTACATAGCCGAGGCGCACGCCCCGCAGCGTTGGAATCCTGGCGATATCCTCGCGCCCGCCTAGCAGCTTCACCAGCTCGATCATCTGCTCCGGGGTGAGCCTGCCGCCGGGCAGCGCCACGTCCCAGCCGGTGCGTATCCCACCGCTGCCGGCCGGCAGCAGCCGGCTGTAGGCATCCGCATCTTGTCCGAAGAGCAGACCGTGCGTGGCCTCCGCGGCGTCCATCAGGCGGCGCGAGCCCTCGTCGAGTATCCGCTCGCCGGGGAGGCCGCCAGGGGCTTGGAGCGACCCTGTGAGCACTTGGGTCTGGATGCCGGGAGAGGGGCGGCCCTTGAAGTAGCCCGGCCCCTCGAACGACGGCCCGACGAGCGCACCGTAGCCGGCGGCGATCTGGTCCCGCATCTTCGCGTCGTAGACCCCGCTGTTGCCGCGCATGATGTCGTGATAGAGCTGCCGGAACTCCTCCATGCCGGGCTCCAGCAGTTCCGGCATGTGACCGGTGGTGGCCCCCGGTGTGAACTCCCGCGAGCCCTGCGCGTAGTGCTGCGCGAGGAAGTCGGCGTAGGACTTAGCCGCGTCCTTGGGGTCGATCTCGCCGGCCTGCACTTTCGCATCGACCCACTTGGCCGCCTGCGTCTTCAGCTCGTTCCAATCGGTGAAGCCGCCGACCGCGCGCTCGTTCGCCGCGGCGATGATCTTGTCCTGCTGCTCGTCCATGAAGCGGTGCTGCGCAGGACCGAACCCGGTGCGCATCGGCTCGCCGCTCGGCAGCACATAGCCGTGCCCCTCGGCATCCCAGATGTCGTGGACAGCGCGACGCGGGATGGTCGGGTCAGTCAGGTCCACGAACCCGCCGCCGCGCTCGATGTTGGTCGCGAAAGGGTCGCGCTTGAGGCCGGTCGCGCGCTCGCCGCCCTCGTGGAGCGCTTGAATGTTCTTGCCCATCGCCGTGGGGTAGCGCCCCGCCTCGATCGGCACGCCCGCCGTTGCCTGGTTATAGCCTTTGATGCCGAAGCCGGTATTCGCACTGACGGTCGACGTGGGCGAGGTGATCGCCATGTCGCCAGCCACCAGCCGCGCCCGCACCGGGTCGTCGTTGGCGTGGAAGAGAATGGCCTTGCCGGCGTCCTCGTACCAGTCACGCCCAGCGGCTCCACGTTCCACGCCTTGCAGGTACTTCTCGCGCAGACCACGTGCCTGCCGCGCGTTGGTGACGCCGAGCGGCGCGCCGGGGATCTGCTTCGCGCCCTCGGCGATCGGCCTCGGTTTCCTGACCACGCGTTCTGGTGTGTAGGTCTCACCGGCCGCGAGCGCGTGCAGTTCAGCGGGAGCCACACGACGTTCGCCGACCTGCTCAGCGAGCTGCGTCAGTGCCGTGCGTGCTTCCGGCGCCAGGTCCTTGGCGGCCTCTACACGCTTGAGAATCGTCTTACTTGTGAGCAAGCCAGCTGGCTTGCCGTAGGCGTCGACCTTCGGGAACAGCTTGCGTACGAGCGGCAGATCGGCCAGCAGCGGCGCCATCGCCAACTCGGGCACCACCTGCAGCGCGGCGCCGCCGGGCGTTGTCGAGTCCGCGAGCTGGTCGACCGCCGCGTGCTGCATCAACGAGGTCGGGTCGAGGTTGACGAGCGCATTCGCGACGGGATGCCCGGTCTCCATGCGCGGCGTGTGCGCCGTGATCTGCTGATGCAGCAGCTCCCGCGCAGCGTCTGTCTCAGGCGACGGTGTGAAGGCGGGCGCGATCGCCGCCGACGCACTGCCAACCAGGTCCTTCAGCCACTGCGGCGTCAAGCCTTCGACGAACCCCTTGGCGGACTCGTAGGGCGCTTTCACGTCCGCCCACGCGTCGCGCAGCTGGCCGCCGAGACTGTCGATGAGACCGCGGACCTGCGACGGCTCCGGTGCGTCGAGCGGGACCCACTGGCCGTTGACCCACGCGCCGTTCATCGGCGGCTGCACGAGCCCCTGCGGATAGGTCGTCGGGTCCTCGGCGCCGGTGACGATCGCGCGCGGGCCAGGCATCTACTTCTTACTCTCGGTAATCGTCGAGCGGCCGTCCGACTTCTGCTCCTGCTGCGGCGGTTCTTGTCCTGTCGCCTTCCGTCCAGCGGGGGAGACCGTCTGTCCAATTCCGAGCTGCGCCTGCGCCTGCAAGCGCTCGGTGACCGTCACGGGCACGCGCAGTTCGAGAATCGAACCCGAGGTCGGGTCCATCTGGAAGGTGCGGCCGGAGGCCGGATCGCTGTATTGCGGCAGCGGCATCGCGCCCATGAGCATCGCCTGCAGCGCGCCGGGGGTGTTCTGCACCTGGCCGAGCATCTGAGTGAGTGCATCGGGCGGCGGGGGACTGAGCGGCGGCAGCGGCACGGCGGGCGGCGCGCCGACATTGGGCGTCTCCAATGTCTCGTGCAGCGACCAGAAGTCGTAGTAGCCCATGCGCGCCAGCTGCACGCGCATCATCTTCCGCTCGGTCGCGTCCATGGCGAGGACCGAGTTCGGCTGCACGATGAACACGAACTGCTTGTGGAAGAACTGCGCCCTTTCATCGCGTGAGGTCGTGTTGGCATCTAACTCCGGCGTGTAGCCTGGCTGACCAGGTAATAGGGCAGGCACGAATTGGTCAGGGTCGAAGTCGAACTCGTCGAGCATCTGCCCGCCGGTCCCCAGGATTTGCACACGCTTCTTCGCGCTGAGGAACTGGAAGTAGTTGATCTTGACCATCTCGGAGAAGTCGCGCAGGAACAGTTCCACCTGCCGCGCTTCGGATCTGATCTCGGGTGTGAGAGCGTCGTAGTACTTCTGGATGGTGTCGGCGGACGGCATCTGCCGGAGCTGCAGGAGTGCACTCAGATTCGCCGTGCCGGACAGGTCGGTAAACTTCTGTGTGAGCCGCTCCCACAGCTCGATGCCCATCTGGATGATCGAGGGATTCGGGCCATCCTCCTTCTTGAACGGGTCGCCGAAGCCGGGCATGACCTTGACGCGCTTGCCGGGGCGGCGAGGGTCCATGAGCTTCATGGTGGCCTCGCTCACCGCGTTGCGGTTGTAGACGATGTCGGGATTGGTCCACTGCTGAATGCCCAGGCGGACGTCCTGCACGGTGTTGTTGATGGCGTCCTGCAGCGGCAGCAGGTCGTTGAAGAGCGGGATACCCAAGAATTGCCACGGGACGCTCCACAGCTTCATGCGGCAGAAGGGATACATCCCGTGCCAGTAGGTGTTCGGCCCGTCGTAGATGATCGCGTCGTCGGTGGCGACGAGGAGGCGTCCGCGCGGGTAGAGTGCTTCCTGCGGGTTCACCACGTACGCCCAGTTGCTGCCGGGCGTGCCCATCGTGATCGGCTTGGTGGTGAGGTTGCGGGTGCGGTCTCTGAAGTAGGCGCGGTAGACGACGATCGCGCCGCTGCGTGCCTTACGCACGGTGCCAGCTGTCCCCCCGAAGGCGATCGAATCGAGCGGGTCTGCCGGGCTGATGAGACGCGACAGACCCGTCCGAAACCGCCCCATGACACGACCCAGCATCGTGTCGCTCGCGGGACGGAAGAGATGCGCCTTGGTGGGGTACATGCCGCGGAGCACGTTCACCGTGTGCTCTTCGCGGAAGCAGGCGCCTTCCCAGGTTTGGACGCTTCGCCCGAACGAGGGCCGCAGTGGCAGCGTGTCGCGCGGGTCGCGTGCGGAGAGCGCGTGCGCACCGCCTTGGGGCACATGCGGGTCCCAGTCCACCACCAGGTCGCCGGTGCCGCCGGCCAGCGAGTACTTCACGCAGTCGCCCAGGTCCAGGTCCATCATGGTCGTGATCCACTCGGCCATGAGGTACTGGTTGAGCATGTTGGCTTGGACCTGATACTCGGGATTCCCCTTCCAGCCGGCGACCGGCTTCAAGTCGGTGATCGCGCTCACGTGCGCCTGCATCGCCTTGCGCGTCTCGTTGATCACGATCTGCGGCAGGTATTTGAGCTTGCAGGTTTCCGGCGAGCGTTGCTCACCCACAATGTAGGCCTGCGCCTGCGAGATCATGTCGTAGCTGGGGTCAGCACGATTGATCGCGTCGCCATCCTGCACCCATTCGCGCAGCCAGTTGAGGACGCGTGGATCGCCGTTCATCAGCGCTTCGGCAGTGGTGCGCGGCAGGTCTGCGATCCCGCTGGCTGAAAAGTCGGCCATGGCTACTTCAGGTGATCGAGCCCGGTCGGCGTATCAGCGGTCACGCCGGGACCGTAGGCGCAGTCGGGGTCCTCGATGCTCTTCTTCAGACCTGCGGCGTTCTTCCTGACCCACGCCGGGTCGGGACGCTCGCCATGGTTCCAGTTGGGATGCAAGGTGTGCACATCGCGGTTGGAGCTGTCGTTGGAATACCTGCGCCACACGACCGGCTGGCCCTCCTCGTTGCGGTAGTCCTGTTCGCTCTGCCGCTCGACGTCGCGGAGCTTCTTGAGCGAGTCGATGAGCACCAGCTCGTTGCGCCCATCTCGGGTCACAAACTCCTGGAACGGCTCGTAGGCGTCCATGCGACCCACCTTGGGTAGCCACGCCGTCGGCTCGCCGCAATGTAACGGCGCGCCCTTCTGGGCTCCTATCTGGATAGACACGTTCACATCGACGAGCACCACACCACAACGCGTGCACCAGAAATCATGCAGAGCCATCACGCCAACCTCATACCTTGCTGCCACGCCGTCGCGATGGTGTCGTTGAGCGAGCCGGGTTCGATGAGCGCGCCCTTCTGTCCGGGGCGCATATGGAGCACGGCACCGGCGCAGCCGCCGGAGTAGCTGCGCGCGAAGCGCCACACGATACCGGGGTCGGCATACTCCGGCCCGCTGCCGTCCTCGCCGCACCGCGGCGGCTCGTCGATGATGAGCGGCACGTTCATGTGGTCGTGGTACTGAAGCCAGGTCTGGCTCGCGATGGTGTCGTCGAGTGCTTTCGGGTAGTCGCGTCGAGGATGGAACTCGACGAAGCTGCCGTTCGGTAAGGGAGGCTCGGCGTCACCGATGTCACTGCCGCGCGACCACCACTTCACGTTCGGGTTCGTCAGCGCCTGCGGATTCCAGTAGTTCTTGCTCCACTCGTTGCCGCCGGAGAGGAACACCGCTTCCTGATAGGGGCGCAGCACATCGGCGACCTGCAGCCAGACGCTGGTGTCGAAGCCCACGTCCTGGCAGTCCGCGTAGGTGGTGTGCAGGTAGTAGATGCCGACGTTGGAGAGGCGCTGGACCAACTGGCGAATCGCGTCGTAATACCCCGGCTCGTTCGGCGAGAGGCTGTAGTAGCCGTTCTGGTTCGCGCTCGCCATGCCGAACACCCGCCACAGGTTGAAGCCGTAGCGCAGGCTCTCGTCGATGAACGGCTGGATGTCCTTCCCGTCGAGCAGCATCCTGATGGCGGTGAAGGCGTCGTAGCCGCAGAGGCTGATGCGCTGGTTCTGCGCGTTGCGGATGGTGACGCCGTCGGCGTGCAGCGGTTGACAGGCGCTCCCCGGCGGCGTCGGCTTCGGCGTCTCGATCACCACGGGTGGCGCGACCTGCCTGGGGACCAACGGCGGCAGGTCCTGGCCCACCACCAGCTGGCAGTTGAGCGGCGGCGGTCCCACGCCAGGGTCGGTGAAGGTCGTGAAGTGGACGCTCTGGAGATAGTACTCGTACTGCTCGGTGATGATCTCCAGCGCGGAATCACCCAGGCTGTCGGACCACTGCCAGGCGACGTAGCCGTTGGCATCGGTCGAGCCCTGCAGCCACTGGTCGGCGGCGACCTGCACTTGGACGCGCGCCCCCTCGACCGGCGGCACGATGGCGATCGCGATGGTGCGCTCGGCGGGCTGGCGCGGCGGCTCACTCCTGGTCGTCTTCCTGGGTCTCACAGCGACCTTCTTCACAACCACCTCAGTCCTTCCACTTGGTCAGGTAGGCGAGCAGCAACACGATCCACAGGCCGAGAATCACGACGAGCCAGAGCGGCGAGGAGAGGCCCACCCCTAGCCACCCGTGAGCGCGTAGCCGTACTGCTGCAGCCAGAAGCGATGCGCGCACGGGAGGCAGAACCAGAGGCCGTGACTCCAGGTCACGCAGGCCCAGCTCCCACAGGCGCCGCACGTCATCCTCGTCGTCATCGTCACCCGCCCTTGTAGAACAGCTCGTCGTTGATGCGGTCGACCACCGCCTTCATCTCCTGCGCGACGGAGCGGCCCCGCTTCTCGGCGCGGTACTTCAGCTCTTCGAGCTGGCCAGGCGTGAAGGGCAGCCGGATCTCGCCGACGCTGATCGACCCAAGCCGTGCGATCGCCGCGACGAGGGCGCTGGCCGAGCGGGTCGCGCCGATACCCAAGAGGTCCTCGACGCGGCCACAGTCAGCCGGCGAGAGCAGCAGCCCTGGTACTTTTGCTGGTACCGCCAGCTTGGCGAGTTCGTCCAGACGGGCCTGCGCCTCGGCGAGGATGGCGCTAGGCGCGCGATCGGTCGTTGAAGTAGAGCCCACCTTCGTCGTCAGTGAGCTGGAAGTCCTGGTGGTCGTCGCCAAGGGTCGGCTCATAGTCCTGCTCCACGCTGTCGGTCTCGTCCGCGGTCGACGGGCCGTTCCTGAAATCCGGCTTCGGCTGCTGCGCGTCCCGGTTGAGCGCGTCGAGCAGCGACTTGCGCTGGCGCCGCTCGGCAATCGGCTCGGTCTCGCCGCCAGCCATCCGCCACGCCACGTAGTAGCCGATCGCCGCCGCCATCACCGCGTCGTCGTGCTGACCTCTGGCGGCTTCGGCTTCGCCGATGGTCCCCGCAGTGATGAAGTGGCGCAACTCCCCCCTGGTGATCGGGGAGTTCAGAACCAGTTCAGGGATTTTGCTGACCGGATCGAAGTTGGTCACCGCACCGTGGAACGACGCGATGAGGAGCGGACGCGTGCGTGGACTGGTCATCCAGCCGATGCGCGTCGAGTAGCGGCGCTCAGGGCTCGCGGCGTCGGCGTACTCCCACACGTAGAAGTGGGAGTAGCCCAGGTGCAGCTGCAGCGTGTCCTGGGTGGCCAGGCCGTGCGCGTTGGTCTCGATCGCGGCCATGGCTTCCACGCCGTCCTGGTCGACCCAGTAGCGGCCCACGGCGTCGCAGACGAAGGAGAGCGCCTTGGGGTCGAGCAGGTTGGTGACATACTGCGCCACTTGCTCAGCAGGTTCTTCAATCGTCGGCTGCCGGATCACGTCGATCACCGAGTAGTCCTGTCCCAGCCCGTCGCTCACATCCACGCTCATCACGTAGCGGCGCGGACCCCGGACTCTCGGGTACTCCCAGATCGCCAGCACCCCGTTGCGCAGGTTGGGCATCGCTTTGAGCTGCGTGGGCGTGAGCCTGCGGAAGCCGTAGCCGGGCGGCACCGGGCTCATCTCTTGTGACAACGTGTGTGAGCGTGGCGCGCTGTGCGGCGCGAGCGGCGGCACCAGGCGCTTGGTCTGCACGTCGGCGCTGGGGCCGGGTTCTCGCCGCAGCTTGGCGATCTCGATCGCCGGTTCCACCGCCCACACGTCCAGCAGGGGCCGCCG
>Ga0066903_100005886_pt1 | contig 10749 bp, 9 predicted proteins | sample PanSoiMetaGPlot1_FD_67491 | JGI IMG/M metagenome (GOLD analysis project Ga0066903, IMG submission 67491) | Tropical forest soil microbial communities from Panama analyzed to predict greenhouse gas emissions - Panama Soil - Plot 1 (version 2) | ecosystem: Environmental > Terrestrial > Soil >...
TGGCGCCAGGTCTCCTGCTCTTTCTGCTGGCGCAGCGAGAGTTCATCCAGGGGCTCACCTCGGGAGCAACCAAGGCATGAAGGGCGAACCCGACAGGACGCCATGGCGACGGCTCGTTCGCAATCGATTCGTGATGGTGCTCGGAGTGATTGCGCTGGCGATCATCGCTTGGAACGCTTATGTTGCCTGCCACAGCGGCGGCCGCGTGACTGGGCGTGTGACAGACGCCGCCGGGCAGCCCGTCGCCGGCGCCACGGTGACGCTGTGGGTTCTGAATTTCACTACCTATGCCGAGAGAGTGCGCGGCACGACAGATGCCAGTGGGCACTTTTCGCTACTGAACATGGAGTCTCACAACATACAGCTCGCCGCCGAGAAAGCGGGTATCGGCCGTTCCAGGCGCGTGCCGGTGCGCCTTTTTTTCCGCGCCCAGGACGTGGACTTGCGAGAGCCGCTCATACTGGTCCGCGCAAGCGAAAACGGGTCCTGACGCGACCGGCCAACGAGCTCTGCAGCGTCATGAGAGCTAACCAACAGCCGTCATCACCACGCACATCCCGCACTGGCGTCGATAGGTGAGCTCGCACCCGCCGTCCACCTTCGGCGAGGCAAGCGCCACCATACCCTTGACGCAAGCGTGCGCCACCATGGTCTTCCACCGCGGCCACTTGCAGAACCGGCTTGGCGCAGAATAGAGAGAGACTTCACTGCCTTGGGCGGCGTGATGGGTGATGGCCCATGCGATCGTGAATGGGCGAGCACCGCCCCATTTACGATGCGCTCAATTGCGCCGGATGGGCACGGCGGCTATCCTCGGGCGCTTGCTCGCGCCGCTCGGCCATGCCGTAATCGCGGATGACCGCGGCAACCCGCAACCGATAGTCGCGAAAGACGCCGCTGCGGCCCGCCTTCTGCGTAGCGCGATGCGCAACGTGATTGCGCCAGCGTGCGACGGCCGCTTCATCGCGCCAGAACGACAGCGACAGGATCTTGCTTGGATCGGCGAAACTCTGGAACCGCTCGACCGAAATGAAGCCGTCGATCTTCTCCAACTCCGTGCGCAACCGAGCGGCGTGATCGAGATAGCTCTCGCGCCGGCCCTCGGCCGGCCACACCTCGAAGATGACCACGATCATAATGCCTCCAGTCAGGCTTTGGACCGAGCCTTTGCCAACTCGCAACACATTGGCCGCAGGTCTGACCTGTGCGCAAGGCCCTCGCCCGTCGAGCGGAACTCGCCATGCGCCACTGCATCGATCCCCAGAGGTTCAAAGGCGACACGCGCTTGGTCTGCCGCAGGAGCGATCTTGCCGCGGGATCATGACCCGTCGCACCACCCAAGCTCGACAGTAACGGCATCATGCTGGCCCATTCTCGGCCGCCCATAGCGGCGGTCAAGGATGGCGCGTCGCCACCGTAGATGCTTGTTCTTGGCGGCTGCGAATGCTGGGCGGGCGATGGGGAGGAGAGGGTCAGAGTTCTGGCGACCCGCAGGTCGGGAGCTCGAGCCGGAGCAATTGCTCATCGCGCAATCCCGAGGCACGCCGCTGGCTAGCGCGTATCTTGAGCCCCTCGACGAACCCCCGAGACACCTTGTTCTGCGGCTTGCAGTAGGCGTGATGCGGCGCTGGAGTGGAGGTCGTGCGCGGCGGCACCCCCGGGTCGGACGTCATCCAAGCATCGAGATGATCCTTGCTACCCAACGCCGATGCCGCAGCCCGTGGACAGGCTCGGCTTGGGGCCAACGCGGACCATACGTGTTGTTCGGTGGTACCGCACACTTTAACGACGTTCCCGCCCGCCGCGCGTGCAAGGGGTCCCCGGGAGCGGCACCCGCTTAGCTGGCCTCGCTCCACCCACAAACGGCAGGTCCTTGTGACGGCTTCAGTGACGATGGTGCGCCACGCACGTAAGGCCTACCGGCTCGCACAGCTTTAATGGAACGCCGTGCGGGAGCGCACAATCGCCTCCATCAGGCGCCGCATCTCCTCGATAAGCCGGCTTCCATGTTCGAGCAGCCGTCGTTTCTCTTCCTCAGTCATAGTAAACCCTATACTGCGCCCTCGGGCCTGTCAGCAGGAACGGATGTGGGGCTCCCCCGAGGTTCATGGATGCAAAGAGGCAAGCTGGATCGGAGCTATGGGGTGGGCGACAATTTTTATGCCTCGCTGAGATTGAGTGGCTGATGAGAGAGGCCAGATCGGGCCTTCTTCGTCACCCAATCCCTTGCTTCGGCCCCCGCGGAGCATCCTTCCGGCCGCACGCTGAATGACCGACGTGTCGAGCGACCGGTCGGGGACGCGCTGGCCCGCGCGATTGCCGGAGAGAAGGGACACGGCGCCAGAAGGTAAAGCGGCATGCAACTGCCGATGCGCCCGCATTCCATCGGAAGGGCGCAGGCCCAGTTGGCGCTCACACGCCCAAGTGTCGGTGCATGAGCTCGGGCTGGACCTTGAGCTCGGCCGGAGTGCCTTCGAACACGACCTCGCCCTTGACCATAATGACGATGCGATCGGCAATCTCGGTCACGGATGCTACTGACTTGTCAACGATCAACGTCGCAATTCCGGTCTCGCGGATGAGCCGGACGATCTTCCAGATTTCGTCGCGGATGATCGGCGCCAGCCCCTCAGTAGCCTCATCCAGGATGAGCAGGCGCGGGTTGGTGAGAAGTGCGCGTCCGATCGCCAACATCTGCTGCTCGCCGCCCGAGAGCTGGTTGCCCCGATTGGTGAGGCGCTGAGCGAGACGCGGAAATAGGTGCAGCACCCGCTCCTGCGTCCACTGTGCGCCGGCAGCCGCGCGCGCGCCGATCGCAAGGTTCTCTGCAACGCTGAGGCTCGCAAAAATACCGCGTCCTTCCGGGACGTAGGCGATGCCGCGCCGGGCGATGGCGAACGCCGGTGCGCGGCTGACATCCTGTCCCTCGAGCAGAACCTGCCCCCGGCGCGCGCGCACAAGCCCGACCAGCGTGCGGATCAGCGTGGTCTTGCCCATGCCGTTGCGTCCCATCAGCCCGATCGTCTCGCCAGACCTGATGGCGATCGAGATCCCGCGCAGAACGTGGCTCTGACCATAATAGGTGTCGAGCTCGCGGCCCTCCAGCAGGATCGACGAGCAGGTGGGAGCCGGCATCACACGTGCCCCCCAAGATAGGCATCCTGCACGGCGGTGTTTGCGCGAATGGCGTCCGGGCGGCCCTCGGCGATTACCGCGCCCTCGACCATCACCGTCATCCAGTCGGCCACGGCAAAAACGCAGTCCATGTCATGCTCGATGAGCAACACGGCGTGCCTTCGCGTCAGCCCCTCGAGCAGGGCCGTCATGCGCTGCGATTCTTCGGGGCCCATGCCGGCAAGTGGCTCGTCGAGCAGCAGCACTTTGGGCTCGCCGGCGAGCGCCATGGCTATCTCGAGCTGGCGCTGCTCGCCGTGCGAAAGCGTCCCGGCAATGCGCGGAGCAACCTCGCTCAGGCCCACGCGATCCAGGGCAGCCAGCGCCCGGTCGACCAGCTCGACCTCGCACCAGGGCCGCCCCGATGCGTTGCGACGCACGCGGCCGACCGCCTGCGCGGCCAGACGCGCGTTCTCGAGCGCGCTGAGCGAGGCGAAGATATTGGTACGCTGAAATGAGCGGCCGATGCCGAGGCGCGTCATGCGCCATGCCGGTTCGCCCGCCACCTGGCGGCCTTCGAGCTCGATGCGCCCTGCCGTCGGCCTGATTTCGCCCGACAGCATGTTGACGAGCGTGGTCTTGCCCGCGCCATTTGGCCCGATGACGGCGTGTAGCTCACCTTGGTGCAGCGAGATCGAAACTTCGCGCACGGCCACGAGGCCCGCGAAATGACGGCTCAACGCCTCAGTCCCCAGCATCGCCCGAGAAGTGTCGCGCGCGTCAGACATGTGGCCGGGCCTCGGCGCGTGCGGCCGGCGGAGCGTCCCTGGCACCGCTCAACGGGCGCAGCGAGCGCGGCCAGGAGATCCCACTCAAGCCCTTAGGCAACGCCAACACCACGCATAGTACGACCAGGCCTTCGACGAGCAGCTTGCGCTCGGTGATGAGCTGCGAGAACTCGCCGAGGCCGGTGAAGGCGAAAGCGCCGATGATGGGTCCGTGCAGCGTGCCAAGCCCACCGAGCAGGATCATCAATAGCGCCTCGGCCGAACGATGCCAGCCGATCAGCTCGGGGTTCACGAAGCCGCGGTGCATGGTCCACATGTGGCCCGCTACCCCAGCCAACATGCCGGCAATGACGAAAGCCGCAAGCTTATAGCGGTAGGTGTGGAAGCCAAGCGCCCGCATGCGATGCTCATTGACGCGAATGCCTTCGAGCACGCGGCCAAACAGCGAGCGCAGGATCAGCACGAGGGTCAAATACATGGCGATGAGCAGGCCTAGTGAGACGTAATAGACCGCAATCGGCCGCTGCTGGCGCGTCAACGGCAGCTCCCAATCCAGTAGCGCAAGCACTGGCCGCGCAAGGAAGGCGCCGTCCGTGCCGCCGCCCAACTTGGTGTCATGGAACAGGAAGAAAACCATCTGCCCGAAAGCTAGCGTCACCATTAGGAAAAAGAAGCCGCGCGTGCGCAGCGCTAGCGCCCCAACGACGACGGCGGCCAGCCCCGCAATCGCCACCGCCGCAGGCAGCGTGAGCAGAATCGAGCGACCCGGGCCGTCGCCCGTCATCAGGTAGACGGTGTAGGCAGCAAGACCATAGAAGGCGGCGTGGCCGAGGCTCACAAGACCAGTGCAGCCGACGAGCAGCTGCAGACTGAGCGCCAACATCGCCGCAATGCATGCGTAGGTGCCGAGCTCGACGTAGTAGGCGGAGACGAACCGCGGCAGCGCGGCAAGCACGAGGGCTCCAATCCCCAGCAGCGCCAGCGTTGTCTTGCTGTGAGGCAGCATGACCGCCCGCCCAATGTGTCCGTTACAAGCGCTGGCCGAACAGGCCCGACGGCCGCCACAGCAGCACGGCCGCCATCAGTACGTAAACGGCAAGGCCAGCCACCTTGGGCGCGTAGGCCTTACCCAGCGTGTCGACGAGCCCGATCACCAGCGCCGACCATAAGGCGCCGGACACCGAACCGAGGCCGCCGATGACCACCACAACGAACGAGATGATCAGGAACCCATCGCCCATGTTGGGATAGACCGAATAAAGCGGCGCGGCGAGAACGCCGGCGACGAGCGCCAACGCAGTACCGATCGCAAACACCGTCATGTGCACGCGCCGCGCGTCAATGCCTAGCACATCGACCATCTCCGGCTTCTCGGCGGCGGCGCGGATGATGGCGCCCATCTTGGTGCGCTCGATCCAGTAGAACAGCAGGCCGGCGAGCGCAAGGCAGACGGCAATGACGGCGAAGCGATAGGCCGAGTAGCTGAAACCCGCGGTGATCGGCACCGAGAAGTCGAAGGCTCGAGGCACCGGCACCGAGTAGAAATCGTTGCCGACCAGCAGCGAGCGGCCTTCTTCGAACAACAGTATGAGGGCAAAGGTCAGGAGCACCTGGTCGAGGTGCTCGCGGGCATAGAAGAAGCGGAAGAGCCCCCGCTCCAGCAGCACGCCGAGCAGGATGCCGCCCGCCATGCTCAAGGGCAGCGCCAGCCACACCGAACCCCATTGGCGCGCCACCAGAAACGCCAGATAGGCACCGATCATGAACAGCGAGCCGTGCGCCAGATTGATAATGCCCATGACGCCAAAGACAAGCGTCAACCCGCTGGCTATGAGGAACAGCAAAAGGCCATACTGAACCCCATTAAGGAGCTGGGCAAGGAATCCAGACAAGGCCATGGCACAGCTCGCTGGCAGGGAGCGCGTGTAGGCAAATCAACCGCCTGGCGCACGAACCGGCAAGGGGCTCAGCATCAAGCCAACGTGCAACCGATACCCGGATGGGCCAGGTTCTCGGCAGCGCGGGCCAGATCTTTGCCTTGACCGCTCGTTGGCGCGCGCCAACACGCAAGGGTTCGCGGCGGATGCCGGCGGCGCGACCCTGCTGTCGGAACCGGCACGTGCGAGGAGATCTCCCATCGTCCCTTCCGTCGCGTCCGCGGCATCCTCGCCCAAGTGCGCCGCATCGGGAAGCTCGGTCGAGATCAACGGCGCATGCAAAAGGCCACGATGCGCCAGGTGTCGATGGAGCCGGTCGGACAATGGCCCGGTACCGTCCATAGTGTGCGTGAGCGCAGGGCGCCTCACAAGTGCTGCCGCCAATAGACATCTTTGGGTCGATGAGATGCACTCGCCATGGCTGCCGCGTGAGACCTCCATGCTCAGGCCTGGTGGATCTTGACGTATTCGAAGTCGCCCGGCTTGTTGTCGATGCCGATCTTGGGTGCGCTGATCCAGGGGGCGAACTTGCCCCGCTCCCAGCAGGGCTGCATGAGGCTCTCGATGAAGTCGCCGTCCGCCTTCGATGGCAGCCACTGATCTTTCATCTGCGCCCACTCGGTATGGCTCACGACGTCGCCCTCCGGGGAGGCCTTCACACTGGCGAACTCGCCGATCTGGCGATGGAAGGCAACGTGCGGGAGCTTGAGCCGGAAATTGACGCCCGCCTTCTCGATCACCTTGTTCCAGCGCTCAACGCCCTTGGCACAGTCGGCGACATAGTCGTCGCGCAGGCGCATGTTGATGGCGGTCAGCGCTGGCTCATCCACCAACTTCACCTTGCCGTCGACCAGCTTGCTTACGGGATAGGAGGCACTCGTGAGCCGATGGTCGTCCTCGATGCGCGTTTCCTGGAAGCGCCCCTTCAGCCCGGAGCTGTAGTAGTTTGCGGCATTGGTCGACATTTCCGAGCCGAACAGGTCAAGCGAAAGGGCAAAGTGTAGATTAGCCTTCTTCTGTAAGGTCGGCAGGTCGATGACGCCGAGCCGGCGGACCGCCGCGATGTCGGTGGGATCCTCGATACCCGCCGCCTTGATGGCCTCGCAGGTCCGCTCGATGGTGCGCCCGACACCGGTCTCGCCCACGAACATGTGATGCGCTTCCTCGGTGAGCATGAAGCGGCACGTGCGCGAGAGCGGGTCGAATCCCGATTGCGCCAGGCTCTCGAGCTGCATCTTGCCGTCCCGATCGGTAAAGTACGTGAACATGAAGAAGGATAGCCAATCGGGCGTGGCCTCGTTGAACGCCCCCAGCATGCGCGGCTTGTCGGCGTCGCCCGACTGGCGTGCCAGTAGCTCCTCGGCCTCTTCGCGGCCGTCTTTGCCGAAATACTTGTGCAGGAGGTAAACCATTGCCCAAAGATGGCGTCCCTCTTCGACATTGACCTGGAAGAGGTTGCGCATGTCGTAGAGGGAAGGGGCGGTCTTGCCGAGATGCCGCTGCTGTTCGACGCTGGCGGGTTCGGTATCCCCCTGCACGACAATCAGCCGGCGCAGCATGGCGCGATACTCGCCCGGCACCTCCTGCCACGCCTGCTCGCCCTTGTGGGTGCCGAAGTTGACCCTCCGGTCCTCCTGCCGTGGCGCTAGCAGGATGCCCCAGCGGTACTCCGGCATTCTCACGTAGTCGAACTTGGCCCAACCTTTGGGGTCGATGGATACCGCCGTGCGCAAGTAGACCTGCGTGGTCTGGAAGCCTTCCGGCCCGCGCGACATCCACCAGTCGATGTAGCCTGGATGCCATTGCTCCAGCGCCTTGAGCACGCGCTGATCGTCGGAGAGGCCGACGTTGTTGGGGATCTTGGTCGAGTAGTCGACGTTGTTCGTTTCCGGCATTGGTTGCGTCCCTGGACCTGCAATGAGCACATGGCCGAGCTTCAAACCCGCCCGGTATCGAAATTGGCCTTCACGCCGCTGCCGTAGCGCTTGAGCGCGCCTTCCGCGCCAGTGGCATTGGGTCGCTGAAAGATCCAGTTCTGCCAGGCCGTCAGACGCCCGAAGATCTTCGTCTCCATCGTCTCGGGGCCGGGGCAACGAAGGTTCGCCTCCATGCCGGTAAGCGCATCGCCCGAGAATGCGGAGCGCTCCTCCAGGAAGATGCGCAGCTCGTCGTGCCAGTCAATGTGATCGAGCACCGTGGTGACAAGCCCGAGGCTGTCGCAACCCTCGGCCCCCAGCGGCGTGCCCAACTCCGCCTTGGCTTTCGCCACGCTCTCAGGTTCACCAAGGAAGCGTGTCGCAAGCCGCGTCAGGCCATTGCACATAGGGTAGCCGCCGAAGTTGAGGGCAGATAACGCGAGAGTGGCGGGCTTGCGGTTGTCGCCCTCAAAGCAGCCGATGAGCATCAGCGCGCGATCGGCGGCAAACACCAGCTCCGCCAATGTGCCGACAAAGCAGCTCCCAGGCTCGACCAGCGCCACCAACGAGCGCGCCGTGAGATCTACGCGCTTGAGGACGCGCTTCCAATAGTGCAACACCTCCCGCACCAGCCAATGGCCTGCGTTGCCTACAAGGAACCCATCATAGTCAAGCACCTGCGCCGGCTCGCCCTGGCTCTTGAAGATCAGCACGCCAATATCGGGCTCGTTGAGCCGCATGTGCAGGATGGCGTCGTCGAGCTCGCGCGCAAGCCGCAGCGGCCAAAACTGGGCGCCTTGCTCAAGCATCGCGTCGATGGACACGGGCGCATCACCCCCAGGACCCAGAACCGTGACCGTGGCGCGGCGCACATCGCGCTCGATTTCGACCTTAAGGCTCGAATATGTGACGGCATCGGCTTCCAGCTTGCGCTCAATCGGCGTCAGCGAAATGCCCTTGGCCGCAGTTGGCCGATCGGACCTGGCGGCAAGCTTCGTGGCTACCTCCTTCACCGCCTGATCGAACTTTGAGTTCGGCACGGTCTGATCGACGAGGCGCCACTTTACCGCACGCGCGCCCTTGACGCCCTCCTCGGTTGTGCAGAAGGCATCCGCCAAGTCACGGCGCACCTTGCGCTTGTCCGTAACGCGCGTGAGCCCGCCCGTACCCGCAAGCACAGCAAGCAAAGGCAGCTCGGGCAGGGCGACCGTCGAGTTGCCATCGTCGGCGAGCAGAATATAGTCGGTGGCAAGCGCCAGCTCGTAGCCGCCGCCAGCCGCCGTGCCGCGCACGGCGCAGATATATTTCTGCCCGGAGGCCTCGCTCGCGTCCTCCATGGCATTGCGGGTCTCATTGGTGAACTTGCAGAAGTTGACCTTGTGAGCGTGGCTGGAGCCCGCCAGCATCCGGATATTGGCACCCGCGCAGAACACGCGGTCCTTGCCGGATTTGAGCACCACCACCCGCACCTCGGGGTGCTCAAACCGCAGCCGCTGGATGGCGTCGGCAAGCTCAATGTCTACGCCCAGATCGTACGAGTTGAGTTTGAGTTGATAGCCCGCAAACAGCGTCGCACTCTCGCTGACGTCCATAATGAGTTCGGCCAGCTCGCCATGGAAGTTGAGCTTCCAGTGGCGATAGCGCGCGGGCTCGGTCTGAAATTCGATGCGTCCCGGCATGGATCAGGGTCCCTCCGCGTTGCCGGCGAATGCATTTTGCTAGCATCAGATAAACAGGGATGCAGCATAATGCAAGTCACCGCAAACCCTAGTTCGACCATCCCATGCATGCGCGTACCCACGCGCCAGCCACGCAGGGATGGCACTCGAGGCGTCCGCAGCGGCGGGGAGCGCCCTATGAGGCCCAGCGTTGGGCCGGCCATGATGCACTATTGTGCAGCGCCGTCTTGCCCATACGCCCGACAGTCTTGGACCTGCTGACCAGCGGCGAGCCCCCCTTGGGAAAGCGCGGGTTGCCGCGCTCGGGCGATGCGCCATTGGGACCCTGTTGGCCTTGGCCGGGCGTCTGGGGTGTCTGCGGTCCAACCTGAGGCGGCGCCGGCAACGCCTCGGTCCTGCGCCTCGATCACACCCGCAGCGCGCTCAGCATCCCAGCCCCGAGCGCCCGACCGAGCCGCTGCCCCTCCGGGAGCCTCTGGTCGCCGCCAGCTCGCGCACTCACCTCCTCTCCCAAGCTCGCACTCTGCGCACTGCGGTCATGTCCCGGTCGAGCAGCGGCCATTGGCGGGCCCTGTGCCGGGCAGGCGCTAACCAGGTGAGACCACAAACCGCGGATCGAGGCATCCGCGCCAGCCCATTCGTCCTCACCCCACGAGCAGGTTCGGCAGCCAGGTGGCAATCACCGGAAAGAGCAATAGGAGCGCGAGCAAGGTCATGCCTAAGACCAGGTACGGCACAACCGCCCGGAAGATGTGGGCGGTTGTTACCTCGGGGGGAGCCACCCCCCGCATGGTCATGAGCAGAAGGCCGTGCGGGGGAAGCAGGAGGCCTAGCTGCATGCAAATCAGGAACAGCACACCAAACCAGACCGGATCGATGCCGAGCCGCGTCACCAGCGGCATGAAGATCGGCAGCGTGATCAGCATCATGCTGACCTGGTCCACAAACAGGCCAAGGAAAATCAGCAAGAGCATCATCAGCGCAACCACTGCGAACGAGGACAGGTCCCGACCGATGATGGTCGATACCAAGCCCTCAGTGGCGCCCGAGAAACTGAGGATTTGCGAAAACGTCGTTGCACCCAGAATGATGAACAGGATCATGCCCGAGATTGCAACCGTGCCGCGCAGCGACTTGGCAAGCGCATGCCGGTCGAGCACTCCATAGGACGCGGCCATTGCCATGGTGGCGATGGCGCCGAGCGCGGCGGACTCGGTTGGCGTTGCCAGTCCGCCCGACATCGCCCCCACCACAACGGCGAAGATCAGCACGAGCGGCACGACGTAGATCACCAGCAATCGCCAGCTCTGCCAGG
>Ga0066903_100005887_pt1 | contig 10748 bp, 9 predicted proteins | sample PanSoiMetaGPlot1_FD_67491 | JGI IMG/M metagenome (GOLD analysis project Ga0066903, IMG submission 67491) | Tropical forest soil microbial communities from Panama analyzed to predict greenhouse gas emissions - Panama Soil - Plot 1 (version 2) | ecosystem: Environmental > Terrestrial > Soil >...
CGGCCTCCGAGCCACGCCGGCCCGACGCCGTGACCGGAGTAGCCCGCGCCGTAGTGGATCCGCGTCCCGGGCTGTGTGCGGAAGAAGGGAAGGTGGTCGGCGGACACGTCGATCGGGCCGCCCCACGTCCGCTCGACTCGGGCCCCGTCCAACCCCGGTAGCAGGCGTCGCAGGCCCGCTTCGGCCCGGGCCGCCGTCGGCCCGTCACGCGAGAAGCGGTCGTCGATGCGGCCCCCGAATCCGATCGGCCCGGTGCCGCTTCCCATCAAGACGCGGCCATCCTCCGTCGTGCGGAAGTAGTGCAGGAACATGCGGCCGTCCACGATCGCCTCGCCGCCCGTCCAGCCGATCCGCTCCAGCAGCTCGGGGGCCGGCTCCGTCAACGCGACGTAGGAACCGAAGTTCGTGAGGTTGCGTGCCGCGGGCTTCCAGGCCGTCAGCGCGGCGTTCGTCGCGAGCACCACCTCCGGGGCGCGCAGGATCCCACCCGACGTCTCTAGTTCATTCGGCGAGCCGGTGCGCACGGCCGTCACGCGCGTGCCCTCGTGGATCGTGACACCCGCGTCGAGCGCGGCCCGTCGCAGCCCTCTGACCAGCAGCCCCGGATGGACGGTCGCGCACTCGGGATAGAAGACGCCGCCGCGGAAGACGGGCGACGACACCCGCTGCGCCACCTCCTCCGGCGTGAGTGCGACCGCCGTGTCCTCGCGGCCCACCTGGACGGCGGCGGCCGCCGCCTTCTCCACGGAGCCATCCTGTGCCGGCGCGGCCGACACCTCGAGCATCCCGGTCTCGCGCAACCAGACGTCCTCCCCACGCGCCTCGGCCCAGGCGCGGATCCCGGGAATTATCCGTTCGCCCGCCTGCGCGAGCTCGAGCGCCTTCTCCTCGCCGAGCACCGGGAGAAGCGACGGGAGCGACGCCCAGTAGCCGTGAAGGAACCCGCCGTTACGGCCGCTCGGCCCGTCGCCGCAGATCTCCGCCTCGAGCAGCGTGACCTGTCGCTCGGGGGCGCGCTCGCGCAGCGAGAGCGCGGTCCAGAGACCCGTGTACCCGCCGCCCACGATCGCGACGTCCGCGGTCGCATCCCCGGAGAGCGTCGGGGCGGGCGCGGGGTCGCCCTCGCGGGCCAGCGCGTCCTCCAGCCACCAGGCGGGCAGCCGCGGCTCGACCGACGGAGTCGCCATCAGCCCTGTTTTTCTCGGCGGCGCTGGAGCAACACGTTGGCAAGCACGAGCGTCACGGCGATGACGAAGATCGCCGTGCCGATCACGTTCACCTGCGCCGGAGCGCCGTTGCGCGCCGAACCCCAGACGTAGACCGGGAACGTGACTGCATTGCCTGCGTTGAAGTACGTCACGACGAAGTCGTCGATCGAGATGGCGAAGCAGAGCAGGAAGGCGGCCAGGATCGCCGGCGCGATCAACGGCAGCGTCACCCTCCGGAAGGTCGTCAACTCGTTGGCGCCGAGGTCCATCGCCGCCTCCTCGAGGTGCCGGTCGAACCCGATCAGCCGGGCTTTCACCGTGACGACGGCGAAGCTGATGCAGAACATCACGTGCGCGATCAGGATCGTCCAGAAGCCGAACGGCACGAACGTCATATGGAGGAAGAGCGTGAGCAGTGAGGCGCCGAGGACGATCTCCGGCGTCGAGAGCGGCAGGAAGATCAGGATGTTCGTGGCCGCACGGGTGCGGAAGTTGTAGCGGACGAGTGCCAGCGCGATCATCGTGCCGAGCGCGGTCGCGACGAGGCTCGCGATTAGGCCGATCTCGAGTGAGAGGACGATGGCGCTCTGGATCCCCGGAGGGCCGTTCCAGTAGCGCCAGTTGTTCCAGGTGAAGCCCTGCCAGGTGTAGTTGAAATTGCCCACAGGGTTGTTGAACGAGAAGAGGACGACCACCGAAATCGGCAGCAGCAGGTAGATGAAGAACAGAATCGAGTAGGCGGTCAGGACGTGCCGCTTCACGAACGCCCAGGTCGAGGCGAGTACGCCGCGCCTCGGCCGGCTGCGCTCAACGGCGACGGCGCTCAAACCGCGCTCCCCGTCAGCTCCTCGGTACCGACGACGAACGCGTAGACCGCGACGAAGGCGAGGATCCCGGCCATCAGGATGAACGACATCGCCGCCGCCGACGGGTAGTCGCTCGCCGCAAGGAACTTCGACTGGATCACGTTCCCGATCATGTGGTTCTCGGGGCCGCCAAGCAGCTGGGCGTTGATGAAGTCGCCCGCGGCCGGGATGAACGTCAGCAGCGTGCCGGCCACCACGCCCGGGAGCGAGAGTGGCAGCGTCACGCGCAGGAAGGCGCGGATCTTGTTCGCATAGAGATCCTCGGCTGCCTCGATCAGCCTCGGGTCGACTTGCTCGAGCGAGACGTACAACGGCAGCGCCATGAAGGGGAGGAAGTTGTAGATGATCCCGGCGACCACCGCCGTCCCGGTTGCGAGCAGCCTTCCGCCCGGGGCGAGGATGTGCAGATTGATGAGGGTGCGGACGACGAACCCGTGGTCGGCCAGGATGGTCTCCCATGCGAGCGTCCGGATCAAGTACGTGACGAAGAACGGCGCGACGATGAAGAGCAGCAGCAGGTTCTTCCAGCGGCCACCGCGGAACGCGATCCAGTACGCCACCGGATAGCTCACGACGAGCGCGATGACGGTCGCCATTCCCGCGTACTCGAGCGAGCGGACGAACTGCGGGCGGTAGTCGCGGATCGCCGTCCAATAGTTCCCCCAGGCCCACGTGAAGGCGTAGCCGAAGTCGACGTTCCCCGACTCGAGCGACTGGTAGGCGAGGAAGCCGAGCGGCACGACGAAGAAGATCGTCAGCCAGATCATCCCCGGCGCGAGCAGCAGGTAGGGCGTCAGCCCTCTATGGCGATGGAGCAGGCCCAGGTCGCTACCCCGTGATCAAGTTGTCCCACTCGGTCACGTACTTCTCGTTGTTCAGCGCGGCGTTGTCGAAGATGTGCATCTTGTTGAGCGTCTCGGCGGTCGGGAAGATGAGCGGGTTGCTCCCGATGGGCGGGTTGAACTTCTTGGCCCAGATGGCTGCGCCCTTGACCGGCGGGATGTAGTAGATGCCCTTGATGTTCCGCTTGGGGTCGCCGGCCTCCATAAGGCCCTGGACCTTGGGGTCGTAGACGTAGTTCATGTAGAACGAGGCGGTGTAGACGTCGCCGCCCTTCGGGATCAGCATGTTGTCGGTCCAGATGGCGCCGCCGTCCTTCGCCGCGTTCCAGTGGATGTGGGGGTCGGCGAGCTGCGGAATGTCCCCGGACCACGACATCGCGGCCGAGATGTCGCCCTTCGCGAGCGACGCCGCGTATTCATTGCCGGTGAATGCGCGGATCTGCCCGTTGTCGGCGGCCTTCTGGAGCCGGGCCATGGCAGCGTTGAACGATTTGTTGGTCACCTTCGCGGGGTCGTCGCCGTTCGAGAGCATCACGAGCGTGAGCGCGTCCCCCATGTCATTGAGAACGGTCATCTTGCCCTTCAGCTTCGGATTCTCGAGCAGGTCGTCGACCGACAGGACCGGGTCGGTGAGCGTGTCGTTGTAGGCGATGCCCGTCATGCCGGACTGCCATGGCAGCGTGTAGTCGCGGTGGGGGTCGAAGCTCGGATGCTTCTGGACGTCGACGAGGTTCTTGATGTTCGGAATCGCGCTCTTGTCGAGCTTTTCCGCGTAGCCCTTCTCGAGCATGAGCCCGAGATAGCGGTCGTTGTCCGTCAGCACGACGATGTCGCGTCCGGTCGACTCGCCGCGGGCCAGCAGTGGCGCGATCTTGTGGTAGAAGGACTCGTTGTCGTTGATGTCCTGGACGTAGTCGACGTGGGTGCCGTACTTCTTCTGGAACGCGATCAGGGACGGGAACGTGTGGTTCTTGAGGTTCCTGTCCATGTAGAGCGTCCAGTTGGAGAAATGGAGCGTCTTCGCGAGCTGGTGCGACGTTGTCGCGCCGCCGCCTCCTCCTCCCCCGCCGCCGCAGGCGGCCAGGAGTCCGGGGACGGTGAGGATCGATCCGCTCGCCGCAGCGCGGCGAAGAAACGTCTTCCGGGTGATGCGATCGGTCATTGGGTGCCCTCCTAGGCGTCCACGACGAAGGTGCTTTCTGGGCTCCAGCTGAGCGTCAGGCGCTCCCCTGTCGCGACCTGGCCACCTGGCCGGTCGTTCTGCACGTATACGGTCACCGGCCCCGCCGGTGTGTCGACGATGTACTGCGTTGAGACTCCGATGTAGGCGCTCTCGGACACCTTTCCCGAGAGCGAGTTCGCGTCCGCCTCTGGCGCTCCGATGCGGAGCTTCTCCGGACGGACGCCGATCTGGACGGTGCCGGTCCGCTTCAGAGCTTCGGGCGGGATGCGGACGATCGTGCCGTCGGACAGCTTGACGGTGCCCTCGCCCAGCACCGCGCCCTCCAGCAGGTTCGAGACACCGAGGAAGCCGGCCACGAACGCGGTCCGAGGGCTCTCGTAGAGCTCGGTCGGTGTCCCGAGCTGCTCGATGTGGCCGCCGTTCATGATCACGATCCGGTCAGCCATGGTCATGGCCTCTTCCTGGTCGTGCGTTACGTGGACGAAGGTGATCTCCACCTCGGCCTGGATCCGCTTCAGCTCGAGCTGCATCTCCTTGCGCAGCTTGAGGTCGAGCGCGCCCAGCGGCTCGTCGAGGAGCAGGACGCGCGGCCGGTTGACGAGCGCGCGCGCGAGCGCGATCCGCTGCTGCTGGCCGCCCGAGAGCTGCCGCGGCTTGCGCCGCTCGAGCCCTGCGAGGCCGACGAGCTCGAGGGACTCGTGGACGCGGCTGCGGAGCTCGCTTCCCTTGACGCCCCGACGCCGCAGGCCGAAAGCGACATTCTCGAAGATCGAGAGGTGCGGGAAGAGCGCGTACGACTGGAACACGGTGTTCACGTCGCGCTTGTACGGCGGCAGCGGCGCGACGTCGACTCCGCCGAGCTCGATGCGCCCTTCGGTCGGCTCCTCGAAGCCGCCGATCATCCGCAGCGTCGTCGTCTTGCCGCAGCCCGACGGCCCGAGCAGGGCGAAGAAGTGACCGCGGTCGATGTCGAGCGAGACGTTGTCGACGGCGACCACGTCGTCGAACTGCTTCGTCAGGCCGATCAGCCGGATGTCGTACTCGGTCGCCGCTGCGGCCGCGGGCGGTTCAGCCGCTTCGACGGTCAATGCACCTGCCCCCAGGCCTCGGCGAGCACGTCTCCGAGGATGCCGGTCATCTCGTCGAACTCTGCCTGAGTCGCGACCAGAGGAGGCGAGATCTGCACGACCGGGTCGCCCCGGTCGTCCGCCCGGCAGATGAGGCCCTTCTCGAACAGCCGCGGGGAGAGGAAGCCACGGAGGAGAGTCTCGCATTCTTCGTCCGAGAACGTCCCACGCGTCTCCTTGTCCTTGACGAGTTCGAGGGCGTAGAAGAAGCCTGTCCCGCGCAGGTCGCCCACGATCGGCAGCTCGAGCAGCTGGCCGAGTGTCGAGCGGAACGCGTCCTCGCTCTCGCGCACGTGCTCCAGGATCCGCTCCCGCTTCATGATCTCGATGTTCTTGAGCGCGATTGCGCTCATGACAGGATGCCCGCCGAACGTGATGCCGTGCGAGTACATGGACGTGTCCTGGAGGAACGGCTCCATCACGCGATCGGTGGCGACGACCGCGCCGATCGCGGCGTACGAGGAGGAGAGCCCCTTCGCGCACGTGATGATGTCCGGCCGGATGTCGTAGCGCTCCGAGGCGAACCAGTAGCCGACGCGGCCGAAGCCGGTGATCACCTCGTCGGCCGAGAGCAGGATGTCGTACCGGTCGCAGAGCTCGCGCACGCCGCGCCAGTAGCCATCCGGCGCGACGAACGAGCCGCCCGCGTTCTGGATCGGCTCCATGTGGACGAGGCAGACCGTCTCGGGCCCCATCGAGATGATCGTCCGCTCGAGCTCGTCCAGGAGGAACGCCGTGAACTCCTCCTCCGTCTCATCAGGAGGACGGTGGTAGCCGTTCGTGTTCGAGACATGCCGCACCTCCGGCACGAGCGGCTCGAAGGGGACGCGCAGCGAGGAGACGCCGTTGATCGAGAGGGCACCGAACGTCGTGCCGTGGTAGGCGACCTCGCGCGCGATCGCCTTGTACTTGCGCCCGGGCGGCGAAGCGAGGTGCTCGTCGTGACGGATCTCGCCCTCGAGACCGCCGAGGTCGGTGCGCAACCGCTTCGTGCCACGCGCTTGGTAGTACTGGCGCGCGAGCTTCCAGGCCGCCTCGACCGCCTCCGAGCCGCCGTTGACGAAGAAGACACGGTTGAGGTCGCCGGGGGCGAGCGACGCAACCTCGGCCGCGAGCTCGATCGCGCGCGGATGTGCATACGACCAGTTCGTGTAGAAGGGCAGCTCGCGCATCTGCTCGAGTGCCGCCTGGCCGATCTCCTCGCCGAAGCCGTAGCCGATGTTGACCGAGAAGAGCCCCGCGAGCGCGTCGAGGTATCGCTTGCCGTTTGCGTCCTCGAGGTAGCAGCCGTCGCCGCGGACGATGATCGGCGGGTCGTAGCCGCCCATACGTGTGAAGTGGAGCCAGAGGTGGTCGTTCGCCATGTGCCTGAGGTCGGCCACGGACGTCGCGCTCTGCGTGCTGCTCATGTCGTCGTTTCCTCCTTTGGCATGCCACTCCCCCAGTCGTAGAGCTGCTTCCACATCTCCAGGTACACGAAGGTCTCGGTCGAGACGACGTCGGACAGCGAGCGGATGCGACCCGTGAGCTCGAGCAGGTGCCGGCGGTCCGCGGCCACGACTTCGACGACGAGGTCGAACTGCCCTGCCGTGGCGATGACGTAGTCGGCCTCGGGCCAGCGCGCGATCGCGTCCGCCACATCGTCCGGCGAACCCGATGTCCGTACGCCGACGAGCGCCTGCTCGTACCCGAGCCCGAGCGGGTTCGTGACCCCGACCACCTGGAGGATCCCCTCCGCAGTGAGTCGTGCATAGCGCGCACGGACCGTCGCCTCTGAGACCCCGACCTGGGCCGCAATGGCTCGGAAGGACTCGCGCCCGTTCGCTTGCAGCGCCTCGATGATCCGGCGGTCGAGCTCGTCCGTGCGGCGCGCCGGTGCGACCGGGCCGCGCTCCGAGCCGCTCGTCGGAATCCGGAGCGGCTGGACGTCGTCTCTGCGCATTCCGCGGCATTCCTACCACTCGGCCGCGCATTACGCCAATCAGAACGTGCGGGAGCGTTGCTTCGCGCGGCGGAGCTCAGGCCAAGGCAGCCTGTGAGCTGGACGATGTTCGCCGCGATTTGACGCGAGCGCACCGCGGACCGTAACCTGCTTCCGTCCCCGGCGAGAGGAGGTCGAAACAATGAAGTCTGCGCCTACCGCCTCCTCGGCTGTCTTCAGCTAGCGCCGGGCGCTCCTTCTTGCAGGGACGCGCGGCGTCCCATCTCGCAGAAGGAGCTTTGCGTTGCCTGGATTCGATTTGGGCGAGCTCGGGTGGAACCCGGGTCTCGCCGACAACTTGGAGCCCGGCCTCGTGCCGGGCCGCATCGCCGCCGCCCACCGCGGCGCGTTCGACGTCTGGACGGCCGCCCACGCCGTCCGCTCCCGTCTGCCCGGGCGGGCTCTTCACGACGGCCTGGACGTCGCGGTCGGCGACTGGGTCGGCCTCGGTGACGGGCTGATCCGCACCGTGCTGCCGCGGCGCAGCGCAATCGTCCGCAACGCGGCTGGACTCACGACGACCGCACAGACGCTCGCCGCGAATGTCGACGTCGCGTTCGTCGTCTCGTCCCTCGGCCCCGATCTCGAGCCACGCCGCATCGAGCGCTACCTCGTCACGATCTGGGAGAGCGGCGCGTCTCCCGAGATCGTGCTGACCAAGGCCGACCGGCTCGACGATCCCTGGCCGCTCGCAGCCGAGGTCGAGTCGGTCGCGCTGGGCGTCCCGGTCCACGTGATCTCGGCCGTGACCGGACAGGGCTGCGACGCGCTCCGCGCCCGGATCACTCCGGGGACGACCGCCGTGCTGCTCGGTTCCTCAGGCGTGGGCAAGTCGACGCTCGTGAACCGCTGGCTCGGCGGCGAGGTGATGATCACGCGCGAGACGCGCGAGGACGACGACGAGGGCCGCCACACGACCACACACCGCCAGCTGCTGGCGCTCCCCGGCGGCGGGCTGGTGATCGACACCCCCGGTCTGCGTGAGCTTCAGCTCTGGGATGTCGGCTCCGCGGGTCTCGAGGCGACGTTCGCAGATCTCGAGGAACTCGCCGCCGACTGCCGCTTCGGCGACTGCACGCATGTCCACGAGCCGGGCTGCGCAGTCCTCACCGCTGTCGAGACCGGAGAGCTGCCGCACGAGCGTCTCCACAGCTGGCGCAAGCTCCAGCGCGAGCTGCACGCGATCGCGATGCGTCACGACGCACTGCTGCGGAAGGAGGAGCTGCGGAAGTGGAAGCTGCGGGCGCGCGAGGGACGGTCGAAGGCGAGGCTGCGCTGAGCGCCGCGAGCCCGGCTACATCATCCTCATGCCCTTGCAGCCGCCGAGGTGCTTCGAGACATTCGCGAGGCGCAGCGGGCAGGTGTCGGTCAGGAAGCCGGTGATCCGGTGCCGGAGCAGGCCGTGGAGCCCGCGCCGCTCGGACGCGGTGACCGACCTGTGGCCGTTCAGCGTGAGCCAGACGGTCGCGGCATGGACGAGAGAGGACGCGAGCTGATCCGCCGACCTGCCGGGTGTCGCGTTCGCGATCTCGGCGAGCGTCTGCCCCGACTTCTTCTCGTGACGTAACGTCGCGACATCGGTCCCGAGGTACTGGGCCGTTGCCTGGAGAAACGCCGCCCTCGTCGGGCCCGCGAGCCGCACGGCCCGGACGGGTTGAACGCTGCGACCGTGGCCGCTCGCCGCCAACCCGGCTCCCGTCGCACCGCCGGCGAGGAGAAGCACTGCGCCGCCGGCCACCAGCTTGCGCTTGAGGCTCACGACCGAAGTATGGACCCTGGATGCGCTCCGCGCAGCCGCGGAGCCGGCTGTTGCGGCGAGCGCTAGGGGTTCGGAGCGGCCGCGACGACCTCGGCCGGTGCGTCGGCGTGCTTCTGCGCGAAGTTGTCGACGAACATCTGCGCGAGCTCCCGTGCCTTGCGGTCGTACGCCTCCGGGTCCGCCCAGGTCGACCGCGGATCGAGGAGCGATCCGTCGACGCCCGGAGCCGTCACCGGCACCTGGAAGCCGAAGATCGGCTCCTCGCGGAACTCGACGCCGGCGAGATCGCCCGAGAGAACCGCGGCGAGCAGCGCCCGGGTGGCCTGGATCGGCATTCGGTGACCCTCGCCGAACGGCCCGCCCGTCCAGCCCGTGTTGATCAGCCAGACCGTTGCACCGTGCCGGTCGAGCTTCTCCCCGAGCAGCCCCGAGTAGACGGTCGGCTGCTGTGGCCAGAAGGGCGCACCGAAGCACGTGGAGAAGGTCGGCTGCGGCTCGGTCACGCCGAGCTCCGTGCCGGCGAGCTTCGAGGTGTAGCCCGAGAGGAAGTAGAAGAGCGCCTGCTCGCGGCTGAGCTTCGCGATCGGCGGCAGGATCCCGAAGGCGTCGGCGGCGAGGAAGATCACCGAGTGCGGATGGCCTGCGCGCTTCGCGGGAAGCGCGTGCGAGATGCGCTCCAGCCGGTACGCCGCGCGGGTGTTCTCGGTCTTCGAGTCGTCGTCGAGGTCGAGGACGCCGTGCTCGTCGACGACCACGTTCTCGAGCACCGTTCCGAAGCTGTGCACGGCCGACCAGATCTCGGGCTCGGCCTCGGCCGAGAGGCGGATCGTCTTCGCGTAGCACCCGCCCTCGAAGTTGAACACGCCGTCGCCGCCCCAGCCGTGCTCGTCGTCCCCGATCAGAAGGCGCTCCGGATCGGCGGAGAGCGTGGTCTTGCCGGTGCCCGAGAGGCCGAAGAAGATCGCCACGTCCTTCCCGTCCTCCGACACGTTTGCCGAGCAGTGCATGGGCATCACGCCCTCGAGCGGCAGCCGGTCGTTCATCAGCGTGAAGACCGACTTCTTGATCTCGCCGCCGTAGAAGGTGCCTCCGATCAGGATCTCGCCTCGGCTCGGATGCAGGCAGACGAAGACGCCGGTGCGCGTGCCGTCGCGCTCCGGCTGGGCCTCGACCTCGGGTTGGTGCAGGACGAGGACATCCGGCTCGAAGTCGATGAGCTCGGCGTCGGCCGGCTCGATGAACATGGTCTTCGCGAAGAGCGCGTGGTACGGGTGCGTCGTGAGGACGCGCACCGCAAGCCGGTGCTTCGGGTCTGCACCGCAGAAGGCGTCGATCACGTACACGTCCCCGTCCTCGAGGTGCGCCACGACCTTCGCACGCAGCCCGTCGAAATGCTCCTGGGAGATCTCGGCGTTGACGTCGCCCCACCAGATCCGTTCCGCGGAGCCCGGCTCCCGGACGACGAACTTGTCCTTGGGCGACCGGCCCGTGAAGTGTCCGGTGTCGACGACGAGCGGCCCGGCCTCGGCGAGCACGGCCTCGCCGCGCTCGAGCGCGGCCGTGTAGAGCTGGGACGTCGTCGGGTTCCGGAGCACGCGCCCGCCGACGCGCAGCCCGTGTTCGGCGAGGCTGTCTTCCGGCCGGTCGGTGATCGTCAACGCGGAATCCCTTCTCGTCGCTGGCCGTGCAGGTGTCGCATCGTAGTTATCGGCGCTCGCATGCCGCGACATTCGCGGCTGCAGCGCGCGCTCTAGGTGGCCGCGGGGACCGGCGCGGCGGCGA
>Ga0066903_100005889_pt1 | contig 10748 bp, 10 predicted proteins | sample PanSoiMetaGPlot1_FD_67491 | JGI IMG/M metagenome (GOLD analysis project Ga0066903, IMG submission 67491) | Tropical forest soil microbial communities from Panama analyzed to predict greenhouse gas emissions - Panama Soil - Plot 1 (version 2) | ecosystem: Environmental > Terrestrial > Soil >...
CGACGAGCCCCGCCACATAGGCCGCCGCGCTCGTCCCGAGCCCGCCCGCCAGCGGGATCTCGGAGCGGATCACAAAGCGAAACTCGTCGGGCTCCATCAGCGCCGCAAAGCCCCGCACGACCAGGTTGCGGCGGTCGGTCGCGATCGGCAGCTCGGTCTCGATTGCGAACGTCCCGGTGCGCTGCACTTCGAGCTCGACGTGCAGCGACAGCGCGGCCGCGAACGAGTCGAACCCCGGGCCGAGGTTGGCCGTGGAGCCGGGCACACGGACGCGGCAGGCGTCGGTCACTAGTCGAGAACCGCGCGCTCCACCGCGGCCATCTCGGGCTCACACGGCACCACCCCGCCGGCCTGGTCCAATGCGACCTGCGGGTCCTTCAACCCGTGCCCGGTCAGCACGCAGACGACCCGCCGCGCGTCGCCCGCGCCGTGGGCGAGCAGCCCCGCGACCGACGCGGCGCTCGCGGGCTCGCAGAAGATCCCCTCGCGCGCCGCCAGCAGCCGGTAGGCGTCGAGGATCTGCTCGTCGGAGACCGCCTCGATCCCGCCGCGTGAGTCACGCATCGCCGTCGTCGCCTCCTCCCAGCGGGCCGGGTTGCCGATCCGGATCGCGCTGGCGACCGTCTCCGGGTTGTCGACCGGATGGCCGAGCACGAGCGGCGCCGCGCCCTCGGCCTGAAAGCCGTACATCCGTGGCGCCGCGTCGGCCTCCCGGAAGCCCTTCCAGTAGGCCGTGATGTTGCCGGCGTTGCCGACCGGAATGCACAGTGCGTCGAGATCCGCCCCGAGCTCCTCGACGATCTCGAACGACGCCGTCTTCTGGCCCTCGAGCCGGAATGGGTTGACGCTGTTGACGAGCGCGATCGGGTGTCTCTGGCACAGCTCGCGCACCAGCTTCAGCGCCTGGTCGAAGTTGCCGCGCAGCGCGATCACCCGCGCCCCGTGCATCAGCGCCTGCGCGAGCTTGCCGGTCGCGATCTTGCCCTCCGGAACGATCACCGCGCCGCGCAGCCCCGCACGCGCCGCGTAGGCCGCGGCGCTCGCCGCCGTGTTGCCGGTCGACGCGCAGATCACCGCCTGCGCGCCCTCGCGGACCGCGGCGCTGACCGCACACGTCATCCCGCGGTCCTTGAACGAGCCGGTCGGGTTGGCGCCCTCGATCTTCAGCCACACCTCGGCGCCGACGCGCTCGGAGACAAACGGGGCGGCGACGAGCGGCGTCGAGCCTTCGCCGAGCGTGACGACCGGGTCGCCGTCGTCGAACGGCAGCCGGTCGCGGAAGCGCTCGATCAGTCCCGGCATCCGCGGCTCAGAACTCCTCTTCGATGACCCGGATCGCCCGCGGGCGCGAGCGCATGAAGTCGAGGTGGCTGATCAGGTCGACCGCAGCGTAGAAGCGCGACTCGAGGATCGGGTGCACGACCATCACGAGGCGCGCGTGCTCGCCCAGACCACGCTGGACGACCGACTTGACCGACGCGCCCTGCAACCCCAGCCGCTCGGCGATCTGAGCCAGCACACCGGGCCGGTCCGCGACCTCAAGGTGCAGGTAGAAGGCCGACACCACGTCCTGGGCGATCGGCACGCGCTCGACGACATCGGGCAGCGACGGCGGCGGGATGATCGCGCTGACGACGTCCCCAAGGACGGCGCTGGCCGTCTGCGAGCCGCCGGCGCCGGGTCCCGACAACGTCACCTCGGTGATGTCGGCCGACTCGATCGTGACCGCGTTGAACGGTCCGTTGACGCTCGCCAGCGGGTGCGAGCCGTACAGGAAGACCGGGTGCACGCGGACGCTGATCCCCTCCCCCGTGCGCTCGGCGGTCCCGATCAGCTTGAGGCTCAGCCCGAGCTCGTGGGCGTAGGCGAGATCGTCGGCGGTCAGCTCCTCGATCCCCTCGTAGAGCACGTCGTCGAGCGTCACCTGCGCGCCGAACGCCAGCCGCGCGAGGATCGCCATCTTCGCCGCCGCGTCCTTGCCGTTGACGTCCTCGGACGGGTCGGCCTCGGCGTAGCCGAGCCGCTGCGCGTCGGCGAGCGCCTCGGCGTAGGAAATGCCACGCGCCGCCATCTCGCTGAGGATGTAGTTCGTCGTCCCGTTGACGATCCCGTGGATGCGGTCGACGTGGGCGCCGGCCAGCGACTCGGAGAGCACGCGGATCACTGGCACGACGCCGGCCACCGACGCCTCGAAGCGCAGCTGCACGCCGTACTCGCGCGCCGCCGCCCACAGCTCGTCGCCGTGCTGGCTGAGCAGCTGCTTGTTGGCGGTCACGACGTGCTTGCCCGCCGCCATCGCGCGCTGGACGTAGTCGCGCGCTGGGTCGATGCCGCCGATCAGCTCGACGATCAGGTCGCTGCGGGCGAGGATGTCGTCGAAGTCGCCCTGGGACCGGGTCAGGACGCCGACGATCTCGGGCCGGCGGCCGGTCGCCGCCGTGACGGCGTCAGCGCGCTGCTCGAGCAGCGTCTCAAACGCGGCGCCGACGGTGCCGTGGCCCAGGAGGCCGATCTTGAAGTCTTCAGACATCGCGTGCGTGCAGCTCCGCGAGCGTCTCGCGGCGCACGACCAGCCTCGCGTCGCCGTCGGACGCGAACACGACCGGCGCCCGCGGGACGGCGTTGTAGTTGTTGGCCATCGAGTAGCCGTAGGCGCCGGTCGCGGGGGTGACGATCACGTCGCCGACCCGCGGGTCGGGGAGGTCGGCGTCGGCGACGATCACGTCGCTTGACTCGCAGTGCATGCCGACCAAGACGCACGGCGTTCCACCGCCGAGACGATCGGCCACGTGCGCCTCGTAGCGCGCGCCGTACATCATCGGTCGCAGGTTGTCGGCCATCCCGCCGTCGACGGCGACGTAGTGGCGCACGTTCGTCTTGACCGACTGCACCGTGTAGAGCGTCACCGTCGAGTGGGCGACGAGCGCGCGCCCCGGCTCATCGACAATCCGCACGCCGTCGCCGAACACGTCGCGCACCGCGTCGACCTTGACCCGCGCATACTCGGCATAGGACGGCGCCGGCGGGTCGGCCGCCGTGTACTGCACGCCGAGCCCGCCACCCAGGTTGACCTCGGCCAACGTCGGCAATTCAGAGATCGCCTCCACCGCGCGGCGGAACGGCTCGAGGTCGAGGATCTGCGACCCGATGTGCATGTGCACGCCCTCGAGGTCGAGCAGTGCCGAGGACCGCAGTCGCGCGATCGCCTCCGCGACGTCCGCGCCGCCGAGCCCGAACTTCGAGTCGGCCTGTCCGGTCGAGATCTTGTCGTGCGTGTCGCCGCGCACGTCGGGGTTGACGCGGATCGACACCGGCTGCGGCCCGCGCCCATCGGACGCCACGACGCCTTCGAGCCGCGCGATCTCGTCGAGGTTGTCGATCACGATGTGGCGCACGCCGGCCGCGCGTGCCGCCTCCAGGTCGGCAAGCGTCTTGGCGTTGCCGTGCAGGTGGATCCGCTCGCCCCGGAAGCCCGCCGCCAACGCGAGCTCGAGCTCGCCGGCCGACGCGACATCGCAGCCCAGACCCTCCTCGCCCAGCACCCGCATCACCGCCGTGCACGGGAACGCCTTCGACGCGAACACGATCTCGGCGTCGTCGGTGCAGGCGGCGAACGCATCGGTGAACGCCCGCGCCCGCGCCCGCAGGTCGTCGGGGGAGACGACGTAGGCCGGCGTGCCGAACTCGCGCGCGACCTCGAGGAGGTCACAGCCGCCGACCTCGATATGGCCGGCGTCGGTCAGCCGGCTGCCGAGCGGAAAGACCGGCGAGAGCTCCTTGATCGATGGCGCGCCCACGGCGCGCGGATCATGTCAAGCAGTGGCGACCTGCGGCGACCAGCCGCCGCGCCGCGCCAGCACCCACAGCCAGATCGACCCGGCGACCATCATCGCGAGGCTCTCGAGCTGGGGCGCGGTCAGCCCCACGAGCACCTCATCGTTGCGGCGGATGAACTCGACGAGGAACCGCTCGAGGCCCGCGCCGACGAGGTAGATGCCGAAGATCACGCCCGGGCGGTAGCGGTCGCGCAGCACCCACAGTGCCCACGCCAGCAGGCCCATCACGAGCGTCTCGTAGATCGGCGTCGGGTGGACCTTGACCTTGGTCGGGACGGTCCCGTGCGGGTAGGCCATCGCCCATGGCCCGTTCCACGGGATGCCGTAGTCGCCGTCGCCCGACACCTGACAGCCGATCCGCCCGATCGCGTAGCCGATCGCCAGCGGCACCGCGCACATGTCGAGCATCGTCAGGTTCAGGAATTTGCGCCAGTGCGCCCACAGCACCACGGCGATCGCGCCGCCGATCGCGCCGCCGTACCAGACGAGGCCCGAGCCGCCGAAGATGTTCCCGAACAGGTCGTGCTTGACGGTCGAGTAGTTCTCGACGACGAAGTAGACGCGCGCCCCGATGAGCCCGCCGAGCAGCGCCGCGAAGATGATCTCGTAGGCCCAGTCGACCGGCTTGCCGAGCTCCTTGAAGCGCCGCGCCACGACCAGCCCGGCGGCGACGAAGCCGGCGGCGAAGCAGATGCCGAACGTCTTGATCGACAGCCCGAATACGTTGATCTCCGGCTGCATCGAGGGTCAGCGTAATCAAGGTGGCGGGGAACGGGCGCAGCAGATGGCCGCGCTCTGCCAACATCTATGGGGAGATGCCCAGTCCCAAGTCATTCGGCCGGGACACCGGCCTCCAAACGCGGATGGTCCTCACGTTGGGCCTCCTCACGCTTGTCTACCTCGTGTTCATCGGCGTGCTGTTCGCGGCGGGCGCGAGCGGCATCACGATCTTCATCGTTGCCGCCGGGCTGCTCGTCTTCCAGTTCTTCGCCTCCGACGGGATCGCGCTACGCGCGATGGGGGCCCACGAGGTCACGCCGCAGCAGGCGCCCCAGCTCCACGGGATCATCGACCGCCTGTGCGTGCAGGCCGACATCCCCAAGCCGAAGGTCGCCGTGATGGACACGCCGATGCCCAACGCGTTCGCGATGGGCCGCACGCCGAAGGCGGCGACCGTCTGTGCGACGACCGGGATCATGGAGATGCTCGAGCCGTCCGAGCTCGAAGCGGTCCTCGCCCACGAGGTCACCCACATCGTCAACCGCGACGTGGCGATCATGACGCTGGCCAGCTTCTTCGCCTCGGTCGCGTCGATGATCGTCCAGTTCGGGCTGCTGTTCGGCGGCGGCTACGGCGGCGGCCGCGACGACGAGGGCAACGACATCATGCTCGTGATCCTGATCTCGGCGCTCGTGTGGGTCGTGTCGTTCTTCCTGATGCGGATGCTGTCGCGCTACCGCGAGTTCGCCGCCGACCGCGGCTCGGCGATCATCACCGGGCGGCCGAGCGCGCTGGCCGCGGCGCTGGTCAAGATCGACGGCGCGCTGAATCCGGACAACCCGCGCGACCGAATCCCGAGCCAGGATCTGCGCACGGCCGAGGGCCTGGCGGCGTTCTTCATCATCCCGCCGGTCGTCAAGGGCTCCGTGCTCGCCGCGTTCGCGACCCACCCGCCGCTCGAGAAGCGCCTCGAGGCGCTGGCCCGCTTCGAGACCCAGCTCCAGGGCGCGCGGGTCGCGGCCTGATGGGCGTCTTCGACACCCTGCTCGGCCGCGGCAAGACGACCAAACCGGCCAAGCAGGACCGTCTGTTCGCGCTCAGCACCGCCTACATCACGCTGGCCTCGGCCCAGGGCATCGTCACGACCGGGACCGCGGCGATCGTCTTCCAGGCCCTCGCGACCGCCGACTTCCGCGCGATCGTCAGCGAGATGGAGGAGGTCGTGAAGGGCACCGGTGACGAGACCGGCACGACCGTGACGACGAGCGACGACGAGTTCGGCTACCGCTGGATGGTGCTCAACGACCCCGACACCGAGGACCTCGTCGTGGGCGTCAACGCGGTGTCTGACGCGCTCGCTGTCGGTGGCTACGCCGACCGTGTCCTGTGCGCGGTGTTCGCGTTCAAGGACTCCGAGCAGCGCCCGCTGTACCTGATCTACAACTACAAGCGCGGGACCTGGTACCCGTTCATCCCCGAGGGAGCCGACAAGCAGCGCTCGACCGAGCGCGAGCTCCAGTTCAAGGCCGTGATCGGCGACGAGCTGCCGATCGAGCCGGAGCTCGAGCGCTGGTTCCCGCTGTGGGGCATCCCGATCTGATCGGTGGACGCCGCCGCGCGCGCTAGCGTGGCCGGTCGATGCCGACCACGTGGTCGCAGGGCGACTACCCGTCGATGGCCAAGCGGCTGAACCCGGCCGCCGAGTTGGTCGTCGAGCGCGCCCACATCACATTCGGCGAGCGGGTCCTCGACGTCGCGTGCGGGACCGGCAACGCGGCGCTGCTGGCCGCACGCCACGGGGCGGACGTCTCGGGCGTCGACATCGAGCCGGCGCTGCTGGCGATCGCGGGCGAGCGGGCCCGCGAGGTCGGGGTGCGCGTCCACTGGCACCGCGGCGAGGCCGAGGCGCTCGACGTCGCCGACGGCGAGTTCGACGCGGTGCTGTCGGTGTTTGGCGTGATGTACGCCGCCGACCACGAGGCAGCGGCGCGCGAGCTGGCGCGCGCGTGCGCACCCGGCGGGCGCGTCGTGCTCGCGTCGTGGACGCCGGGGTCGTTCATGCCGAAGCTCGGCGGCGCGCTCGGGCCCTACCTGCCGCCACCGCCCGAGGGCTCGCTGCCGCCGTCGCGGTGGGGCGACTCCGATCAGCTCGATCAGCTGCTCGGCGACGCCGGGCTTCGGATCGAGGCGTCGGAGCGCCAGCGCGTCGCGCTCGGCTTCGACTCGCGCTACGACGCGGCGCACTTCCTCATCGACACCGCGGGCCACGTCGTCTCCGAGCGCCGCCGGCTGCAGGGCGAGGGCCGCTGGACCGACCTGCTCGCCGATCTGAGCGTGCTGATCGCCGAGGAGGACCGCGGCCGCGGCAGCCGCGCAGTACTCGATTGCGAGTATCTGCTTACAGTTGCGCGGAAATGAAGACCACTGCCGCGGTTGTTGAACGTCCGGGGGCGCCGTTTGAGCTCGTCGAGGCCGAACTCGGCGAGCCACGCGCCGACGAGGTCGTCATCGAAGTCTCCGCGTCCGGCATCTGCCACACCGACCTGATCGCCCAGTCGGGGCAGTTCCCGACGCCGCTGCCGGCCGTGCTCGGCCACGAGGGCGCTGGAACCGTGATCGCGGTCGGAGACGACGTGACGCGCGTGCGCGTCGGCGACCGCGTCGCGATGAGCTATGACTCGTGCGGCCACTGCTCGGCCTGCTCGGCGAGCCGGCCGTTTTCGTGCGGCGAGTTCTTCCCGCGCAACTTCCTCGCCCAGCGGCTCGACGGCACGACGACGCTCACACGAGCCGGCGGGGCGCTGCACGCGCCCTTCTTCGGCCAGTCGAGCTTTTCGACCCACGCCATCTGCCATGAGTGCGGCGTGGCGAAGATTCCCGACGACGTCCCGTTCGAGGTCGTCGCCCCGTTCGGCTGCGGGATCCAGACCGGCGCCGGCTCGGTGCTCAACGCACTCGCCGTCGGACCGGGCGACACGATCGCGATCCTCGGCACGGGCGGCGTCGGGCTGTCGGCGGTCATGGGCGCGCGGATCGCGGGCTGCGCGACGATCGTCGCGGTCGACCTCGACGCGTCGCGGCTCGCGCTGGCGGCGGAACTCGGGGCGACCGACACCATTCACGCCGGCGGCGGCCTCGACGTCGTCGCGGCAGTGCAGGAGATCGTGCCGGGCGGCGTCCCCTATGCGCTGGAGTGCTCGGGCAGCCCTGACGCGCTGCGCGCCGCCATCGACATGGTCGGCTCAGGCGGGACATGCGGGATCGTCGGCGCGCCGCCCGACGGGACGCGCATCGACTTCGACGTCAACGCGATCCTCGCGACCGGCCGCACGATCCGCGGACTCGTCGAGGGCGAGAGCGTGATCGGCGACTTCATCCCGCACCTGATCGACCTGTGGCGCGCGGGTGAGTTCCCGGTCGACCGGCTGGTGAGGACGTTCCGCTTCGATGAGATCAACGACGCCGTCGCGCGGATGCACGACGGCTCGGTCGTCAAGCCGGTCTTGCTGATGCGCTGACGCTCAGCGCGTCTCGAACGCCAACCGGATCCCGAGGCCGACGAGCACCGCGCCGCACGCCTGGCGCACGCGCCCCAGCCAGCGGTGCAGGAACGCGTCGGCGGCGCGCGCGACGAGCGCCGCCAGCAACGAGTACCAAACGAGGTCCAGCGCGACGAGCAGCACGCCCATCACGAGGCTCGCGACGAGGATCGGCTGGCCGTGGGGGACGAACTGCGGGAACAGCGCGACGTAGAAGACGGCGAGCTTCGGGTTGGCGATGGCGGTCGTCGCACCGTCGCGGAAAGCCGAGCGCGGCCAGTGCGGCAGCGCGATCTCCGCACCGCTCGTGTCGCCGCGGTGGCGCAGCGCCTGGATGCCGATCACGACGAGCGCCGCCGCCCCCGCGATCTTGACCGCGGTGAAGACGACGGCCGACGCCGCGACAACGGTCGCCAGGCCGACCGCGGCCGCGACCGCCCAGATCAGGACGCCGACCTCGTTGCCGATCGTTGTCGCCAGCGCGGCGCGGCGGCCGTGGAGCGCGGCGCGGCGCACGACGAGCACCGTCGCCACGCCCGGAGTCACGGTCAGCAGCGCCGCGACGGGCACGAAATGCAGCACCATCGACGCCATCCCCCCGAACTGTACGGGCCGCCGAACAGGGTCGTACGATCGAATCATGCGCAAGACCGTTCGCCGCACCTGCCTCGCCGCGCTGGCGGCCGCGGCACCGATGACGCTTCCCGACGGCGCCGCGGCCGAGCCCGCGGTCGGCGTGATCGCGGGGACGGACATCGTCGCGACGTTCGACACGACGGCGCCCGGAACGTTCACGAGCCTGCGGCCGATCACGGGCCTGCAGCCGCTCGAGCACGTGCTGGCGCTGGACTACCGCTGGCTGCCTCTGCAGACGCCGCCGATCCCCCCATCGCGGTTGTTCGCGCTCGGCGTCACCACCGGCGCCATCAGCGACAGCGTGCGCCTGTTGACGATCGACCCGGGAACCGGCGTCGCTACCGTCATCTCGTCGACCCCGATCGCACTCAATACCGGCAGCGCCTATGACATGGACTTCAACCCGACCGTCGACCGCATCCGGGTTGTCAACGCTTCCGACGTCAACATGCGCATCAACCCGAACAACGGCACCATCGCGGGGATCGACGTGGCGCTCAACCCGGCGGGCGGCGACATCGCCGCGGTCGCGTACGACCGCGTCAACATCCCGCAGCCACCGAGCGTGTCCTCGAATACGACGGTCCACGGGATCAGCAACACGGTGGCCAAGATGGTGACCATCGGCGGCGTCAACGGGGCGCCGTCACCCAACGGCGGCCAGGCGTTCGTCGGCGGGGCGCTCGGCGTCACACTGGCCGCCGGGTCGGACAAGACGACCCACCTCGACGTCTCGTTCGGCGGCACCGCGTACGCGACCCTGACCCCGAGTTCGCTCCCGATCGCGTCGCTGTACACGATCGACCTCACGACCGGTGCGGCGACGCTCGTCGGCCCGCTCGCGGCGCCGCTGAGCACCTTCGCCATCGTGCGTGGGGCGAGCTACATCTTTGACCCGGCCTCGCTGGCGGCCGACGAGTCCGCCGGATCGGCGACCTTCACCGTGACCCGCGTCGGCGCGCCGGGCACGACGTCGAGCGTCGACTACGCGACCTCCGATGGGACCGCGACCGCCGGCGACTACCAGTCGGCCCACGGGACACTCACGTTCGGCCCCGACGACGTGACGAAGTCGTTCACGGTCCCGATTGTCAACGACTCGGTCGACGAGCCCGACGAGACGGTCAACCTCGCGCTGTCGTCCCCCGGCGCCCCGGCGGCGCTGGGGTCGCCGGCGACCGCGACGCTGACGATCGCCGACGACGACCCCGCGCCGACGCCCCCCGACACGACCAAGCCGAAGCTCACGATCAGCGGCGTCAAGAGCACGATGTACTCCGACGACGTGCGCGCCAAGGGAGTGAAGGTGTCGATCACGTCGAGCGAGCCGGCGTCGATCAAGGCCAGCCTGCTCGGGACCGTGACGACCGCGAAGCTCCACGCGTCCTACAACCTGACGCTGGCGAGCAAGAGCCTCAGTCTCGGCTCCGGCAAGCGGTCGGTGACGCTGAAGCCGAGCTCGAAGCTCTTCGGTCACCCCAAGGGCACGTTCAAGCTGCGCATCTCCGTGACGGGGACCGACGCCGCCCGCAACGTCGGCACCGCGACGAAGACGATCACCGTCAAGCGCAAGCCGAAGCACACGTCGTCGCACAAGCACTGACCGCTCTCACGCTGCGAGCGGGTTCTCCAGCACCATCGCGACTCCCTGGCCCGACCCGACGCACACGCCCAGCACGCCGTGGCGAACCTCGCGCACGCGCAGCTCGGTGGCCAGCGTCAGCACGTAGCGCGTCCCCGACGAGCCGAACGGATGGCCGATCGCGACGGCGCCGCCGTTGGGGTTGAGCTTCTCGTCGGGTACCTCGAAGCCGTCGAGCTGATTCGGCAGCTCGCGCAGGACACCCAGCGCCTGGGCCGAGAACGCCTCGTGGACCTCCCAGACGTCGATGTCGCCCGGCTCGAGACCGGCGCGCTGCAGCGCCATGGCGATCGCCCACGCCGGCGCGATGCCCATGAACTGCGGGTCCAGCGCATGGGTCGCCGACGAGACCACGCGCGCCAGCGGCTCGACCCC
>Ga0066903_100005890_pt1 | contig 10748 bp, 10 predicted proteins | sample PanSoiMetaGPlot1_FD_67491 | JGI IMG/M metagenome (GOLD analysis project Ga0066903, IMG submission 67491) | Tropical forest soil microbial communities from Panama analyzed to predict greenhouse gas emissions - Panama Soil - Plot 1 (version 2) | ecosystem: Environmental > Terrestrial > Soil >...
AAATTCCCAGTCGTCATTTGGATTGTAAACGAGAGCAGGTTTGGGAAAGACGCCTTCGAGTCGGAGATGATCGGTAAAGAGCCAGATTATTCCGCCGCCCGGGGCCACGACTGGATTTTGGTTAATGGCGCCGCCGGCTCCGATGACGCCAAAAATCTTGTCCTTTTTTAAGGGAAAGGTGACCCAAACCTTCCAGGGAATGTCAAAGGCATCGCCGTTGGCGTGATCTTCAAAATAAACGCCGGGATCAAGCTCGACCCCCGCGCCGGCATGATCGTGCACGATGTATTCGTAGGCGAGGAGCGCGTGAATGGTTTGCAAATGATCGGGTAATCCATTGTTGTCACCTACGAGCAAGCCCGTTGGAGATAAATGATTATGCCCATTGTCGCCGCCAAAATCGAACCGCTCATATTCGGCGCCGAGGCGCAAATACCAATTGCCGGTAATCAAGAATCGATGGGAATAGCTAATGTCGTTGTAGAGCGAGTCGCCGTCCCCGAACTTGCCGTTGTAGTGCTTGAAATCGCTGTTTCCGGTGTAGACGGTCTCGTAGTCAAAGATGTTGAGGTGGTTTGCCTCCTCGGTCGGGGACGGTGCCGGCTGTAATTCGAGAGCGGGCCCGGCAAACGCGGACGAGACAAGGGTAAGCAAAGCGGCGGTTAAGGCGAGGTAAAGGCGATTCATAGTTTTTTGGGCGAATGATCGTTGTCGATCTTGTATTCGTATCAGCAAGCCAATCCTCGTGTATCTCATTCCAAATTCTTAAGCAAGGCCAATTTAGCAAGGCCTGGTCCGACCATTTGGGCCGGCGTTTTTTTGGATTTGACCCCGAATGCTTTCGGGGGTTGACTGGCGTCCGACTTGCTCTAATGTGCACGGCTCTTTTGTGACAAATCCCCCACTCGCCCTAGCCAACCCGTTCGCCGGAATCGATCAGGGCATCGCCTTTTGGTTTCATAATCACCTGACGACTGCGTTTGTCAGCGTGCTCCGAGGAATCACTGAGTTCGGCTCGAGCGAATGGATTGCCACCGTTCTTTCGGTCGCCGTCCTTTTTTTTATTTTTAAACGCTGGTGGACCTCGCTCGTGATCATGGTTGTGGCCGTTCCGGGCGGAATGCTCTTGAACGAGTGGCTGAAACTGCTGGTGCATCGACATCGTCCGTTCGTGGACGGTTGGTTTGTGGACTGGTCGGGTTACAGCTTTGCCAGCGGTCATACCATTGGCGCTACATTGCTCTATGGTCAGCTCGCTTTGTTCTTAATTCCGGTTGTGAAGAGTCGCCAGGCTCGCGCATTGGTTCTTTCCGCGGCGACCTTGGTCATTGTGCTCGTCGGCTTCAGCCGCATCGCTCTTGGCGCGCATTACTTGACCGACGTGATAGGAGGAATGTTTCTCGGCTCGACTTGGCTGACGTTTTGCGGGTTTGTCTCGCGACCATTTCGGCGAGCTGTTCTGCCGCCGGTTATTGCTGACGCGCTGCCAGAAGTAGCGCCAGAACTGCTACCGATTCTAGTTCCGGTGGAGACTGAGGTTCCAGTCGTTTCGGCTTCAAATCCGCTGATCTAGCGCTTTCTTTCCAGCCACGGACGCGCGTAGCGTTTCGTGCTAGCGTCGTGATCGAATCCGGTCACGAACCGGTCTTCGAACAATGAAAGTTCCGAGCAGGGTCCGTTTAACTTTTTATCTGCTCGCGTTTGCGGGCGCGACGCTTTTCACAGCATTGCTGATTCGCGAAGGCGCGCCACAAATTGGGAAAGCGGTCGCAACCGCCGGCTGGGCAATCCTCGGTGTCGTCGCCTACCATTTGTGCGTTCCGGTTTTTCTCGATGCCGTTGCCTGGTGGATTCTTTTTCCGAAAAATGATCGTCTCCCGCTACAAAGAATTTTTTGGATGCGTTGGATCGGCGAATCGGTCAGCACCTTAGTACCGTCGGCGGCGGTTGGCGGCGATATCGTTCGCGCTCGTTTGGCGGCGATCCACGGAGCGCCGGTGCCCGTCGCGGCCGGGACAGTGCTTGTCGATCTAACGCTCGGCGTTTTCACGCAGGCCACTTTCACCCTGCTCGGAGTAATTCTGCTCGTTCACGCGACCGGGGAGCGAAGTTTTGTCGGCCCGACCGTGATTGGGACGCTCATCGGCGTTGCCGCAGTCTGTGGATTTTATTTTGTTCAACGTCTGGGAATGTTTCGTTTTCTTGCTCGCATGATCGCGAAGCTGGCGAATTCGCCCGAGTGGCAATCGCTTGTGCAAGGCGGCGAAACTTTGGACCAAACCGTGCGTACTCTTTACGCGCGGCGAGACGCCGTGATCGGATGTTGTGTCTGGACAATTCTCTCGCTGATTTTGAATTCCGGAGAAATCTGGATCGCGCTGCGCGCGCTCAACCTGAACGCGACGATAATGAGTGCGATCATTCTGCAAAGCACCGTGTTGACTGTTCGCAATGTCGCCTTTGCTGTTCCCAGCGGAATCGGCGTTCAAGAGGGCGGCTACGTTTTTGTCGGGAGTCTTCTCGGAATTCCGGGCGACACAGCTTTCGCGCTGTCTCTGATTGCGAGAGTGCGCGAACTCGGTCTTGGAATTCCAGGGCTTATTTGCTGGCAACTGATCGAGGGCCGGCGTTTGCTGCGGGCAGGAACTGAACCAGCCTCGTGAAGTTTTAATTTGGCGATCGCGCGACTTAAGTTTGCCAGGCGCCGCTTGACCGTGGCCGGGTAGGTGAAATTCGTGCGCACTCCCCACCAGATCCAGGCCAAACCGCCCGGGAGGTCGAGCTGTTTTCTGAGTTGAACGATTACTTCCCTGTCACCGTAGGCTTCGAGAAACGTCGTCGCGAATGGAATCCAGCATCGGCCGGGCACGGTTCCCACCATGTCGAGTAGAAAGACAAGCAAATCGTCGGCCTGCCGCGCCGCGGTCGAGAGTTCCTTCTCGTGAACGATCTCAAAATCGATCAGCCGCGCCTGATTCGTGGTCGAATCGTAAAGAACATTTTGGCTGCTGCCATCGCCGTGCGACCATCGACCGCGGAAGTTATCGCTCCAGAATTGATGGGCGCGCCGGAACTCCTCCGCCGCCGCCCGCAGCATTCGACGGGTGACTGTGCCGCGCTTCAGATGTTCCCATAAGCTTTCGCCTGGAATTTTCTGGGCAACGACACACCGCTTACCCGAAGCATAAGCGCGAAAACGATCGCCGTTGAGCATTCGAAAGCACTTCACTTCCCAGCGCTGCCACTCTTCCACCTTACTCCAAAAACGGATCGGAATGTCGGCGACCCGGAAATACAGATTGGTCAGCTCCGACAATTGCTCGGCGTGAAGATTGCGTCGCTTCACCACAAAGGTGCGGCCGCGCTGGACTCTTTCCGAGATTGAGTTGATCGCGATCGACTCGACCAGTCGTGTCGCCACGTCGGTCAATCCGCTTTGCACGATGCTTTCCACGAACGAAGTGCCGTTGCCAAAAATCCCCATTCTCACTTTCTTCTTCGACGGCTTTGACGCGGTTCGCTTCAAACTTCGCCGTTGCAGTTCAGACTGTAATCGTCTGTCCGACGTTCATTACGCGTAACTCACATTTCACGCCGCGTTTCTTTAATTCTTCCTCGAATGCTTTCGGCGTTCCAGTCAGCACTGGGAACGTAGCATAGTGCATCGGTACTACCGTCTTTGGTCCTACGAGTTTGACCGCGTCCGCGGCTCGAGCCGTTCCCATTGTGAAATGATCGCCGATGCAAACGAGCATGATGTCGATCTTATTGTAATCGGCGACGCGTGCGATGTCGGAAAAAAATCCGGTATCGCCGGTATGATAAATGGTTGGACCGTTGCGAATGCCGATGACGAGACCAGTTGGCATGCCCGCGGGAACCGGCGGGGCATTTTCGTCTTTTCGCACGGTCGATCCATGCCACGCGGGAACAAAACAAACCGTCAACTCGCCATCGAGCAGCATCAGCTCTCCGCCAATGTGACCGGTCGTGTCCACGCCTGCCTGATCGCTCGGGTAACCAAGCACGCTCACAACTGCGGCCGACAGGTCGAAGTTCGCAACCAGCTTCGCGCCCGTTTTTTTACCAATCTCAACCGCATTGCCGACATGATCGGAGTGGCCGTGCGACAGCAAGATAAGATCGACATTCTTGAGCGCCGCCAGTTCCTCCTTGCCTTTGTCAAAAACAGGATTGGTCAGCCACGGATCAGTTAGAAGAGTTTTTCCGCCCGGCGTGACGATTTTAAAACCGGACTGGCCGTACCAGGTGAGCTGCGTCGGCATAACGAGCATGAAAGCGAAAACCCCGTCACGGGCAACACCGATAATGGCGAACGACGAACGTCAAAGCTCGCAGGAATGACGAAATCCGAATGACGAATTCCTATCCTACATTCGTCGTTTGAGCATTCGGACTTCCCTTCGGCGTTAGACATTCGTCACTGGTCATTTTAAATAGGCGCGTGAATTACGACCAAGCCCACAAACATCTCGCGGCGAGCGATCCGCGAATAGCCGCGCTCATCGCCCGCTCGCTGCGTTACAACGTGAAACCGAACGGTCTTATACGCCCTTTCGATGCGCTGGCCGAATCGATTGCGTATCAGCAGTTGAACGGCAAAGCCGCCGCGACCATCTGGGGCCGTGTTCGTGCAGTTTATCCGGTACAAAAATTTCTCGACCCATTGCTGGTTCTCAAAACGCCGGATCGAAAACTGCGCGCCGCCGGTTTGTCGCGCAGCAAGGTGGCGGCGCTAAAGGATCTGGCTGCAAAAACGATTGACGGTACAGTGCCGAGCGCGCGAGCAATGGCGAAAATGACCGACGAAGAAATCATTGAGCGGCTGATCACCGTTCGCGGGATCGGGCGTTGGACTGTTGAGATGCTGCTCCTTTTCGATCTTGGCCGGCCCGACGTCTGGCCGGTCCACGACTACGGGGTGCGCAAAGGGTTCGCGAAAACATTTGGCAAAAGAAAACTTCCGAAACCGAAAGAGCTGATGAAATTTGGCGAAAGATGGCGGCCACATCGCTCACTCGCAGCGTGGTATTTCTGGCGTGCGCTGGATGAGCCGGAGAAAAGTTAAAAACGTTACATCGTTACAAAGCAAATTCCGTTGTAGCCTTTGTAACGTATTCAACCATTTCACTTGCGCGAAGCGTTGACTTTGCGCGCACTGATCACTAAAACGCGGGATTATGGCGATGATCCACGTTAATCGGGGCGCAACGAGTCTGGGCGCATTTCCGGAAGAACAGGTTCGCGAAGGCATTCGCGCCGGCCGCTTTGCTGGAAGCGATCTCGGCTGGAAAGAAGGCATGACCAACTGGCAGCCGCTTTCGCAATTTAGCGAGTTTGCTGGCGATTTTCCGGCAGCGGCTGCCGCTGGCGCCCCACCTCATCAAACTCCGACTCCAAGCGCTCCTGTGCCAGCCGCGGGATCGACATCGGCGCCGCGAAGCGGTCTGCCTTGGGACGAACGCCAGAGCAAAGGGTTGTTTTCGGCATTCATCGAAACACTGCAAGTGGTTCTAACCAGACCGGGCGAGGCGTTCACGACCATGAGGCGCGAAGGTGGTTTGGGCGAACCGCTGCTCTACGCCGTAATCGGCGGCAGCGTTGGCGGAATCGTCTCGTTTCTTTTCTCGCTTGGCTTTCAGTCCCTTGGTATATTCGGCAACCGCCACAACGCCTTCGCAGTGATGGCCGGAATGGGAATTGGCTCGGTATTCTTCATCATTCTGTTACCGCTTCTCATCACCATCGGATTGTTCATCGGTAGCGCGATTGTGCATCTCTGCTTGATGATTGTCGGGGGCGCTAAGCAAGCATTTGAGACCACTTTCCGGGTGGTCGCCTTTTCTCAAGGCTCGACTGGTCCGTTGCAGATGATTCCAGTGTGCGGTGGCCTGATCGCCGGAGTGTGGGCCCTCGTACTCAATTGCATCGGACTTGCGCGGGCGCATGAAACCGAGACAGGTCGCGCAGTTCTGGCCGTCTTGCTGCCGCTGATCGTTTGCTGCGGCGGCGGATTTTTGCTCCTGATGATGTTCGGGGCACTCGGCGCCTGGAGCGCATCGCAGCACTGACGGACCGGATGCAGGTTTCGCGACAGCGGCTGAATCCAAGCGAAATCGATCACGAGCTTATCTGGCTAAGCATATCGCTCGCGTCGCTCGCATTGGCCGCTGGATGGTTCGCACTCCGCTTGCCTTGGCCGCATTGTGTTTTTCTGGCAATTACCGGTCACCCTTGTCTGACCTGCGGCGCGACTCGCGCGGCCATCGCCTTCTTCCATCTGGATTTCTGGAGCGCCTGGAAATTGAATCCGCTGGTTTTCACAATCCTTTACGGATTGTCGATCTTCGACGCTTACGCTTTCGCCGTTTTGGTTCTTCGCGCGCCGCGATTGCGCATCGTGCAATTTACCGCTGCGGAAAAAAGTTTTCTCCGGATCGTCGCGCTTGTCGCGCTGCTCTCAAACTGGATTTATCTGCTCTCGCGGCCGCGGGATTTGTTCTGAACTGTTTCAAATCAGCCAGTTCGAGTTTTCTTAAGGCACGCCACTGTCCAGGCGGCAAATCGCCCAACCCCAGACTTCCAATTCGGACGCGCACCAGCCGTTTCACTTCGTAACCGATCGCGTAAAACATCCGCCTAATTTGCTGATTGATTCCCTGCCGGAGGACAACTCGCAGTCGCGTCGGCCCGATCGAGTGCAGTCGGGCAATTCGCGCGCGTTGACCGTCCAAAGAGGTGCCTCGCAAAAGTTTCGGCGCCAGCGCGCGGTCCCATTGTTGATCTAACGTGACCTCGTATTCCTTTTCGATTTTGAATCGTGGATGGGTTAGTCGTTGCGCGAGATCGCCGTCGTTCGTTAGCAAAAGCAGGCCTTCGCTTTGGGCGTCGAGCCGTCCGATATAAAAAAGGCGGGGGAACCTTGGCGGTAGCAAATCAAAGATCGTGTCCCGCGCGTGCGGATCGCTTCGAGTCGAAACAAACCCGGCCGGTTTGTGCAACGCGATCGTCAGCGCTGGCTCGATACGAACGAGCTTACCATCGACTTTGACATGATCGTGTTCGGTTGGTTGCGCGCTGAAGGTTGTGCAGACGCGGCCATTGATCGTAACCCGGCGGGCAGCGATCAGCTCGTCACATTTTCGACGCGAACCGACTCCGGCCGCGGCGAGATAACGGTTTAGCCGCACGTAATTCGTTAATCGAGATTCGTTAAATCATAAACCGTCTGTCCGATTTAACGATTCAACTCTTCTCGTCCGGAATCAGGCGTCCGGCTTGGTTTTGGGAAGACCGATTACTTTGCGGCCCTCTTTCCACTGGCCGCGTTTTTTGAGTAGCTCGACGCGCTCGAAACGCTTCAGGACATTGCGTTTCGCAACAATCGTGCTGGCTCCTCTGAGACTTCGATGCTGCGACATAAATTCGTTGAAGGGTTGGAGGTGTTGAAGCGGTTGTCGCTCCGACACGAAAGAGCCAAGAACTTACACAGCTCGGCCCTCTTTTCAATTCGCGATCAGAGCTGATTGCTAAGAACGACGCAGCGCCCCGTGGCCATAACTTGGTGATAAATGTGAAAGCGGGCGGTTAACATCCGTTGCCAATATGGAATGCGCTCCTGTCTGATGATCAAAAAAATGGTCTGTGGGTCGCCCCAGTGCTGCAGGATTGCATCCTCGGTGATTGAGACACTCGCGCCGCCGGCGACGTGCATCTCGTCGTTGACCGGCTCGTTCACCAGATAAAATCGACGGTGCAAATAGAAGACGAGACTGCTCGCGTCATCGAGTTCGCCTTCGTAAACCACCGCATCTTTATCGGTCAGCCGGCTTTCCAAAAAGCGAGCTGCTTCCGCAAGTGAAAATTGGGGCGCCATGCGAGCCACGCCATCCGCCAACGAAAGTCCAATAGGGAGCATCGCCGCGGCCATGACGCTCAGGCAAAGTCGTGGCCGATCTTTTACCGCCAGGCAGAGCGCAACGATCGACGCCACCATTAGAGAAACGGCGATGACAAGAAACATTGGGCGCAAGATTCCCCATGCTGACTCAGGCAACATTTGTAACGCGCGCGAGGTTGTCCAACTGCCGTCGAGAGCCGTCTCGCCCTGACTGAGTGGATGGAACCAGAGCACCATTGCGCCGACGCCGATTCCCATCGCACCGACAAGTCCCGCGCCTGCGACTTGCCATCGTTGCGCCAGTCTTTCCCAGGCGGTCGCGGCAAAAATCCCGAACGCGCTCCACATGCTCATCGAATAATAATCCTGCCGTTGGCCGATGATCAGCAGCGGCAGAAAAACGACCGCCATCCAGACCAGCGGCAGAACTTCGGTAAACTCCAGTTCGCGCGGACGAATGATTTTTCGCCATGCAAAAATTGCACCAGGAAGCACAGCCATAGACCAGGGGCACCACCAAACCAGATGCATCCAAAGAAATTGGAGCGGCGGAACACCGTTATCGTTTCCCGGAACCTGGGAGAAGGAGCGCACGTGTCCCAACCATTCGACCTGTATGAGTTGCCTCAAAAAACCGGGATAATGCAATTCGGTTGCGATGTACCAAGGCACAAATAGCACGGCAAAGATCGACATATAACCCCAGTGAAAGAGCTTGCGGAAGCGCAGTCGCGCGTCGCGATAAAGGACCGCCAGAAAAATCAAAATCGACAGTGGGTAAATCAGGCCGAGCAAGCTTTTGGTCAAACAAGCGAGTGCGCAACAGATCCAAAATCCGAGAAACCAAAAGCTACGACCGCGTCGTCTTTGATAACCACAGACTCCGCAAAAAATCGCGCCGGTGATAAACGCGCTGAATACCGGCTCGGGCATGATGACGCGCCCGAGCAACGATGTCCCACAGCAGGAAAGATAGATCAGGCCGGCAAAAAATCCGCGCCAGTAGTCTCGCAATTTTTCGGCAATCAGGAATGTTAGCGCCACGCTCGCGATCGTTGCCAATGCGATCGGTAGGCGCGCCGCAGCGGAGTTTATTCCAAAAATCTTGAACGAACCGACAATGAGCCAATAGAGAAGGGGGGGTTTCGGCAAGCGGGGCAAACCGTCGTTAGTCGGCAATAGCCACTGGTGGGCTTGAATCATCTCCCGCGCGGCGCCTGCATACTGTCCTTCGGTGTGACTATAGAGATCGCCCCAGCCAATCGTGGTCAGATGAAGCAACGCCGCCAGCGCGAGCAATGACCCAAAAAGAGCGTGACGTAATGCCGGCGGCGGTATGGCTGGCGGCTCCAGCAGCGCGTCCTCAATCGTGAAAGTGCGGGCGCTCGCGGTCATCTTTTGGAGTGATCACTAAACCTCTTCCAATCCTCCGGCAGCCGCACCACTTTCGCATCCGGCATCTGGACAAGCGCAACCATTTGCCGGCACTCGGCAATTAGAGTTTGATCTCTCGGACGCGTGATTCGAAACGCGCACCAGAACCTCGCGCGCTCGAGTTGGTCTAGCCACGCTTCGATCACGAGCCGGTCGCCCAGTTTTGCTGCGCGCCGATAATCAATCTCGGTCCGAACGACTGCCGGATATTGTTCCGTCTCTTCCATTTCGCTTAATCGCAACCCGAGCTCTTCCGCGAGCGCAGTCCGAGCGATCTCGATGAATCGCAAGTAGGCGATGTTGGAAACGACGCCGCCTGAATCGGTGTCGAAAAACATCACCTGCACTTCGCTACGGACGCGTGGCGGCATGGTGTTCATCGCAAGATCGACATCATGGCGTCTACGACTTCCTGAGTCTCGACTTCTTTCATGCAGCGGAAGTCGATGGGGCATTGGCGCAGAAAACACGGACTGCATTCGACGTGGTGGCGAATAAGGATGTGCCCGTTGCCGAGCGGACCCGTCAACGCCGGTTCAGTCGAGCCGAAGATGGCGACGACGGGCACGCCGAGCAACGCGGCAAGGTGCATTGTCCCGGTGTCGTTGGTCAAAAGAGCGCGGCACTTGCGCAGTTCATCAATCAACTGGTCTAAAGTCGTCTGGCCGATTCGATTCACGCAATTTTCGCCGAGTGCGGTGGCGATTTTTTCCCCGATGGCTTTATCCCTGCTGGTCCCGAGCAAAATCCACTTCGCTTTTGGCGCGGAGATCGCCGACGCCGTTTCGGCAAAACGCTCGGCCAACCACTGTTTGGCCGGTCCATACTCCGCGCCGGGACAAAGACCAAGCGAAGTTTGATGTTTAGTGTTTGAGGTTTGAGGTAAGGAGAAATTGCCGATCTTTGCGGTTACATCGACATCCGCGCCGCAATCGTTGGCGATTCGCTGGAAACGCATGGCATGATGCTCGGGCGCGGCTGGTTGACTTGGTTCGCGAACGATTTGGTTTAGAAGCCAGCTGCGCGCGTGTCCGCGATACCCGACTTTCCGCTGAACTGGCCACGCTTCCAAGGCCACGCGCAGAGAATTTGGAAACAAAACCGCAGCATCGAATCTCGCCTGTCGCACGATCAGGCGAGTCGCCGCAAAAAGAGATCTGGTCGGGAGCGACAAAATTTCGTCCACTTCCGAAATCAATTTCCACATCGGCGCAATTTTTTCCGGCGCGAGAATCGTGACATGCGCATCCGGCCGGCCTTTTTTGATCGCGCGCACGGCCGGGACGCTCATGACCGCGTCGCCCAGCCAATTGCTGCTTCGGATGAGAATCCGGAACGGTTTCAGTTGTTTCGGTAGCAGATTTTTCGGGATAAAGACGCCGCGCTTGTAACG
>Ga0066903_100005891_pt1 | contig 10746 bp, 10 predicted proteins | sample PanSoiMetaGPlot1_FD_67491 | JGI IMG/M metagenome (GOLD analysis project Ga0066903, IMG submission 67491) | Tropical forest soil microbial communities from Panama analyzed to predict greenhouse gas emissions - Panama Soil - Plot 1 (version 2) | ecosystem: Environmental > Terrestrial > Soil >...
GGCCGAGCTCGCCGGCCATGGCATCGATCGCCCGCTTGGCCGCTGCCACGACGGCGTCCGGCGTCTCCGCCGGCAGTCCCTGCAGCAGGGCGACAGAATCCTGATCGCCTCTGGCGCGGATCACCGCCACGGCGGCGAGCTTGTCGGCCTCGCTGGCGTCGTCTGAGTTGAGAATGATGGCTGCGCGGGCTTCGTTGAGGGCTCGCTTGATGCGCGCCTCGGTTTCCTTCTCTATCGCGGCCTCGATCGCCGGCAGCACATTCGCTTCATGGGACTTGAACACCGCCTGGGCGGCGTCATAGCGCTTCGCCCGGTCCGGCGCCATCAGCATAAGGCCGCCAAGCGCCGCATCGATGGCGCGGCGCAGCCGGTTGTTGATTCCAACCGCGTCGATGTCCGCCGGTTTGTCGCCCGCCGTCGGCGTCGCGGTCGCGGCGTCGAACAGCCTGCCCGACGGATCCTTGTAGAACACTTTCTTCTGTTCCGCGCTGTAAAACAGGCGGTCGTCCTGCAACGCCTCGAGGATCGAGGCCGCGCGGGGATCGCCGCTTTCTGCGACCGCCGTGATGCCTGCCTCGATCTCGCCGTAGTCGTCGGTGGCGAAATGGCCGAGGGCCTCTTCGAGGCCCGCGGCCTGCAGCGGCCGCGCCACGAACGTCAATGCGATCACGAGCAGGACCGCGACCCAGCGACCCGGATGAAAGCCGCCCTTGTGAAGCTGCATCGTGGAAAGTCCCGGAAACCGCGCAGGCCGCCTTATCGGCTCTAATCATAGCATAAGCAAAGGCGGTGCCACGCGGCGTCGCGATGAGGGCGGCTCGCAGGTGCAACAGTGCGGGGCGCGGCCAGCATACCCTCCACCCTTTGCGGGGGAGGGTATGAGCGGGCGCGAATCGATTCTTTCCTAACAACGGCTCCTTACGAAGAGCCTCCGCACTTCTTCGTCACCTTGTTGTAGTTGCCGCATTTGAGCGTCACCCAGTCGGCCTCCAGGTCCTTCGAGTCCGGCAGGTAGTTGGACCACGCATCGCCGGGGACGAGGCCTGGGGTCTTCCAGACCACGTTGAACTGGCCGTCTCCCCGCACCTCGCCGATGAAGACCGGCTTGGTGATGTGGTGGTTGGGCAGCATTTTCGAAGTTCCACCGGTGAGGTTGGCCACCTCGGTACCTGGCAGCGCATCGATCACCTTGTCGGGGTCGGTCGACTTTGCCTTCTCGACGGCTTTCACCCACATGGCAAAACCGATGACATGAGCTTCCATCGGGTCGTTGGTGGTGCGCTTGGCGTTCTTTGTGAATTCGTGCCACTTCTTGATGAAGTCGTCATTGCCTTTGTTCTTGATCGACTCGAAGTAGTTCCACGCCGCAAGGTGCCCGACCAGCGGCTTGGTGTCGATGCCGGCAAGCTCTTCTTCGCCGACCGAAAATGCCACCACCGGGATGTCCTTGGCTTTGACGCCCTGGTTGCCGAGCTCCTTGTAGAACGGCACATTGGCGTCGCCGTTGATGGTCGAGACGACCGCCGTCTTCTTGCCGGCGGCGCCGAATTTCTTGATTTCGGCAACACGGGTCTGCCAGTCGGCGTGACCGAACGGCGTGTAGTTGATCGAAATGTCCTCGTCCTTGACGCCCTTCTGCTTGAGATAGGCTTCGAGGATCTTGTTGGTGGTGCGCGGATAGACGTAGTCTGTGCCTTCCAGCACCCAACGCTTCACCTTCTCTTCCTTCATGAGGTAGTCCACAGCCGGGATGGCCTGCTGGTTGGGCGCGGCGCCCGTATAAAACACGTTGCGCTCGCTCTCCTCGCCCTCATACTGCACCGGGTAGAACAGGATGCTGTTGAGCTCCTTGAACACCGGCAGGACCGACTTGCGCGACACCGAGGTCCAGCAGCCAAACACCGCGGCCACCTTGTCCTTGCTGATCAGCTCGCGCGCCTTTTCGGCGAACAACGGCCAGTTCGAGGCCGGGTCCACCACCACCGCCTCAAGTTTCTTGCCGAGCAGGCCGCCCTTCTTGTTCTGTTCGTCGATGAGCATCAGCATCACGTCCTTCAGGGTCGTCTCGCTGATCGCCATCGTCCCCGAAAGCGAATGCAGAATGCCGACCTTGATGGTGTCCTGGGCCTTGGCCGGCAGCACCGTCGCCAAGCCCATGGCGAGCCCGGCCGCGGCAGCAAGCCAGCCGCAAGGTTGCGGTCGCGCGGCGACCGCCGGGAATGAATTGAGCATCTCGGAATCCTCCGATTGACACCTAGACGTTGGTGCGAGCGACCCTCGCACCGTTCACATCCCGCCAAGGGGGCAAGGAGCGTGCCACGGATTGAGACGCTATCTTCGAGCGCGCCTCGCGCTGACGACGCGGCCGTCGCTCAGATTTAGCTGGCGCTTCAGTAAAGATCGTCCGGGTTTATGGGATTGCCGGTCGAGCCGGGCGACGACACCCTAAGTCAACGTCGTCAAAAATGTTCAGTGGGCCGGCGGTTACATGGCTTTTTGAAGAGACACAGCAGTGCGCGGCGGTTCAATCGCCAAGCTGTTGGGCAATTGATGAGGAATTATGCACCGTATGCTGCCTATTAATATTGCAATCGCCGAGGCGCTCCGGTTTATCGGCGACACGCATGAATTGCGCTGGTAAATAAACGACACGCGCTGAATGTTTGCATTTTCGGTACGCCGCTCGGTGCGACGCCTATTTCCCGACGAGATCCTTCGGCGGTGGAAAGATCAGGTAAGGGTTTGCCAATGCCTGTGTGACGGTGAGGTCGGCGGCGATCCGCCCGTCAACCTTTTGCACGATGCGCGAGGGAAACATCACGCCATAGTCCTGAAAATCCTTGTACTCGGCGTAGTCGGCCGACAGCACCCGGGCACCCACTTTCACTTCGACGTGGGTTGCGAGGTTTTTGGCATCCAGCAGCGCTTTGACCTCGGTGCCGTCCGCCAGCGCCACGCTCAATTCCCTAACGCCGTCACCCTTGTTTGCGACCTTGACCTTGTCGGGCGCCTTGGCGCCCGCGAGGATGACGCCGTGGGGGAGCAGCCAGATTGGCCGCAGCCGCTCCGCCGCCGGCGTCGATGCAGGCCGCAAGTATATGCCGGGCGAGGATTCATCCCAAGTCAGGCCGCCCGCCGCGACCGTGATGTCGCGTACGGTGTTGCCGTCGGCCGCGGTCTTCGCGATGTCGATGCGTGCGGCCGGGATCACATAGTCGTACCCGGCGGTGATCCGGCTCACCGTGATGGCCCCGCCGCCGTTCGGATCCGCGATGATTCCGCTTGCGGTGTATTCGAACATGTTGACGACATCGAGCGCCCGGTTCACCCCGCGGACCATGCCGAGCGCATTGGCGGCCTCGGTGAGGGCCTTCCTGGCAAGGTCTGCTGAGGGAGCCTGTGCAAGCGCGGGCGTTGCGACGGACGAGGCAGCCCACAGCATTGCCGCGCCGGCGATTAACAGCTCATTCCGATTACGCATTTTGGCGCCCAATCATTCGTTCGCTGGAGTGTAGAAAGGGTTGGGCTCTTTGCGAAACCCATCTTGACAGGGCCATAAGGAACGCCGTCGATAGGTTTTGCTGCGCTCAACCCATCCTGCGCGATCATGCCCTACGGCGCCGCCGCTGCGGGATCGGCGCTCTTGAGATCAAATCTGCGCCCGTCGGGGAATATGAGCGTGATCAGCAAGCCGGTGGCGGAGCCGTCGCGACTGGGATTGATCGAGAACGTGAAGGTTTCGCCGACCTTGAAGCTGCTCTTGCTGTCGATTCCGACCCGACGCAGCCCGAGGATACCGACCGACTCGATCGCGTAATGCTTGGCAACGCCGTCCTCGTTGACCTCGAAGTGCATGTAGGTGTGCGGGTTTATCCAATCGATCTTCACCAGAACCCCGCGCTTTTCGATGACCTTGCTGACGTCGAACTGCGCCTGCACGGCGTGATGCGCCCGTGCCGGCACGAGAGCAAACAACAACGCTGCCGCCGCGGCAACAAATGTCGTGCGTTTCATGTGCGTCCTCCCTTAGCTTAGAGGTCAAATGTTTTTGGCGTCATGGCCGCGACAAGCGCGGCATGGAGTTGGTGTCAGCCGCTGCGGGTCTTGGTTACGAGATGCTCGCCGTCGCGTTCGTCACATGGGAGGTCTTCCGGCACGAACGCGTCCGGGCTGGTATCCAGAACGCGAACGAGCGGATTCATCTTCCACGGCTCCATAAGCACGTCCGGATCCTCCACCGTGGCCTCCCATCGCAACGTGTTGGCGTCGCGGGTCAACCGCTCGATGACATGGAGCTTGAAACTGTGGAAGTAGCCGGACTTGTGCAGCCAGCTTTCATCCGTGAAACCGATCGTATCGATGACCAGGGTATCGCCGTCCCACCGGCCGACGGGATCGCCCTTCCAGGTCTCCTGCGCCACCCGAGCCGGGTTGTGGGCGCGCCCATCCGTCGGCACCACGCGGAAGGTGTTTTGTCCGGCGAACCCGCCCGCATAGAGAAGGACGACCTGATCTTTCGTCTGAACAATCTGCGAGGGCGCTCCAAGCCTCGGGACTCCGTAGGGCCGGCACTTGAACTCCGGGTCGAGCTGATTGCCGTTCGCGTCGTTGTCTCGCACTTTGGACCAGAATTCCGGCTTGTAGAGCGGTTTATTGCGGTCGCCCAGGCGGCGCAGCGCATTGTCGTTCTCGAAGTTCTCGAAGTTGCCTTCACGGGCGGCAAATACGGTCTCCCCGGATCCGGCTTCGTCGAACTTGGAGACTGCAACGCGCGGGCCCGTCGGCACCCAGATCCCCGACAGCTCGGGCTTGCCGTCGGCCGTGCGCGGCGTCGCGGCTTTGACAGATGGCGCCTGTGAGGACGGCGCTTGGGCGAGAGGTGCCTGGGGCGCCTGTGCGTATACGACGGCCCCACATAACGTGCCTGCGGTCACCGCAATCGCCACGAACTTAAGCTCGACAAAACGCTGCAACCGGGTTTTCGCCATCGGGCTTCCTCCTCGGGGCGTCCGCGTTTATGAGACCGAAGATTTCGACGCCCGCTCTTTACGACAGGGTGCATTTTTGTCCGCGCGTCTTTAGCAATGCGTCGCGGATTCCCCGCTTGCATGTCGCCGCCTGCTCGCGGCGATGAGGCTCCTGTGCGCTGATGTTGCAGTGACGCTATTGCAACTAAGCATGACGGTCAATCTTTGCCGGACGCCGCGACGGAACCGCGCGGTCCTACAAAAATTACTTCGCGAGCGATTGTGGGCGCCGGCCCGTAGGTGTAATTGTCCGCAAGGAGCGGCGAAGGGTGGTAGACGGCTGTGACGAGGGGTGCATTCGCGTTCGTGTGTGCTGTCGCAGCATCCTGGTCGGCGTCGGCTGCCGATCTGACAACCAGTCTCTCCCGGGAAAACCGGACGATCGTCCTTCTCAACGGCGAGCTTGCCGAAGGCGACGCGAGCCGGCTCAGAGATATCATCAGAGGATCGGCGAGTGCCGCTCGGCCGGTATCGGCGATCCGGCTCAACTCGCCCGGTGGCAGCATGGTCGAAGGCGTCCGGCTGGCCGGCATTATCCAGGGTTCAAAAATCGCAACCGTGGTCGCCGCTGGCGCAACCTGTGCGGCCGCGTGTTTTGTTGCATTCATCGCCGGCAACCAGAAGTTCGTAAGCGCCACCGCCACTGTCGGGGTTCCGGGCGCGGCCAATAAATTCGGTCAGGACGCTGCGGGTGAAGTGCCTCCCATTGCGCGGGTCGCGAAGGAGATGAGGCTGCTGGACGCAATTGTCGAAAAGATGCTTGCGACGCGCGAGGACGAAATTGCCTGGCTGACGCAGGACGACCTGCGTGCCATGGGTGCAACGACGACAGGCAGACCCGCTCAGGCCAGGTAAGACGCACAACGCGCGGGTTAATGCGAGGTTAAGACTTGCATTCGCCAGGCCATAACGTATAGTCCCCTAGACTATACGAAGGCCTGGGAGCGTTCATGTATTACGTCGACCTGCCTGCAACCCGGAACGTGCACGCGGCGCGTGCGCCGGTGCGCCGCACTCGCTCCGGGGTCATTACGTGGTGGCGCTTTTTCGGACCGCGGCTGGTTGTGGCGGGCGCGTGGGCTGCACTCGCGCTGTTCACCTATCTCCTTCTGTCATTTCACAATCCGTTGCAACCCGCCATCACGACGACAGAGGCGGTACTCGTTGTTGTTTTGCTCGGCCTCGTGGCTAGTCGCGCTTAGGGAAGCTGCGAATCGCTTGGCCCGCGTCGCATCCGGACCGGAGCGCAACCGATCATCGTTGCAGCGCAAGCTCGCAAAGACATCCGCCGCCGCGGCGCGAGGGCTCCGTCATGCCGCTCGTGATGCTCGCTTGTCGAGGAGTCCAGCGTCGATCAGCGCCGTGCGGATGCGCTCGATCTCGGCGGCGCCGAGCTTGACCAGAGGCGGGCGCACCACCGCACGAGGGAGCTGGCCGAGCAAAACCAGCGCTTCTTTCATGCGGTTGTGCATGTCGACGAACGGGTCGGCATAGAAGGCGCGGGCGAGCGGGTAGATACGCTCGTTCATCGCCTTGGCAGCGGCGAGGTCGTTGGCCGCCACGGCGCGGAACAATTGCGCCTGCAAATCGGCGATGACGCTGCCGGCGCCTGACAACAGGCCCTTGCAGCCGAGCACCAGCGATGAGAACAGCCACGACGAGTGGGTGGTGAGCACGCTCACCGGGCGAGGCAGGCTTTGCAGCGTCCGTACCTGCCATTCGTGAAGCTGCACGTTGTTGGTCCAGTCTTTGATGGCGCGGATCGAAGGTACCGCCTCGACAAGCCGCAACAGCGTCTCCGGCGGATAGCCCTGGCCGGTCCCTGGCGGATACTGGAACGCAATGATCGGCAGGTCGCAGGCGTCCGCAATGCGGCGGAAATGGGCGATTGCCATTTCGGCGTTCTGCCCGAGGGTGAACGGCCCGGGTGGAAAAACCAGGAGCGCCGAGGCGCCGCCCGCCGTCGCAGCGCGCGCAATCCGGGCCGCCTCCTGGCTGCCGTCCGCCCAAACGCCGTGAACGATCGGCAACCTGTCGCCGATCTCGTCGGCCGCGACCTCCATGACGCGGCGCTGCTCGTCGAGGGTGCAGGAAGCGACCTCGGTCGAATGGGCATTGACCGTGATGGCCGAAAGACCGTCCGTCGACGCGACGTGGCGCAGGTGGGCGCGAAAGCTTTTTTCGTCGATCGTGAGATCGTCCTCGAACGGCAGCAACACGGCCGGAATGACCCCTGCGGCAACGAAGGTCGGATGGCGGATCATGACGGTCTCCTGACTGACACATAGCCGGCAGCAACAGCGGCCCATGCGTCGGGCGATCAGATGCTAGCCGATCGCCGGACCCCCCGCACGGGCAAAATCCGCGGCGCGGAACCCCCGGCCGCCGCGAACCAGAGAGCTGGGAATTTTTTCACAAGCACGCCATCGGCGCCGCGCGAAGGACCCGCTTTTAGGCTATAAGGCACCGCAGATCGATCGATGACATGAGGATTGTGCAGATGAAAAATATCCATGCTGGATATATTCGGTTGGCGACAATCGTGGTGCTCGGATCGCTCGCCGGTGCGGCGCCCGGATTTTTCCGCCCGGCTGCCGCTGAGACAGCGCGCGAGGCTTGCACTCACGATGCTTTCAGGCTCTGCAGCTACGCCATGCCTGACGTGGGGCGAACCAAGGCGTGCCTCGCAAAAAACCGGAGCCGCCTTAGTCCGCTGTGCCGGGCAGCCTTCTCCGGTGGCCATCATCGCCGCCACCATCGCACCTGACGGGGTCGCGCGCCGTGCTCGCCCCAGCCGCCGACGCAAGCGATGACGACCGACGTCCATCCCTCGATCCTGCCGGCTGAACTTGCGGATGCGCTGTTCGCCGATGCCCGCGTTACGACCGTCGAGGCCGGGCAGACACTGTTTCTCGCCGGCGATCCGTGCACCGGATGCTACCGGCTGGTCGAGGGGCTTCTGAAGGTAACGCTCGATCTCGGTCAGGGCCGCGAGCGCATTCTCGCGATCCTGGGGCCTCCCGCGCTGGTCGGCGAGTTGTCGATCATCGACGGGACGCCGCGCTCGGCCTGCGTCGCGGCGATTCGCGCCTCGAAGCTGCGTTTCATCAGCCTTGCCGCTTTCGAGCAATTCGGGCGCGCCCAGCCGGAAATCTTCCGCATCATCGCCGGGGTGCTGGCGCGCCGCCTGCGCGACATTAACGGCGCGTTGGTGGCGACAAGCTTCATGTCTGTCAAGGGCCGGGCCGCTCGAACCCTCCTGCTCCTCGCCGATGCCTTCGGCAAGGATGTTGGAGGAGGCCGCATCCTGATCCGGCAAAAAATGAGCCAGGGCGACCTCGCTGCGCTCGCCGGCATTGCGCGGGAGAATTTGAGCCGCGTCCTGCGGGACTGGATAGATGCAGCGCTCGTGAGCCGGTTTGCCGGCTACTACTGCGTGGAAAACAAGGCCGCGCTCGAGCGCGAAGCGCGGTAGGGGGCCGGTTAACGAACGGTTGGGTTAGACCGTTCTCCATGCGATGCCGGCGCATATCAACTGCACGAGACCGCCCAAGAGCATGGCGACGCGCAATCCGGCCGCACCGCCCTGCACAGCAGCGAAGGCGGCGCCCAGAACCGCCACGCCGATCGTCGCGCCCGCCATCCGCGCCACATTGATGAGCGCCCCTGCGGTACCTGAACGCGCCGCGGAAACGTTTGCTGCGGCGACGCCGAAGAGAGGACCGCTCGACAAGCCCATGCCAAGACCGGTCAGCGCCAAGCCGGCCTCGGCTCCGGCGACCTGCGTCAATCCTGCGGTTGCTGCGAGCACCAAGAGCCCGCATCCGACAATCGCCACACCGCCGCTTATCATCAAGCGCGCCCCGAGCTTCTCTACGAGAACGCCGGAGAGGGGCGAGACAACCATGAAGATGAGCGCCGAGGGCATGAGCGCAATACCCACCCCTATCGGAGCAAGCATGCCGGTACTCTGCCACGTTAGGGGCAGGAGGAACAGAACGCCGTACATGCCGAAAGTCATCCCTGCTGTGGCGGCCACCGTGCCGTTGAACGCGGGTACGCGGAACATGTCGAGCGGCACCAGCGCCTTGGTTCCCGCCCGCTGCTCCACGCGAATGAACAGCATGAGGGCCACCACCGCAACCACCACGGCCCCGAGTGCAAAGGACCGAGCCGCGTGGACTTCAATCGCTGCAAGCGCCAGGCTCCCGAGCGTGGTCGCGCCAAAGACCTGGGCCATGGCGTCGAATCGGCGCTCCCGTGGATCGCACGTTTCCGCAATGACGGCGGCGGCAAGCGTCAGCGCCGCTGCGCCCAGAGGCACGACCAGAAGGAAGATGCTGCGCCATCCGAGATTGCCGATCAGCAGGCCCCCGACGCTGGGGCCGATCGCCAGCGCCAGCCCGTTGCAGCTTGCCCATATGCCGAGCGCGCGGCCGCGCTCGATCGAGTCGGGCCAGGCGACCCGGATGATGGCGAGCGAAGAGGGCAGCAGCAGCGCCGCCCCCAACCCGGCGAGCGCCCGGCCGCCGATCAGCACGGAGATGTCGGGTGCAAGTGCGCAAAGCAGGGAGGCCGCGGTGAAGACGCCGGCCCCAGCGATGAAGGCCCGTCTCCGGCCATAGAGATCGGCGAGGAGGCCACCAGTCAGGAGCAAGATCGCGTAGACGAGATTATAAGCGTCGACGACCCATTGCAGCGTGGCGATGTCGGCTTGAAAATACGTGCCGATCGGTCGAACCGCCAGGTTGACGACAGAAGTGTCAATCTGGGCTATGAGCACGGCGAGGCACAACGCCGTAAGCGTCAGCCAGCGCGGATCGCGCCATGCGTCGGTCTTCCTTAACCCAGCCCCAATTGTCCGACGACCGCAGGGGCCGCGATCGGGCACTTTGTCGTCCATAATTGACTCCGTCGCGCGATGAGGACGACGTCTTAGCGACTGGATACTGACAGCGTTCTGTCAGTAGAGTGGTCGCGCATGGCAGGAGAGTTTTCGTTGCGGCGTGCAGATCGCCTATTCGACATCATCCAGATTCTACGGGTGGCCACGGCCCCGCGGACAGCTGCTGCGCTCGCGGCGGAGCTTGAGGTGACCACGCGGACGGTCTATCGCGACATCGCCACGCTTCAGGCGCGGCGCATCCCGATCGAAGGCGCGCCCGGGATCGGCTATGTCCTGCGACGAGGATTTGATCTGCCGCCGCTTATGTTTACGGTCGAGGAGATCGAGGCGATTACTGTTGGCGCGCGTCTTCTCTCGCGTACCGGCGACGTCGCGCTTCAACGAGCGGCGCAAAGCGTTCTATCGAAAGTATCCGTGATCGTGCCAGAAACCCTGCGGGACCATCTGGCGTCGGCCCCGTTCTATGTCTCAGCCTGTGGAGCAAGCGTATCGCCGGTTGTCGATCTGGCCGACGTCCGAGGCGCCATTCGTGACTCGCGCAAGATGCGCATCGCGTACTCGGACCAAAAGGGCGACCGGACGCGGCGCGTTATCTGGCCCTTCGCGGTCGCATATTACGTGGAGGCGACGTTGATCTGCGCGTGGTGCGAGCTGCGGAACGACTACCGGCATTTCCGGGTCGACCGGATTGTCTCAGCAAAGCCTTTGGACCAGCGCTACTGCGACCACGGCGGTCAGCTCATGGCGCAATGGCTCGCGATGCGGAGAGAGGAGCAAACAGGGTATTAAGTGAGCCACGCAAAGCGCGGCGCC
>Ga0066903_100005892_pt1 | contig 10743 bp, 7 predicted proteins | sample PanSoiMetaGPlot1_FD_67491 | JGI IMG/M metagenome (GOLD analysis project Ga0066903, IMG submission 67491) | Tropical forest soil microbial communities from Panama analyzed to predict greenhouse gas emissions - Panama Soil - Plot 1 (version 2) | ecosystem: Environmental > Terrestrial > Soil >...
CAGCGCAGCGATCTCCGGTACCTCGAGCAGGTGGCCGACCCGCAGCACCATCTTCGGAGTCATCATTCGGGTCGAGCCCTGCTGATACCACAAGATCATCGCCTCGCCGATCTCGCGGCGGTCGTCGTCGAAGAAGGCGACGGCTCCCTGATCGTCGCGGATCGGCTGCCCGGCCTGGGGCTGAACGAGCATCAGTGCCGCGCAACAGACCTTGAGATCGCGCCACTCCGTCTCGAGCAGGGCGTAGCTCGCGAAATGGGCCATCAGCGTCCTGTCGAGCGCGTAGATCTCGAGCAGCTGGCCGTACAGCCGCGTCGCCGCCGGTACGAAGAGCCCGGGCGCCACCGCCACGCCCTGTGAGCGCCGGCGCGCCGTTGCCGGATACCAGTGCCCATCAATCGACACGCCTGGTCGGTTGTGCCAGAGATGCGCGCCCGAGCCCAGCACCAGCGCGAGCAGCCGTTCGGCGGCCCCCTCTGCTGACGATTCCGCCTGGCGGGAGCCGACGTTCATGCCATTCCACCCGGATTGTCGGGGCGCATGCCGCAAGGTCGCTCGAACGGCCGGATACCGAGACGGCTGGTCACGGCCGGACGCCCACCACACCAGCAACCCCGCGAGGCCGCCGATGGCAATTGCCAGTCCTGCGTCCAGGCCCGCCGCCGCAAAGATGACGCCCATTGCATAGCCGGTGGCCGCGGCCCCAATCCAGCGTCGCATCAGCCGAACCGATCATTAAAAGCATTCTGCCCGAGTGATGAAGCCACGATGTCCGATTCGAACGGTTTGGTGAACCCCTAAGGGCACACCTTCCAAGCGTGTAAGGCTTCATCTGCCGGGCAGATAAGACAAGTGTGGCGGATCCTCGGACAGATGTCAAGTTTGTCGGCCGCGTCGTAGCCTGTCACGGCAACGCGCTCATGGTCGAAATCCTGCCATGCCACCCTCAGTTGGCAACGGCGTACGCCGGCTGCCGCGGGTCGGCGCCGGCCCGGTAGAAGCCCGTTGAGCGGTCGAGGAAAATCGCCTCGACGGCCGCGGCGCCGCGCGTGAAGTCCGGCCAGCGCTCGACGTCGTGCCCGCGCCGCTGCAGGTCGGCAACGAGCGACTCGTCGTAGCGGCCCTCGATGCGGACGCGGTTCGGCAGATACTCATGCGGCGCGAAGGAGTTCGGGAAGCTCCAGGTCGAGACGCGCGGGGCGTTGATCGCGTCCTGGATGTCGAGGCCGAAGTGGAAGGCGTTCAGGAAGACCTGCAGCATCGCCTGTACCTGCATGTCACCACCCGGGCAGCCGAACGCCAGCACCGAGCCGTCGTCACGCACCGCAAGCGCCGGGTTGGGCGTGAGCCGCGGCCGCTTGCCGGGTGCGACTCCGCAGGGATGGGCCGGGTCGGGGCGCGACTGGTCGCCGCGCGTTGAGACGACGATGCCGAGGCCCGGCACGACTGGTGCGGTGAAGGCCCCGTCCGACGGCGTCGCCGAGAAAGCGTTGCCCCAGCGGTCGATGACGCACACGTAGGAAGTGTCGGGGCGGGCCGGTCCCGGCACCGCGCCCGCGATGGGCAGCGGCGTCGCCGGGCGGCCGACCGCCGGCGGCAGCCCCGGGTACGCACGCGCCCGACCGATCAGGGCCAGCCGCTGGGCCAGGTGGTCGCTCGACAGCAGCTCGTCCATGCCGACGTCGACGAAGGCGGGATCGCCGTAGCGGTACTCGCGGTCGGCAAAGCTGCCCTTCAGTACCTCGAGCAGCAGGTGGGCGTAGTCGGGATCATCGATCCGGTCGGCCGCGAGCCCGGCCCGCTCGAGCATCAGGAGCGACTGGGCGAGCACGGGCCCCTGGCACCAGGGCCCGCACGTGAACACCTCGAAGTCGCGCCAGCGCACGCTGATGGCGGGCTCGTACCGCGACGCGAACGTGGCCATGTCCTCCCGGGTCAGATAGCCGCCCTCGTCCTCGTAGAACGAGACGATCGCCTGCGCGATGTCACCGCAGTAGAACGCCCGCCGCGCAGCCTCGAGCGCGGCGAGCCGGCCGCGGCCTGCCGCGGCCCGCTCCTCGTCGGCCATGTGCTGGATCGTGGCTCCGAGGTCGCGTTGCACGAACCGCTCGCCCACGCGTGGTGGCCGGCCACGCGGCAGGTAGACCGCCGCCGACGAGGGCCACGCGGCGCAGGCCTCCGCGTTCGCGGCGATCTCGCCGGCCATGTAGTCGAACATCGAGAAGCCCTCGCAGGCCAGTCGAACCGCTGCTCCAGCTACCTCGCCGAAGCTCATCGTGCCGTGGTCGCGGAGCGCGGTGATCCACGCGTCGGGCGCAGCGGGGACGACGCTGCGCGCGACTCCGACCGGCATCGCTCCTGCGTGCTCCCGCAGGAAGAGCTCAGCGTCGATCCCGCGCGGCCAGTGGCCGAGCCCGGCGATCGTCACGACCGGGCCGCCCGCAGGCCGGATCATGATCGGCGCCACCCCGGCGAAGTTGACCTCGTCCGAGTGCAGCACGGCGAGCGCCATGCCCGCGCAGCAGCCCGCGTCGACCGCGTTTCCGCCCGCTTCCAGAACCGCAAATCCGGCCGCAGCGGCCAGATAATGGCCTGCCGAGATTGCGTGCCGGCTGCCGTACAGCGTGGGGCGGCGAGACTCGATCCCCAGCCCTGTCTCCGCCATTGGGTAGCTGACGCTACCAACTTGTCCCGCGCGGGGCCGCGTTCCGGTTAAAGCGAGTCGTTTGTCGCACCGATGACAAGGGGAAGACCATGCCCAATACGCTCCCCAGCGCCGAGGACCCGCGCGAGCCTCCCACCAGCCGGTGGGCGAGGCTCTGGGGCCGCATCGCCGGAACCCGGCGCCGGCGGGATGTGGATCTGGCGCGAATCCTCGACCTGTTCGAGGAGCACGTCTACGCGGGAGCGATCACCGCGGACGGACGCTACGTCCACCACGTGTCGATGTCCGTGACCCAGGAGCTGATGGGCGGCCCGTATCCGGACGATGTCGAGCCTGGCCCGTTCTGGGAGTCGCGGATCGCACCCGCTGACTGGGCGCAGTACGAGGCGTTCAACCGCCGGCTGCTCGAGGGGCAGGACGCGGAGGTGACGTATCGCCTGCTCGGCGTCGACGGGGTCACGCGCGTGTTCCGCGACCGCGCTCGCCCGCGCCACATGCCCGACGGAGGCGTGCTGATCGAGGGCATCATCTCCGACATCACCGCCCGCGAAGAGGCTGCGGCCCGGCTCGCCGAGGCGAGCGGCCGCTTCACCAGTCTGCTCGACGTGGTGGGCGCCCACGTCTACCTTGCGCTCGCCTATCCGGACGGCGCCGTCGAGGAGCTGTTCCAGGGGCCCGGCGGCGACCGCCTCCTGGGCGGCGCCGAGCCCGATCCCGACATGGTCAACTGGGACGCAGCCGTGCACCCCAGCGACCGGCCCGCGTACGACGCGTTCAACCAGGCGCTTGGGCGGGGCGAGGATGCGGAGGTCACCTACCGCCTGCATGGCGCCGACGGGATCACGCGCTGGGTGTATGACCGCGCCGCCTGCCGGCCGCGCCCGGACGGCACCTTCGAGGTGAGCGGGATCGTGTCCGACGTGACCGAGCACCGGAGGCTCGAGGACGAGCTGCACCGCAGCATGCGCGAGATGAAGGATGCCCACCGCGAACTGGAGCGTGCCCGCCTCGAGGCCGAGGTGCGCGCGGGCACCGACGAGCTCACCGGCACGCACAACCGGCGCCGCTTCGCCCAGATAGCCACGGAGGAGCTCGCCAGGACCAGGGCCGGGTGCGGCCTGCTCCTGCTCGATGCCGACCACTTCAAACAGATCAACGACGCGTACGGCCACGCCGTCGGTGACGCCGTCCTTGTCGATCTCGCCGACCGCCTGACCGCCGGCCTGAAGCGCGGCGACTGCCTTGCCCGCTGGGGCGGCGAGGAGTTCGCCATCCTCCTGCGCGGCGTCAGCTCCGAGGACGCGCTCGTGCGGCGGGCCGAAGGCTTCCGCAGCGTTGTCAGCGAGGCATCGATCGCCAACGAGGGCATCCACCTCGACCTGACAATCTCCGTGGGCTGCGCGCTCGCACCCGCTCATGGGACGACGCTGGACGCGCTCCTCGAGCGCGCGGACAGCTGCCTGTACGACGCCAAGCACCGCGGCCGGAACCGCGTCTCGATCACCCCCAGCGACATGCGCGCCGCGGACGCGCCCCACACCCCTAACGCGATCGAGGTGGCTCGGGCGCTGGCGTTCGCCTGCAGCCTGCGGGAGGGCATCTCGCAGGAGCACGCCGCGGAGGTCGCGCGCCTGGCAGGCCTGACCGCCGAACGACTGCAGCTTAAGCCGCGCTCCGTACAGCGCTGCCGGCTTGCCGGATGGCTGCACGACGTCGGAAAGCTGGCCGTGCCGGAGCAGATCCTGACCAAGCCCGGGCCGCTGGACGACGCCGAGTGGCTGATCATGCGCACGCATCCCACCGTGGGTGCCGACATCGTGAAGCGGATCCCGGCCCTGCGGCAGGTGGCGCCCGCCGTCCGCCACCATCACGAGCGCTGGAGCGGCGGCGGCTACCCCGACAATCTGGCGGGCCCGGCGATCCCGATCGAGGCCCGCATCATCGCCGCGGCCGACGCATATGCGGCCATGACCTGCGACCGGCCCTACTCGGCGGCACGCCCGCCGCACGAAGCCGCCGCCGAGCTGCGCCGGAGCGTCGGATCCCACTTCGACCCCACCGTCGTCGAGGCGATCCTGGCGGTGCTCGACCTGGACGACCAGGTCGAACTCGACGCCGCGTAGGCTCGGGTCAGACATCACACCACTCGGCTCCGGTGGTAGAACTGAGGCATTCTCGGGGCCCGGGCGACGGGCGGAGGAGCTGGGGTGACGCTGGCGGTTCGAGGGACGTTCTGGGTGCTCGCGTATCTGGGTGTCGTGCTGGCACCGCTCGTCTTTGCCCTGGTCGGCGGCAGCCAGCCTGACCACGACTTCGTGACGAACTTCTCGGTCGCGCTCGGGTTCGTCGGGCTGGCGATGATGGGGTTGGAGTTCGTGCTGGTCGCGCGCTTCGAGCCTGTGGCGGCGCCGTTCGGTGAGGACGCGCTCCTGCAGTTCCATCGCCAGATCGGATACGTCGGGCTGGCCTTCGTCCTCATCCACGTCGCGATCTCGGCGCACTGGGATGAGCTCACCTTCCACCGCGCGATCAACGCGCCTGCGCTGGTGTGGTTCGGAATGGCCGCCCTCGTCTCGCTGCTGGCGCTGGTCGCGACGTCGGTGTGGCGCAAGCGGCTGCGGCTGTCGTATGAGTGGTGGCATCGCGCGCACACGGTGCTGGCCGTGGTGGTCGTCGTGACCGCGCTGGTTCATATCTACTTCGTCGACGAGTACGTCGGCTCCCTGATCAAGCAGGCGCTGTGGGGCCTGATGACCGCCGCGTTCGTGGCGCTCGCGCTGTGGGTGCGAGTTGTCAAGCCGTGGACGATGCGGGGGCGAGCCTGGCGCCTGGAAGCGGTCGGCTCCGAGCGGGGGCAGACGACGATCCTGACCCTGAGCCCGCCGGCCGGATCGGGGTTCCGGTTCCAGCCGGGCCAGTTTGCGTGGTTCGCCTTCGGGCGTTCGCCGTTCTCACTGACGAAGCATCCGTTCTCGTTCTCATCCAGCGCCGAGCAGGCCAGGACGGAGATCGCGGTGAAGGCGCTGGGCGACTTCACGTCGCGTATCTCCGAGCTCGAACCGGGTACGCCGGTGTACGTCGATGGCCCACACGGTGTGTTCTCGATCGACCAGTACGAGGGCCCGGGATTCGGGCTGATCGCCGGCGGGGTGGGCATCGCTGGATTGATCAGCATGCTGCGAACCATGGCTGACCGCGAGGACGTCCGCCCGGTTGTGCTCGTCTACGCCAACCGCGAGTGGGAGGGGGTCGCGTTTCGGGACGCGCTCGATCAGCTTGCAGCGCAGATGAACCTGACGCTCGTTCACCTCCTGGAGCAGCCGCCGCCCGGCTGGAAGGGAGAGACCGGCTACGTCAACCGCGAGCTGCTGTCGCGTTGCCTGCCGCACGGCTATCAGCGGTTCCAGTTCTTCATCTGCGGGCCTGACCCGATGATGGATGCGGCCGAGGCTGCTCTCCTCGACATGGGCGTTCCCGGCGAGCGGGTCCACACCGAGCGGTTCGACATGGCCTAGGCACGATGCGGCGCACGCAGATGACACGCCTGGTGTGGGTGATCGCGGCAGCGCTCGTCGTGGCATGCCTCGTCTTCGCCGCCATCCAGCACTAGCCCGGGAGGCTACGGGCTCAGGGCGCGTAGCGCAGGATCGCCGCGACGGAGCCCTCGCCGGGGATGTCCTCGCGGCGCACGGCCAGCACGTTGCCCCCGTTCAGCCAGACGCGCCGGGCGATCTCGTCGACGACGCCGTAGTTGACCGCGTCGCCGGCCGGGTCGAGCGTGATGGCGCCGTCCTCGTCGACGCTGCCGGGCACGACCTCGTCGATGTCGACGAGCACCGTGTCGACGAGCCCGTACGTGGCCGCGCGGGCGACGTCGGCGAGATCGCCGGAGGCCCGCCGCTGGGAGGCGCGCAGGGCGTAGTTTTCCTTGACGGTGCGCAGCTCGGCGGCGTAGACGTCGTCGAGCACGCGGCGAGCGGCCTCGGCCAGCTCGGCGGGGGAACTGGTGTCGGGGTTGCCGGGCAGGCTCGTCTCCAGCATGTGCGGGTAGCTGTTGACGGACCGATAGATGGAGTCCATCGGCTCGGCGGCTGCCAGCACCAGGGGCAGGTCGTGCCCGGTCAGCAGCGGCCGCAGCGCATAGTCGATCCGACGCGCATACTGGCGCATGCGGGTCTTCTGGCCCTCGGAGCCCTGGATCCGGCCGCTGGGCGCCCGGTCCTTGATCGACGACTTGCCGACCGCGCTGGCGACGTCCTTGGGCAGGTCGGGCACGCGCAACTCGACGGGGTCGAGATCGGGAGCGATCTCCAGGAAGCGAACGCCGTTCTGTGAGACCGCGAGTACGAAGGCCGTGTGCGGGAACGTGACCGCACGCAGCAGCGGCTTGAGGTGGAAGCGGTCGGAGACCTCGACCACGGCGGACAGGTTGTTCGCCAGCCGGAACGTGGCGGTCGTGGTCGGCGTCAGCAGGACGGCCAGGCTGCGGGCCTGGTAGCGCCAGAACTCGTCGTCGTCGACCAGGTCGGCGAGCTCTTCCTCGACTGCCGCGACGTCGGCCTTCGCCGTCTCCGCCTCGCGCAGCTGTCTCGCCGCCTCGGCGGCCAGGTTCTTGAGCTCGATCCGTTCCGCGTCGCCCCGTGAGGCTGGGTCGGTGGGGAGGTAGATCGAGACGCTGGCGGGCTCGCGAGCGGCGAGCAGCCGCTCCAGCTGGGCGCGAGTGGGGATGTCGGTGGGGAGGATCATGGGTCGTCCTCGACCGGTACACGGAATCTAGCGCCACGGCGGCGCGAGTACAGTGCGAAGCACAATCCGGGCCGAACGGAGAAGGGACGATGCGTGAAGCAGGCCGCGGCCGCCGATCACCGTATCTGCTGATCCTCGTCGCGGTCGTGACCGTGCTGATCGTGGCCGGTGCAGCCTCCGCGGTCGTCCAGCGATCGGGTTCGGACGAGGACGACGGAGCCGTGAGCGTGTGCGACGCCACACAGGTCGCCGATGAGGTGCTGCCCTCGGTGGTGATGATCAGCGCCAACGGCGCATCCGGCGCCGGCACCGGCTCGGGTGAGGTGATCCGCTCGGACGGCTCCATCCTCACCAACAACCATGTCATCTCCCAGGCTGCCGACGGCGGCCATGTCTCGGTCACCTTCTCGGACGGCTCCACGGAGGACGCGACCATCACGGGCCGCGACCCGCAGACGGACCTGGCAGTGCTGCACGTGGCGCCCTCGCCGCAGCTCAAGGTGATCGCGATCGGCTCGTCGGACTCGGTGCGGGTCGGGCAGCCGGTGGTCGCGGTGGGCGCCCCGCTGGGACTGGACGGTACGGTCACCTCGGGCATCGTCAGCGCGCTCGACCGCAACGTGCACGTGCCCAGCGACGCGGGCCGGCCGGCCCTGCTGGTTGCGGCGGTCCAGACCGACGCTGCCATCAACCCCGGCAACAGTGGAGGCGCCCTCGTCAACTGCGACAGCGAGCTGGTGGGCGTGCCCACCGCGGGCGCGGTCATGCCCGGTGGGGGCGGCGGCAACATCGGCCTGGGGTTCGCGATCCCGGTGGACTCGGCGATGAAGATCGCGAACGAGCTGATCGAGCACGGCTCGGTGACCCACTCCTACTTCGGCCTGGTCACAGCGCCCGTGTCCGACGGGCTGTTCGTCCAGGATGTCGACCCCGGCGGCCCGGCCGCGCAGGCGGGACTGCAGCCGGGTGACGTGATCACCGAGCTCGACGGGCAGGCCGCAACGTCCACCGTCCAGCTCGAGAGCCTGACCCTGACCAAGCGGCCCGCTGACAAGGTGCAGGTGACCTTCACGCGGGACGGCCAGTCGATGCAGGCGACCATCACCCTCGGCGCGGCACCGACCTAGCCCGCCGTCCGCCGTTGCCGGTACGCTGGCGTGGTTCAGCGGCCTGCGGCGGGAGTCCCCATGCACTGGTACACCGACGTCGTCTTCAAGAAGTACGCGGTCTTCGGCGGCCGGGCCGGCCGACCGGAGTTCTGGTGGTTCCAGCTCGCGAACTTCATCGTCTCCATCGGCGTGGCGATTGTCGCGGCGATCGTGCTCGGATCACACAACCAGGCGCTGTCGGATCTGTACTCGCTGGCCGTCTTCATCCCCAGCCTCGCTCTCTCGATCCGGCGGCTGCACGACACGGATCGATCCGGTTGGTGGATGCTCTTGCTGTTCCTCATCTTCATCGGCTGGATCGTGCTGATCGTCTTCTGGTGCCTGCAGGGCACACGCGGCGCGAACCGGTATGGGGACAGCCCCGATGGCGAGGTTGCCGCAGACGGCCTGCAGCCGCTGGCGCCTCCGCCCGGGCAGGCATACTGCAGCACCTGCGGCGCTGCGCTCCAGCCGGGAGCGGCTTTCTGCGGGAACTGCGGCGCCGCCCAGTCAACCTGACGGGTTCAGGGAACCCAACCGGAGGTCAGGCGACCGCCGCGGATCTCGCCGGGACGGCCCGCCGTCTACTTCCAGATCTCGCCGACCGGCGCCACGGCGTTGGCATCGCCGAGGTGGCCGCTCAGCGCCATCCCGTCCTCCATCGTGCGCAGGATGCTGTAGGCGTACGCCTTCGTCGAGTAGTCGCCGGGGCGGGCGAGAGGGCTGATGACTGCGCAGACGACATGGCCGCCTGATCCGAGGCCGTTCTTCTTGGCGATGCCGCCGGCGCGTTGATCCTCGTCGTAGGTGATGATGATGACGCCGTCCGACCCGAAGCTTGGCGAGGCCAGGATCCTGGGCACCTCGCGGGCGAGGAAGTTGTCGAACTGCGTGAACCGCTTGTTGACGGGCTTGCAGTTCGCCTCTCCGTCCTCACATCCGTTGGCAAGGACGAGGTTGAATGTCGGAGCCGTGCCGTTCCGCAGCGCCTGGTCGAACAGCTTCATCGGATTCGCGTCGGTCGGCGCCGAAGCGTAGATGTCGTTCTCGAGGCACTCTTGCGAGGGATTGGTCGCCGACCAGACGCCGCCCTCGCCCTCGACGTTGTCGAACAGGATGGCCGGGTTTCCGGTGGTGTAGAAGCCCGTCAGGGGGCACGGGCCCTGTGGCGGGCAGCTGCCGCCCGATCCCGTGTCGCACTTTGCCGTGCCGCCCTCGAGCCAGGTCTTCCAGGTCTGGCCGCTGACATCGATCTGATGAAAGATGTTGTCGACGTTCTGGTGGCAGGCGACCCCATAGTCCTGCTGTTCGCACCTGGTGAACTGGCCGCTGGTGAGGGCGACGTAGTTGGCCTGCGACCAGTGGGTCGCCGAGTAGTACTGCGAGAGCCACGCCGACTTCGGCCGCAGCGTCGACATCAGGTACGGCGCGTTGGTGGTGTCGAGGTGGGAGTAGGTGGTGTTCTCGCCGATGATCAGAAACACGTGCCCGAACCGCGGCACGCCTTCCACCTTCGTCGCCGTCGGCGCGGCCGTGGGTGCCGCATGAGCACTGGCGGCGCCCAGCGAGAGCACGACGACGAAGAGCGCCAGCACCAGCGCCTTTGAACCTCTGGACCTTCGCCGAACGTGAAGACGGTTGCGCATGACCTTCCCCTCGGGACCCGCTTCAACGGTACCCGCCTCGTGCGGAGGGTGCCAGCCCTGTGAGCGGCGAGTGCTGGACCCTCGATGCACAGACCGGGCGGGGGAGTGTGGTGCTCCCCCGCCCGGCGGTACCGCCCGGTGTCGGTCAGCCGACCCGGATCAGCTTCTTGTTGACGAACTCGTCGGCGCCGTACTTGCCGAGCTCGCGGCCGGAGCCGGAGCGCTTGACGCCGCCGAACGGCAGCTCTGCGCCGTCCGCGCCGACGATGTTCACGTAGACCATGCCGGCATCGATCTTGTTCGCCACCCGCTCGGCCTGTTCGGGATCCGTCGTGAAGAGGTAGGAGCCGAGCCCGAACGGCGTGTCGTTCGCGAGCTCGACCGCCTCCTCCTCGGAGCCGACCCGGTACACGACTGCGACGGGGCCGAACAGCTCCTCGCGGTACGCATCGTTGTCAGGTGTGACCTCGGTCAGCACCATCGGCGAGAAGAAGTTACCGTCCCGCTCGCCGCCGACGACGACCTTGGCGCCGCCCGC
>Ga0066903_100005893_pt1 | contig 10743 bp, 8 predicted proteins | sample PanSoiMetaGPlot1_FD_67491 | JGI IMG/M metagenome (GOLD analysis project Ga0066903, IMG submission 67491) | Tropical forest soil microbial communities from Panama analyzed to predict greenhouse gas emissions - Panama Soil - Plot 1 (version 2) | ecosystem: Environmental > Terrestrial > Soil >...
ACAAGCCATGGAATTATCTGGACGCTGTCGCGCGAGGATTCACCTTCTTTGCGCCGGCAGCTTGGCCAAGTCGCAGCGAGCCTGATCCTGGCGCGGCCGCACGTCGCGCTACTCCGCCGCCGGCTGCAACGCGGCCTCGCTGATCCGGTAGCGCGCGCCCTCGCGTACCAGCGCGAGTCGCCGCTGGTGGAAGGCGGCGAGCGTCGAGCGGTGGCCGATCGAGATGATCGTCGCGCCGGGCAGCCGCCGCTGCATCAGCCGGTAAAGCGCCGCCTCGGCGGGCTCGTCGAGCGAGGCGGTGGCCTCGTCGAGCAGCAGATAATCCGGGGCCTGCAGGATGGCGCGGGCGATGCCCAGGCGCTGCTGCTCGCCAAGCGACAGCATCCGGTTCCAGTGGGCTTCCTCGCTGAGCCGCGGCGCGAGGTCGCCCAGCCCGACCGCGGTGATGATCTCGGCCAGATCGGCCGCACTAAAAGTGCCGGGCTCCGCCGGATAGGTGACGGCGGCCGCCAGTGTGCTGATCGGGAAATAGGGCCGCTGCGGCAGCGTCATGACCTTGGCGCCCTTGGGCAGGACCACGGTCCCGGCGCCGAACGGCCAGCTGCCGGCGATGGCGCGGAACAGCGTGGACTTGCCGGCGCCGGAGGGGCCAGTGACCAGCACGTGCTCGCCGGCGGTGAAGACGAGGGCGTCGGCAGCGATCAGGGTAGCGCCTTGCGGCAGCCGCACCACCAGCTCCTCGATCGCGAGCGCGCGCTGACCCTCGCGGGCGGATACCGCGATGGCGGGCGTCGCGGTCGCCGCCGCCTGCGCGCGCTCCGCCGCGAGATTGAAGCCGTCGAGCCGCGCGATCACCGCGCGCCATTCCGCCAGCGTGCGATAGGCACTGACGAAAAACGACAGCGCGGTCTGCACCTTGTCGAACGCGTTGGCGGTCTGCATCAGGCCGCCGAGCGGAATCGCGCGGGCAAAATAGGCCGGGGCAGTCATGATGTAGGGAAAAATGACCGCGGCCTGCGCGTAGCCCGCGGTCACGAACCTCAGCTTCTTGGTGCGGGTCATGATGAGCATGAAGTTGCCCACCACGTGGCCAAAGCGATCAAGCAGCCGCCCGCGCTCGGCGGCCTCGCCGTGCAGCAGGGAAATCTGCTCGGAGCTCTCGCGCGTGCGCACGAGGTTGAAGCGGAAATCGGCCTCGAAGCGCTGCTGGCGGAAATTGAGCGAGACCAGCGGCCGGCCGATCAGGTGCGCCAGCACGGTGCCGACGATGGCATACATGAGCGCCGCCCACACCAGATAGCCGGGAATCGTCATGCTCATGCCGAACAGATGCAACGGGGCCTCGGAGGACAGGGTCCACAGGATGACCACGAACGAGCCGAGCGTCACGATCGCGCTGAGCAGCCCGACGCCGATCGCAAGCGTGCTGTCGATGAACTCCTTGATGTCCTCGGCGATGCGCTGATCGGGGTTGTCGGCGGCATCGCCCAGGAGCTGCATGCGGTAATGATTGCCCATGGCCAGCCATCGATCGAGATACTGGCGGGTCATCCAGGTGCGCCAGCGGATTTGGAGCCACTGATTGAGATAGAGCTGATAGACCGCGAGCACGATGTAGATCCCCGCCAGCACGCAGAACACCCCAATCTCACGCATGAGGCTGTCCCAGTTGTATTCCTGCAAGGCATTGTAGAACCGGCTGTTCCACTGATTGAGCATGACGTCGATCGCGACGATCGAGAGCTCGATGGCGATCACGGCGGCGAGCAGGCCGCGGCCGGCGCGGCGATCCTCGGAGAAGAAATAGGGGCGGGCGAGGCGCCAGATGAGCGCAAGCGTCGAAAGAAGGCGTGACACGGGGAAGCTCCTGTCTGCCGGCAATGGGTCGGATCGTCGCAGTCGAAAGGCCGTGGTGGGCGGCAATTGGGGCGGCAGCTGGGTCGCCTGGCTGCGATCTACGACTTTAGCCTAATGCGGTGCCGAGATATTTCGCCGACGGGTGAGATTCGGTCCCGGTATGCCCGAGAGGGTTTATGCTCTCGCAATGCGGCCGCACGCCCGGCTGGTAACCATGGCCGAGACAATTCGAACCTTGTGTGAGGCGAAATCACGCCCTACAACCGGAGCTACCGGAATAGGGAACCTGTCCGGCAGGTTTACACAGCAAGCGGCCCGAGAAGCCGCGGGGAAACGAGACTAAGCCAAGGAGGGCCACGCCCATGACGACTGAACCATCACGCATGTCCACGCCGGCCAACCGGCGGAAATTTCTGCGCGGCGCCGCTGCCGTCACCGCTGCAACCGTCGTTGCGCCGACCGTGGTCAAGGCGCAAGGCCCGATCAGCATGCGCTTCCAGAGCACGTGGCCGTCGAAGGACATCTTTCACGAATACGCGCTCGATTACGCCAAGAAGGTCAACGACATGACCGGCGGCGACCTGAAGATCGAGGTGCTGCCCGCGGGTGCGGTCGTGCCGGCTTTCGGCCTGCTCGACGCGGTGTCGAAGGGCGTGCTCGACGGCGGCCACGGCGTGCTGGTCTATCACTACGGCAAGAATACCGCGCTTGCGCTGTGGGGCTCGGGCCCGGGCTATGCCATGGACGCCAACATGCTGCTCGCCTGGCACAAGTACGGCGGCGGCAAGGCGATCTTGGAGAGGATTTTCGCGCAAATCGGCGCGGACGTGGTGTCGTTCCCCTATGCGCCGCTCTATTCCCAGCCGCTCGGCTGGTTCAAGAAGCCGATGCAGAGCGTCGACGACTTCAAGGGCCTCAAGTACCGCACCGTCGGCATCTCGATCGACCTGTTCACCGCCATGGGCGCCGCGGTCAACGCGCTGCCGGGCGGCGAGATCGTGGCGGCGATGGACCGCGGCCTGCTCGACGCGGCCGAGTTCAACAATGCCTCGTCCGACCGCGCGCTCGGCTTCGCCGACGTGTCGAAGATCTGCATGCTGCAGAGCTATCACCAGAACGCCGAGCAGCTCGAGATCAGCTTCAACAAGACCAAGTTCAAGGCGTTGCCGCCCAAGATGCAGGCGATCATCGAGAACGGCGTCGAGGCCGCGTCGCAGGACATGCAGTGGAAGGCGATGGATCGCAATTCGCAGGACTACATCACCCTGCAGACCCAGGACAAGGTGCGCTTCTTCAAGACGCCGGATGCGATCCTCAAGCGCCAGCTCGAGCTGTTCGACGAGATCGCCAAGAAGTACATCGGGACCAATCCGCTGTTCAAGGAGATCATCGAGTCGCAGCTTGCGTTCGCCAAGCGGGCGACGCGCTGGGAGCAGGACTACATCACCAACCGCAAGATGGCGTTCGATCACTACTTCGGGCCAGGCGCGAAGTCGCCGATCTGATCACGAGCTGAAAATGCCAAAGCACCATTCCGCGAAAAAACGGAGTGGTGCTTTGTTCTTACCGAATCGCAACTTTGCAAAGTGGCAGTCACATGAACGTCCAAAGCGTGCTGCACACCATTGACGGCATCAGCACGTGGGTCGGCAAGGCCGCGGCCTGGCTGATCATGATCCTGATGACGGTGGTGTGCGTCGAGGTGTTCAAGCGCTACATCATGAACGCGCCGACCGCCTGGATCTTCGACCTCGACAACATGCTCTACGGCACGCTGTTCATGCTGTGCGGCGCCTATACGCTGGCGCAGAACGCCCATGTGCGCGGCGACTTCCTTTACTCGTCGATGCGGCCGCGCACGCAGGCCGTGCTCGACCTCGCGCTCTACCTGATCTTCTTCATCCCCGGCATCGCGGCCCTGATCTTCGCCGGATACTACTACGCCGCGGATTCCTGGCGCATCGCCGAGCATTCCAACGTCACCGCCAACGGACCGCCGGTCTATCACTTCAAGTCGATGATCCCGCTCGCCGGCGTGCTGGTCATGCTGCAGGGGTTGGCCGAGATCGTGCGCGCGGTGGTCTGCCTCAAGACCGGGGAGTGGCCGAGCCGGCTGCACGACGTGGCCGAGATCGACGTGGTCGAGGAGCAGCTCGCGCACAGCGAATATGTCGACGAGGAGTCGCGCAAGGTCGCGATCGAGCACGTCAAGGAGATCGACGAGGTCGCCCGCCAGCGCGGCCTGGGCGGGGAGCTCAACACATGAGCGATCCCGCCCTCGGGCTGCTGATGCTCGGCCTCATCGTGGTCGTGATCATGATGGGGTTCCCCACGGCGTTCACGCTGATGGGGCTCGGCATGTTCTTCGGCTTCATCGCGTTCTACGACCCCACCCACCTGTTCACCGAGAACAAGGTGTTCGAGCTGATGGTCCAGCGCACCTACGGCGCAATGACCAACGACGTGCTCATCTCCATCCCGCTGTTCGTGCTGATGGGCTACGTGATGGAGCGCGGCGCGCTGGTCGACAAGATGTTCTACTCGATCCAGCTCGCATTCCGCCGCGTGCCGGCCTCGCTGGCGGTCGCCACCCTGATCGTGTGCACGTTCTGGGGTATCGCCTCGGGGCTGGTGGGCGCCGTGGTGGTGCTGATGGGCGTGATCGCGTTCAATCCGATGCTGCGCGCGGGCTATGACGTGAAGCTCGCCTCGGGCGTCATCACCGCCGGCGGCACGCTCGGCATTCTCATTCCGCCCTCGGTGATGATCATCGTCTACGCGGCGGTCGCCGGTCAGTCGGTGGTGAAGCTCTACGCCGCGGCGATGTTCCCGGGCTTCTTCCTGTCGTTCCTCTATCTCATCTATATCGTCGGCTGGGCGATGATCAATCCGAAGATCGCGCCGCCGCTGCCGCCCGAGCAGACGAAGGTCCCGGTCCCGGACTGGCTGCGCAAATTCCAGGCGCTCTATTCGAGGAATGTGTTTGTGGGCCTGCTGTCGGCCCTGCTGTCGCCGTCGCGGGCGACCGAGCTCGCGACCGAGAACGGACGCGTCACGTATTGGGTGCTGGTCAAGAACTTCGTCGCGACCTTGGTGCCGTTCATGCTGGTTGCGGGCACGCTCGCCTTGGTCTGGTGGTACGTCGTCATCCATCAGCAGGCCGGCCCGCAAGAGACGTATTCGGGCTTGCAGCAGCTGGGCGCGCCGGATCTCGGCCCGGCCGCCGCGACACCGGCCGAGCAGGGGCCGCCGGAGGGCTTCTATCTGTGGTTCGGGATCATCGCCGGACTCTGCGCGCTGATGATGATCCGCTACTACGCCCGGATCGACGCCGACCGGCTCGAGGTCATCAAGCTCTTGTCATCGTCGATCATGCCGCTCGGCATCCTCACGGTCGTCGTGCTCGCGGTCATTCTGTTCGGCATCACCACGGCGACCGAGTCGGCGGGCGTCGGAGCGGCCGGCGCCTTCCTGCTGGCGATCCAGGCGCGCACCCTCGACTGGAAGCGCACCAAGGAGGCGGTGTTTCTCACGGCGAAGACCACCGCCATGGTGTGCTGGCTGTTCGTGGGCTCGGCGCTGTTCTCGGGCGTGTTCGCGATCCTCGGCGGGCAGGCGCTGGTCGAGAAATGGGTGCTTTCGCTCAACATGACGCCCGTGCAGTTCATGATCCTGTCGCAGGCGATCATCTTCATCCTCGGCTGGCCGCTGGAATGGACCGAAATCATCGTGATCTTCGTGCCGATCTTCCTGCCGCTCCTGAAGCACTTCAACATCGACCCGGTCCTGTGGGGCACGCTGGTATTCGTTAACCTGCAGGCTGCGTTCCTGTCGCCGCCGGTTGCGATGTCGGCGTTCTATCTCAAGGGCGTCTCGCCCCCCCATGTCACGCTCAACCAGATCTTCAACGGCATGATGCCCTACATGCTGATCGTGATCGTCTGTATGATCATCATGTATTTCTGGCCGGGCATGACGCTCTGGCTGCCGAACTATCTCTATGGGAACTGATCGTTCCGATCTGACCGATCTCACCGCGAGCGAAGCCGCGGCCGAGATTGCGCGTGGCGCGCTCTCGGCCGAGGAATATGTCGGTGCCTGTCTCGACCGCATCGCGGCGGCCGAGAGCAGCGCGCAGGCCTTCGCGCATCTCGATGCCGACCACGCCATCGCGCAGGCGCGCGCGCTCGACCGCCAGAAGGGCGAGGGCCTGCGCATCGGTCCGCTGCACGGCATTCCCGTCGGGATCAAGGACATCTTCGACACGACGGACTACCCGACCGAATGCGGCTCGCCGATCCATTCCGGCCGCCGGCCCACCACGGATGCCACCGTCGTGCGCAGGTTGCGCGAGGCCGGCGCGGTCATCATCGGCAAGACTGTCACCACCGAGTTCGCCTATTTCCATCCCGGAAAGACGCGTAATCCGCGGGACCCGACCCGCACGCCCGGCGGCTCGTCGTCAGGCTCGGCCGCCGCGGTCGCGGCCGGCATGGTGCCGCTCGCGATCGGCTCGCAGACCAACGGCTCGGTGATCCGCCCGGCGGCGTTCTGCGGCGTATTCGCCATCAAGCCGAGCCACGGCCTGATCTCGCGCGCCGGCGGGCTGATGCTGTCGCGCGTGCTCGACCACGTCGGCGTTTTCGCGCGCGGCGTCGAGGACCTGGCGCTGGTGCTCGATGCGGTGGTGGGCCAGGATCCTGACGATCAGGATACGCGCGCCTATGCGGCGGCGGCCTTTCGCGCCGCGGCCGCCGAGCCGCCGCCGCTCCCGCCGAGCTTCGCCTTCGTGCGCACGCCGGTCTGGGACAAGGCCGACGCCGAGGCACGCGAGGCGCTGGAGGAGCTCGCCCGCGAGGTCGAGGCGCGCGAGGTCGACCTGCCCGCAGGTTATCGTGCCGCCTGGGACGCCCACCGCGCGATCATGGCCGCTGACATGGCGCATAATCTCGGCCCCGTTGTCGACAAGGGGGGCGAGATCAGCCCGCAGTTGAAGGATCTTCTCGCGCACGGCCGCGAGGTCACGGCGGTGCAATATCTGGCGGCGGTGCGCGATGCGCGGCGTTATGCCGAGGATATGTCGTATATCTTCGAGCAATATGCCGACGCGATCCTCACGCTCTCCGCGCGCGGCGTCGCGCCGCAGGGGCTCGACGCCACGGGCGACCCGGTATTCTGCACGCTCTGGACCCTGACCGGCTTGCCCGCGCTCAACTTGCCGCTTCTCGCCGGCATCAACGACCTGCCGATCGGGGTGCAGCTCATCGGCGCGAGCGGGCGCGACGAGCGGCTGCTGCGCACGGCACGCGAATTGCTAAGGATGGTGGCGGAAGAAGACTAGCGCTGCGGCTGGTTGTCAGCGGAGTACTCGTCGTGACGTGGTCGATCATCGCCCGCGATCGCAATACCGGAAAGCTCGGCATCGCCGTTGCAACGAAATTCTTTGCAGTCGGGGCGCTGGTACCGCATCTGCAGGGTGGCGTCGGTGCGGTCGCGACGCAGGCGCTCGTCAATCCGTTCTACGGTGTCAACGGCCTCAAGCTCCTGCGCGAAGGCAAGTCGGCCGCCGAGGTCGTCGCGACGCTGATCGCAAGCGACGAGGGCCGTGACCATCGCCAGGTTCATGTCATGGATGCGTCCGGCCGCGTTGCCGGGCACACCGGGGCAGCTTGCATCGATTGGTGCGGGCATCGTTCCGGCGGTGAGTGCTCGCTCGCCGGCAACATGCTCGCGGGCCCGCACGTGCTCGAAGCGACGGAGGAAGCCTACATCGCCAGTGCCGCTCTTCCCTTTGCGCGCCGTTTGCTTGCGGCCATGCGTGCGGGCGAAGCGGCGGGCGGCGACAAGCGCGGCAAGCAGTCCGCCGCGCTCGTCATCCAAGGCGAAGAGGACTGGCCCGACCTCGACCTGCGGGTCGACGATCACAGCGACCCGCTCGCCGAGGTCGAGCGGCTCGAGACGGTGAGCCGCGAGCGCTTCACCCATTTCATGCGGGTGCTGCCGCGCCGTCGCGATCCCGTCGGCCTGACCGATCGCGACGCAATCGAGCGTGAGATCGCGCGCGGCGTCGCCGCCGAAGGCCAGTCATGACCGCCGCGGCGCCGCTGGTCGAGATCGACGGGTTGAAGGTGGTGTTCCGCGGCGACCGCGGGCGCGCGACGTACGCGGTCGACAGCGTCGATCTCGCGATCCCCCGCGGCGCGACGCTGGGGCTCGTCGGCGAATCCGGATGCGGCAAGAGCGCGACCGCGCTCGCGATCATGCGGCTGCTGCCGGCGAAGTCGGCCGACGTGTCAGGCACGGTCCACTTCGACGGCATCGATCTGCTCGGCCTGCGCGACGACGAGGTGCGCGACCTGCGCGGCGATCGGCTCGCGATGATCTTCCAGGAGCCGATGACCTCGCTCAATCCGAGCTACACGGTGGGCGAGCAGATCATCGAGGCGCTGGTACGCCATCGCGGGCTGGCCCGCGGCGAGGCACGCCGGCGTGCGATCGAGCTCTTGCGCCGCGTGCACATCCCCTCGCCGGAGCAGCGCATCGACGACTACCCGCACAAGCTCTCCGGCGGCATGCGCCAGCGCGTGATGATCGCCATGGCGCTCGCCTGCGACCCGCAGCTGTTGATCGCCGACGAGCCGACTACCGCGCTCGACGTCACCATCCAGGCGCAGATCCTCGACCTCATGCGCGAGCTGAAAGCCGCGAGCCGCGCCACCATCCTGCTCATCACCCACGATCTCGGCGTGGTCGCCGAAATCTGCGACCAGGTCGCCGTCATGTATGCCGGCGAGGTGGTCGAGCACGCCGCCGTCGACGCGCTGTTCGATCAGCCGCAGCATCCCTACACGGTCGGGCTGCTCGGCTCGGTGCCGCGCCTCGCTGGCCGCGCCGATGAGCTCGCCAGCATCGAAGGCCGGGTGCCCGACATGGCATCGCCGCCGGCGGGCTGCCGTTTTGCGTCGCGCTGCCCATTTGCAGACGAGCGCTGCCGCCGCGAGCGGCCGCCGATCGTGCGGCTCGCGGGCGATCGCTGGTCGCGCTGCCACTACGCACCGATCGAGCAGCTGCTGTCATGAGTGCGCCATTGCTCGAGGTCGACAGGTTGACCAAGCATTTTGTCGCGCGGCGCTCGCTCCTCGGTCGGCCGACTGCGGTCGTGCGGGCGGTCGACGGCGTGAGCTTCACGATCGCGGCCGGCACGACCCTGGCGCTGGTCGGTGAATCCGGCTGCGGCAAGAGCACGCTCGGGCGCCTGGTGTTGCGGCTGATCCAGCCGACCGCCGGGCACGTCCGGTTCGAGGGCCGCGACATCTCTGCGTTCAGCGAGCGCGGGCTGCGGGCGTTTCGCCGCAACGCGCAGCTGGTGTTCCAGGACCCCTACGCCTCGCTCAATCCGCGCATGACGGTCGGAGCGATTCTCTCGGAGCCGCTGGCGCTGCACAAGGTCGTGGCGCCGGAGCACCGCAGCGAGCGGGTCGTCGAGCTATTGCAGCTCGTGGGGCTCGATCCGCGCCTGGCGCGCAACTATCCGCACGAGTTCTCCGGGGGCCAGCGCCAGCGGATCGCGATCGCGCGCGCGCTCGCGGTCGAGCCCAAGCTGATCGTCTGCGACGAGCCGGTATCGGCGCTCGACGTCTCGGTGCGCGCGCAGGTGCTCAACCTGCTACGGGACCTGCAGCGCCGCCTGGGCCTCGCCTATCTCTTCATCTCGCACGACCTCGCTGTCGTGCGGCAGGTGGCCGACCGGATCGCCGTGATGAACCTCGGCTGCATCGTCGAGAATGCCGGCGCGGACGAGCTGTTCGCATCGCCCCGCCATCCCTACAGCCGCGCGCTGCTCTCCGCCGTCCCGGTGCCGAGGCCGCGCGCGCGGCGCTCCCGTATCATCCTGCAGGGCGACATGCCGAGCGCGATCGCTCCCCCGAGCGGCTGCCGCTTCCACACCCGCTGTCCCTATGTGGTCGCGCGCTGCCGCACGGAAAGCCCCGCGCTCGAGGCCGACGCGGGCGGCCATGCCACCGCCTGCCATCGCCTCGCCGAGCTGCCGCCAGCAAGCGCGGTGACTTCCGCGGCCGCAGGATTTTCGCCTTCGCTCGACCGCGTGATCGCGGCCTTTACCCGAAAGGCGCAGATGCGCCGGGCGGGCGGTGTTGATAAAGTCGCAACGGCCGGAGCAGCCGGCCGCGAGTGACAAGAAACGGAAGGGACCAGCATGACGATTCTCCGTCTCGCGGCGGCGGCCGCGGCGCTTGCGCTCACGACCGGCCTCGCGGCGGCGCAGACCACATTGCGCATCGGGCTCGCCGAGGACCCTGACGTTCTCGATCCCACGCTCGCCCGCACCTATGTCGGCCGCATCGTGTTCGCCTCGTTCTGCGACAAGCTGTTCGACATCGACGACAAGCTCAACGTGGTGCCGCAGCTCGCGCTGTCCCATGAGACCGCGCCCGACGGCAAGGCCGTCACCATCAAGCTGCGGCCGGGCGTGAAGTTTCACGACGGCGAGTCGTTCGACGCCGAGGCCGCGAAATTTTCGCTCGACCGCCACCTCACCATGACCGGCTCGTTCCGCAAGCCGGAATTGGCGGCGGTCGATCGCGTCGACGTGGTCGACCCCCTGACCATCCGCATCGTGCTCAAGGCGCCGTTCTCGCCGCTGATCGCGCAGCTCACCGATCGTGCTGGCATGATGCTGTCCCCCAAGGCGGCGAAGGAGGCGGGCGACAAGTTCGGCCTCAAGCCGGTCTGCGCCGGCCCCTACCGGTTCGTCGAACGCGTGCAGCAGGACCGCATCGTGGTCGAGAAATTCGCCGACTACTGGGACAAGGCGAACGTCCACATCGATCGCATCGTCTATCTGCCGATCGTCGATTCCTCGGTGCG
>Ga0066903_100005894_pt1 | contig 10743 bp, 9 predicted proteins | sample PanSoiMetaGPlot1_FD_67491 | JGI IMG/M metagenome (GOLD analysis project Ga0066903, IMG submission 67491) | Tropical forest soil microbial communities from Panama analyzed to predict greenhouse gas emissions - Panama Soil - Plot 1 (version 2) | ecosystem: Environmental > Terrestrial > Soil >...
CAATTGTTGCGGCTTGGTGTGCGGCTTTCTGCCGAAACGCTGGTTTGCGCCAGGGAGGACGGAGAGCCCAAGCGGCCCCTCGCCGTCACGTACGAGTTTGCCCGGTTCGTGAAACGTCTGCCGTGGCTCCCGGCCGTGCGCTTCCATGATCTCCGGCACAGCCATGCGACCCAGCTCCTAGCCAGCGGTGTTCACCCGAAGATCGCGCAAGAGCGGCTCGGGCATTCGTCAATCAATGTCACCCTGGACCTCTACAGCCACGTCACGCCCACGATGCAGAGTGACGCGGCCGAGCGGCTTGACCTCGCCATGCGGGGCGCGCTAGCTGACCTCAAGAAAGGCGTTCAGTAGCATTTCAGTAGCAAAATGCCTTCGGGCAGGTTGCGAGAACAAAAAGACGCAAATAAATTCCAGCGGTTAGGCCACGTGGCGGAGTGGTTACGCAGCGGTCTGCAAAACCGTTTACCCCGGTTCAATTCCGGGCGTGGCCTCCAACAACCTCACAATCGAACCCCGATCCGGCCTTTGTCTCCGTAGCTCCCGTCTGGCGTGCGCCGACCTGAGCGAAAAGCCATGACCGACTTCTACCCCATGGTTCTGGCGGCACTCTCCAAGCTCGAACGCAACACGGCAGAGACGCGTCAGGCGCTCTACCAGCGCGCGCGCACGACGCTCGCCGAGCGGCTGCGCGGCCTGAACCCGCCGCTCTCGGCCCAAAAGATCATGGAGGAGCGCCTGGCGTTCGAGGAGGCCGTCCGCAAGGCCGAGGCCGACTGGACACGGGGTCTCGTCGCGCATGAGCTGCTGTCGCAGTTGGCGGATACGATCGAGCAGGACGGCTCGTTCACTCAGGCCGCCCGTGAGAGCGCCAAAGCTTCGGCGCAGCTTTCCGGGACGCTCGAGCAGGGCCGATCCGGCGCCGCCTTCGAATACACGCACGGTGCGTTCGTATTCGCGACGCTCGGCACCGAGGCCGATGCTGTCGCCGCGACCAACCCTCTGGTGCGCAGCATTCGCTCGGAGCTCGAATACAAGGCGCGCGAGCTCGCCGGGCGCATCCTGCGAACCTCCGATGCCGGGCGCTGGCGCCCGTTGACTGACGCAGTGCGCATGCTCGCGAGCCGCCTCGGCGGCTCGGATGTGGAAGTCGCCGCGGATATCGCGACGCTATGGGCAATCCACGTGGCTCTGGAGGCCTACCTCGATTCTCAGGAGGCGACCTCCGCCGCCGAGGAAAAATTTGAAGAGCAAATCTTCGTTCCGCTGGAAGCGGACGTCCTGCGCTTGTTGCGCGATCTCGTCGCCGGGACCGGCCCCTGGCTGCGCATGTTCGAAAGCTGCCGCGCGTTCGACGAAGAGGCGCGCGCTTCCGGTCCGCCGCCATCCGAGAGCATCGAGGCCGCGGCAGGTTTTCTTGGCGCCACCGCGCAAGCCGCTCTGCTCGGCGGCATCGAGGCCGCGGCCGTCCGGGCGCTGCTCGACGGCGGCTCGGCCGCGCTCGGGGAGAGAGCCGGGAACTGGTCGATCATCGCCGCTGGCAATCTCGCCATCGCGATGCTCAAGGCGCTGGCCGGCATCGTCTCGAGCTACGAGCAAGCCGATGCCGCCCAACCATCGGACGTGGCCGCTCGGATCGAACGGCTCGTGCTGCAGCATGAGGCGGGCCTGCTGCAGGTGTTCTCGCATCTTCCGGGCGAAGCTCGCGAGGTGCTGCGCGAGGTGATCGATGCGATCCGAGCGAGCGCCGCCGACGACGTCTGAGGCTTGCTTTCCGAAGCCCGCGCAAAGGAATTCGGCGTCGGCATGATCTGGATCAAGGCCGACCGGCCCGTGCTGTGCTCTTCTGCAAGCCGAAGCAGAATGAGGACAGGGACATGTTGATCAAGGCTGAGAATTTCGATCTGACGAACGGCTCCAACGTCGTTCGCATCCTGTGCGGCCTCTTCTTCTTTCCGCACGTCGCGTGGAAATTCATCGGCTGGACCGGCACCGTGGGCTTCTTCGCCAAGGCCGGGTTCCAGCCGCCGGAGCTCTGGGTCTATTCCGCGGCATTCTTCGAGACCGTCGCGGCGGTGGCGCTCGTGCTCGGCATCTACACCCGCTGGACCGCGCTGCTGGGCGCCTTCGTGCTCTTCGTTGCGGCGGCCGCCTTGTTCAAGGTCGGCGGCTTCAAATGGCTGTGGAACCTCGGCGGCTTCGAATATCCAGTGTTCTGGGCGCTCGCTTGCGTCGCGGTCGCGCTCAATGCCTGGAAAGAGGCCCGGGTTGCCGTGAGCGAGACGAGCCGGCGAGGCAAGGTGGCCCTGACGCCGGCGGAGTGAAGAACCGGGGCTCGCAGCCCGGCTAGCAGCCGCGGCAGATCGTGAGCTTTTTCGTAAGCGCCTCGTCGAGATCCCTCGTCGCCTCGTCGGCCGGCGCCATCTCGGCGGGCGCAACATCCCTGGCCTGGGGCTGGCGGTGACCGACCGGAGCCTGCGCCGCCGGCCCCGGTCGCATGTCGCGCGGCCCGACCTGCGCTGTGGGCGGGCCTTGCGTTGCACTTTGTGCCCAGGCCGAGGCGGCGCCGGCCAGTCCCAGGATGAGGCCGCCGAGGAACGGGGCGGTTATGCGGGCGCGCATGCTTCTGGCTCTCCCCTGCTCGTGGCCCGATTCGCCGCAAGGGTAAGGCCGTCCTCGCGGCCGATCAACGCAACAACGCGTATTTCCGAGGCCGCCAGGACCCAGGTCCGGCGGACGCAGGCTTTGGTCCTCGGCGGTGTTTTTATGTCCAGGAAACCTGGGACTTCGGATGAACTTTCCAGCCGGAAGGGGATCGCCGCGCGCGATTGCGGAGCACAAGCCGCCGATTCACGGCAACGCGTCCCCCTTTTGCCATAGCGGCGACTATGGTGCGATGCGTCAAAGGCCGACGCCTCGCTTGCCCGGTCCATGCGCCGCCGAGCACACGTGGATATCCCATGGCGTCGGCAGTTTCGACTGGACCCCAGCGCCATGGACGGGCCAAGTGACGAAGACCTCATGGCTCGGATCTCGCAAGGAGACGAGTGGGCCTTTCGGCTGCTTGCTCGCAGGTACCTGCCCCGGGCGCTCGGACTCGCTCGCAGGGTGTTGGGAAACGAGGCGGATGCCGAAGAGATCGTGCAGGAGGCCCTGTTGCGCGTGTGGCTCAACGCGACGCGCTGGCGTCCGACGGCGGCATTCCGCACCTGGTTCTATCGCGTGGTGCTCAACCTCTGTCTCAACCGCAAACGGCGCGCGCCGTTCGCCGCGCTCGACAGCGTCGAGGAGCCCGTCGATCCCGCCGCGGATCCGTTGCGCGAGATCGAGCACCGGCAGACCGATCGGCTCGTCGCTGCGGCGCTCGCCGATCTCCCCGATCGGCAGCGTGCCGCCATCGTCCTCAGCTATCAGGAGGGCATGTCGAATGCTGAGACCGCGGCGGTGCTCGGCACATCGGTCTCAGGGGTCGAGACCTTGCTGGTGCGCGCGCGACGCGCGCTGCGCAAGGCGCTCGGCTCCGTTCTCGAACCGGAACGGTGAATCCAATGATGTCTCTCACCCGATTTGTTGAGCTCGTCGAGACGCACGGCGCTGACCCGAACCGTTGGCCGGAGAAGCGCCGTGAGCACGTGCAAAGCTTGCTCGTCGCAAGCGCCGAGGCGCGCGCGGCGCTTGCGCAGGCCGAAAAACTCGACGCGTTGATCGCGCGGCATTGCCGGGATGGTGACGAGGAGGCTGCGACGGCGCGCGTGCTCCGCCGCCTCCAGGCCCTGCCCGCGCAACGGCGCGGGCTGCTGCCGAGACTGTTGCCGGCGGCCTTGCTCGAATTCGACCTTGCCCCCGCCTGGCCGCGCTTTGCCGCTCTTCTCGGCGTCGCGGTGCTCGGCTTTGCGGTCGGACTGAGCGACACCGGAATGGCGCTCACCAAACACTCCGCCTCGGCCATCATCGGAAGCCCGAACAGCTCCGATTCCGATCTGAGCCTGATCCTGTTTGAGCCGGATCCATTGTCCGCAATGCGATGAGGCCGTGATGGCGACACTCTATGCTCCGGTCGTCGGCGACCGCGCTTCGCGGATCGTGCTTTTCGTCTCGCTGGCGCTCAATCTGTTCTTCCTCGGCGTTCTCGGCGCGACCGCGGTGCGCGAGTTCTGGCTGCAATCCCCGGCGGCATTCCAACCCAGCCGAACCGCGGCCGAGCGCATCGATCGCCTGGCGGCGACGCTGCAGGCCGACGACGCCGAGAAGCTGCGCGCCGAGTTCCACGCCCGCGAGCAGAAACTGGAAGTGGCGCATTCGGCATACCGGCGCGCCCAAGAGGCCGTGCGCGCTGCGTTACGCGCCGAGCCGTTCGACGTCGGCGCGGTACGCACCGCCATGGCGGAAACCCGTGCCGCCCGCCTAGCGCTCGACCAGGCTCTCCACGAGGTGATCTCGACAGCGGCGGTGCAGATGTCACCCGCAGGACGCAACCGTCTTGCCGATTGGTCGCCGCCGCACGGCGGCGTACCGCCTAAATAACGAACCGTGGACCCCAATATGCGGGAACGGGGGCACATGCCATCGGCACGAGGGGGCCCGCACAGCCGCACGCGTGCCGCCGCAATCCTCGCGGCGAGCTTCGGTTTGTTGCAGGGACTCGGCGCCTGTGTGCTCAATGACCGGCTCGATCCCGCGCTCGAGCTGCCGAAGAATTATCGCGCGCCACATCTCACCTCGCCCGCCGCGGTGCCGCCGCTCGAATGGTGGCGCCGATTCCATTCCGCCGAGCTCACCGATCTGATGGAGCAGGCCGCTGCCGCGAATTTCGACATCGCGGCCGCGGTCGCGCGCATCGTGGAGGCGGACGCGCAGGCGCGGATCGCCGGCGCAGCGCTGCTGCCGACGCTCAATGCCGATCTGGAGGCGCAGCGTACCCGGACCCCCGCGACGCTCTCCACCGGCTCGACGTCTTCGCGGCGACCCTCGGCGGTCGAGCGACCGCTGTTCACGGCGGCGCTCAACGCCAGCTATCAGCTCGATTTCTGGGGCAAGGCGCGCGCGCAGATTCGCGCCGCCGATTATTCGGCGCTCGCAAGCCGCTTCGACCGCGAGGTGGTTGCGCTCAGCGCGCTAGTGAGCGTCGCCAACACCTATTTTCTGGTGCTCGAGGGCCAGGATCGGCTGCGCGTCGCCCGTGAGAACCTCACGAGCTCGGAGCGAATTCTCAGGTTGATCCAGGACCGCTTCAATCAGGGCACCGCGTCCTCGCTCGACGTTGCCCAGCAGGCGAGCCTCACCGCGATCGTGCGCGCCTCGATCCCGCCGCTCATGGAGCAGATCGAGCAGAACAAGGCGACGCTCGCCCTGCTTGTCGGTCGCGCGCCGGAAAATCTCGTGGTTCGCGGCGGCAGCATGTATCGGCTGGCGATCCCGCGCGTATCGCCCGGTCTGCCCTCCGAGCTGCTCACCCAGCGTCCCGACATCCGCGAGGCCGAGCTCAGACTCGCCAGCGCGGATGCGAATGTGTACGCCGCGCGCGCCGCGTTTCTGCCCAGCATCCAGCTGACCGGACAGGGCGGGTTCGAGAGCACGGCACTGCGCACCTTGTTCGGCCCCAACGCGCTCTTCTATACGGTCGCCGCAAGTTTGACGCAGCCGATCTTCCAGGGCGGCCTACTGCTCGGCCAGCTCGACCTGCAGAAAGGCCTGCGCGAGGAGCTGCTGCAGGATTATCGCAAAGCGGTGATCTCGGCCTTCACCGACGTCGAGCGGGCGCTCGTCGCCGTACAGCAGACGACCCGCCAGGAGGCACTGCAGCGCGAGGCCGTCACCGAGGCGCGCCGGGCGTTCGAACTCTCCGAGGAACGCCTGCGCGGCGGCACCATCGATCTCACCACCGTGCTGCAAACCGAGCAGACGCTGTTCCAGCAGGAGGACGTGTTGGCGCAGGTACGGTTCGCGCGGCTCGAGGCGATCGTCGCGCTGTTTCAGGCACTGGGAGGCGGCTGGTTCATCGACCGCGAACCGCTGACGCGACCGGCCGACGCTTTTCCAAACCCTAAAAGTTGACGGGTTGCGTACATAGCTAGGACCCAGATGGCAGGCTTCCGCAAATTTATGGTCATCGTCGTCGCCGGCGCGATCCTGATCGTGTTGGCGCTGACGATCTTCGGCCCCGGCTCCCAGCGCCAGCGCAACGCCGGACGCTTCGGCAATCCGGACGGCCCGGTGCCGGTGCTCGCGGCCGAGGCGCGCATCGCGGACGTGCCGGTCTATCTCGACGGCGTCGGCACCACGCGCGCGCTCAACATGGTGACCGTGCACAGCCAGGTGGACGGGACCCTGGTCAGCGTCAATTTCCGCGAGGGTCAGGACGTCAAGAAAGGCGATATCCTCGCGCGCATCGATTCGACGACCTATCAGGCGCAGCTCGACCAGGCGATGGCCAAAAAAGCCCTCGACGAGGCGCAGCTCGCCAACGCGCGGCTCGACTTCGAGCGCTACAGCAATCTGCTCAAGACCAATGCGGTCAACCGCCAGCAGGTCGACACCACGCGCGCGCTGGTGGCGCAGCTCGAGGCCCAGGTGAGGCTCGATCAGGGCGCGATCGACAATGCCCGCGCCTATCTCGATTACTGCACCATTGTTGCGCCGATCAGCGCCCGGGTCGGCATTCGCCTGGTCGATCAGGGCAATCTGGTGCACGCGTCGGATCCGACCGGCATTGCCGTGCTCACGCAGATCCAGCCGATCTCGGTGCTGTTCACGCTGCCGCAGCAGCAGCTCGGCCGCGTCAACAAGGCATTCGCCAAGGGGCCCCTCCTCGTCGAGGCGACCGAATCCGACAGCAAGCAGGTGCTCGATCACGGTGCGCTGCAGGTCGTGAACAACCAGGTCGATCAGACGACCGGGACGGTGCAGCTCAAGGCCGAGTTTCCCAATGCCGATCTGCAGCTCTGGCCCGGACAATTCGTCAACGTGCGGCTCCTGATCGACACCTTGCGGCAGTCCATCGTGGTGCCGACCGCCGCCGTGCAGCGCGGCCCCAACGGCACCTTCGTCTACCTGCTGCAGCCCGACAGCACCGTGTCGGTGCGTCTCATCACCGTTACCCAGCAGGACGAGAATCAGGCGGTGATCGCCAACGGGCTGCAGGCAAAGGACCGGGTCGTCACCTCGGGTTTCGCGCAGCTCGCCGAAGGCAGGAAGGTGACGGTGAGCGCGACCGGCGCGCCGGATGACACCGGCCGCCCACGACGCGAGCGTCCCCCGGGCAAGACGTCGGAAGCGACCGGGACCCCGCCGAGCAGCACGCCATGAACGTCTCCGCAAGCGTGTCGGCGCCGTTCATCCGCCGCCCGATCGCGACCTCGCTCCTGGGCGTCGCCGTGCTGCTGGGCGGCGTGCTCGGCTATTGGCTGCTGCCGGTGTCCGCGCTCCCGCAGGTCGATTTCCCGACCATCCAGGTCACGACACAGCTGCCGGGCGCGAGCCCAGACACGACCGCCTCGCTGGTAACCGCGCCGCTCGAGCGCCAGTTTGGGCAGATCCCGGCGCTCACCACGATGACCTCGTCGAGCTCCTACGGCATCAGCCAGATCACGCTGCAGTTCGGGCTCAATCGCGACATCGATGCCGCTGCCCAGGACGTGCAATCCGCGATCAATGCCGCGGGATCGACGCTGCCGCGCAACCTGCCCTATCCGCCGACCTACTCCAAGGTGAATCCGGCGGACGTGCCGATCGTCACGTTGGCGCTCACCTCCGACACGATCTCGCTGCGGCAATTGAGTGACATCGCAGACACGCTCCTGGCGCCGCGCCTGAGCGAAGTGACCGGCGTCGGGCACGTTTCCGTCGAAGGCGGCATCCGCCCGGCCGTGCGCATCCAGGCGGATCTCGCGCGGCTAGCCGCCTACGGCATCGGCCTCGAGGATCTCCGGTTCGCGATCGTCAGCGCGAATGTCGCGGGCCCCAAAGGCTCGTTCGACGGCGCGCATCAGTCCTACACCATCGCCACCAACGATCAGATCGCGGCGGCCGATACATACCGCACCATCATCGTGACCTATCGCAACGGCGCGCCGGTGCTGCTCGGCGACGTCGCCGACGTCATCGACGGTCTCGAGAACACCAAGGTCGGCGGCTGGTACGAGGGCACGCCGGCCGTGATCGTCGACGTGCAGCGCCAACCCGGCGCCAACGTCATCGAGACGGTGCAGCGCGTGCGCGGCGAGCTGCCGAAGCTGCAGCGCGCGATGCCGGTCGGCGCCAAGCTCACCATGGTCAGCGACCGCACCGATACCATCCGCGCCTCGGTGCACGACGTGCAGTTCACCCTCATCCTGGCGGTCGCGCTCGTCGTGCTCGTGGTGTTGATCTTCCTGCGCACCATCCGCGCCACGTTCATCGCCGGCGTCGCCTTGCCGCTCTCCCTGATCGCGACCTTCGGGGTGATGTGGTTCTGCGGCTTCAGCCTCGACAATCTCTCGCTGATGGCGCTCACGATCGGCACCGGCTTCGTCATCGACGATGCGATCGTCATGATCGAGAACATCGTGCGACACATGGAGGACGGCGAAGCACCGCTCGGGGCGGCGCTCAACGGCGCGCGCGAGATCGGCTTCACGGTGATCTCGCTCACGGTCTCGCTGATCGCGGTGTTCATTCCGCTCCTGTTCATGACCGGGCTTGTCGGGCGCATGTTCCGCGAGTTCGCGCTCACGCTCACGATCGCTGTCGTGGTGTCCGCGATCGTGTCGCTGACGTTGACCCCGATGATGTCGAGCCGCCTGCTGCGGCCGGCGCAGGAGGCCGCCGGGAGCCCGCTGGCGCAGGGCTTCAACCGTGCCGTCGAATGGAGCGTCGAGACCTATCGAAACACGCTCGAATGGGTGCTGCGCCATCAGAGGCTCACGCTCGCAACGACGCTGCTCACGCTCGCGGCCACGATCGTGCTCTACATCCTCGTGCCCAAGGGGTTCCTGCCGCTGCAAGACACCGGCCTGATCACCGCCGTCACGGAGGCAGGGCCGGAAGTCTCGTTCGCCGAGATGCGGCGGCTCCAGGCCGACGCCGTCGCGGCGATCCGCCGTGATCCCGACGTAACGGGCGCCGTCTCGGTGATCGGGGTGAGCCCGCTCAATCCCACGCCGAATGCCGGGCATCTCGCGATCACGCTCAAACCGCGCGACCAGCGCCGCGCCTCGGTCGCCGACATCGTCGATCGTTTGAAGGCGCAGGTCGCGCCGATCCCCGGCATGTTGGTGTATTTCCAGCCGGTCCAAGACATCCAGATCAGCACGCGCTCGAGCCGCGCCCAATATCAGTACACGCTGACCGGCACCGACGCCCAGCAGGTGTCGGACTGGTCGGTGAAGCTCGCGGCGCGCCTGCGTGCGGAGCCGGCGCTGCGGGAGGTCGCCTCCGAAGCGCAGGAAGGCGGCTTGCGCACGTTCATCAATGTGGATCGCGAAAAGGCCGGGCGGCTCGGCATCTCGATGCAGGTCGTCAACGACACGCTCAACGACGCGTTTGCGCAGCGGCAGATCTCGACGATCTACGCCCAGACCAACCAGTACCGGGTGATCCTCGAGGCGATGCCGCAGTATCAGCAGGATCCGAGCGCACTCACGAAGCTGTTCGTATCGTCCACCAACGGCGCGCAGGTGCCGGTCAGCGCCTTCACGAGCATGCAGCGCACCATCGCGCCGCTCACCATCAGTCATCAGGCGCAATTCCCGGCGGTGACCATCAGCTTCAATCTCGCGCCGAGCGCTTCGTTGAGCGACGCGGTCGCGGCCATCACCAGCGCCGAGCGCGACATCGGCATGCCGCCTTCGATCGTCGGCGGCTATTCGGGCGACGCCGCGGAGTTCGCCCGCTCGCTCGCGGGCGAGCCCTGGCTGATCCTCGCCGCGGCGGTGACGATCTACATCGTGCTCGGCGTGCTCTACGAGAGTTTCATCCACCCGCTGACGATTCTCTCGACCTTGCCCTCCGCCGGCGTCGGCGCGCTGCTAGCGCTGATGCTCACCGGCCAGGACCTTTCGGTTGTGGCACTGATCGGCATCGTGCTGCTGATGGGCATCGTCAAGAAGAACGCCATCATGATGATCGATTTCGCACTCGAGGCGGAGCGCAAGGACGGGCTTTCGCCGCGCGACTCGATCGTGAAGGCATCGATGCTGCGCTTCCGGCCGATCATGATGACGACGCTCGCCGCCCTGTTCGGCGCGCTGCCGCTCGCGCTCGAGCACGGCACTGGCTCGGAGCTGCGGTTTCCGCTCGGCGTCACCATCATCGGCGGCTTGCTGCTGAGCCAGCTGCTCACGCTCTACACCACGCCGGTGATCTATCTCTACATGGAGCGGCTGCGCGCGCGACTTACGCGAGCGGTCGCCTCGTCCGCCCCGGGGGCCCGACCGATCCCACCCGAGCTGACCCAGCGAGCCGCAGAATGATCGATCATTCTTTGACCCGCCCTAGCCGGCCCCGCGCTTCCCCTCTCCCCTTGTGGGAGAGGGTGGCGCGCTGCGAGCGTGAGCGAGCAACGAGCCGGGTGAGGGGTCAAACTGCTCGATTGAGATCCGGACCCCTCACCTGGTCCTCGCCTTCGGCTCGGACCGCCCTCTCCCCCAAAGGGAGAGGGCAAGCTCGCGCGTGTCGAAGCCGGCGTGCCTCGGTTCTGAGATGAACTTCTCCTATCCGTTCATTCGCAGGCCCGTGGGCACGACGCTGCTCGCGATCGGCCTGTTTCTG
>Ga0066903_100005895_pt1 | contig 10743 bp, 4 predicted proteins | sample PanSoiMetaGPlot1_FD_67491 | JGI IMG/M metagenome (GOLD analysis project Ga0066903, IMG submission 67491) | Tropical forest soil microbial communities from Panama analyzed to predict greenhouse gas emissions - Panama Soil - Plot 1 (version 2) | ecosystem: Environmental > Terrestrial > Soil >...
GCTGCGGGCTGGCGACGCCGGGCAACATCTGATGACGCTGCATCCGAACGGTGGCGGCGGATCGTCGACCTGGTTTCATGACGACGAGTGGCTCGACTTCAACATGCGGCAGAACGGCCACGTCGCGGAGTACACGGGCCGGTACGATCAGACCGCTGCCGATTACGCGCGGACGCCGGCGAAGCCGGTTGTCGACGGCGAGCCGCTGTACGAAGATCATCCGGTGTCGTTCAACGCGCCGAATCTCGGGCACTCGGTCGCAGCCGATGTCCGGCGTCCTCTCTACTGGGACCTGTTTGCCGGTGCGTTCGGCCACACCTACGGCCACCATTCGGTCTGGCAGATGTGGGCGCCTGGACGGGCGCCGGTGAACAATCCGCTGATGCCGTGGTACGACGCGATCAAACAGCCAGGCGGAACTGAGATGCAGTATGCGCGTCAACTGCTGGAGTCGCGGCCGTTTCTCAGCCGCGTTCCTGACAACGACGTCATCGTGACGGGATCGGTTCCGACGAGCGTGCCTGGCGCCGGCCGCTATCGCTTCGCGGCGACACGGGACGAGAGCGGCAGCTACGCGATGGTGTACGCGGCGGTGGGACGTCCGTTCGCCGTGAGGATGAACACGATCACGGGGAAGAGCGTGATCGCCTGGTGGTACGACCCGCGCACCGGTCATGCGTCCCGGATCGGGATGTTTCCAAATCAGGGCGAGCGGACGTTTACGCCGCCAGATGTCGGAGAAATGATCGATTGGGTGCTCGTGCTCGACGACGCATCGAAGAAATTTGGCGTGCCCGGTGCGAGATCGAGATGACGCCACGGCGATCGGCCAGGACTACAATCCGTAGTTTCATTTACGCTACAGAAATTTTTACCTGACTGTCCCCATTTCCTACATGACTTTGGTCCCCATTTCTCCGGATTTGTTCCGACGCATCTACGTTGAATGAACACTGGCGTCCAAGCACGATTCGATCTCGCTACCTGAAAACAACTCCGCCGCGACCGAATACCGGCGTAATCGTGATCATTCACGAAGTCACGTGAAGTGATCTCATCGCTCGCTTCGTTCGCAGAAACGATTTCGTCCGTTCTTGACAGGGTGAGGCCCGGGACTTGCATTGCGCCGAGCGCTTCCCGTAACTCCGTGAATCCGGAACAGCCGTAGCTGTTTCATTTCGCGACAAGAAAACCCGAAGGAATGGACTTCATGAAGAACTGGCTGTACGTGTGTCTTCTCGCGATCGCGTGCGTCGTCGTTCCACGATCCGCGTCCGCTCAGATCATGCCCGGGATGCCGCCGATGAATCTCTGCGCGGGGTCGCCGGACAACATTCCGGCCGGGCAAACCCTCACGGTAACCGGCACGATGACCAGGTCCTGCATCGAGGTGCGAGGCAGGCTGCAACTGGCGTCGGGCGCGAACCTCACGGTCGGGACGATTCTGTGCGACGGCCAGGGGACCATCGAAAGCACGGGGACCAACTGGCGGTTGACCATCGCGAGCACGCCGATCAACCTCGCGAACGATCCAGAAGCGTTCGGGACCGGGTTGCTCGCCGTGGACAACTGCCGCGTGCATCTGCAAGGCGTTCCGCGCACAGGCTTCGTGCGTCTCGCGGCCGAGGCGATGGCAGGGCAGACGGCGCTCAAACTCGCGTCCGTGCCAGTCGGCTGGGTGTCGGGTGACACGCTCGTGCTCCCCGATACACGCGCGCTCAAACTCAGCGAGACGAGCATCTATGGGACGTATGTCTCACAAGTCGAAGAGGTCACGCTCGCATCTATCAGCGGCATCACCGCGACGCTGCAGGCGCCGTTGAAGTTCAGCCACATCGGCGCCCGCGACGTCAACGGCGTGCTCGGCATGAATCCGCATGTGGCGAACATCACGCGCTCGTGCGAGGTGCGATCGGCGGATCCGAACGGGACGCGCGGGCACATTCTCTTCACCGAACAGGCCGACGTGGACATCCGCTACTGCATGTTCAACGACCTCGGGCGCACGACGATCGACGGCGAGCCGGTCTCCACGACGTTCAATCCCGACAACTCGGTCGCCTCGATCGGCACGAATCAGATCGGCCGGTACTCGATCCATTTCCATCACCTGCGCGGCCCGGCCGGCGGCCAGGTCAGCGCCGGCGCCAACTGTGAGAACGGAAGCTTCTCAGGCATTCCGTGTCAATACACGTTCGTCGGAAACGTCATCTCGCGCGGGACGAAGTGGGCGATCGGGATCCACGACAGCCACTACGGTCTCGTCAGCGGCAACGTCGCCTACCTGAACGCGGGGGCGGCGATCATGACCGAGGACTGCTCGGAGAGTTACAACCGCATCGACGGCAACATGGCGTTCATCGGCCAGGGCGCCGGCCCGCGCGACAGCCAGACCGGCCGTGGTCCTGTCGGCTTCTTCTTCAGAGGGCCCAACAACTTCGTCACCAACAACATCGCGACCGGTGGTCAGGGAGACACCGCCGACACCGGATACGCCTTCAAGTACTTTCAGCAGTACTGTCAGCCCGACGAGGGCACGCCCGCCACGAAGATTCCGAACTTCCCTGGCGCAGACACGTCCGGAAGCGATCCCTCGCAGTTCACCTGGTCGGACGTCACGGCGATTCCGGTGCTGCAGTTCGAGAACAACGAAGGCTACGGCGCCCTCGAGTCCGGTCTCAGCTTCTGGTGGATTGGCTCGTACTACGTCACCTCGCGCCCGAAAGCGCCGGAGAGCATCTTTAAGAACGTGAGGATCTGGCACGTCTTCAACAACGGCATCTTCCAGTACGAATCGGATCACGTGACGGTCGATGGATACCTGTTCCGTGGCGACAACTGCGAAGTGTGTCGCGGCTGGGTCGGACAGGACTACATCGCGCAGAACCTGCTCGTGCAGAACTCGGACATCCAGGGCGCCAACGGCGGCGGCTTCAACTTCGCGAGCCAGCAGGCCAACGACGTGCCCACGGTCCAGACCGTGCGGAATACGTTCTTGAACAATGCCGGCGGGAACTTCATCGTGCAGCCGCTATGGAGCTCGGGATACCGGTCGGACTGGATCGGGCCGCGGCACGTGTTCCTCGATCACGTGCAATGCGCCGGCAGCGCGCCGTGCATCACGATGGACTACGTCTTCCGCGGCGCGACGAACATCCAGACGACGACCGACGTGATCGTGACCGGCTACAACAACGTGAACGGCGACAACTTCCGCGTCTATTTCACGCAGCAGGATCCGTCGTTCGTCATGCCGCAGTCGCAGTGGAACTCGGACGGATCGCCGTACCTGCTGGCGTCGCCGGACGCCGGTCTCACCAACGCGCAGAACTGGGCGAAGAACGGTGTGGCGATCGCCGGCGCGGTCGCGTCGTGCAACACGCAGCGGGCCGGTATCCTGGGGTTTGTGTGCACCGGCGGGTCGCTGCCGAGCCCTCCGCCGCCGCAACCCCCGCCCCCAACGCCTCCGCCACCACCGCCTCCTCCACCCGTCACGCCGCCACCAGTCACGCCGCCACCCGTGACGCCACCGCCGGTGACACCGCCACCTCCGGTCACGCCGCCGGCCGCGCCGATCCAGCTCACGGTGACTCCGCAGAGCGTGCAGGTGGGCGGGACCTACACGGTGACCGTGCAGACTGACGCCCAGACGGTTCACAACGTGATGCTCGACGGCGTCCTGTTCTACAAGTCCGGCATCGTCTGCACGGCCACGACGTGCTCGAAGTCGGTGACAAAGAGAGCGTCAAACGTCGGGACCATCACCGAGACGGTGACGGCGACCAACGCGTCGGGCACACCGTACGCGCCTGTGACGGAGCCGGTGACGGTGACCGCGGCTGCACAAGCCGACACCACGCCGCCGACGATCGTGGCCACGATCCCGACGGCCGGATCGATCGGGACGTCGCTCGTGCTGAGCGCGACGGCGTCGGACAACGTCGCGGTGCTGACTGGAACGGTGACCATCAGCGGCGGATCGACGATGACGATCAGTTATCCGTACTCGCAGACCTGGACGCCGACCACGCCGGGAACGTTCGTGGTCACGTTCACCGCCACGGACGCCGCCGGGAATGTCGGCACGGCGAGCGGAACGATCACCGTCGGTGCGCCGTCGGGCCATGGGCGACGGATCCGATGAGGCAGGTCAGACGTCAGCGCTCCGGGAGTGGAATGCGATAGATGTTGCGATGCGGCGTGTTCCGCATGAAGACGTACGTCGACGGATCGTGGCCGACGAACGCCCTTAACTGCGGAATGCGCCGCGCGCCGGGCAGCGCGGCGACGGCTTCGACCGTGAGGCCGGCCGCCGGGAGCGCCGGTGCCACCCGGCCTGCCGCGAGCGGCACCGTGTAGGTCTCCTGGGTCTTCCACGCGAAGTGGATATAGAACGACTTGCCGTCGGCTGACCAGGCGACGACCGGCGGCGTGATGCCGCGGTGCTCCGCGCCCACCGTCCCGCAATCCCTGCACAGCTCGAGCGAGCGGCCGCCGGCGAGCGGATAGATCACGACCGAGGATGCGTTTGTGGACCAGGCCGCCACCCACTTCTCGTCTGGCGAGACGGCATAAAAGACGTGCATCGGATCGTCGATCACCTGCCGCCGGTCGCTGCCGTCGGCATGCATGCGGTAAAGGTGCTGATTCTTGACGTAGAAGAGATCGCCGTCAGATCCGAAGACCGAGAGCGCGGGCACCTGGTCGAGCCGGCGCGGCGGCTCGTTGCCAGTGAGCGACGCGATCCACAGCCCGCTTCTGCCGGCGTCGCCGGCCGCTGCGAACGCCACGCGGGTGCCGTCGGGCGAAACGCTGTAATCCAGCATCAGGAAGTCGGAGAGGAGCTTCTCCTGCCGCCCGGACGTCAGATCGGTCGTCCACAACGTCCCGATCACCCACGATCGCGTGCTCGTGCCCGAACGGAGGAGGTAGTAGAGCCGCTTGTCGTCGCGCGAGAATTTCGGCAGGTACGCGTAGCCCTGCGAGGTGATCTGCCGATCCCCCTGTGCGTCGTGAATCCAGATCGTGTTCAGATCCTCGCCGACCGACGTCAGCACCGATCGTCCGTCGCCTGCGACCGCGATCCCCTGTTCTTCGGTCGCGCCGGCCGTGATCTGTTCCGGCGCGCCATTTGGAAACCGTTGCCGCCAGAGGTGGTAGCCATTGCCGGCGTTCACCGAGAGATACATCCACTGCCCGTCGGGAGACCAACCGGCGTCGGTGCACGGCGCGTCGGCGGGGCCGACGGCGCGTGCCGGACCGCCGCTGAACGGTACGAGCTGGCAGGGATGCCATCCGCTCCCCATCTCGACGACGAGCAAGGATCGGCCGTCGGGGGAAAGCGACGATCGATGCGCCATCTCGTTGATGTCCGGAGGCACGTACGCGCGGCGGCTCTCCAACCGGTTCTCGGTGGCGGTCGTCACGACCATGTGGATGGCCTCGAACGTCTTCTCCGAGAACAGCACCCGCGGCAGCGCGTCGGTCGATTTGATCCACGTGAGTCCGGACGCATTGCTGAGGAGCCGCGTCGGCTCTCCGCCAGGGATCGGCACCGTGAAGACATTCCAGTCGTTGGTGGCGGCGCCGCTGACGGTCGTGTACGCAATCCGTGACCCGTCTGGCGAGAACGCCGGACTCATCTTCTGCGTTTCATCGTGTGTGAGCTGGACGGGGTCGCCGTTCGGCAGCATCTGCACGTAGACCTCGCCGCGGCCGACGAACGGACTGTCGCCGCGGATGTAGCTCAGCATCCGGCCGTCGGGAGAGATGGCCGGTGAGACGACCGAGTCCGCGAAGTTGGTCAACTGCACGTAGTCCTGGGATCGCGCGGTGACGGGCGGTGGTGGATGCCGCATCAGAAAGACGGCCGCGCCGGCCACGGCGGCAACCGCCGCGACCGACGCGATGACCACGACGCTGCGCGTGCGGCGCGCCGCCGGCTCCGCGTCCGGTTTGCGCAAGAGCCGTCGCAGATCGATGACGAGCTCGCGCATCGTCTGATAGCGATGCGTCCGATCTTTCTCGAGCGCCTTTTCGGCGATGAGCCGGAGCTCGGGCGGCACAGAAGAGGGAAGGGGCGCCGCATCGGTGCGGACGATCGCGTTGAGCAGGTCGAGGTCGGTCACGCCGGCAAACGGGCGCCGGCCGGCGATCGCCTCGTGGAGCACGACGCCGAACGAGAACACGTCGCTTCGAGCATCGAGGGCGCCGCCGGTCGCCTGTTCGGGCGACATGTAGGCGACCGTCCCGACGATGCCCGCGCGCGTGCCGTCGATCGTCGCGGTCCGTGTGGCGGGATCGAGCGAGCGATCGTCCACGAGTTTGGCGAGACCGAAGTCGGCGAGCTTCGCGTAGCCATTCCGGCTGACGAGAATGTTCGCGGGTTTGACGTCTCGGTGCAGGATGCCCGCCTCGTGCGCCGTGGCAAGGCCGTCGGCGACGCCGACGAGGAGCTCGATGACTTCACGCCACGAGCGTGGACGCTCCTGGAGCCATGTCCGCAGCGTCCCGCCGTCAACGAGCTCGGTGACGAGGTACTGGCGCCCGTTCACCTCGCCGGCGTCGTGGACCGTCAGGATGTGCGGATGGTTGAGCGACGAGGCCGTCTGCGCTTCGCGCTGGAACCGGCGGCGTGCCGCGGCGTCCGCGACCGACGCCGAGAGGATCTTCACCGCGACGAGCCGGTTCAGCCTCGTGTCGAGCGCTTTGTAGACCTCGCCCATCCCGCCGGCGCCGACGCGAGCTTCGATCCGGTAAATGGCGATGACGTCGCCGGCCCCGAGCTGGTCTTCGGAAGAAAGGTTGGGAGTGTCCGCCTCCTGAAGGGGAGTCGCGGGCGAGGCCGATTGGGCGCCAATCGGTTTGTTCTCGTCGTGCGTCACGGTGACCGTCGTGAACCGGCTCATTCTAGCAACGGAAGAGCTGACGGTCGCGTGATTCTTCGATGACTGAGGGCTCAGAAGATCGTTGAACCACGACGGGCGCGAAGATCACGAAGACTGCGAGTCCGGGCTGACCTGACGCCGCAGGCCGGGGCTCAGGTCAGCCGCGCAACACGACCTCCCATCCCTTCATGAACCTTCACGGTGAACGAACTCCTTCGTGCTCTTCGTGATCCTCGTGGTTGACCGATCTTGCATTCGTCCTCACAGCTACTCAGCCGTGCAAGAGCGTCGACCCTTCCGCATGGACGTAGGCCTCTTCGCCGTGCATCGTGATGTCGAGCCCTGAGCCCTCGTCATTGGCGTCGGCACGCAACGGCACGACGGCGCCGATGATCTTGAGCAGCACGAAGCTGAGCGTCCCGCTGTAGACGATCGCGGCCCCGACGGCAATCGCCTGAATCAGCAACTGACGCGGATTGCCGAACAGCAGTCCGTCGGCGACGGTGTTGAAGCTCTTCTGCGCGAAGACGCCGGTGAGCAGCGCGCCGACCGTGCCGCCGACGCCATGCGCCGCGAGGACGTCGAGCGAGTCGTCGAGCGACGTGCGCGCGCGCCAGATGAGGCACAGATAGCTCGGAACGGCCGCGATCGCGCCAAGCGCGATAGCGCTCATAGGCCCGACGAACCCGGCCGCCGGCGTGATGGCGACCAGACCGACAACGATCGCGGTCGCGCAGCCGACCGCCGTCGGTTTGCGGCTGCGGATGCTGTCGAGGATCGTCCACACGACGAGCGTCGCCGCCGGCGCGAGGAGCGTCGCGACGAACGCGAGCGCGGCGATGCCGTTCGAGGCCACCGCGCTCCCGGCATTGAATCCAAACCAGCCGAACCACAGCACGCCTGCACCGAGCAGCGTGAACGGCACGTTGTGAGGCAGGAGCGACGACGAAGGATAGTCACGACGGGGACCGACGACGAGCGCGGCGACGACGGCTGCAACGCCCGCGTTCACGTGCACGACCGTGCCGCCGGCGAAGTCGAGCGCGCCCCATCGCGACAGCCATCCGCCGCCCCACACCCAGTGCGCGATCGGACAGTAGACGACGATGGCCCAGATCGAGATGAAGATGACGTAGGCAGAAAAGCGCATGCGCTCGACGATCGAGCCGGAGATCAGCGCGGCGGTGATGATCGCGAAGGTCGCCTGATAGCCCATGAACAGAAGGTGAGGAATCGTCCCCTGCGCCTCGAGTCCGACGCCGTGCAGGAAGAAGCGCGACGTGTCGCCGATCCACGCATTCCCGGGCGCGAACGCGAGCGAATATCCCGCGACGGCCCACAACACGCCGACGAATCCGAGCGAGATGAAGCTCATCATCATCGTGTTGAGCGCGTTCTTGGATCGGACGAGGCCTCCGTAGAAGAACGCGAGAGCCGGGGTCATCAAGAGTACGAGTGCTGTCGAAATCAACATCCAGGACGTATCAGCCTGATTCATCGCTCACCTCTGGGACGGGCTTCGAATGGAACGTCATCGCCGGCGCGGACTCGAGAAAGCCCGCGGACACGGAGTGCCGCGGCTCTTCGACGAGCTCAGAACCGCCCCGAGCGGAGTCGAAGGGCGGCAAGGCCGTTAGGCCGTCGCGCGCAGCGCGCAAGAGCGCATGGGCGTGGGGCCCCATGCGCAAGCAAACGACGATTGACTTGCGCGTCTCTGTGAGCGGCTAGATCCGCAGGGCCGGAAATTGATCGAGGGGACGGACGTGTGCGGTCGTGTGAGGCCGGATGTCCGAAGAGGGTCGCGGCTCGGCGCTCAGCGCGCGCTGACCTGCCGCCGCGGTGAGGAACCGCAGCGCCTTCACCGTGATCCGGGCCGTGAGTCCCGGAGTGCCGGATCGATCCACGAGCGTGGGCTGGTCGTGCTGCGGAAGAGGACCATGCGCCGCAGACGACCGGAGAGGAACCTGACCTAACGGACACGTGGGAAACGGGGCAGAGAACGGAAGCAGGATCAGAACGATGACCGATGCGGCGCACAGTCTGGATAGCACGATCGCCACGATCTGTAGCAAGAGCTGCGCCACCCGCGTCTCCGAGAGCGCGCAGTCACTGAACGTCTCGCTCGATCGACGTTTATGTCGAAGAAAAAAGCCGGCCGAACAATTGTGCGGAATTCAGGCACCAGTCACGCCGCGTGTGACTTGATTCCCGCGGGTCGTCGCGCGACGTTTATGTCGAAGAATCCGTCGCCCCAGACATTCCTGGCGCTTGCGAGCGCTGGCGTTACCTCACACGGCGGGTGTGCCTGAACGCCTCCGGCGTCATGCCGTACCAGCGCTTGAACGCGCGATGAAAGGGCGCCGGCTCGGAGTAGCCGACAAGGTACGCGACCTCGCCGATCGCGAGCGGCGACTCGTGCAGATACCGTCCAGCCGCTTCCTTGCGCGCGTCGTCGAGCAGCTCCTGATAGGACACACCTTCGCCGGCCAGGCGGCGCTGCAGCGTGCGGCCCGACATCGCGAGCTCCTGAGCCAGCGCGCCGATGCGCGTGTCGCCGCCAGCCACGCGCTTCGTCAACGCGCGCTGAACATCGAGTGCAAGTCCGGTGCGCGACGGCAGACGCGCGAGGATGTCGTCGGCCTGCCGTTCGAGGACCCGGCGCAGCACCGGATCGCGGCGTGGCATCGGGACACGCCACGCCTCGGCGCCGATCGTGACGCCGTTCCACGACGCCGCCGGCCGGACCTCGCAGCCGAGCACGCGCGCGTACGCGGCGACATCGTCGGGTACATGGCGAAAGCTCACGCTTGACGCCGTGAAGGCGCCATGCGTTTCGCGTCCGAGATCGAGGACCATCAACGACGCCGCGAACTCGATGGAAAACGTCGCCGCGTCTCCCCCGATGTCGACTTGAACCGGATCGCCGCGTTCGTCGATCGTGACGGCCACCGGATTGCCGACGAGATGAAGGTACTTCGCAAGCTGGTGCACGCCGGCGCCAACGGTCGACGACGTCAGGATGAGGTAGTCGAGAAGCGGGTAGGCACCAATCGGCGTCACACGCGCCAGCTCGAGCGCCAGGTTCGGCGTGAAGCGCGATCGCTGCGCGGACGAAATCAGCGTTCCGTAGGCGTCGCACGGGATCCGGGCGTCAGGATCGCTGAAGTCGATACTGGAGAGTCCCGCCATTTTTGCGAGCGATCCGGTGTCGTAGCCAAGCTGTCGCAGGCCCTCGATGAACACGCGCATGTCGCCGGCAGGCAGGGTCGGCATCGCGCCGACACGCGTTTCCGGCGTCATGGCGCGATCGGTCAACGAATTGGCGCGTACGGCCATAGGCGCTGGCTGCCGGGGTGTCGATCATTGTGCCATCAAGTCCGCGCGAATTGCGCGAGGAGGTCGTCGTCATGGCACAGTTCAGCTCGATCGTCTGTTTGGTCGCCGGCGCCTCGTTGTTCGGCCTCGTCACCCACCGCGCCCTTCCCCCTGCGACGTGGGTGGCGCTGGCGCTCCTTCTTCATGCGTCGCGGTCGATGCCCGCGTGGCCGGGACAGGCCGCCGTCTGGATTGCGCTCTACGCGGCGTTGACGATCGGGAATCGTGGCATCGTTCCCACGCCCGGCCCGGCGTACTTCCTGGTCACTGCGTTCATGGCGACGACGATGATGGTGCCGTTCGTCGTCGATCGGCTCGTCGCTGCGAGACTCGGCGGCATCTCTTCGACACTCCTCTTTCCCGCGGCCTTTGTGGCGATCGAGTTCCTGCAGTCGCGCTTCGCGCCACCGGCGACATGGGGATCGATTGCCTACACGCAGTTCGGTTACCAGCCGCTCATGCAGGTGGCCGCCGTCGTCGG
>Ga0066903_100005896_pt1 | contig 10742 bp, 6 predicted proteins | sample PanSoiMetaGPlot1_FD_67491 | JGI IMG/M metagenome (GOLD analysis project Ga0066903, IMG submission 67491) | Tropical forest soil microbial communities from Panama analyzed to predict greenhouse gas emissions - Panama Soil - Plot 1 (version 2) | ecosystem: Environmental > Terrestrial > Soil >...
CGCGCGGCCATCGGGATCCGTGCTGACCGACGGCAGCCGGATGGGGCTTCGCTCGAGAAGCAGCGCGCTCAGCTCCGCGATCAGATCGGGATCGACGAGCGCGGGCGCGATCGTCGCATGCGACAACGTCACGTGCTCGACGCCCGGGTACTCGACGATGCTGCGGTACAGATCGAGCAGCTCCGTCCGGTTCGGCACGAAGAAGGGGAGTCCGGCTTCGTCGGTGCGCCAGATGAACATATCTTCGGTCGCCAGCGACACCTGGTTGTTGCCGGCCGAGACGTTCGCCGCGACGGCTTTGAGAATCGCGGCCTTCGGCACCGAGATTCGCGGATTCAGATCGGGTTGACAGAACGCGCAGCGTCGGCCGCAGCCGGTGGTCATTTCGATGACGCCGAAGGACGTGCGCGCCTCCGGCACAATCAGCTGAGCGGCGTCGAACGGGTGGTTCGCATCGACGTGCTCGGGCAACGGGTCCCCGGCAAGTGCGCGGCGGAACAACTCGACTACGTCCCGGCTCTCCGCCCGACCGCTGACGACGGTGTCGATCCCGAATTCGGTGCGGCTCCCGGTTTCCTGAATCTGCCAGGCACCGGATCCCCCGAGGATGACTGAAAACCGGTACTGCCGTCGGGCGTCCTGGATGGCGGCGAACATGCGCCGCGCGTACAAGGCGTTGATGGGCTCGCGCGATGATCCGAAAATCGAGGCGTACACGCCGGCGGCGAACGTCGTGCCGAGAGGATTGTGCGTCGAGACGGCGACGACACGCGTGGCGTCGCCGATGCAGTCGGGCAACTGCTCCGGATAGCACACCGCGACCTGATCGCGTCCAAACTCTCGTGCGAGCACCGCTTCGAGCACGCGCAGGCCCGCCGGCGCCGTGCCTGCGTGGCCGCCCGCAGTCGTCGGGACCTCCCGCCACGCCGGGTACTTTTTGTCGATCACCCACTCCATCCATTCGGGGATGGACGCCAATGACATCTGGATGAAGAAGCCGGCGTGATCGATGCTTTCGGTGAGGGGCGCCGTCAGGACAATGGGAACACCGCGCCGGTCTGCCATCGCTTACCTCGCGTATCGTGTCGTCGCCGCCTCGGCTCGGCGCTCGTGTCCGCAGCCTCCCGGGTCGGCGCGTCTACGTGTTCACTCGGCTGAGGTCCTCGACTGACCGCAGACGCAAGTGTAACGCCAGGTAACGAATTTGACGCTGTCCAGGGGGAAAACGTGCCCTGATGCACTTTCCTGATCGCTACCTCATCCGCGAGAGCGTTCGACTTGTAGCCAGTTGAAGCGCCGCCGGCCGGCTCCCCTCCGGGCAGCGCCAACTCTTGACAATTCGCCTCCAGAGGCAGACAGTCTGGACCCGTGGTTTTGTGTGGAGCTCGCATAGGTCCCGACTCCACAGATGGGGAGGTCCGCATGAGGACTGTTGTCCGCAACCACGCGTTTTTCAGGTCTGGCTTTCTCAGTCTGGCGGCGATCGCCACGGGGGTCCTTGCAGCGGCCACGGTGCTGGGCGCTCAGCAGCGGCCGGCGACCGAGGGCCAAATGACGTTCACGAGGGACGTCGCGCCCATTCTGTACCGATCGTGCGTCCGATGTCATCGCCCCGGCGAAATCGCGCCGATGTCGCTCCTCACCTACAACGACGCGCGGCCCTGGGCGCAATCAATCAAGCAGCGCGTCACCAGGCGCGAGATGCCGCCGTGGTTCCTCGACAAGACGATCGGCATCCAGAAGTACAAGAACGATCCGTCGTTAGGCGACGATGAGATCGCGACCATCGTCAAGTGGGTCGACACGGGTGCCATGCAGGGGAACCCAGCCGACATGCCGACCGCGCCAGACTTCGATGATGTGACGACCTGGAGGATCGGCACGCCGGATGTGATCGTGAAATACCCGGCGTTCAAGATGCCGGCAGTCGGTCCGGATTTGTACGGCACGCTGACGGCAGCGATCGGTACGACAGAGGATCGCTACATCAAGGCCATTCAGAGTCGGGTCGTCGACGCCGACTCCCGCAAGGTGGTCCACCACGCCCTTTCGTACGCGGTCGAACCGGGCGACGAGAGTGAGATGGGTGACGATGCCGGAGGCGGGAGCGGGCTGTTCCTCGTCGAGTACGCGTCGGGCAAGAACGCAACATTTGCCGCGCCCGATTCCGGCATGCTGCTGAAGCCGGGACAGAACGCAAGGGTCAGCTATCACTTCCACTCCATCGGCGCGGAAGTCCAGGCGAAGATCGAGCTCGGGATTGTGTTCTACCCCAAGGGGTACGTGCCCAAGCACGTTCAATGGTCGAAGCAGCTCGGGCAGGAATCCGCCCCGGACCTCGACATCCCGGCCAACTCGATCGTCCGGCGTGATGGCTATACCCGCCTCAACTCCGCGGCGAAGCTGACGGCATGGCAGCCGCACATGCACATTCGAGGCAAGTATCAGTGCCTCGAATTGATCTATCCGGGCGAGCCGGTGAAGACCGAGACGGTCACGTGCGCGAGTTGGAACTACAACTGGCACACGATCTACAACTACGAGGACGAAGTGGCGCCGATCGTGCCGGCAGGCACCTTGCTGCACGTCATCAGCTGGTTCGACAACACGACGGCCAACAAGTACAACCCTGATCCGAAGAATTGGGTCGGCGCCGGAACCGGGCGCACGATCGACGAGATGGGTTTTTCCTGGATAGGCTGGTACGATCTCACCGACGCGGAGTACAAAGCGGAGCTCGCGGCGCGCAAAACCGCGCAACAGCCAAGGACCACGACCGATCGGCAGCAGCCATAGGCCGCCATGAACGTTCTGATCTCGTATTGGTGGCGATGCGGAGTCGCGGCAGCGGCTCTCTCGCTCGTGTTGGCGCCCCCCCATCGCGCCGGCGCGCAGGGAAATCCCGACCCGTTCGGTTTCAGGTTCAATTCCGGGCAGAGCCTGCAGCCGATTTTTGAAGGGTGGGCGTACGACCCTGATGGCAGCGTTTCCATGTACTTCGGATACCTCAACCGGAATTACGCGGAGAGCCTGGTCCTGCCGGTCGGTCCGGATAACAAATTCGAACCGGGCGCGAACGATCGCGGTCAACCGACTGTCTTCGGCACGCGAATTCATCGCAAGGAATTCAGCGTCAAGATCCCGAAGGATTGGGGCGACAAGGAGCTCGTCTGGAGCGTCACGATCCGCGGGGTCACGGAAAAGGCGGTGGCCTGGCTCCAACCGGAATGGCAGATCGATCCGATCTACGCAGGAAAAACACGCAACGCCGAATCGCTCAAGAACACGCCGCCCTCGCTCACCCTCAACGTCCCTTCGACGGTGACCCTGCCGGACACGCTGGCCCTGGCCGCCGACGTGCAGGATGACGGGCTCCCGACCCCAAGAAAAGGGCCGCCTCCGCGGGCCGTGGGGCAAGAGACTCCGCCGACCCTCAAACCGCTCGCCGACCAGCCGGAGATACCGGTCAATGTCCCGTCAGTTGCCGGGCGAGGCCGTCAAGGCGGGGCTCAAGGGCCCCAGAGGCTGGTGGTCAACTGGCTCGTGTGGCGCGGGCCTGCGCCGGTCACCTTCGATCTCGCCACCATTCCCGTGAAAAACGGCCGAGCGACCTCGACGGCGACGTTCACCAAGCCGGGTACGTACGTGCTCAGAGCGCGCGCGAACGACGGTGAGTTGACTGACGAGAAAGAGTTCACCGTCACGGTGAATGCTCCTCCGCCCTGAAGCAGTACCTCGTTCTTAGTTCCCATCTCGCGAGAACGGCGATCGTTTGACAACGCCACACCCGGGGCGTATCGTGCGCCATTCGTCCCTCCTGACGCGCCGGACCAGTCGGATAACGCGTGTACATGGGAAAGGAGCCATCCATGTGTCGACGCCTCTGCCTCGGTCTTCTCGTCCCAATGTTCCTTGTCCCTTTCACGGCGTCGGCATTCGCGCAAGGCACAAGCGCCGCGAGCATCAGCGGGGTCGTCACCGACACGTCCGGGGCCGTGCTCCCCGGCGTCACCGTTGAAGCCAGCAGCCCGGTCCTCATCGAGAAAGTCCGTGCGGCCGTCACCGACGAGCGGGGCGAGTACCGTATCGTGGAGCTCATTCCCGGCACGTACACCGTGACATTCACTCTGGGCGGCTTCGCGACGCTCAGGCGCGAAGGCCTCGAGCTCCCGCCCAGCTTCAATGCCACCGTGAACGCCAACCTGCGCATCGGCACCATCGAAGAGAGCGTGACCGTGTCGGGCGCGTCCCCCCTGGTCGACACGCAGACGGTCACCCGCCAGACCGTCTTGCCCAAGGCCCTGCTCGACGCCGTCCCCAGCGCGAAGACGCTGCTCAGTTTCTACGCGCTGACGCCGGCGTTGCAGTCGCCGACCAACGCGCAGGACGTCGGCGGCAGCAAGGGCGAGACGAGCTCGCGCGCGTCGCTCCACGGGTCGAAGCAGGGCGACACGAAGATGCTGCTCGACGGGATGTCTTTCAACTGGTTCGAGGGCGAAGGGAGCGGCCGCACCTTCTTTGTGAACGCGCTGACCGCGCAGGAGATCGTGGTCGACACGCCGACCGGCAGCACCTCAGCCGAGTACACGAGCAACGGCGTGGTGCTGAACGTGATTCCGCGCGAAGGCGGCAATCGCTTCAGCGGGACGTTGTTCGCCAGCGGCACGAACCACAACCTGCAGGCGGACAACATGAACGATGCGCTCAGGGCCGCGGGGGCGATCACGAACAGTGGCACTCGATTGGTCTACGATGTCAACGCCGTGCTGGCGGGGCCGATCGTGGCCGACAAGGTGTGGTTTATGACCGCGCACCGCCGGTGGGGGCGTCAGGAGCGCATCGCGAATCTGTTTCACGACGTGACGCTCAACGACCCGGTCTTCACGCCGGCAGATGGCACCAACGGCCGCCCCTTCGAACCCGGCGATGCGGCCGAAGATCTCCGGTCGGACGACGTTCGCCTGACGTGGCAGATCAATCAGAAGAACAAGGTGAACGCGTTCTACGAGTTTCAGTGGAACAACCAGCCGAACAACTTCGCCTACCTGAACGGGGGCGTCGCGTCGATGGAGTCGGGCAATCCATACTGCAACCGCCCGCAGCTGTTCATGGGCACGTGGAATAACACCTCGAGCGGCCACCTGCTCTTCGAGGCCGGGGTGCTCCTCTTCAACTCGTGGCAGGACACTTCCGCGAACCCGTGCGCCGGCATACCGACCAACCGGCTCTACCGGGATCCCACGCTGTCGTTCCCGTTCAACGGCAACGGTCCCGTCGTGAGTCGCACCGGGCAGCGCCCGTTCAAGCAGCGCTTCTCGATGACCTATGCCACGAGCTCGCACCGCCTCAAGGCGGGCTTCGCCGTAGACGAGAGCCTGCCGTATCAGTCGTACGTCGATCGCGGTCCGACGCCGTTTACGGTCACGTTCAGCAACGGCACACCCATCTCGCTGACGGAATATGCGTCGCCAACCAACTCCAACAGCGAAGTCAAGATCAGGCCGGATCTCGGCATCTTCGTCCAGGATCAATGGACGTTTCACAGGGTGACGCTCAATCTGGGCCTGCGCTACGAGTATCACCGCACGAAGGCCGATCCGGTCACGACGTTCGCCGGGCCGCTCGTCGATGCGCACGTTCTGCCCGGGATGGATTGCATCCCTTGCTGGCACGACATCGATCCCCGCGTCGGCGTCGTCTGGGACGTGTTCGGCGACGGCAAAACGGCCGTGAAGGGACAGCTGGGTCGCTACGTCGGCCTGGTGTCGTGGGTAATGAGCAAGACCTTCAATCCGCAAAGCGCGATCGTCACGAGCACCGGCCGATCGTGGACGACGACGCGGGCGTGGTTCCCCGATATGGTCCCGAATTGCGATCTCCGCAATCCCAACGCCAACGGATTCGGCGGCGACCTGTGCGGCACGATGGCGAACAAGAATTTCGGCCAAGAGATCATCACGACGTCACCGGATCCGAGCTGGATTCAGGGGTGGGGCAAGCGTCCGTACAACTGGTCCGGCTCGATCGCCGTGGAACGCCAGCTGGCGAACGGCGTGGCGCTGACGGCCGGGTTCTATCGCACCGAGTACGGCAACTTCACGGTTACCCGCAACACGGCGGTCAACCCGACCGACTTCAGTCCCTACTGCATCAGCGCGCCGGTCGATTCGCGTCTGCCAGCGAGCGTCAGCGGGCAGCCGATCTGCGGGTTGTACGACATCAATCCGAACAAGTTCGGACTCGTCAACAACGTCGTGACGCTCGCGTCGAACTTCGGCAACGCCAGCGAGTACTACAACGGCGCGGACGTCAACGTCATCGCGCGGCTGCCGCGCGGCATCAACATCTCGGGCGGCTGGAACATCGGCAACTCGATCAGCCTGCTCACGACGTGGCCCGGCGTCACCACCTCGAAGTCCAACCAGTGCGTCCTCGTCAATTCGCCGGAAGACCTGAAGTATCAGATCCAGAGCGGTGTGGCCGTCGGCTGCGAAACGGGGAACCCTTATCAGAATCTGGTGAAGATCAACGGGTCCGTCCCGCTGCCGTGGGACCTGCAGGCCGCCGCCGTGTATCAGAGCATTCCCGGGCCCAACTACGGGGCCATCTACACGTACGGCAACGCGCAGATCACGGGACTCAATCGGCCGCTGTCGGGCAACGTCAAGGCGCTGCAGATCGATCTCCTGCAGCCGCTATCTCAATACTTCGACTATCGGATTAACCAGCTCGACGTGCGGCTCAGCAAGATCTTCCGCTCGGGCAGCCGCAAATTCCAGCTCAATGTCGACGTCTATAACGTGATGAACGGCAGCTACGCGCTCTGGACCAATAACAACTATGGATCGAATGGGGCGACGTGGCAGAGACCGACGTCGACCTTCGACGCGCGGCTGGTGAAGTTCGGCGCGCAATTCGACTTTTGACAATCGGAACGGCTAGTCGAGCCTTGAGGATCCGCGCTTCGGCCCGGGAGCGCAGACCTTCGCCATTGCAGCGAGCGGCCCGTCGAAGCCGTGAACGTCGAATTCGACCACCGCGGGCGGCGCGTTGAACGGGGTGAACCCGAAGCGCAGGTGGCGCGCGGCTGTCATGCGAGCGACGAACGCTTTACCATCTGGCGAGAACAACGCATGCATGTCGCTCGAATCGAGCCATCGCTCCTCGACAGACGACTCGTTGTCGAGCCCGATGCGCACGGTGTGCGTATCGGTGCCGCGCTCGATGCTCGGCGCCGACCGGAGCACGACAAACACTTCGGTCTGCCGTGAGATGCACCGAACGGCGAGCACCGGCCGCACGCGATCCATGTAGACGGGAACGTCCCGCTCCGCCTCCACCTCGAAGCCGATCGTCCGGGAGCCGTCGGTCGCCCACAGCGACTGACGCGTGCGGGTCCACTTCGGCGCGCTCGTGGAATCGGGTTGCGTGATGCGGCCCGGCGCGACGACACTGGCGGATGTGGCGTCCGTGGTCGAGGTCGATTGAGCGGACCCGCTCGCCTGAGCGTTGCTGCTGGCCGAGCGCACGATGAACACCATGGCGAGGAGAACCACCGCAGCCGCCCCGATTGCGGCCGAAGCCAGAACGATGTTGCGGTTCCCTTTCTTCGGTTTCGCGGCTGCGACGCCGGGAACGACGACCGGCCCCCAACCGGGGACGGCAGCAACGGGCGGCGACCCAGGGGGCTGGGTGGGCGCGGGCGCCAGATGACCGCAAGACGCGCAAATGATGTCGACGTCGTCCAGCTCGTTGGCGCAGTTTGGACAGATCTGCATCCGGATCGAATGCGGCAAGGGCTGTGCCGACTCAGGCGCACGAATGGCAACTCGCTGTACCGCGGCACGATGAGGACAGTGCGAGGGGCGCCAGGGAGTGTCGTTCGGGCCGCGCCGCGAGTACAGAGCTGAAATTCCAATGACGTCTTCGGGGGGTACCCGCACGTCCAATGACGTCTTCGTCGCGGAACCGTCCCTCAGGAACCGGTCTGCGACGATCGGTCGAGGGCGACCGTCAGGCCGGCCCGCACAAGCGCCCCCGATCGCAGCCGTTCACCAGGCACGAAGCCCGCGGATTTGTAGCCCACTTGCGTCGTGATTCCCAAGCGCCCGGACCACCCTTGACCGCCGAGCGCTGCGCGCGCCGTGACCGCCGCCAGGCCGCCGGCAGCCGCGAACCCGACTGCCGGCAGGTAGCGCACGTCGTGCGACAGTGGAATCATCGGCACCGCGGCGACCGTCCGGCCCTGCACCAGGTACGACACGGCAAACCCAGGGGAAGGGGAAGGATCCGCGACCAGGACGCCGACGACGAGGTAGAAGACTACGCCGCGCGCGGTGTCACCATGCCCACGCGTAGGCTTCCACGCGAGGGTCCGCACCTGCGCTCAGCACGCCAGTCGCCTGATCGACGACGATGCCGGCATTCGAGCCTTGCGTCCAGGGACCGGAGACGCGCAATTTGTGACCGCGGGAGATCAACGCCTGTCGGATCGCTTCCGGGACTCGTGCTTCAACCGACATCTCGCCCGGGTACATCGTGTGAGGGAACGGGGAAGCCGGGAAGCTGCGCGTCGACCAGCGCGGCGCCTCGATCGCCTGCTGAATGTTCATCCCGAAGTCGACGACGTTCATCAGCGTTTGAATCGTCCTCATCACCTGATCGTCGCCTCCCGGGCTTCCCGTAATCATGAAGGGCCGACCATCCTTCAGCACGAGGGTGCTTTGCAGGGTGCTGCGCGGTCGCTTTCCGGGCTCGAGCGCATTAGCTTCGCCCGCAACCAGCGAGTAATAGTCGCCGCGGCAGTTGAAGAGGATGCCGGTCTCGCCCATGACGACGCCGGTGCCGAAACCGCTGTGCAAGCTCGGCTCGAAGCTCACCATGTTGCGAGACTTGTCGACGACCGCCAGATAGCTGGTGTCGCCTTCGTGATCGCTTTCGCCCTCCAGATTGACTCGGAGCGGCGGATCCGGTTGATCGCTCGGCCTCGCGAGCGGCGAACCCGCCCTGAGCTCCAGAGACGCCCTCTGCGGATCGATGAGCTTGCGGCGATCGCGTGCATAGTCCTTGGACAGGAGCGCATCGTACGGAATCTTGATGAAGTCCGTGTCCCCGAGGAACTTCTCGCGGTCGGCCATGGCGAGCTTGGTCGCTTCGATGCTCGTGTGAATGTAATCGGCGCTGTTCAGCCCCATGGTCTTCACGTCGTATCCTTCGAGCAGGTTCAGCGCGATGAGCTCGGTCGGGCCCTGGCTCGCGGATGGATTCTTGAAGACCTGGTACCCACGGTAGTCAATCGAAACCGGCGTCTCGATCTTCGCCCCGTATTCTGCGAAGTCTTCGTAGCGGAAGAGGCCACCGTGCTCCTCGGAGAACCTCGCCATCTCCCGCGCGATGTCCCCTTTGTAGAAGCGGTCGCGGGCCGCTTTCAACGCTTCGTGTCGACCCTTCGCGCTGGCGGCCTTCTCGGCTTCGACGAGCTTCCTCAACGTCCGCGCCAGGTCAGGATTCCTGAAGATATCGCCGGCCTTGGCCTCGCCCGACGGCAGGTACACGCGCATCGTGGACGTATACTGCCGGATCTTTTTCGTCGTCGTGAGCGCGCGGGCCAGGCGCTCGCTCAGCGGGAACCCCTCATCCGCGAGCTGGATGGCCGGCTGGAGCAGCTGCTCGAACGTCATCGTGCCCCAGTTGTCGAGCAGCAGGTACCAGGCGTCGACGACACCGGGGATGCCGCCCGAGAGAAGGCCATCGCTCGACGGCAGCTTGCCGCCGTTGTTCTTCTGGTACCACTCGATCGTCGCCAAGCGCGGCGCTCGCGGCTCGGCATTGATGGATATGACGCGCCTGGCGTTCGCGTCGTACAGGAGGATCACTGCGTCGCTGCCCACGCCGTTCGAGGGAAAGTCGGTCACCGCAAGCGCCGCCTGTCCCGCCACCGCCGCGTCGAACGCGTTGCCGCCGGCTTGCAGGATCCGGCGCGCGACTTCAGTCGCTTCAGCTTTCATCGACGACACGGCCGCCTGGCGGCCGCGAATCACCGGTCGCATCGTCGACGAACCAAGGGTGTCGTCGTCTTGAGCAACCGCGCTGCTGGTGCAGATGAGGACGAGCGCGAGGGCCGGGAGGGAACGGCGCATGGCGGCTCCTTCTAAGCGATGTTGACTGGGCAGATGATAGGTGAACACCGGCGTCCGTTCAACCGTGGTGCGGTTGTTCGCCCGGGATGCCGCGCTCCGATGCCAGAATGAGCATTCCCCTTCCACCGTTGTGCGGAGCGCGTTACGAATCTGTCTGATGTTGAGGGAAGTCAGGGCGCCCGGCAGCCCAAATCGGCATGGCGCAACGGTTGCAGGCAGAGCTCTACAGCAGTGTCGCAGAAGGAGGCTGCACGATGCGGAGCTTTGCGAAGACGACCGCGTTACTGATCCTGATCCTGCTCGGAATTGGATCGAGCGTCCACGCGCAGGTGTCGATTGGGATCAGAATCGGCCCGCCGCCCGAGCCTCGCGTGGTTTATGCCCCACCCCCAACTCCCGGACCGGAGTTCGTGTGGGTCGAGGGGTATTGGTACCCTGTCGGCAACCACTACAAATGGCACGACGGGTACTGGACCCGACCGCCCTACCAGGACGCGCGCTGGGTCGGACCTCGACACGACGGCGAGCGATTTTATCCCGGCTATTGGGATGGAGACCGCGGGCGGTTCGAGCACGACCACCACTGGGATCGGCACAGAGATC
>Ga0066903_100005898_pt1 | contig 10740 bp, 10 predicted proteins | sample PanSoiMetaGPlot1_FD_67491 | JGI IMG/M metagenome (GOLD analysis project Ga0066903, IMG submission 67491) | Tropical forest soil microbial communities from Panama analyzed to predict greenhouse gas emissions - Panama Soil - Plot 1 (version 2) | ecosystem: Environmental > Terrestrial > Soil >...
CGAACTCGAAGTCCGGCCGGAAGCGAGTCCGGGCGACCCATTCACGATCGCCGTCGCGCGCGTAGTTGCCGTCGTAGAAGTTCCGGCCCATCGAGGTGACCTGATCGAACAGTCCGGTGATCGTCACCTTCGGCGCGGGTACCTGCGCCTGGGCAGGCGGCACCGCGGCGAGGAGGGCCAGGAAGGCGACGAGTGCGAGGACGAGTCGTTTCCTCATCGCGGACCTCCCTCGACAGACTCCGGGTTCGTGCAGACGAATCCACAGGCCATTCGCATGGGTGAGCGGGCGTGGAAGAATTGTCCGGGTCCAACGAGCCAGGGCATTCCTGTCTCTCCAGGGCCGGACGATTCGGGTCGAACAGCGCCGGCGGGATCGTTGTAGCGGCCGGCGCGGCGTGAGACGGAGCCGCTTATAACAGATCGAGGCAGGGCGATCAAGCTTAAGTTAACTTCAGGTAAGCTTTTGGCGCTGTGGTAGAAGTCTCGGAGTGCGCCCGGCCCCGCGTCGCTGGCTGATCGTCGCCGCGCTCTTCACCGTCACCTACGGAGTGTCGACCCCGCTCGCGGCCTACGGCGTATTCTTGCCGGTCTTCGCCGAGACGTTTTCGTGGAGCCGCGGCGCGATCTCGAGCGCCTTGTCACTGAATCTGCTACTGGGCGGCGTCGCGGGATTCGTGATCGGCGCGCTCGCCGATCGTCATGGGCCGCGGGTGATGCTCGTCTTGACCGTGATTCTCGCGGGCTCCGCCTTCGCGCTCGTCTCGACGGTCAGCTCGCTGTGGCAGCTCTATCTACTCGTCGGTGTCCTGGGCGGAATCGGCATGTCGAGCTTTTATCTGCTCTCGACGACGACGGTCACGCGATGGTTCGACGAACACCGCGGTCTGGCGCTCGGACTCGTGCTGGTCGGCTTCAACCTGGGGTACATCACGGCGGGCCCGCTGTCGGCGTGGCTCATCGCGAAGGTCGGCTGGCGCAGCGCCTACGCGCTGCTCGGGTGTACGAGCGGGCTCGTCACGATGCTCGCGGCCCTGACGGTCCGTCTGCCGCGCTCACCCGAGGAGCCCGCGCCGCGTGCCCGAGATCCGCGCGTCGCGGCCATGCAGGGCCTGACACTAGCCGAGGCACTGGGTGACCTGCGCCAGTGGATCCTGAACGTCTCGTGGCTCCTGCTGGGCGCGCTCTCCCTGATGATCTCGGTTCACATCGTTCCGTTCGCCCACGATCAGGGCATCAGTCTCGCCGGCGCGTCGCTCGCCCTCACGGCGTACGGTCTCGGCGCGGTCACCGGGCGAGTGGGCTCGGGCCTCGTGTCGGATCGGATCGGCACGTTCACCACGATCCGACTGGGCTACGCGCTGCAGCTCGGAGCGCTCGTCGCGCTGCTCGGCCTGTCGTCGCGGGGAGCGTTGCTGGCGTCGCTCGTCGTGCTCGGCGTCGGCTTCGCCGCCGCCGACACGATGCTCGCCAAGGCCGTGCCCGACGTCTTCGGCACGCGGGCGCTCGGCGCGATCCTCGGCGTGCTGAACCTCGGATGGCGGTGCGGGGCGGCGCTGGGGCCGGCCGCGGCCGGCTTTCTGTACGACCTGACCGGCTCGTACACGATCCCGTTCGGCGCCGCGCCCTTCGCGGTACTGGCGAGCTGGGGGTTGTTCGCGCTAGGCTCGTCGCGCCGGCGCAGCTGAGCCGGCGCTCACGCAGTCGAAGTCAGACGCTGTGCGCGCTTGCAGGCCGTTGCGGGGCTGGGCCCCGCCGGCCGAGGCGCGGCTACAAGCAAGGAGAGGCGCGATGGATTGCTGCGCTCACGAGGGACCCGGCGGCGGTGACGCGCGATTCGACATCCACAAGGTGGCCGACGGCGTGTGGGCGGCCGTGGCCTCGCCCGCCTACAAGGTGAACTGCAACACGGCCATCATCGAGGGCTCGGACGGGGTCATGGTCGTCGACACGCACTCGAAGCCCTCGGCGGCGCGCGTGATCGTGGAGCGGCTGCGCGACATGACGAAGAAGCCCGTCCGCTACGTCGTCAACACGCATTTCCACTGGGACCACTGGCACGGCAACGAGGTCTATCCGGCGGCGTATCCCGACGCCGAGATCGTCACCAATGACATCACGCGCGAGGCCATGGTGAAGAAGGGCCTCAAGCGCATCCAGGACCACGTACGCCAGGTGCCCGCCGAGATTTCCAAGCTCAGGGCCGACATCCAGGCCGCGAGTCCTGCTGCGCGCGGCAAGCTCGAGGCCGACCTGAAGCTCGCCGAGTCGTACCTGGCCGAAGTGCGCGCGCTCAAGCCCGTGCTGCCCACGATCGCCTTCGAGCAGACCATGAAGCTCTACCGGCGCGACCGCGAGATCCATCTGCTGCATCTCGGCCGCGCGCACACCGAGGGCGACGTGTTCGTCTACCTGCCGAAGGAGAAGGTCGTGATCACCGGCGACGCGATGATCGGGTGGACGCCGTACATGGGCGACGGCTATCCGGAGGACTGGGCCGGCACGCTCGATCGCCTCGCGCAGCTCGACTTCACGCACATCATCATGGGCCACGGCGACGTGACGGGGCGCGAGTGGCTCAACACGTTTCGCAGCTACGTCCACGACATGGTCGAGGCGGTTCGCCAGGAGGCCGCGACCGGCGCCACGCTCGACGAGGTCAAGCAGCGGGTCATCGCGAAGCTGGCGCCGCGCTACGAGAAGCCGTTCTCGGCGTACGGCGAGTACCGGCCGTGGCGAACGGGCGCCGCGGCCAACATCGAGCGCACGTTCGGGATGGTCAGCTAGGGCAGGGCGACGCCCGCTCGGCGAGGCGCTTGCGGAAGAAGATCCTGACGTCGCTCCCGGGCCAGCCGGGCAGCTCGCCGATCGCCTCGTAGCCGAGGCGCCGGTAAAACGCCGGTGCCTGATAGCTGTGCGTGTCGAGATGCATCTGGTGGCAGCCTCGGCGTACCGCCTCGGCCTCGGCCGCGGCGATCAGGCGCGAGCCGAGTCCGTGGCCGCGAAGCCTCTTGTCGACCCAGATCGCCTGCACGAAACCCGTGCCGCCCCAGGTCCACCCGTGCAGGCCCGCCACGATCGCGCCGTTGTCGTCGCGTACGAAGATGGCGAGCCAGCGCCCGTCGTCGACGCCGGCGGCGGCCGCGTTGAACTCATAGAGCCGCTCATTGAGGAGTGCGACGTCCTCGCCTCGCGGTTCGTCCTCGATCTTCAGATCGTCGTCGGTCATGCCAGGCGCCGCCGGATCGCTACCCCGCGTGCACCGCGTCGGCCTCAAGTTCGAGCGCCCGGATCGTCTCCGCCGTCGGCACCCCGGTGGCCGGGTCCCAGCCCTGCTCGACGTAGTACTCGGTGACGATCTTGTCCTGCTGCGCGCGGGTGAGGCCCGCGTGCTTGGGCAGGGGATCGCTGAAGCGGGCAGGCAGCCGGTCGTCCGCGCGCGTCATGCCTTCGCGCAGGTTGAACAGGCGCGCCAAGGTGAGCCCGCGGTGCGCCGTCGTCACCATTTCCTCGGGCGTGATGTCCCAGCCGGTGACCGTTTTTAAGATCTGCAGCGACTGATCGTCCTCGTAGGCGAGGAAGTGGCAGAGCCCGATCTGGTTGCGCAGGCCGTTGCGGTTGCTGGTCTGACGCATGTGGTCGCCGCCCGTCGGCGCCAGGAGATACGAAGCGCGCATGACCGGCATGTGACGCGGGTCGTGCATCGCCATCTCCATGCCCTTCACAGTTGTCAGGAACGCCTCGGAGCCGCGGCCGAGCCGCTGGGCCGCGCGCTGGGAGCCCTCGGCCAAGAGATCGCCGATGCCCCGGCGATACGCGATCATCTCCACCAGCTTGATCACGCCGTCGGCGTCGTGGAAGTGGAGCGGAACGCCGCCCGTGTCCTCGAGCGTGAGGATGCCTTTCTCGAAGCATTCCATCGCCCAGGCCAGGGTGCAGCCGAGCGACACGGTATCCATCGCGAGGTAGTTGCACATCTCGTTCGACTTGCAGATCGCGATCAGATCGTCGAGGCCGAGGTTGACGCCGAGGGCCGCGAGCGATTCGTACTCCGGCCCGCCGTAGCGGGGATCGACGCGGTAGCGCCCCATGGGATCGACCGCCACCTTGGCGCGGCCCTTGTAGACCTTCTCGGCCGCCGCGCGCGCCGCCTCTTCCTTCTCCTCGATGTGCACGACCTTCTTGCAGCGCACCGAGCACGCGTAGCAGGCGCCCATCTTCACGCGCACCTGATCGCGGACGGCGATCGCGTCGACCTTGGCGATGGTGTCGGCGGCGCCGTGGCGGTAGTTGAGCACGGGCATCCCGCCCTCGAGGCTCTTGCCCTGCATCGCGGCGCCGGTCCCGAACTCGTGAAACGCCCGGTGCTTCTCGTCCATCGTGCCCGAGACCCACTTGGCGATCGAGAGCAGCCCGGGCTGATCGGCGATCTTCACGGCGGTCTTGCCGCGCACGGCGATGGCCTTCAGCCGCTTCGATCCCATCACGGCGCCCATACCGGTGCGGCCCGCGACCTCGTTCAGCTCGTTGGCGATGCACGCGAACCGCACGAGGTTCTCGCCGGCCGGCCCGATCTGCGCGATGCGGATCAACGGATCGCCGAGCTCGGCGAGGATCGTCTCTTCGACCTCGCCGGTGATCTTGCCCCAGAGATGCTGGGCGTCGCGGAATTCCACCGCGCCCTGGTTGATCCAGAGATAGACCGGGGTGGGGGAGACTCCATGGAAAACGATCGCGTCCCAGCCGGCGCGCTTGAGCTCGGCGCCCCAGTATCCGCCCGACTCCGACTCGCCGAAGCCGCCCGTCAGCGGCGACTTGGCGCCGACGCTGTGACGCCCGGCGCCGGGCACCGGCGCGCCGGTCAGCACGCCGGGCGCGATCACGAGGATGTTGTCGGGCCCGAGAGGATCCGCGCCTTTCGGCACGTACTTCAGGAGATAGTGCGCGATGATCGCGCGGCCGCCGGCGTACCGGCGGAAGAAGGCGTCGCCCGGCTCCTCGATCCGCGTCGTGCGGTCGGAGAGGTTCACGTGCAAGATCTTGTTCCAGTAGCCGTAGCGATCCATCAGGAGACTCCCCCTTGCATTTACGTGGTCGCCTCGCCTGCGGCGGCGGCTCCCCCTTTCACTTACGTGGTCGCCTCGCCTGCGGCTGCGGCTCCCCCTTCCATTGGGCTCAGCAGCATCACGTCGGCGCCGTCGTGGAGCAGAGTGTCGCGCGCTGCCTGCTCGCCGTCGACCGCGATCGTGACGTCGGTGTCGGGCGCGACACCGATCACCGCAAGCAGATCGTCGACGGTGGCGCGGTCGGGCACCGCATAGCTCTGCGGGCCGTCGGCGCCACGCGGCAAGAATCGGCGGAGATCGGCGAAGAATGTCACCTTCACGGTCATGACAATTGGGCTGGAGTATACTGCGCGACGTTGTCTGTCAGCGCTCCAAGTTTCGAGAGGAGATCACCCGATGGGACTTGGTTTTGCGGTGTTCGCCGGCACGTCCCCCGACGTCATCCGCGCCTCCGCGAAGGAGGCCGAGCGGCTGGGCTACAGCTCGTTCTGGGTCAATCATCCCGGGGCGACCGACGGCCTCGCCGCGCTGGCCATCGCGGCCCGCGAGACGCAGCGCATCGAGCTCGGGATCGGCGTGATCCCGCTGCACACGCGCGGGCCGGAGAGCATCGTCCAGGGTGTGAAGAGTACCGGTCTACCGCTCGACCGGCTGCTTCTCGGCGTGGGCAGCCCGAACCCGGAGGCGCTCAAGCGTGTGCGGGCCGGTGTGGCCGAGCTGCGGCGTCAGCTCTCGACACGCGTCATCGTCGCCGCGCTCGGCCCACACATGTGCCGTCTCGCCGGTGAGGTCGGGGACGGCGTCCTCTTCAACTGGTTGACACCGGAATACGCCCGCGAGTCGGCCAAGCTGGTCCGTGAGGGCGCCGCCAAAGGCAACCGAGCGGTCCCGCGACTCTGCGCGTACGTACGCGTCGGGCTCGGCCCGGGCGCGAGCGAGCGGCTGGAGGAAGAAGGCAAGCGCTACGCCGGCGTGCCGGCGTACGGCGCCAACTTCACGCGCATGGGTCTCAAGCCGGTGGAGACGGCGATCGCCGCCGACACGCCGGACGCGGTCAAGCGCGGTCTGGCGAAATGGCGGGGTGCCGTCGACGAGATCGTGATCCGCGCGATCACCGCGAAGGACACGGTCGAGGACCATCTGGCCCTCGTGCGCGCCGCCGCGCCTGCTAGTTGACGCGATAGCGCCGGACCATTTCGTCGTCCAGGACGAGACCGAAGCCCGGCCCCTGGGCGACTTCCATCACGCCGTCCTTGATCGGCGGCCGATTGGCCCACATCGTCTGCCACATCGGGTCGCGTTCGGGGTCGGCAAAGCACTCGGCGTAGGTGCCGTGGGGCACCGCCGCCAGCAAGTGCTGTGAGATCTGCGACTCCTCGTGGTGCGCCATCGAGAGGCCGGCCACAGCGCAGAGCGCGGCGGCGCGGCGCCATTCGGTGACACCGCCGCACTCCGAGGCGTCGACGTTGACGAGATCGACCGCGCCCGCGTCGATCAGCCGCCGTACGCCGTGGCTCGTGATCTCCGACTGGCCCGCGGTGACCGGGATGCGCGTCGCCTGCCGTACGCGCGCCATCAGCGCCGCGTCGTCGTACCAGTGGCACGGCTCCTCGAACCAGCGGATGTCGAACGGCTCGACGAGCCGCGAGAAGCGGATGGCATCGTCGGCCGTCCAGCCGCGGTTGGCGTCGACCGCCAGGATGAAGTCGGCGCCCGCGGCCTTGCGCGCGGCGTCGACACGCCGCGCGTCTTCCTCCGGTGTGAGGCCGCCGACCTTGAACTTGCACCCGGCCATGCCGGCGCGGCGGTAAGCTTCCATCTCGCGCCCGATGTCGGCGAGCGTCTTGCCTTCCATGTAGTAGCCGCCGATGGAGATGATCGGAAGCTTTGAGCGATAGCCGCCGAGCAGCGCGCACACGCTCTTGCCCAGCGCCTTGCCGACCAGATCCCACACCGCGCAGTCCACGCAGGCGATCGCCTCGAGCAGCACCTTGCGGTCGCGGCTCAGGTGGCTCGTGGCGAAGAGGCGCTCCCAGATGCGCTCGCCCTCGAAGATGCTCATGCCGCGGGCGAGGGGTGCGAGCTGCTCCCGGATCAGCCGGACGATCTCGCGCCCGTGCTCGCGGTTGTCGCCGTTGTAGACCTCGCTGACGAGACCGTCGGTGGTCCGCATGCGCGTGACGACCGTGCAGCGCGTGAGGACCGTGTAGGTGCTCCCGCCGAAGTTCTTCTTCAGCGGGATCTCGATCGCGATCGCGTCAACGGTTTCGATTCGCATGATCGCTCTCCGGCTACACGGCCGGACGCACCTCCTTCGCCAGGCGCTCCATCGCGCGCGTCATCCCCGAGACGTCGCCACGCGGCAGATCGAACGTCATCCACTCGCAGCCGAGCGAGCGCACCCGCCGCATGTCGCCGGCCACCTCGTCGACCGAGCCCTCGAATGCGCCCCGGCTTCCGCCTTTGGCATGGTCGGTGAGCGCGAGCATGTTCCGTGGCGCGACGCCGACGGACCGTCCGGCCTTGCCGGCCAGCTCACGAATCGTCGCGATGCCCTTCTCGAGGTCCGCAAGGCTCAGAGCCAGCGGATGCCACACGTCGCCGAGCAGCGCGACGCGACGTAGGGCCGGCGACGAGATCGTGCCGGGGAGACCACCGACCCAGATCGGGGGATGCGGCGTCTGGGCGGGGCGCGGCGCGAACGTGGCGCCGGAGAAGGTCAGATACTTGCCGGTGAAGCTCGGCTGATCGGCGCTCCAGGCTGCCTTGATCACCCGAAGATATTCGTCGGTCTGCGCGCCGCGCTGGCGGAACGGCAGCCCGAGGTTCTTGAACTCTTCCTCGTCCCAGCCGACGCCGATGCCGAAGATGAAGCGGCCGCCGGAGGCCTGATCGACGGTGGCCGCGGCCTTCGCGGTCACGAGCGGGTTGCGGTAGGGCAGGACGATGACGCTCGCGCCGACGTGGATCCGCTGGGTCCGGCCCGCGACGAACGCCAGCAACGAGAACGGGTCGGGCCAGTTCGGGCCGTAGTGCTGCGTGGTCGCCGGCGGCGCCAGGATGTGATCGGGGACGAACACGCCGTCCAGACCGAGGGCCTCGGCTCTCAGCGCCAGCGTCTCCGCGTCGCGAACCGACAGCTGCCAGATCGGAAGGATCACGCCGTATTTCATCGTTGCCTCCTTGCCGCCGCTACTCTCCCACGCGGCACGATGCGTGGCAACCTCGCCCAGCCCACGCCGTGCTAGGCTCTCGGATCGTCACGCGGGAGGGCAGATGGGAACGACGCTGGACGAGCTGCTGAGCGAGCTCGAGCGGTTCGGCAAGATCAACGACGGTGCCAACGCTGAGCGGCCGCGCCGGATGCTGAACATCACGCGCGACACCGGCGAGCTCCTGGCGGTGCTGGTGCGCGCCACGGTCGCGCGCCGGGTGCTCGAGATCGGCACGTCGAACGGCTACTCGACGCTCTGGCTCGCGAGCGCCGCGCGGGCGATCGGCGGCACGGTGACGACTGTAGAGCTTTCGGAGTACAAGATGGAGCTCGCCACCGCCAATTTCGCTCGGTCGGATCTGGCGAGCTGCATCACGCTTCTGCACGAGGACGCGGGCCGCGTGCTCCGGCGCGCGGCCGACGGCGCGTTCGATCTGGTATTCCTCGACTCGGAGCGCCCGGAGTATCCGGGCTGGTGGCCAGATCTCAAGCGCGTGCTGCGCCCCGGCGGGCTGCTCGTCGTCGACAACGCGACCTCGCACCAGGCCGAGATGGCGCCGTTCGTGGCGCTGGTCGCGGCCGACCGCACGTTCGTCACGAGCCTCGTGCCCGTGGGCGATGGAGAGTACCTCGCCGTGAAGGCCGATCAGCGATGGAGCGAACCGACATGAACATCACGATCCTCGACGACTACCAGGACACGATCCGCACGCTGGCCTGCTATCCCAAGATCGCCGGCCACATGGTGACGATCTGGAACGATCACACCAGGGACGTCGACACGCTCGCGGGACGACTCAAGGACACCGAGGCGCTGGTGCTGATCCGCGAGCGCACGCCGATCCGGGCGCCGCTGCTCGAGCGGCTCCCCAAGCTGCGGCTCATCAGCCAGGCCGGCGTCTTTCCCCATATCGACGTCGAAGCGTGCACGCGGCGCGGTGTGCTCGTCTGCTCCACGACCGGCCCCGGCCGGCCCTCGTACGCGACCGCGGAGCTCACCTGGGGCCTCGTCATCGCCGCGTTCCGTCGCATCCCGCAGGAGATGAACGCGCTCCGGGCCGGCAAGTGGCAGGCCTATCCTATCGGGATCGGCCTGCGCGGCAAGACGCTCGGCATCTACGGCTACGGCAAGATCGGCGCGGTGGTCGCCGGGTACGGCAAGGCGTTCGGGATGAACGTGCTCGCCTGGGGGCGTGAGAATTCCATCACCCAGGCGCACGCCGACGGATTCACGGTGGCCGCGAGCAAGGAGGCGCTCTTCGCCGAGTCCGACGTGCTGTCGCTGCATCTGCGCCTGATCGATGCCACGCGAGGCATTGTGACCGCGGCCGATCTCGCGCGCATGAAGCCGAGCGCGCTCATCGTCAACACCAGCCGCGCGGGGCTGATCGCGCCGGGCGCGCTCGAAGCCGCGTTGCGCGCCGGCCGGCCTGGGATGGCGGCGGTCGACGTCTACGAGGACGAGCCGGTGCTCGGTGGCAAGCATCCGCTCCTCGCGATGGACAACGTCATCTGCGCCCCGCACCTGGGTTACGTCGAGCTCGATGGCCTCGAGCACATGCTGTCCGGGATCTTCGATCAGATCCTGGCGTTCGCCGGCGGCAAGCCGATCAACGTCCAGAACCCCGACGCGCTAAAGCGCTGACGGGAAGCTGGCAAGCCCGAAGCGGGCGGCGACGGCGCGGAGCTCGTCGACGATCGCGCGCGGCAGCGGGATCCCGTCACGCGTGCGGGCGGCGAGCGCGCGAGCGCCGCGCTCACCTGGCATGAGGATCTCGAGCGTGCCGGGCGCTTTGGGCAGCGCCTTCAGCGCGTCCACCACGCGGTCGACCTCCAAGCGAAACGCCTGGGGATCACCGAAGCGCGCCGGATCGATGGCGAGCATCAGACCGTTCTGGCGATGCCGATGGCCTTCCGCGGTGCCCTCGAGGGCACCGGCGATGATCGGGTTCGAGACGATCAGGCTCGTGATGAGCTCGATCATCAGCGAGAGGCCGGAGCCCTTCGGACCGCCGAGCGGCAAGGGAATCAGCGCGGCCTGAGGGTCGGTGGTCGGGTTGCCATCGCCGTCCAGCGCCCATCCTGCTGGAATCGGCTGGTTTGTCTTTCTCGCCTGTACCAGCTTGCCCCGGGCCACGACGCCCGTCGCCATGTCGAGGACGACAGGCCCGCGCTCGCCGCCGGGTACCGCGATCGAGATCGGGTTCGTCGAGACGCCGGGGGCGCGCGTGCCGTGATATGCCATGAACGGCATCGAGGCGGCCAGCGCGAGCGCCGCCATGCCGTCCTGCGCGGCCATCAGCGTGTAGTAGCCGAGCGCCGCGGTGTGCGTCGTCGCCCGCACCAGGGCGAGGCCGACCCCGGCGTCGCGGGCCTTGCGCACGGCGGCCTTCATCGCGGTGGTCATCGCGATCGGGCCTGCCGCGCGGTCCGCCTCGACGAGGATCGACGCCGGGGTCTCCG